>OCTA010003417.1_pt1 | contig 14079 bp, 13 predicted proteins | sample 1538991 | NCBI WGS metagenome assembly OCTA01 (sample SAMEA3539302, study PRJEB22396) | soil metagenome | biome: tundra; feature: field; material: soil | place: USA | collected 2010-05 | depth 0.15 m
ACGCCGGCGGCACGCAAGCCGATGGATGTGACGTTGAGCGGGTTATAGCACGCCCGATGTCACATCGATGCCGGCGGCTGGCCTAGACACCGATACGCTGCGTTCGTGGCTCCGGAGCTGAGGAGCCCGCCATTGGAGGTTCAGATGCCCCTGTTCGGGAGCAACACACCCCAGGCCGCAGCGAACTGGGAGCCGACCGCCGCGGACGGCCGCCTGGCGCAGACGGCGGGCGCAACCCCTGGCGGGGTCTTCACCTCGGACCTGTCCGTATCCGAATACGTGCTCCTCGGCGAGGCCGGGTTCGAGCCGCTGGGATTCGTGGTCGGATCATCGATCTACCACATCGGCCTGCAGGTGGGCCGCTGGTCCCAGAACGCCGAACTGGAACGGCTGACCCAGGCCATGTACAACGCCCGGGAACTCGCCATGGCCCGGATGCGCGCCGAGGCCGACCACCTCGGTGCGGACGGCATCGTCGGCGTCGAACTGCGGATGCAGATGTATGTCTGGGGGCAGGACGTCCTTGAGTTCGTGTCCACCGGCACCGCGGTCAGGGCCTTGGCCGGCCAGGGTGCCCACAAGGCCCCCGACGGCCGGGCCTTCACCTCGGACCTGTCCGCTCAGGATTTCTACCGCCTGCTCGCCGCGGGCGCGGTGCCGGTGGCGTTCGTGCTCGGCACGTGCGTCTACCACATCGCGCACCAGTCGGCCATGCAGGCGCTGCGGCAGGCCGGGCAGAACCAGGAGATGATCCAGTTCACCCAGGGCATCTACGAGGCACGGGAACTGGCGCTGGCCCGGATGCAGGTGGAGGCGATCGACGCGAAGGCCTCGGGAATCGTCGGCGTGAACGTCGCGGTCTCCAACCACGTCTGGGGCGAGCACGCCACCGAATTCCTGGCCACGGGCACCGCCATCCGCCGCCTCGCCGACGAGCACCGGCTGCCAGCGACCACGCCCAAGCCGTCCTTCACGCTGGGCCTCGACTTCTGACCGGCCGCGCTCCGACGGCAGACGACGGGCTGGCGGCGGCGCTGCTCGCCTCCGGGCCGAACCCGGCCCAGTGCGATTGGTCTTTCGATGGCCAGCTCGATGCCAGCGACATGGCACATGGTCAGCCAGGGAATCAACGGGGCCTACCCCGGGTTGCATACCCACGTGGGTATCCGCAGTATGGATACAGGGCAGATGCCGCGCGGTGAGTACGCGGAGATGGGGAGCCAAGTCATGTCGACGGTCGAGCTGACGTCGGAGAATTTCACGTCCGTGGTCGCCGATGCCGACCTGGCCCTGGTGGATTTCTGGGCCGCGTGGTGCGGACCCTGCCGCACATTCGGCCCGATCTTCGACCGGGCGTCGGACCGGCACAGCGACGCGGTGTTCGGCAAGGTGGACACTGAGGCCCAGGTGGAGCTGGCGGCCCAGTTCGGCATCTCGTCCATCCCGACGCTGATGATCATCCGCGATAACGTCGTTCTCTACGCGCAGCCCGGGGCACTGCCTGAGACCGCGCTGGAGGAGCTGATCGCCAAGGCCCGTGAGCTGGACATGGACGAGGTCCGCGCCAGCCTCGCGGAACACGATCACCACGGGCACGAGCACGAGGACAACGGGCACGAGCACGGGGTGAACGGGCACGACCACGCGCACGAGGACGTCCACGAAGGCCAGGCGGGCAGCGCCTGACCGCCTGGCGCGATCACGGGCGCGGCGCCCGGGCCGCCGGATGTCCTGACCCCGGGGCGCTCAGTCTCCCAACGGCGCGCCTGATGGCAGGGGGAGCGCCCCTCGCTGGGCATGATCCCGGCCACGTGTCATCCCTTTGCCGACTGTAGGATCCGGACGATCATGAGCAACCGCACGCCGCTGACCTGCGGTGTTCTGGGCAGTGAGCAATCCGGTCTTGCGGGCTTTCCGGATCCACCCTGGCCTGGACGCAGCGCGCCTGGACGAGGCTTGGGTGATCATCAGCCAGGAGGACGCGCAGGCCACCAACCTGGACATCAACGCCCTGCGGGCGGACATCAACGCTCTGCACGGCACCGGAGGCAGTTAGCCGGCCTCCAGCGGCTCAGCGGGCCAGCCGAGCAGTCACGCGCTGATCACCGCTGCCGACCGGGCGGGACCCCGGGCCCTGGGGCCGGGTCCCGCCCGGAGCCTCAGGCAGCCGCGAGCGTCGCGCTGACCTGTGCGACGGCGTCCCCGACGGGGACTTTCCTCGTCTCCCCGGTGGCCCGCTCGGTGATCTCGACGATCCCCTCAGCCAGGCCCCGCTTGCCGACCGTGACGCGCAGCGGGATCCCGGTCAGCTCGGCGTCCCGGAACTTCACCCCGGCCCGCTCCGCGCGGTCATCAATGATCACCTCGACGCCGGCCGCCGTGAGCTGCTCGTAGATGGCCGCACCCGCCTTGGCCACCTCGACGTCCTCGGACTGCGCGACCACGACCACCACGCTGAACGGCGCCACGGCGAGCGGCCAGACGATGCCGCGCTCATCGTGGTGGCACTCGATGATCGCGGCCATCGCGCGCTCCACGCCGATCCCGTAGCTGCCCATGATGAGCGGGATAGCCTTCCCGTCCGGGCCGAGCACGTCGGCGCCGAATGCCTTCGCGTACCTGTCGCCGAGCTTGAAGATATGCCCGACCTCGATCGCCTCGACCAGCTCCAGCGGCTCGCCACACCGGGGACACGGCTCGCCCGCCGCGACCTCGCGCAAGTCAGCCCAGCGGCCGACCGGGATGTCCCGGTCCACGGCCACGCCACGCAGGTGGACATCGTCGGTGTTGGCCCCGGTGAACATGTCGCGCCGCCCGGCCAGCGCCTCGTCGGCGATCACCGGCAGGTCGGTCACGCCCACCGCACCCAGGCTGCCGGGGTGCGCGCCCAGCGCCTCGACGATCTCGTCCGGCTGTGCCGGGCGGATCACCGCTGCGGCTGTGGCGTCCGTGAGCTTCTGCGCGTTCAGCGCGTGATCGCCGCGCATCAGGACCAGGGTCAGCTGGCCGTCCAGGACGTAGACGAGCGTCTTGATCTGCCGGTCGGCAGGTGCACCGAATCTGGTGGCCAGATCCTCGATGGTCCTGGCACCGGGGGTATCGAATCGTTGGGGCATATCAAGACCAGGACCGTCGTCAACGTCCGCGAGCCGGCTGGTGGCCTTCTCCAGATTGGCCGCATAGCCGCAGGCCGGGGAGTACGCGACCAGGTCCTCACCCGACGCCGAGGGGCACATGAACTCGGTCGAGTCGCTGCCGCCCATGGTGCCGCTGGACGCCTCCACCGGGATCGCGGGGATGCCCAGCCGCTCGAAGATCCGGATGTACGCGGCGTGATGCCGGTCGTAGGCCGCGTCGAGGCCGGCCCGGTCGATGTCGAAGCTGTAGGAGTCCTTCATGGTGAACTCGCGGGTCCGGAGCAGCCCGGCCCGCGGCCTGGGCTCGTCGCGGAACTTCGTCTGGAACTGGTACCAGGCCTGGGGAAGCTGCTTGTGCGAGCTCAGCTCCGTGGCGAGAACCGCGAAGATCTCCTCGTGGGTCATCGCGAGCGCGAGCCGGGCGCCCTTGCGGTCGGTGAGCCGGAACATCTCGTCGCCCATGATGTCCCACCGGCCACTGCGCTGCCAGATCTCGGCCGGGTGCATGTCGGGCAGCAGCACTTCCTGCGCGCCGATCCGGTTCATCTCCTGCCGGATGATCTCGATGACCTTGGCCCGCACCCGGAGGGCGAGCGGCAGCAGGGAGTAGTGCCCGGCCATGAGCTGCCGGATGTACCCGGCGCGGAGCAACAGCCGGTGGCTCGGCGCACCCGCGTCCGCCGGGTCGTCCCGGAGGGTCGGGATGTGCATCTGTGACCAGTGCATGCGTGCGGGCCCATCCGTTGAGTATGCAAAGTGAGTATGCAAAGCGTTCGAGTGTGCTGGGCGGGAGTGCCGCGACCAGCAACCAAGCCTAGTGCGCGGCCGGACCTGCCACCGCGCTCACGGGGCGATCGGCGGGCTCCAGCGGCGGAGCCCCGACCCCGCAGAAGGTCAGGCACTCGGGCTCGGGGACCTTGCGGCCCGCCTGCGGGCGGAGCACGTTGTTGTCGATCGTCACGGCCGACAGCACCGCCCCCACGACGAGCAAGGCGGCGCAGACCACCATGGCCGCCCGGAAGCCGCCCTCGAAGGCCGAGGCCTTAAGGCCGGCCCCGGTGAGCCCGACCGCGAGTGGCAATCCGGCGACCGCCAGCAGGCCCGCCGCCCGGGCGACGGCGTTGTTGACACCGCTGGCCACACCGGCGTGCCGGACATCGGCGCTGGCCAGCACGGTGGCGGTCAGCGGCGCCACGGTCGCGGACAGGCCGAGCCCGAACACCGCGACCCCCGGCACCACATCGGTCAGGTACGAGGCATGTGGCCCGATCCGGGTGAGCAGCAGCAGCCCGGCGGCGCTGGTCAGGATGCCGCCCGTCATCAGCCAGCGCGGGCCCACCCGCTGCGCCAGCGCCCCGGCGCGGGCGGACAGCAGCAGCATGAGCACCGTCGCGGGCAGCAGGGCCAGGCCAGCCTTGAGCGGCGAGAACCCGGACACCACCTGAAGCTCAAGCACAAGCAGGAAGAACACGCCGCCGAGCGCAGCGTAGACCACGAAGGTCACCACGTTGACGGCGGAGAACTGGCGGGATCGGAAAACCTCCAGCGGCAGCATGGGTGGCGCGGGCGCGTCCGGGCGGGCCCGGCGCCGCTCCACCATCACGAACGCGACTCCCGCCGCTACGCCGATCACCGCGGGCACCACGATGAGCGCGGTGCCGCTGACCGGCGCCTCGATGAGGGCGTCGGTGATCCCGGCCAGTGCGAGCGCGGCCAGCAGCGCGCCCGTCACGTCGAACTTGCCGTGCGCGGAAGGATCCCTGGTCTCCGGTACATGCCGGAGGGCCACCAGGACCACCAGCGCCGCGAGCGGCAGGTTGATCAGGAAGATCCAGCGCCAGCCGACCGCCCCCACGAGCCAGCCGCCGAGCAGCGGTCCTGCCGCCCCGGCCACACCGCCCAGGCCTGACCACGCGCCGATCGCCCGCGGCCGGTCGTCGCTCGTGAACGAGGCCTGGATGATGGCGAGCGACCCCGGGGTCAGCAGCGCTCCCCCCACTCCCTGCAGCGCCCGCGCCGCGATGAGCACGCCGATGTCGGGGGACAGCCCGCATAGCGCCGAGGCGAGAGCGAACCACACGACCCCGGTGACGAAGATGCGGCGGCGGCCCATCCGGTCACCCAGGGAGCCGCCGAGCAGGATCAGGCCGGCCAGCGTCAGGGTGTACGCGGTGACCGTCCACTGCAGGCCGCCGAGCGACGTGTGCAGATTCCGGCCGATCGTGGGCAGCGCGACGTTAACCACGGTGGAGTCGAGCATGGCCATGCTCGACCCCAGCACGGCGGCAACCAGGATCCACCGTCCCGACGGCTGGCTGAGCCGGATGCCGCCGGCCGCCTGCGACGTCGCGTCGGCCATGGTGTGATCGTCTCATGGACACGACCAGGGGCAATGGAGCCAACGGCCGGGGTTAACCACGCCCCTGGGACTGATCGCTCGCCGCTGCCTCGAAGCCTGGCGGCGCCCCGATGGCCGATGCCTCAGGGCCGAAGGACGCGACATAGCCGGGATGCACCTGGGCCCAGCGCTCGCCGTGCCCCCAGGCCGGCTGCTGGCCGTCAAGGTGGAAGGCGAGCAGGTCGAGGCACTCGTGCCAGCCGGCGCTGTCCCGGGCGGCCTTGCCGATCTCGTCGATCGTGTCCAGCAGGGTCAGCGTGCAGCCACCCGCGCGCTTCTCGATCTCCAGCCGGATCACGTCGGTGCCCCAGCGGAACTCCAGCAGCGAGGGTGGTTCAATCTCTATTACGGCTGCCTGAAGGGCACCGCCTACCGGTGGCTTGATCTCCGCATCGTCATGCACGAGCTAGGCGCGCGAGAATTGCCAGGCTGACCATGGAGGGATGGTGCCGGGTGTCCGAGCGGCCGACTAACTGGGCGGGCAACGTGGTGTACCGCGCGGACCGGGTGCACCGGCCGCGCTCCCGGGACGAACTCCAGGATCTCATCTCCAGGAGCCACCAGGTGCGGGCCCTGGGCTCCGGGCACTCTTTCAACCGCATCGCCGACACCGCTGGGATCCTCGTCTCGGTCGCCGATCTCCCGCCGGTCATAGACATCGACCCAGGCCAGGCGACGGTCACCGTCAGCGCCGGGATCCGGTACGGGGAATTGGCCGAGCGACTGCACGCCGCGGGCTGGGCCCTGCACAACCTGGCATCGCTGCCGCACATCTCGGTGGCCGGAGCGTGCGCGACCGGGACCCACGGTTCCGGGAACGTCAATGGCAATCTTGCGACCGCCGTCGCAGCCATTGAGATGATCATGGCGGACGGTCAGGTGATGGTGCTGCGCCGGGACGCCGACGGCGCTGGCTTCCGCGCGGCCGTCGTCGGCCTGGGCGCGTTCGGCATCGTCACCAAGCTGACCCTGGACATCGTGCCGGATTTCGACCTTCAGCAATATGTGTACGACGACTTGCCCGTTGACCAGCTGACGGCTCACTTCGAGGAGATCTTCTCCAGCGCATACAGCGTGAGCGTGTTCACCAGCTGGCACGGTCCACGGCACAGGATGCTGTGGCTCAAGCGCCGGGTCGGCGAGCACGACTCCTGGAAACCGGAGCCGCAGTGGATGGGCGCGCGGCTGGCCGACCAGCCGCGGCACCCGATTCCCGGCGAGCCGACCGGGTACGCTACGCAGCAACTGGGCGTACCCGGCCCTTGGCACGAGCGGCTCCCGCATTTCCGGCTCGACTTCACGCCGAGCAGCGGCGAGGAGATCCAGACCGAGTACCTGCTGCCGCGCCATGTCGCGGCAGAGGCACTGGACGCGATGACCGGCATGGGCGAGCGCATGGCCCCGGTCCTGCAAATCTCAGAGATCCGCACCGTAGCGGCCGATGACCTGTGGATGAGCCCGAGCTACCGGCGGGACACCGTCGCCTTTCATTTCACCTGGATCAATGACTTCGCGGCCGTCACCCCGATCGTGACCGCGATCGAGGACCGGCTGGCCCCGCTCGGGGCCAGGCCGCACTGGGGCAAGCTGTTCACGATGCCCGCACCGGCCGTGAACGCGCGGTACGAACGGTCAGCCGATTTCCGGGCTGCGCTCGGCCGGGCCGACCCGGCCGGCAAGTTCCGCAACGAGTTCATTGACCAGTACTTCCCCGCCGTGCTCTAGCTACTTCCCCGCCGTCTACTTACCGCCGTGCTCTAGCGGCGCAGGGCGGAGCGCAGGCGCTGGGCGGCGAGCATCAGAAGCGAGACGTCACCGGCGGTAATGAACAGCACGAGCGCGACTGCTGTAGGGTCCGCGGGTCGGTGAGCACCCCCAAGTCGGCAGCCGCGCCGCCCACGTCGAACACACCCTCGCCATCACCGGCGACGGCCCGCGCATCCTCGCCGCGCCCGCATGATTACGCCGGCGCTCTGGCCCAGGGCCAGGTCCCGGCCTACTCCAAGACGGACCCTGCCCTCGCGTGGGCCCTGTGCTGTCACCTCGTCACGTGTACCGGGGTGCGCGCGGATGGGGAGGCGGTCACACCGCGGTCACAGAGTCTGTGACGGCCGTATGACCGGCCTTGCCGTACAACCAGGCTGCAGGCGATTCGCCGGGCAACACGAAGGAGTATGTGCGTGAACGCAGTCATCGAGGTCACCGCCGTGCGCAAGCGGTTCGGGCCGGTGCTGGCGCTGGACGGGATGAGTTTTGCCGTGCTGCCGGGCCGGGTGACCGGGTTCATCGGGCCCAATGGTGCGGGGAAGTCGACCACGATGCGGGTGATCCTCGGTCTGGACGCGCCCGATGAGGGCACCGCGCTGGTCGGCGGGCGGCCCTACCGCAGCCTGGAGCGTCCGCTGACCCATCTGGGGTCGCTGCTGGACGCCTCCGCGCTGCAGCCTGGCCGCACCGGCCGCAATCATCTGCTGTGGCTGGCTCATTCCCAGGGCCTGGACGCCCGGCGTGCTGACCGGGTGGCCGCGCAGGCGGGCCTGGAGACGGCGATCCGGCGGAAGGCCGGGGGTTACTCGCTGGGGATGCGGCAGCGGCTGGGGATCGCGGCGGCGCTGCTGGGCGATCCGCCGGCGCTGATGTTTGACGAGCCGTTCAATGGCATGGACCCGGAGGGCATCATCTGGATGCGCGGCTTCCTGCGGTCCCTGGCCGGCCAAACCAGCAGTGCCGGCCCTCGGCCCGGATCGAGCAGATGACGCGAGAGAACCCGGGCGGGGGCTGCCGGAGTATCCAGGACGAACTTCCGGGGCCCGCAGCGCCTTCGCCCTACGCGCCGAGTAAGACAGTGGGCGCGGGCACGGCGTAACCCGCCGCTTTTCCGCGCCCCGCCCAAACCTCTGGTTCGGGCGGGCCCCGCGCGCCAAGGGACTGCTCCTCACGGTTCCCGGCCATCTTCAGGCTGGCGGTACGCGGCCCACCCTCTTGTTCCTGAGCGGTCCCGAGGATCTACCGATGTAGCCACCGACCTCGCCGACCCTGACGTCCTGGCCCTGATGCGCGCCACGGTGGGCACTAGCCCTGAAGGCGGCAGCGCATGCATCGCCGATCGGCACGCGCAGCTGGCGGCGATTCTCGAACGCGAACGCTCCCGCGGCGGGATCCCCCCCGACGTCGAGCACGCGGCCGACGCGCTTCTCGGACCGCTCTACTATCGCGCCCTTATCACCGGCCATCCCGCTGACCCGGGCTGGGCGCGCGAACTTGTCCACACGCTGCTGCGCTGACGGCCCGGCGCCGTCACTGTCCGGGGGTGCCGTGCGCGGCAGGCTCTTCGGCGAGAATGCGCCGGGCGGCGGCCCGGATGAGGACGACGGCCCAGGTCCGGAACGGTCTCCACGCCTCGGCGAGCGCGGCGAACTCCGCCTCCGACGGGGGCCCGGGCAGGTGGTACAGGCGGGCCGTCAGGGCCAGGGCCTTGGGTTCGCTGACCGGCAGCACGTCGGTGAACCCGGTGCCGCGGATGACGATGAGTGCGCTGTAGAACGGGCCGATTCCCTCGATCGACTGCAGCTCGGCCATGGCGCGCTCAGGACCCTGTTCCTTCAGGTAATCGACGTCCAGGCGGCCCTCCAGTGCCGCGCGCGCGACACCGTGCAGCCGCCGCAGCTTATCCTCGGAAATGCCAGGGAACGACTCGACTCGCAGCAGCCGGGCCGGGACAGGGAACGCGGCCAGCCGCACACCGGCGAGGTCGAAGACGTTGCCGTCCGCCGCGCTCAGCCGGTCGCGGACCTGGGCCATCTGGCGTGCTGGCCGCCGGGCACTCAGCACCGACCAGGCGGCTGCCTCGTACGGCGAGTAGAACAAGGGCGGACGCAGTCCCGGCGCTGCCGCCTGGAGCCTGCCAATGACCGGGTCACGCTCGCCGACGCGCAGGAACTCCGCGCCGTCGTGGTCGAGAGACAGGACGCGAGCGACCTGGCGCCGTACCCTGTCGGCCTCGATGCCCGCTGGCCCGCTGAATACGCCGTGCACGTCGGCGCCCATATCTGCTGACGGGGCCTGCCGCACCTCGACCCCTACCTGCTCCTGGTAGCCGTCAAGGCAGAACGCCATGCGCATGCAGCCATCCCAGCCCTGTCCGTCGCGCTGGCCGAACCCGAACATGGCCGCCTCAGCGAGGGAGAACGGCCCGTTCGGAATGATCGTGAATGATCCTGCGGACACGGTCTGCTCCTCGCTGGTCGCTGGCCTGGCGACATCGCTGGCCTGGCGACATGCTGCCAGCAGGGTCCGACAGTCCGACCAGGAGATGCCGCCGCCCCGGGTGCCGCCGCCGGGCGCGGCACCGATCGGCACCGGGTCGCGTGGCTCACCACAAGGCGGGATCGGCGGGGATCACGCGGGCCTGCTCGACGTACGGATCGGCCATGCCGCGGCCGGCCAGCCCGGCGGCACCGGGGATGCCGGCCGCCGTCATGGCCCGCTCCAGTTCGGGCAGCAGTTTCTCAGGGTGGCTGGTGCCGATGAACCAGCGCATCACCGGCACGCCGCGATAGCTGATGACCGGGCGCAGCACCGGGTCTTTCGCTGCCGTGGACCAGACGTGCAGCAGCGCCGGGGCGGGAGCGGGCGCCCGCCGGGTGGCGGGCCTGGCCCGGTAGGCGGGGCTGGCCAGCACCGGGTGCAGTCCACGGAAGGAGATGCCATACCGGATGCCGGGGGCACCCCGGATGTTCAGCGGCCTCGGCGGCCCGGCCCACCGCCGGATCGCCTGGCTGGCGATCACATAGCCGGCCATCGGCGGGTGCGCCGCCCAGCGCAGCACCGCCTGGCGGGCTTTGTACCGGTACCGGACGCGGCGGACGTGGGTGTGCACACGGACGCTGGCCGGATCGATCGTCGCGTACGGCACCACGTAGAGACCGCGCGTGCCGTACAGCGTGTCCATCACCAGTCCGCGCTCGCAGACACGGAACCGGGCGCTGGCGGCGAAGCCAACGCCGACTCCCACGATCACGATCCCCACCGGTATCACCGAGCCGGCCACCGCCATCGCGATCGTGGACGTTCGCAGTTCGACCAGGAACACGGCCGCCCAGATGACAGCGGCCGCGATCCAGGCCCGCCAGCCCGGGGTGCGGTGGTGGCTGGTGTGCAGCGGCCGCCCGGCGTCGCTGGGTGTCCACAGCAGGGGTTCTGGTGCCGGAAGCGAGTCAGGCTCGGCCATCGGGATCCCCCGCTTCGGGGGTGAGCGGCGCGGCCATCCGGCGGGCCAGTTCCCGGGGGTCGGCGACGGCGGCTAACCGTCTAGCGCCCTCCTCTTCGAGCACCCCGCCAGTATGCAGCTAGCTCACCCTGTCCGGGGCAGAAGCCGCGGAACCGGACATAATGTCACGGCCGGGCTGAGCGGCTACCGGGCGGCGAGCACGATCCAGACCTGGCCGCGGGCGAACGTCATCGGCTGCCTGGTGGTGGTGGTGGTGGTGAAGGTGGTGCCGCCATTGGCGTTCGGGCGTGACCAGTTCGCGTGCCATTCCTTCCCGTCGCGCAGCACCAACGCCGGGCCGGAGCCGGTGGTCTCGGCGTATGGCGGCGGCACTCCCTCTTCGAGGAACCGGGACGTGCGTACGGTCGTGTACTGGATGACGACCGTGGCCGCGCTCAGCTGGCCGTCCTCCGTGGTGCCCGCGGGCGTGCCGTCCATCCAGACCAGCCACTTCGCCTTGGCCGCCGACCACCGGAACGTGAACGAGGCGGCCGAATAGGCAGCGGACGCGGAGGCCGTGACCGTGCCGTCTGCTGGCGGCGGCCCGAACCGGAAGCCGATGTTGTGAGCGGTGCTCGCCCCGTGCGCCTCAGCGAGCAGCTGCTGGGTGTGGGCGTACAGGTTGTGCGGCGCCAGCCGGTTCGGGTCACGGAAATAGCCGCCGACGATGCCGGCGTACAGGTCAACGATCCGGGCGTTGTGCACGACCGGCACCAGTTGCGGCTGGGCGCCCGAGTAGGCGAACGCTGGCCGCCCGAACTGGCGCAGCAGCTCAAGGTCGTCTTCCCGGCTGCTGCGCACCGGCCCGATGACGGGCGGAAAGTGAGTTGAGAAGATCGCCAGGATCCGGCTCAGGCCGCCCTCGACCGGCAGGAGGTACACGATGTCGGCGTCGGTCAGGCCGGTCGGCGGCCGGGCCGCGGCGATGTTGTCGATCTTCACGGCCAGCACCGGGCCGAGCGACTTCACTGGCTCGCCCGTGAACGGAGACAGCAGCTGCCGCGCCACATGCCGGGTCGGGGACGGGGTCGGGCGGGGGGTGGCCTTCGGTGAGCCACCGCGCCTCGGCACGATAAGCAAGGCAATGACGGCGACCACGGCGACCACGGCGACGGCGACGGGAATGAACACGCGCGGGGCCGACGCCCGGGCGAGGATGCTCCTGACCTTTCCCATCGCGACATCACCTCTGCGGGAAGCGCGGCGCACCGCGGCGCTATCGTGCCGCGACCACGCCTCCTACTGACCAGTGAGCGTTATTCAAAACCGGCTGTCGAACCCGGGCCCGCAGGGTCCCGGTGAGTGGTCGGTGCAGGCCAGGCCCACGGTGACCACTGAGGGTAGTTTGAATAACGCGCACCTTTGAATAAGACACAGTATGCGCGGGCTACTGACAAGTATGCGCCGGCCGGCCAGCTTACCGCGACGCTATGACTGCGGAGAGTCAGACTGCGGAGAGTCAGACTGCGGAGAGTCAGACTGCAGAGAGTCAGACTGCAGAGAGCCGGAACAGCGGCGGGTCAGGACAGCGGCGGGTCAACCGGCAGGCCAGGTGTGCACGGGCTCGTTGGTGTGCATGTGCTCGACGTAGCGCTGCGTCATCTGCCGGAGCGCCGCGCTCCTGGACAGGCCCCCCTGCTGCAGCGTGTGCACGGTCTCCGCCTGCCAGGTCGCCCCGGTCCGGCCGACCAGGCAGCGCTGCTCGATAATGCCCAGGCTCCGCTCCGCGGAATGCGAGTCCACTCCCCACCGGCGCAGACCCTCGCGGGCCAGCGGCAGCAGGCTGCGGAGGGCCAGTTCGGCCGCTGGGACCACTCCCAGACCCGGCCAGTACAGGGTCGCGTCGATCCCGTGCTTAGCCGCCTCCAGCAGGTTGTCCCCCGCCGCGGCAAACGACATCCTCGTCCAGATCGGCCGCTCGGCCTCGGCGAGCGCCCGGACCAGGCCGTAGTAGAAGGCCGCATTGGCGACCACGTCCGCGACCGTCGGGCCGGCGGGCAGCACCCGGTTTTCGACCCGGAGGTGTGGCTGGCCGTCCACCACCGCGTACACGGGACGGTTCCACCGGTACACGGTGCCGTTGTGCAGCGTCAGCTCGGCCAGCCCCGGGGTGCCGCCCTGTTCGAGCTTGGCCACCGGGTCTTCGTCCTCACAGAGCGGCAGCAGCGCCGGGAAGTAACGGATGTTCTCCTCGAACAGGTCGAACACCGAGGTGATCCACCGCTCACCGAACCACACCCGGGGCCGCACCCCCTGCGCCTGCAGTTCCTCCGGGCGAGTGTCGGTGGCCTGCTGGAACAGCGTGATCCGGGTCTCCCGCCACAGTTCCTTGCCGAACAGGAACGGCGAGTTCGCGGCCAGCGCGACCTGCACTCCCGCCACGGCCTGGGCGGCGTTCCAGTACCTGCCAAATGCCTCCGGGCTGACCTGCAGGTGACATTGGACACTGGTGCACGCCGCCTCCGGCATGATGTTGTCCACATGGGTGAGCAAGTGCTCCGGGCCCTCGATCTGGATCCGCACGTCCTCGCCGCGCGCCGCGAAGATCTGCTCGTTCAGCAGCCAGTAGCGCGGGTGTTCGGACATCGACTCCTCCCGCACGTGGGCCTCGCTGAGCGTGGGCAGGATGCCGATCATCGCCAGCCTGCAGCCCACGTCCCGCGCCCGGCGGTCAGCGCGATTTACGCTGGCCCGCACGTGATCCTCCAGCTGGGCCAGCGCATCGCCGGACAGCGTCCGCGGCGGCACGTTGATCTCCAGGTTGAACTGCCCCAGCTCAGCGGCCCAGCCAGGATCATCGATCGCCTTCAGCGCCGCCGCGCTCTTCATCGACGGCGCCCCGGCCTCATCCACCAGGTTGAACTCGATCTCAAGCCCCACCCGCTGCGGCACGGTATCGAACCTGGACTCGCGGAGCATCCGGGCGAGGACATCCAGGCAACGTCGTACCTTCTCGCGATAGCGGCGCCTATCCTGCTGGCTCACCGTGATCGCCGGAACTTCCCTGCCCATCCGCTCCCCACCCTGGCCATGGGAGATGGCCTCCCCATCACCCTGACATGCCAGCAGCCCGGTGACCAGATGGGACATTTCACACAATCAGCGATTTGAGGACGTTATCTTCTTGGGTACGCTGAATGACCCGACACGCACATACGCGGAGTCACGTCGCAGATGCGGACCGGCACGGCGCGCCACGCCGGTCCGCGGCGGTCCGCGGCGGTCCGCGGCGGTCCGCGCCGCGCCGCGCCGCGCCGACGGGACTCTCCATGATC
>OCTA010003418.1_pt1 | contig 14078 bp, 14 predicted proteins | sample 1538991 | NCBI WGS metagenome assembly OCTA01 (sample SAMEA3539302, study PRJEB22396) | soil metagenome | biome: tundra; feature: field; material: soil | place: USA | collected 2010-05 | depth 0.15 m
TCAGGAGTCGATGCCCTTGAGCTCGCGCCAACGAAAGCAGCTCGTCACGTGGTCCATGACCAAGCCGGTCGCCTGGAGGTGGGCGTAGCAGACAACCGGCCCCAGAAACGTGAATCCCCGACGCTTGAAGTCCGCGCTCACCTGTTTCGACAGGAGAGTCTCGGCCGGGATCTGCGAATCCGCGCCCCAGCTGTTGACTGTCGGCACTCCGTTGACAAAGCCCCAGATGTAGTTGTCGAAGGTGCCGAACTCGCGCCGGATGTCCAGGAACGCCCGGGCGTTGGAGATCGCGCTCTCAACCTTGCGGCGGTTGCGGATGATGCCGGCGTCGCCAAGAAGACGCTCGACGTCGGCCGGCCCGAGGTCGGCGACAGCGTTCGGGTCGAAGTTGCAGAAGGCCTTCCGATAGCCCTCCCGGCGCTTCAGGATCGTGACCCAGCTCAAGCCGGCCTGCGCCGATTCGAGGATCAGGAACTCGAAGTGCCGGCGATCGTCGTGCACCGGCACGCCCCACTCCTGGTCGTGGTAGGGCTGCAGGAACGCGCCGGCCGCCCACCGGCAGCGCGCCGGGTCCGGGGAGATCGCGCCTTCAGGTTCCACGCTTGGCATCGCCGAGTTGTAGCAGACCTCTCACCGGCGCGCTCAGAGCAGACGGAGCTGCTCGGCCGGCCGACGCACGTGCACAGCCGGCGCTTGGGGCGGCAGGCGAACAGGCGAGCGGAGCCCTGTGTGGCGGTGCTTCCGGTAGCGGCGCCCGGCGGACTCCTCTGCCTCGCGCACAACCTCGGTGATGCGATGTTGCTCGGCTCGCGCCTGGTAGGAACCTTTGCGGAAACGTTGGGAATACAGGTCCACCAGCTCGGGCCGGGTTCGGGCGAGCCACGCGAGGTAGTGCTCCCGGACGCCCGGGCGCAGGTGGAGGGCGACGGGTGTGACCGAGACCGCGCCTGCCTCGAGGCACGCTTGCGCCACCGCTCGCAACTGGTCGTCGGAATCCGACATCCCTGGCAGGACCGGGGCGATCAGCACCCCGCAGCGCACACCGGCCTCGCTGAGCCGCCTCACCGCGTCCAAGCGCTTGTCCGGAGGCGGCGTCCCCGGCTCGGTCAGCTGCCAGACTTCGCGGTCGAGCGAGCCGATCGAGATGGCGAGCCTGACGTAGGTGCGCGTCGCGGCATCTGCGAGCAATTCGAGATCGCGCAGGACCAGTGTCGACTTCGTCAGGATGCTGAAGGAATTGCCGGCTTCGGCGAGGACCGTCACGATGCCTTGGGTGAGGTGGTACTTGCCCTCGGCCTTCTGGTAGGGATCGGTGTTCGTCCCCATCGCGATGGGGTCGCCCTTCCATCGAGGTGATCGGAGCTCCGCGCGGAGCCGCTCGACGGCATTGACCTTGACGACGATCTTGCTCTCGAAGTCTTCGCCCGTCCCCAGCCCGAGGTATGCGTGCGTCGGCCTCGCAAAACAGTACGTGCACGCGTGGCTGCAGCCCCGGTAAGCGTTGATCGTGTAGCCGAACGGCATCCTCGAGGCCGCCGGCACCGTGTTCACGATGGTCCGCGCATTGACGTGGAAGAACTCCATTCCACGGTATTCGCCGGTGCCCACATGGACTTCGCCGAGCGCGGCCTGAGGAAACAGCATCCCTGACTCCTCGTGCTCGACGAGACGCCACCGAAGCTGGCCCGGACCCCCCTGCTCCTCCATTGCAGCAGTTTATCGAACATACGTACGACTCGGTGGATCCGCCCCCGACCGCGGAGCCGGTCATAGTGTGACTGCGTGGCCCGACAGCCGGAGGTTCTCGCAGCAATCACCGACCCGATGAAGCGCGAGCTCGTCTCGCGTGCGTTCGAGGTTTCCTTCAAGGCCTACGCGCCGAGCTCCAAGTTCCACGTCGGCGCTGCCGTGCGTACGACAAAGGGAACCTACGTGGGCTGCAACGTCGAGAACGGCAGCTACGGGCTGACCTCGTGCGCGGAGCGCAACGCCGTGTTTGCCGCGATCGGTGCCGAGGGCGGGAAGGTGAAGATCGAAGCCGTGGCCGTGTACGCGCGCTTCTCCGGCAAGAAGGTGAAGACCGCGTCACCTTGTGGCGCCTGCCGTCAGGTGCTCGCAGAGTTCGGGCGCGACGCGGTCGTCACGTTTCTCGAAGGCGGCCAGTTCCGGTCGATGACCGTGGACGAGTTGCTGCCCGCAGCCTTCGAGCTGTACTGAGGCGGCGCAGGCTAAGAAGCCGGCGAGACCTGGACGGCGCCGGCGAGCTCGGCAACCGCCTCGAGCAACCGGTTCACGTCGGACTCGTCGTTGTAGTGCACGACGCCGGCGCGCACCGCTCCCCCGCTGTCGCGGATATGCAGCACCCCGGCCAGCTCCCAGGCGTAGTTGTCGCCGCTCCACACGTTGACACGGCGTCGGGCAAGGTGCTCGGCAACGTCGTATGGCCTCAGGCCGGCGATGTTGAAGCAGGTGGTCGGCGCACGGTGAGGAGCCTTCCCGTAAGTGGTGACGCGCCCGATCGCTTCCAAGCCGCTCACGAGCGACTCGAACAGGGATCCCTCATATGCCTCGACGGCTGTCATCGAGGTGACGATCCGTTCGCGTCGCGAACCTGTCGCCGCAGGATCGAGCGAGGCCAGATGCCCGACTGCCGCGACAACCCCGGCCAGGTCGGCAAACGGCAGGGTCCCTCGTTCGAACCGACCAGGGACCGAGCCGGGCGCAGGCTCGAGCTTGTCAGGATGCAAGGTCTCGAGCAGCCCTGGGCTCGCGATGACCGCGCCGATGTGAGGGCCGGACCACTTGTAGGCGCTGGTGGCGTAGAAGTCCGCTCCGAGCGCGGCGACGTCGACCGGCCCGTGTGGTGTCGTGTGCACGCCGTCGATGTAGGTGAGCGCTCCGGCATCGTGGGCCTTCCGGGCGATCGCCGCTACATCGGGCCGCGTTCCGATGAGGTTGCTCGCCGCTGTGACCGCGACGAGCTTGGTGCGCTCCGACAACAGCTCGTCGTACTGTCCCGTTGCAAGCTCACCGCTCCCGGCGTCGACCTCGGCCCAGCGGACGATCGCGCCGGCACGTGCGGCTGCCTGGACCCACGGCCGCACGTTCGCGTCGTGGTCCAACCGTGACACGACCACTTCGTCCCCGTGAGCCCAGCACCTGGAAAGGGTCTCCGCGAGCCGGTAGGTGAGCGTGGTCATGTTCGGCCCCAGGATCACTCCCAAAGGCTCGCCTCCGACGAGATCGGCCACGGCTTGCCGGCAGGCGCGGACGATCTCCCCCGAGCGGTGGCTGGCCGGGAAGGCTCCTCCCAGGTTGCCGAGGCCCGCAAGATACGCGCCTGAGATCGCCTCGACAACGCCCGACGGCATCTGCGTGCCTGCCGCCCCGTCGAGGTAGGCGTACCCGTCGTCGAGCGCGGGGTACGACGACCTGATCCTGGTGATATCGAGTGTCACGGTTGGGCGGGACTACTCGGCGTCGTGGCAGACGGCCTCTACGTTGTTCCCGTCGGGATCGCGCACGAATGCTCCGTAGTAGTGCTCGTGGTACTCGGGCCACGCACGCGGCTGGTGGAGCACGGGGGCGCGAAGGGCAACTGCCGCATCGAAGAAGGCCCTCACGCTTGCCCGGTCCTTCGCCCGGAATGCAAGGTGGTTCTCACGATTCGGCTCACCGGAAACCAGCGGGCCTAGCCAGAAATCCGGCTTTCCCTCGATGCCGTAGCCTATGACCTCGCCGAAGTCCATCACTCGGCTGGCGCCGAGCGGGGCAAGGACGCTGTCGTAGAACGAGGCGCTCGAGCTCACGTCGGCGCACTGAATAGATACATGGTCGATCATGACCCGGATCATACGACCGGGCTTGCGGAAGGTAAGAATGGAGACCGGCGCTCCTGGTCGGACGCCCCGGATCCTTTCCTGTGGGTGACACGGGCCCAGCCAATGTGCCGTCGGTCGAGGAACACGAGGGAGGCTCCAATGGAACATTCCCATGAGCTGGCGGACGAGCTGAGGCCGAAGGCCCGCGCGCTCAGGGACGCGATCGCATTCGCCGCGTTCGAGGAGTATGCGGGAAGCGGACCGGATGGGCCGGCTGCTGTTTGAGACCGCTGCGACGCGAGCTGAGGCACCGGTTGGGAGCCCGGCTTCACGCGTCGCTGGAGGCGGTGCGGACAGACTCGGTGCGCGAGACTTCATGATTCAGATGGCTGCCTTGCTCAATCGCTCTTTCTCTCGCGAAATGGCCAACGCGCCCGGTGACTCCTCCGGCCCTGCCCGGCGGCTCGAGCGAACCTGAAGGAGGTCCACGCCATATGGACATGGTGAACCTGATCTGCTCGAAACGGGACGGCCGCGAGCTCACCGCCGCAGAGATCGACTGGGTCATCAACGCCTACGTCGCCGGCACGATCGCGGACGAGCAGGTCGCCGCGTTGTTGATGGCGGTGTTCTGGCGTGGGCTCTCGGTCGCCGAGCTGTCCCGGTGGACGGCCGCGATCATCGCCTCCGGGGAGCGGATGGATCTCTCCGGGCTTTCCCGGCCCACGGTCGACAAGCACTCAACAGGTGGCGTCGGCGACAAAGTGTCGCTCATCCTGGCGCCACTCGTGGCAGCCTGTGGAGCCGCGGTGCCACAGCTGTCGGGACGAGGGCTCGGCCACACAGGTGGCACCCTCGACAAGCTGGAAGCGATCCCCGGATGGCGCTCCGAGCTCTCCAACAGCGAGATGCTCGCCCAGCTCGAGGAGATCGGCTGCGTCATCTGCGCGGCCGGTGCCGGCCTTGCCCCGGCGGATCGCAAGCTCTACGCGCTGCGCGACGTGACCGGGACGGTGGAGTCGATCCCGCTCATCGCCGGGTCGATCATGTCGAAGAAGATCGCCGAGGGGACCCAGTCGCTCGTGTTGGACGTGAAGGTCGGCTCGGGCGCTTTCATGGCCGACCGGGACCGGGCCACCGAGCTTGCCCGGACGATGGTTCGCCTCGGCCGTGACCACGGGCTCAAGGTGACGGCCCTCTTGAGCACGATGGACACTCCCCTAGGCCGGGCGGTCGGCAACGCGCTCGAAGTCGCCGAGGCCGTCGAAGTGCTCTCGGGCCGGGACGACTCACCCGATCTGGTCGAGCTCACCCTCGCGCTTGCTCGAGAGATGCTCGAATTGGCAGGGATCCAAGCCGATCCTTCAGTTGCGCTCCGGAACGGCTCGGCCCTGGAACGCTACCGGGCCATGGTCGTGGCCCAGGGAGGTGACCCCGACGCTCCCCTCCCTCGTGCGGCTCACATCGAACTGGTGACCGCCGACCAAACGGGGATCGTCGGGAGGCTCGATGCCCGGGCGGTCGGGGTCGCAGCGTGGCGCCTCGGGGCCGGAAGAGCACGCAAGGAGGACGCTGTGAGTGCCTCCGCTGGTGTCGTGTGCCGCATCAAGCCTGGCGAAAAGGTGACAGAGGGTCAGGCGTTGTTGGAGCTTCACACCGACCAGTCCGAGCGGCTCGACTGGGCGCGAGAGGCGCTCAAGGACGCGATCGCCATAGGCGACCAGCCCCCGGCGCCCACGTCAGTTGTGCTGGAGGTGATCTCTTGAGCGCCAAGCCCGGGCTCGACCAGATTCGCCGTGCCCCGAAAGTGCTCCTCCACGATCACCTCGACGGCGGCCTGCGGCCGGCCACAGTGGTGGAGCTCGCTGCCGAGAACGGTTACGGCGACCTGCCGACGACCGATCCGCAAGAGCTCGCGGCGTGGTTCGTATCGGCTGCTCCCCGGCGCGACCTTGTTCGCTACCTGGAGGGCTTCGCCCATACCGTCGGCGTGATGCAGACCCCCGAAGCGCTCGAGCGAGTCGCCGAAGAGTGCGTCGAGGACCTGGTCGAGGATGGTGTCGTCTACGCCGAGGTGCGTTTTGCCCCCGAGCTGCACACCGAGCGCGGCCTGACGCTCGAGAAAGTGCTCGAGTCGGTGCTCGCGGGCTTCGACAAGGCGATGGGGCGCGCCGAGATGGCGGGACGACCGATCGTCGTCCGAGCGTTGCTGTCGGCAATGCGCACCGCGGCGCGTTCGCGCGAGATCGCCGAGCTTGCAGTGCGTTACCGCGACGTCGGGGTCGCCGGCTTCGACGTCGCAGGTCCTGAGGCGGGCTATCCGCCGACGGACCACCTCGACGCGTTCCATCTCGTGCAACGCGAGAACTTCCACGCCACACTGCACGCCGGCGAGGCGTTCGGCCTCCCCTCGATCTGGCAGGCGATCCAGTGGTGCAACGCCGAGCGGCTCGGCCACGGGGTTCGCATCGTCGACGACATCGTCGTGGACGACGACGGTGGAGTCACGCTCGGCCGGCTTGCGGCCTACGTGAGGGACCGGCGCATACCGCTAGAGATGTGCCCCACTTCGAACGTGCACACGGGGGCGGTGCCTTCGCTTGCCGAGCACCCGATCGGGCTGCTGCGCCGCCTGAGGTTCAGGGTCACGGTGAACACCGACAACCGCCTGATGAGCGGGATCAGCCTCTCCTCGGAGCTGGCGGGGCTGGTGGAGACCTTCGACTGGTCGTGGAGGGACATCAACTGGCTCACGATCAACGCGATGAAGAGCGCTTTCTGCCCCTTCGACGACCGCCTGGCGCTCATCGACGGCCGGATCAAGCCGGGTTTCGCCGCTTTGGCCCCAGATGCCGGCACATGGCCCTCTCAGGATCGGTCCGAAGCTCAGGCCTCGCTCGCCGACGAGCCTCTCATCGACTGACAGCGAGCCGCGACATCGTCTTGAAGCGAACCCAAAAGCAGGTCCGCCCGGCGCCGCTCCCCGGCGAGGCGCTCGAGCGACCTCGGCGCGGTGACGACCTCGAAGTAGACCTTCAGCTTCGGCTCGGTGCCGCTCGGTCGCAGCACCACGCGAGCGCCCTTCGCGAGCCGGAGCACGAGGGCGTTGGTGGCGGGGAGCTCCCCGGCCCCATCTGAGAGGTCTACGAGCTGGGTCACTGCCAAGCCGGCGAGCGTCGAGGGCGGGTGCGTGCGCCAGCGACCGACGATCTCGGCCATCTCGCCTTGAGCCGTCGGGCCCTCGAGCCGCAGCGACCACTGCGCGGTCGCGTGCACACCGAAACGGGACGCGAGGCTGTCCAGCCGGTCGGTCACCGACGCCCCCTTAGCCTTGGCGCCGGCCACTATCTCGGCGACAACCAGTGCTGCCGACAACCCGTCCTTGTCGGAGACGGCGTCGCCCACCTGGTAGCCGAGCGCCTCCTCGTAGCCGAAGACGAAACGGAGCCCCGGACGCCGAAGTGCTGCTCGCGCGATCCACTTGAAGCCGGTGAGCGTCTCGACACAGGCGACGCCGGCCGCTTGGGCCATCGCCGACAGCATCGTCGAGGAGACGATCGTCGTCGCCACCAGCCGGTCGTCACCACTGGTCGCGGAGAGCACGTGATCGGCGAGGAGCACACCGAGCTCGTCACCTTTCAGCATTCTCCACTCCCCGCTCAACCGGTCCGGCACGGCGATGGCCAGGCGATCGGCGTCGGGATCGTTCGCCAGGACGAGGTCGGCGCCGAGCCGGATGGCATCGGCCAGCGCAAGGTCGAGCGCTCCGGGTTCCTCCGGGTTGGGGAACGCCACCGTCGGGAAGTCCGGGTCGGGCGCACCTTGAGCGGCAACGACCGACACCGGCCCGAAACCGGCCTGTTCCAAGAGCTCCGGAAGGACCTCCCCGCCGACGCCGTGCAACGGCGTGTACACGATCCGGAGCCGCCGCGGGCCCGCCGGATCGAGGAGACCGAACGCCGCGCGCCGGTAGGCGCCGAGAAGCTCGGCCTCGTCGATGGGCTCGCAACGCTCGGCCGCGGCGTCGTCCAGCGCAGTCGTCGAGCGCGCCGGCGAGGCAATCGCACTTGCCATGGCCGTGCTCGCGGCCTCGGCGATGAAGGCGTCGTCCGGCGGTATCACCTGGGCGCCGTCTGCCATGTAGACCTTGTACCCGTTGTCGGCCGCGGGGTTGTGGCTTGCGGTGACCATCACGCCCGCCGCCGCACCGAGGTGCTTGATGGCAAAAGCCGTGAGGGGGGTCGGCAACGGATGGGGAAAGACCCGTACACGTACACCAGCTCCCCCAGCGACTGCGACGACGTCGCGGGCGAACTCGTCTGACCCGTGGCGGGCGTCGCGCCCCACGACGATCCCACGCCGCGCGGCCTCGGCCCCCTGTCCGAGCACCCACTGCGCCACGCCGGCTGTCGTGGCACGAACGACCAGCCGGTTCATCCTGGCCGGGCCGGCACCGAGCGCGCCGCGAAGCCCGGCAGTCCCGAAGGCGAGCGGGCTCTCGAACCGGGCGCGCACCCCGGCGCCGTCGGCGGCATCTAGGAGGGCGGCGAGCTCGGCCCGCGTGGAGGGGTCTGGATCTGCCGCCATCCACGCCTCCGCCTCGGCAGCCAACGCGGCGGAGAGCGGCTCGGTCTCCTCGTGCCCGGTCGTCACAGTGCCGACAGCACTCCCGACAGGAGCTCGACCAGGTAGGGCGCTGCTGCGGCACCAGCAGCCAGCACCTCCTCGTGGTCGAGCGGGGTTGGGCTCACCCCCGCCGCGAGGTTGGTGACGAGCGAGATACCCAGCACCGACGCCCCCAGGTGGTGGGCGGCGATCGCCTCGAACGCCGTGGACATCCCGACCAGGTCCGCACCCGCCCGCCGCAGCATCGCGACCTCGGCAGGCGTTTCGTAATGGGGACCTCCCAAGGCCGCGTAGACGCCTTCTGTGAGCGTGGGGTCCACCTGTTTGGCCAGCGCACGCAGCCTTGCCGGGTAGAGATCCGTGAGATCGACGAAGCGTCCCCGGTAGCCCGCCGGAGGCGCCGGTCCGCCGAGCGGCGAGGCGCCCATCAAGTTGAGATGATCCCGGATCAGCACCGCCTGCCCGGGCCGCATGGCTGGATCGAGGCCGCCGGCCGCGTTGGTCAAGACGACGACCCGGGCACCGGCGATCACCGCAGTACGGACCGGATGGACGACCTCGGCCGGCGAACGGCCTTCGTAAAGGTGGGTGCGCCCGATGAGCAGGAGGACCCGGTGGTCACCGACCCTGAGCGAACGCAGCTGGCCATGATGGCCGGCAACCGTCGGCGCCGCGAATCCCGGAAGATCTGCGGTCGCCCGCTCGGCTTCTGCGGTCCCGAGCCCGTCGGCGACGCCCTGCCAGCCCGAGCCGAGGACGATCGCCACGTCGTGGGGTGGAGCTCCCGCCCAGCGCGTCACCTCTGCGGCAGATTCGGCCGCGAGCTCGTACGGGTTCGATGTGGCACTTGCGACCGTCATGGAGCCAAAGGCTAGCGAGATGCGTGCCGGAGAGGCCTTCCGGCCACACGGCTCACAGGCCGATGGGGTGCCAAACGGTCTTGGTCTCGAGGAACGCCAACATGCGACGCGGCGTTGGCGCCTCAGTCCAGTCGCTCTCAGCAGCGCCGGGGCGAAGCACACGCTTCACGTTGGTCACCGCGGCCCGCTCGAGCTCGACCAAGAGGGAGGCGGGGGCGCCCGCCAGATCGAGCGCGTCGACATCGCGGTGGGCGGCGAGCACGGGCGCAAGCTCGGCGACCCGGCCCGTGATCAGGTTCACGACGCCGCCGGGAAGGTCAGACGTGGCGAGCACCTCGGCAAGGGTGACGGCCGGCAGAGGTCGCGTCTCGCTCGCGATCACCACCGCGGTGTTCCCGGTCAAGAGCACCGGCGCCAGCACGCTCACCAGTCCGAGGAGCGACGAGGCCTGCGGCGCGACCACGCCCACGACGCCAGTGGGCTCGGGCACGCTGAAGTTGAAGAACGGGCCCGCGACCGGGTTGGAGGACCCGGCGACTTGGGCCACCTTGTCCGACCAACCGGCGTACCAGACCCAGCGGTCGACCGCGGCGTCGACGCTCGCCGCCGCCTCCTCCTGGCTCGTCCCCTCACTCGAGGCGACCGCTTCGGCGAACTGTGAACGCCTGCCGTCGAGCATCTCGGCGACGCGGTAGAGGACCTGTCCCCTGTTGTAGGCGGTCGCGCCGGCCCAGCGGGGCTGTGCCTTGCGTGCTGCCACGACAGCGTCGCGCACGTCCTTTCGTGAGCCTTGGGCCGCGTTCGCGAGGAAGGCGCCGTCCGAGTCCACCACGACATAGGAGCGGCCGGACTCCGAACGCGGGAACGCCCCTCCGATGTAGAGCTTGTAGGTCTTGCGCACCGCCAAGCGCTCGTCAGACATCGAGGTATGCCCCCAGGCCTTGGCGGCCACCCTCCCTGCCGAAGCCCGACTCGCGATAGCCGCCGAAGGGACTGGTGGGATCGAAGCGATTGAAGCTGTTCGCCCACACGACCCCGGCCCGGAGTTGACCGGCCATCCACAAGATGCGGCTCCCCTTCTCGGTCCAGACACCGGCGGAAAGGCCGTAGACGGTGTTGTTGGCCTTTGCCACCGCCTCCTCCGGGGTGCGGAAGGTGAGGACCGAGAGCACCGGACCGAAGATCTCCTCCTGGGCGATCCGGTGTGCCTGGGACACGTTGGTGAACACCGTCGGCGCGAACCAGTAGCCCTTGTCCGGAAGAGTGCAGCTCGGAGACCAGCGAACGGCGCCCTCGGCCTCGCCGGCGGCGGCGAGCTCGCGGATCTTGTCGAGCTGGGCGGCGTTGTTGATGGCACCGAGGTCGGTGTTCTTGTCGAGCGGGTCGCCGACGCGAAGAGTCGCCAGGCGACGCTTCAGCCGCTCGACGACGGTGTCCGCGATCGACTCCTGCACTAGCAGGCGCGAACCTGCGCAGCAGACCTCACCCTGGTTGAAGAAGATGCCGTTGACGATGCCCTCGATCGCCTCGTCGAGCGGGGCGTCCTCGAAGACGATGTTGGCCGCCTTGCCACCGAGCTCCAGTGTCAGGTGCTTGCCCGTGCCGGCGAGCGCGCGCTGGAGATCCTTGCCGACCTCGGTCGAGCCTGTGAATGCCACCTTGTCGATCCCCGGGTGGGCGACGAGAGCCGCTCCGGCGAGCGACCCGGCACCGGTGATGACATTGACGACGCCAGGCGGCAGGTCGGCCTGCTGGATGATCTCGGCGAGCAAAAGGGCGCTCAACGGTGTCGTCGACGCGGGCTTGAGCACGCAGGTGTTGCCGGCTGCGAGCGCCGGGGCAAGCTTCCATGCCGCCATCATCAACGGGAAGTTCCAGGGGATGACCTGGCCGGCCACCCCGATGGGGGCGGGATTAGGCCCGAAGCCCGCGTAGTCGAGCTTGTCCGCCCAGCCGGCGTAGTAGAAGAAGTGAGCTGCCGCCAGCGGGACGTCGACGTCGCGCGACTCGCGGATCGGCTTGCCGTTGTCGAGGCTCTCCAGGACGGCGAGCTCGCGCGACCGCTCTTGCATGATGCGAGCGATCCGGAAGAGGTACTTCGCCCGCTCGGCACCCGACATCGGGCCCCAGACCGTCTTCTGGGCGCGCCCGGCCGCTTCCACGGCCCGATCGACATCTTCAAGGCCGGCAGCCGCGATCTCCGCGAGCACTTCTTCGGTGGCGGGATTCTCAGTCTTGTAGGCGTTGCCGTCCACCGGCTCTACAAAGGCACCGTCGATGAACAGCCCGTAGGAAGAGCGAAGGTGCACGATGGAGCGGGACTCAGGCGCCGGGGCGTACTCGAAGATCTGCTCGGGACGGTCGGCTGCGACGAGCCGGCCTGACGGGTCGTCGATCCCACGGGGCTGATCTACGGGGCCGGCCCCGACTGCACCCTCGCTCTTGTGGGTTGGGTAGCTCTCGGTCATTCGATGCTGAAATCCTCACTCCCCGCATAGGAGCCCCTCAGCTGCTTGGAGCGCTGTCTGAGCAGGTCGTTCAGGAGGCTCGACGCCCCGAAACGGAACAGGGACGGCTCCAGCCAGGCCTCGCCGACGGTCTCGTTCACGATGACGAGGTACCTGATGGCATCCTTCGCGCTGCGGATGCCACCGGCAACCTTCACACCGACGAGCGCCCCGGTGAGCTCGGCGAAGTCGCGCACGGCTTCCAGCATCACGAGCGCCACTGGAAGTGTCGCCGCCGGGCTGACCTTGCCGGTCGAGGTCTTGATGAAGTCGGCGCCACCCAGCATCGCGAGATAGCCGGCGCGCCGGACGTTGTCGTATGTGACGAGCTCGCCCGTCTCCAAGATGACCTTCAGGTGCGCCTCACCACAAGCCGACTTGACGGCCTGCACCTCCTCGAGAACCAGGCCGTAGCGGCCGCTCAGGAACGCCCCCCGGTCGATGACCATGTCGACCTCGTCGGCGCCGGCTTTGACGGCGTCGCGCACGTCGGCGAGCTTGACCTCGAGCGAGGCGCGCCCGGAGGGGAATGCCGTCGCCACCGAAGCCACCTTCACGCTGCTGCCCGCGAGCGCCCGCTTGGCGACGGGCACGAGGTCGGGATAGATGCACACGGCGGCGACCGACGGGACCGACGGGTCACCGGGGTCGGGTCGGCGCGCCTTGGCGCACAGGCTCATGACTTTTCCCGGAGTGTCGGCTCCCTCGAGGGTCGTGAGGTCCACCATGGCGACGGCCATCTCGAGGGCCCACAGCTTGGCGGAGGTCTTGATCGACCGGGTGGCCAGCGACGCCGCCCTGGCCTCGGCGCCGACTTGATCGACCCCGGGCAGGCCGTGAAGGAAACGGCGCAGGTCCGATTCCGAGCGATGCAGGTCGGCAAGCATCTCGCCGGTCGCCACCTTGCCCGCGCCAACGATGGAACTGCCCACGGCTTCGGTGCTAGGGAACGGCCGGGAGTCCTGCTCGAAAGCGAGACGGCCAGTCGCGCCCGAGCCGCTCTGCACGGTCGTCATGGCCTCGCTTTCCATTCGCCCACCTCTCGGGTCGGTGCGGTTTCGAGCGTAGCCTTCCGGCGTCGTGCATTGGGCGCCCGGCTTGGCCGCGGCGCCGTCGGCGATATGACGAACACCACTACGTCGGACGTTCTGGCCCCGCCGACGCTGCTTGGTCGAGGTCGGCCACGGTGAACACGGCGCTCACGGTGAGCCCGGCGGCCTCGAGCTGATCGTGGCTGCCGTCGCTCCGGTCGATGGCGCAGAGGACGTGCGCGACAATTGCGTCGAGCCGGCGGAGGTCCTCGGTCGACATCACTACCTGGCCGCCCGTTGTGATCACGTCCTCGACGACGAGCAACCGGCGGCCGGCGACCTCGGCGCCCTCGGCAAGCTTGGCGGTCCCGTAGGGCTTGGCCGCCTTGCGGACGAACACGACCTCGAGCCCCGTCGCAAGCGAGAGCGCAGTGGCAAAGGGAACGCCTCCGAGCTCGAGGCCGGCAAGGACCTCGGTGCCGGCGGGTATGAGCGGGACGGCGTGAGCCGCCACCTCCCGAAGCAAGACAGGGTCGCTCTCGAACAGGTACTTGTCGAAGTAGTGGCCGGAGGTCTGACCCGACCGGAGGGTGAACGTCCCTTCGAGACGGCAGCGGCCGTTGACAAGGGTGGCAAGCCTCTGTCTGTCCATTGCTGCCAGTCTGGCGCGACTGGCAGAAGGGCGTTGCCAGCCCGCCTCGGCCTGGCTCCCTCTCACGGTTCTGCACGGTCGCCACGTGATCTCGTGCTCTTCACGAATTGGCCGATGGGCCGCCGTGATGACCGGGCCGTTGCGGACGCGGATCTCCACGCACGTACCCGCCGGTGACGAACCGATACGCGCCATCGGTGATCAGCGTGAGCGTCGGTGAATGCTGAGGATCGGGCACCTTGAGCTCTCGAAGTGTTACCCCAGTTCAACATGGGAGACTCCCTCCTCACATAGACCGGCAATTCTCGAGCTTTGTGGCCGCGCCATCATCTGCCGAGCCTTTCCGGTCCTCGCCTATCGTTCTGATATCAGAAGAAGCGGGGGTATAGTGATTGCTCTGACAGGGTCGGCGGATGAGACAAACAGGGTCGGCTTCCCGAAGACATGGAGTGGGCGCGGACTCAGGGTCCCCTACCGTCCCGGACGACCGGCCAAGTCGTGGGCGAGACCTTGAAAGGCTGTGAGAACGTGAAACTGTCGCGAAAGTTAGCGTTGACTCTGCGCGTCGCCTCGATGATCGC
>OCTA010003419.1_pt1 | contig 14076 bp, 17 predicted proteins | sample 1538991 | NCBI WGS metagenome assembly OCTA01 (sample SAMEA3539302, study PRJEB22396) | soil metagenome | biome: tundra; feature: field; material: soil | place: USA | collected 2010-05 | depth 0.15 m
GCCGTCCGCCGCTGGCCCCTCGGCCGCCCCAGCGCCAGCGCCGACCGTGGCGCCCATCGTCGAGCAGGCTCCGCCTCCGGCAGCGCCCCGCCCGGTCAAACATGCCGCGGCTCGGCCGCTGGTGCGCAAGCCGCCCGTCGCGGGCGCACCGGCCGCCGCGCCGGCCGCCCCGGCCAGGCCTCGCCCCGCCAAGGTCAAGGTCGCCAAGGGCTGGGTCGATCCGTTCGCCGAGTAATCCGCCAAACGCGGGTGGTCCACCCACCGCCCGAAATTGAGCGCCCGGCGCCCCTTTCCCTCGGCCGATCGGAGCGCCTCGGCGGCCGTGTTTGCCTGTTGCCCCAGGTTATAGGCCGAGCCGGTCACGGAGCGCTTGCAAGCTGGCCTCCGGGCGGGGCCGGAGGGCGACGATCTCCCCGTCACCCTCGGCGAACACGATACAGCGTCCTTCGACGAAGCTGCACTCGACCGCCGAGAATTTCTCGAATCCCAGGAGCTCGCCGGTCAACTGCAGAAGCCGATGCGTGTAGGCCACCGTTTCGGCCAGCTCTTCGCTACCGCCTCTGTTGCTGAGAACCGCGCCGTTCTGCCCGAGCCGCATCACGACCGAAAAATCTCCGCCCACGCCCACCTCCGCACGCGCGCCATTCGGTCCGGTCTTGGGCACCGTCGCCACCTCATCCATACTTGGGCTTCTCATCTCCTGCTCTCCTTCCTCTTCGATCTCGCTCAGCTCCAGCTCCTCGAATGCCGCGTCGTCGCCGCCTGAAGCGCCACGCCCCGGAAACGCGACGAGGTTCGACGCCCCGCTCTCGTCTCGAAGTTGAGCCGCCTGCAGAATGAGCCCCTCGTGCGAGGTTCCGATGGTCCCCTGCTCGGGCCACGGGCGATCGCAAGTCTGGAACGATCCGTTGGTCCAGCTGAGGATGTCGAGCGCCGCCGCCTCCCCCACCCGCTGCGAGGTCGTCGCATGCACGATGTGGCCACGATCGAAGTAGAGGTAGCCGACGCCACCTTCGCCGACCACCTGGACCGAGAGGTGCGAGCGAGCGAGGCATTCCATCTGGACGAGGTCCCACAGGCTCGCGCCCCGGAGCTGGGCCGAGAATCCACGGGGAGGCACGACCGCGGCTGCAGACCCGACCGGCGCGGTTTCGCCGTCGCCCCTCGACCCTTCGTTTTTTCCACGCGGTTGCACGCTCAAGGTTCCGTTCCTTTCCGTTCCATTCGGCCGCGCCACCGGAGCGACGTCGCGAGAAAGCCAACGTTCAGCGTGGCAGATCTTTGGTCAACGCGGCGTTTCGGGATCGCGAAAACTACGTAGCTTCGCATGCGGCTCGGCGACGATTCCGCCTCGACCAGGCGCGGGTCCGTCACCTGGCAGAGACCCGCCTGTCGCCGGGACGTCATTTCGCCGGTACCTAACTTTCGCGACCTCGAAACGTGGCCTTGACCGTTCCTCTGAGAAGCTGGGCGCCAGGGGGATCGTGGAACCGAACATCGCTGAATTGACCAAGGAGCTGGCGGAGACACGGCAGCTGGTGCTTTCGGGGCAGACGGCACTGAACATCGTCTGGACGCTGGTTACGGGCTTTCTGGTCATGTTCATGCAGGCTGGATTTGCGCTGGTGGAGACGGGCCTCACCCGGGCTAAGAACGTCGCCCACACGATGGGGATGAACTTTCTGGTGTACTCGATCGGGGTGCTCGGGTTCTGGGTGATGGGCTTCGCCCTCCAGATGGGCGGAGTGGGCGCGCTGGCGACCTTCGGCAACGACCCGACGCTGTCGAGCGAGTTCATCGTCCACATCGGAGGGAAGGAGTTCGGGCTCTTCGGCATGCACGGGTTCTTCTTGTCGCCGGCGGTCTACACCGCTCCGGTGGCGGCGTTGTTTCTGTTCCAGATGGTGTTCATGGACACCGCCGCGACGATTCCGACCGGGGCCATGGCCGAGCGCTGGAAGTTCACCTCCTTCGTGCTGTTCAGCTTCGTGCTGTCGGCCGTCATGTATCCCATCTACGCCAACTGGGTCTGGGGCGGCGGTTGGCTCGCGCAGCTCGGACACAACTACGGCCTCGGCCACGGGCACGTCGACTTCGCGGGCAGCTCGGTCGTGCACATGGTGGGGGGGGTGGCGGCGTTGGTGGGGGCCAAGATGATGGGACCTCGGATCGGGAAGTACGACCGCCACGGAAAAGCTCAGCCGATCCCCGGCCACAACATTCCGATGGCCGTGCTCGGCACGTTCATCCTGGCGTTCGGCTGGTTCGGCTTCAATCCCGGATCGACGCTGTCGGGAATGGACACCCACATCGCCGTGATCGCGGTGAACACCATGCTCGCGTCGGCGGCGGGCGCGTTCGGAGCTTACCTCTATCTGAAGCTCCGATTCGGCGCGCCGGACGTCAGCATGCTCTGCAATGGGATGCTGGCGGGCCTCGTCGCCATCACCGCTCCCTGCGCCTTCGTCACCGCCCCCGCCGCGGTCTTCATCGGCCTGGTGGCGGGCGTCCTCGTCGTGGTGTCTGCGATGTTCATCGAGAACGTCCTCAAGATCGACGATCCCGTCGGTGCCTCGTCGGTGCACGGGACCTGCGGCGCCTGGGGGATCCTCTCGCTGGGACTGTTCGCCGACGGTCGCTACGGCGACGGCTGGAACGGCGTGGCCGGTCCCGTGCGTGGCCTCTTCTATGGCGATCCGGCGCAGTTCGGGGCGGAGTGCATCGGTCTCGTCGCCAACGTAGTCTGGATCGGCGCGGTGACATACCTGTCGCTCAAAGCGGTCGGCGCGCTGGTCGGGAACCGCGTCCCCGCGAGCACCGAGACCAGTGGTCTCGACGTGCCGGAGATGGGGATGGAAGGCTATAGCACCGAGCCGCTCCCCGATTGAGAAGGGAAGCGGCCAGCGGGACCTCATGAGGAAACGGAGAAACGAAATGAGACGCACCAACGTGAATCAGAGGATCTGGCGATGATCGCCTCGGAAGTGGCCGCGCTCACCGAGGGGGTCCGTTCCAGCCTGGCCACCCTCAAGGACGTCAATGGAGTCGCCGGGAGCTTCGTCTGCACGAAGAATGGTCGTCTGGTCGCCCGCGAGATTCCCGCCCTGTTCGAGGACGCCGTGCTCGCGGAGGCGGGAAGTCGTCTGCTGCGGGTAAGCGAAACGTTCGCCGCCAGCGGCGACGAGCTAGAGGCGGCGGTTGTCCGCTACGGCGAGCACCGGATCTACCTCAAGTCGATCGCCGGGGGGACGCTTTGCATCGTGGTCGCCGGCTCGGTCAACATGCCAGCGCTCCGAATGGCCGCCAATCTCGTGGGACGGCGAATCGCCCCGGCCGTTGCCCGGGCCCAAGCGGAACTGCCGCCTACTTCCACCGAGCCGGCTCCGCGGGCCGTTGCGGGTCGCCCAGCGGCGGCTCCGGTGGCCCACGAGGCCCCCCCTGGAATGCGTCGGTTTCGCGGACGCACGGTCGAGTAGATACCAGTCCGGTTGGTGACGACCCGTCCGTGCTCCATCGAGGCGATCGCCGAAAACGCGCTACAGTGCCGGGGCCGAGCATGGGGCTTCTCGCGCGACGACCGTGGATCGCCCTGTCCTTGCTGGCCATGGGACGGTCGTCCGCTGCGGATGCTCCTCGACACAGGCGCCACGCTCTCGGCGCTGCCGGCCGATGCGGCGGCGTCGCTCGGCCTATTGCCGACGGCTTCGCCGGGAATGCTGCTGGGAGTTGCTGGCCTCATCCCCTTGTCCCACGCCTACGCCGGCACCCTCGAGATCGGCGCAACGCGCATCGACGGCCAGCGGTTCTTGGAGCTGCCCGCCGGCAAGACCGCGCTCCTCGGCCTAGACGTACTCTCGCGCTTCGACCTGCTGGTCGTCCCGGGCCAGCGCCTGCTCCTGAGGGCGCGGGGCGATCTTCGTGCCACCGCCGCCGCTCGAATCCGGCGCTGGACGTGGCTGCCGGTCTGCGCCTCGCCGGCATGCGTCCGGGCGCACCTGGAACCGGCTGGTCGAAACGGATCGCTCGAGCTCACGATCGAGGCCGCGCTGCCGCGCCCCGTCCACCTGCTCTAGGGCTGCGCCGACACCAACGCCGCCGATCGGCGGTTGGTCGTCGATCTGGCCGGCTTCAAGCCGGGCCGCGTGACGACGGACGTTCGGCTCGCGGCGAGCAGCTGGTTCTCGCCCAGGGAGCCGGCTGTCGACAGCTCGAGGTCCTCGACATTGTCCCGGCGCTGGACCTGACGACCACTTCGTCCTGGGTGCACGCCGCGCTGGAACCCTGAACACGTCTAACCCATTGACTTGGAAGGACAATAAGGACATAAGACGGTCATCCGCGGGATTAACTCAGTTGGTAGAGTGTCAGCTTCCCAAAGTGAGGAAGCGCCGTCACTGAGCGTTACGGCCCGTTACGAATCAGGCACTTGGAAAATCCGAGGCGTGCCTGGACGTCCTCCTCGTAACGGGCCGTGGGTATGCATTGGGGTATGCATTCGCCGCACGCGAACTGCCCGAGGCAGTCGAGGGCACCCGAGCCGCGGACCCCGCGCACTCGACGGATCCCCACCCTGTTCGCGTCAGGCGCTTCTCAGCGCCTTCCTGATCGTAACAATCTTCAGGAACAGAGGCGTCGGGGCGTCCGCGATGGCGGTCACCACCGGGCGAGGCTTGAAGCCGAATTTTTGGTAGAGGGGCAACGCCCGAGCTTTCGAGTCCACCACAACGCCGACGCAGCCAAGCTTGTCGGCCATCTTGGAAGCCAACACGAAAGACCTGAGTCAGCAGTCTGCTCCCGATTCCCCGCCCGCGGTCTCGCTCGTCCGTCGCGAGGTGCGCGAGCGACAGCACGGGCGCGCGTTACGGGTACCCAGTGGGATCGAAGGCGCCGTAGTCACTCTTCAGGCTCCCACAGGGCCCATCGCCGTGGGACAAGTAATCGGACGACTTCCCGGGCTTTACGGCTCCCTTCTGGTCTTTCTGCAGGATCTGGAACTTATGACTCCGACCTGAACTCGAACCTCACTGGATAGCAGAAGGCGACGGCCGTGTTGTTCAGCGTCATGGGCCGGTAACGCCATGTCTTTAAGGTGTTCGATACGCTGGCGTCGAGCTCCGTGTCCGACCTTCTCGTGATCGTCACGGAGTCGACGCCGCCAGTCGTCGAGACACAGATCTTCGTCTCGACGACGTAGACCATTTTGTGGTGCATAAGCGACGACGGAAAAGGGGGCAGATTGCCCGACTTCTTCTGTAGGTTACCGGCCTGGGGGGAAACCGACCGCGGCCCCTCGGGTGCCGCGACGCCTCCGACTTTCCTGCCGATCGCCCCACCGACAGTGCCTCCCTTCACCCCGCCCCTTACGCCGTGGTCCTCGCCAAACTCCTCGCCATCGATGGAGTCCTTGCGAACGTCTGCGCTCCGCTTGGCGTTGTCGGCCTCGTCGTACTCGTCCTCGTGCTTGGTGAACGCCTTCTTGACGGACATCGGTTCATCGGGCGGCGGGACGATCGCCGCCGGCGGCGGCGAGACGGGCTCGGAGACCTCCGTCTTGATGGCCACCTTCCTGCCCACCCCGTGCCCACGGGCGGGCGGTGGTGGAGCCAACTTCTTAGCGCCCGCTCGACCGCCCGCGGGCTGTGGTGTCGGTGGGAGCGACGGCGCCATCGGCATGAATTTGACCCGCAATCCTTGCGGCGTGAGCTCCTCGACGTGCCAGTACGAATAGGCGACACCCGCAGCAATGAGCGCGCCATGGAAGATGGCGACGAGTGCGAAGGAAACATGCCGCTGCCGCTGCGGCAGCCGTTCCTCTTGCCTACGAAACGAGTCGAACGTCACGGGCCTATGACTTCCCTGCGCGCGCGAAATGGCCGCGCCCCTTCCACGCGTTCGAACTATCGATGGTCCGCGGGCCCCGCTTGCGATAGCCCGAACATGAGAAGGACGTGTGGCGGTGGAGCAGACCCAGGCAAGTCGTGGCTCCGCGTAGCAGCGCCGTCAACTCCTCGTCCACCTTCCGAGATGCCGGGATCGGAACGCCGCGCTCATGGTTGCCGGCTTCCTGGGACGTTTACGTGGAAACTGGAACGGATGTCCGGACCGACGGCCTGCCCTCCCAAGAAGCGAAAAGGGAACACCACCTTCACCGCCCCACCAGTTGGCCTCCGGAATGTCCAGTGGGACATCGTCCTTAACAGGCATCCATCGAGCGAGCGCGTAAGACCACCTGTCTTTAAGACAATCGGACGATAAACGCTGCCCGTTTCGGCGATCACGAATTCGATTGTAACCTCACCGATAGCTTCAAACCCCGCGGTCCGCTGCCCGTCTAGACAGGTCGTGACATCTCGACGGTAGGTTTCGACCGTCCTCTGGACGTCCAATGGATCAACCACTCCGAGAGTCTTGTATTCGCAGTTCGCAGTAATTACCGGGAATGGATCGTGTTTGTCGTCCACGGGAGGAACGTTGGGATTCTCGTCGCCCACGACTCGGAATCCGAGGTCGAAGGTGACAGCGCTCGCGCCGCTCAAGAGTTCCGGTGGCGGCATCGGCAAAGGCAGAGCGGCAGTAACAGCTCTCACCGCCAAATCGTCGAGCGCCGATATATCCGAGCTATGTAGGATCTCGGGCGGCGGGGCTGTTCCGTCAGGCTGGACCGCAATGCGCAGAACGGTCGTGGGCCGCCCGGGTGCCGACGCCGCCGATCTAACAGCCCGCACTAAGTCCCAGGGATTCCAATAATCGCGGATCTGATCACGAGCCCCATTCGACCATTCACGCTTGGCGGCCGCCGAGTCGATCGCGTACCGAAGATGCTTCGCCGACGACGAAGCGCACGACACCAGGCTCAGCGCGAACAGGCTCACCAACCCGAACTTCGTCGTGCCGAGCATGGATTCACCCCTCAAGCCTCGTCGTGTATCACGAGATCATCTTAGCAGCACGCGGCTCCTCTCGGTACACATCACCTCGCCGCGGAAGGCTGCCAAACGGTCATCCCATGACCCTCCTTGTAAACAACTCTGGTGGGCCCCGCGGATTGGTGGGCTTTGTGGCCGCAGTCCTGCGCATACTATTTGCAGCGGAATTAGGAGATGCGGAGCGCGATCATCTACTGCGCTTGGAGGTTCGGCTTGCGGTTGACCTGGATCGGCCTGACGGTCGGCGCGTTGCTGGCCGCGGGCTGCTGAAGATCTCCGAGCGTCCCAGGGTTCGACTGCATGGAGGACGGACGACGCCTTGGGAGCGGGATCTCGGGTTCGAACCGACGACATCCAGCTTGGGAAGGTCGGGCGCCAGCGTCGGCGGGGGTAGCAAGGCTTTGCAAGCGGTCGAGAACATTGGGAATCGCTCCGAGAGCAATTCCCATTCTGCGCCGCCAGAAGCACCGTTTAGCAGCGATTTTGTGTCTGGCTTGTGTCTGGAAAAAAGGCTGAATGCCGGCGGTCCTGCAAGACAGGATGTACCGGACCGGCTGCTCTCCGTGAAGCAGGTGGCGGAGCACCTGGGGGTGACGACGGCGACCGTCTACGGCCTATGCGCTGACGGCCGCCTGGCGCACGTTCGCATTCTGAACACGATTCGGGTCGCGCCGGGCGACCTGGCCGCCTTCATCGAATCGCGCCGCGTGCCGGTCGCCGCGGGCCTCACCGTGCAAGGTAGTCGTCGCGGCCCCGTGGCCTGATCCCCGAGCAGCAGAGCAGTCTTCAAGCTCATTCTGAGCGGGCTCACTAGAACGCCCCCCGATGAGTGGTACTATTTGAAGGAGGAACACGGTGGCGATTCCACAGAAAAAGCGGCCGACGACCCTTGAGGAAGCGGTCGCGGAGCTGAAGCGCGATCCCCTCCATGCTGTGCAGGTACATGTCAGCGATGTGGACGTCGAGGTTCATCTGGTGAACCGAGAAGGCCGCAAGCGGCGGCTCGGTGACTTCATGGCCGAGGGTGGCGGTTGGAAGGGTGAGTCGGCGGAAGAGATCCTTCGCATCCTGCGCGAAGCGCGTAGCGCCGGCGGTACCAGCGAGCCCCCGCGCGGCCTGTGATCTGGCTGCTCGACACCAACACCATCATCCACGCCCTGAACGGTGTGCCGCGCGTGCGCGACCGGCTGAACGCAGTCCCGGACAGCGACCCGATCGTCACTAGCACGGTCGTCGTGGCCGAGCTGATTTATGGTGCCGAGTGTTCGGCCCGGCGCGAGGAGAACCGGCAGAGCATTCGCGAGAAGCTGCAGCAGATCGATGTCCTTCCCGTCACGCTGGCGATTGCCGATCGGTTCGGCGTAGTGAAGGCGCAGCTCCGATCGCGAGGCCGCCTTAAGGCGGACTTCGATCTCATGATCGCCGCGACGGCGCTGGAACTGGGAGCGACGCTCGTGACAGACGACGGGCCTTTGCTCGGCGGCGACATCACGGGATTGCTGGTCGCCAACTGGCTCGCGTGATGGCCCGATGGTCCGCGCTTTCATAGGGCAGGTTCTCGTCGTTCCGAGTCGCAGGATGACGAGACGGTGCAGGCCGAGATGCGCACGATGAAGCAAATCGAACATTGGAACGGCGATCGAATGATCGATGTCGGAGAGAGCAAGGGTGGGGTGCTTGCAACTGTGCATCCACTTGAAAATCTCGTTCGTGGTGACGTTCTTCCGTGGCCGACACCTGAACTCTTGCAGAAGTTCTATGAGAGCCGATGGCAGGGAGCATCGCGTCTCGACGACGAAGCTGTGAGACGTGGCATTGGCCATTACTGCGCCTTGCAGTCGCTGAATAGTGAAGACGCAATTACCTGGAGCTTCTTTGGCCCTATAGCGTACAGCTCTCCACAAGCTCGACTAGCATTCACCTCGGCCCTCCTTCTGAAATTGACTCCGGCGGTTAACGCCTCGTCCACCGAGGTCGCCATTTGGTTGTGGCGACGCGTGCCCCATCCTGAAAAGCCGGGTTCCACTGGCGGCCCGGAAATAGATTTCGGCCTCCTCACTGGAGATACCTTCGTCGTCGGCGAGGCAAAATGGAACTCGGGGCTCGGCGCTGGCCAGGGAGTGGCGAAGAATCGCACGCAGTTCGATCTTCGTCGGGCCTTTTGCGATCGATTCGGCTCGACAGCTTTGGGTGATGTGCGGCGCTGGATCATCCTCGGCGTGGGTCGGAAGGCCGATGTGTTCCCAGCTGACGGATTCGCGAAGGAAGATCGCGCGCTGTTGGTCAGAAATCTCACTTGGCCGGATCTTGCGATACTCCATAAGGATCCCCTGCGTTCTGAACTCCTCCGCTATCTCTCTTGGAAGGAGCGATTCTCGACGCAACGCCCTGGGCGCGATGCACAGACCAGCACTCCTACCCCGTCGCGGATCGACGTCGAGATCCTTCCCAAAGGCAGCTGACTGACTACCGCCCAGACAACTTCGCTGTGGCCAACGCGACGCCAATGGCCACTGGCTGCTGCCAGCGTCGCCGCGCCACAATCGATCCACGGCTGTCTATCGAATGGCCGAGCTATTCAGCGCCCCCCGAGCATTGAATTGGGCCCGGAAACTCTCCTTCCATCGACCCGGTTCCATCTTCGAACTTCTCGACTGTGACTCGACTCACCGTCCAGGTCTTGTGGCATGTTTTGAAGTAGACCATCCACGAGTGACCATCGCTTGCCTCGCCATCGGCCTGGAACGACACGTAAACCTCACCTGAGGGTGTGGTGAGGGATCGGTCGACGACTGCGCTGGCCGTCCGACCGAGTGGGAAATCCCGGTATATGCATGTCCGAAGAGCGGGCTGCACAGCATCGCAGAACCCAACGGGCTTGGCCCGTCCCTTCGTGCAGTAGGTGTCGATCGCAGCCGAGAAGGGCTCGTACTCCTTCGAACCACACGTTATTGTGCCGGGCATGGGAGTTGGTCCAAGTTGTTCAACACGCCAAGGGCCATCGGCCTGCATAAACCTAATTGTGTAATGCTCACCATTGACTGGTCCAAGTCTTACTTCTGCCCGCGTCTCTCCAGCGTTCAGCTCTGCCGGACCGGTGTTTTCGCAGGTCTTCATTGATTCCAACACTGCCCGACAGTCGCCCTCTTCCAGGCGTCGAACAGATGCCGGTTGTCCGGTCCGTGAAGTACGACAGTACTCTTCGGCGGCGTCGCGGAATGGCTTCCACTTCTTACCGCCGCAGGCCATCTTTGGCTGCGGCGTCCCGACGTTGGCCATGCCGTTTACAGCGGCGATCTGTGTCGGCGCAAAAAAATCGTCGCGAGCGCAGCGGGTACGGCTCGCCTTTCTGAGTCCGGTGATTCTCATTGTTGGGTGATCCTGGCCTTCAGGGCTGAATATCACCGAGGCAAGACCCTTGGCCGAATAGATCGCCGCGCGTGGCGCTCTATCTTGAGCAATTGCTTGCTTGAGCATTCTTGTGAACGGCTCGTGAGGATCTTGAGAGTCCGAGTTGAAACCCCGGCAGATAAATGGGTGATAGTGGAATCGAAATGTTCTCGTTGTTCCCGGTTTAACTATTGGATCCAACCGGGCCATCGGATGAGCCGGATGAACCGGCAATCGAGCTGCTTCTGACGCGACCATCTCGTAGGGCAGGCATTGAATCGCACTGCCAGCCGACGGTGTCGATGTTCCTTCCCCCAAGCTAGAGAGATCCAGTACGGGCGCGTACAATAAGCCGACAAGCGACTCGGCGGATGGGTTTGTTACTGTTGACTCGACGTAGCTCAATCCGGAGGCGTCAGAACAGAACAGAAAATGGGCACTCGCGTAGGCTTCGCCGTGTTCATCTAACGAGACGGACGCTTCGTATGCCTCCACGGGACCATCGCAGTGACCCGGAGCTTCCGATCGCAACAGCACGCCGACATTGATGAGGAAGGCAAGCGCGAACCTGCATTCACGCGAGACGACGGGAATCCTGGTTTGTCGTCTTCTCTGGCCGAACATTTTTGACCTCACCTCCGGAGCGGAATGAGCGCATTCAGCAACGACGAGCCGTCATCTCTCTACGTCAAAGTATCTGCATCGGATAGTCCGAGGTCATCTCGCGCAAAGGGTTCTTGCCTGTTCCTGGCATGCTCTCGAATATGTACGGGCCGTTCAAGTGCTCTTTACTGGGGCGAGCATTTGCCTACATGGCGGGGGGAATTTACGAGGTTCCCGGTCGTCGTCGCGCGGCGCTCGAGTAGGCAGTGCTGTCCCGGCAGCGAGCGCCTCTAAAGGTATTTCAGCGGGCCCCCGAGTCGGCGCAGGAGCTCGATTTCGCCGTCCCGACCTTCGAGCCGGATCAATTTCTGTTCCTGGCGCCCGAGCTGGGCTTGCATCTCCTGGCCTGGCGGACTGGAGGCGTAGCTGGCCGCCCGCCTCGCGTAGGCGTCCCAGTCTCGTTGCTCGTTTGGTCGGTCGGATCGGGCGGCCGCCTTGATGGCGCCGGCGATCGCGGCCTGGGAATGGCCCGTGACGGCCATTCGAACGGCGACCTCGGCGTCGAGCCGCGAAGGATCTGCGCGCCGCTGCGGCTGCTCTCGAATGATCTCGGCAAGATGGCGGCGATAGATCGCAGCTGGCGTCATGGACGTTGGTTGCCCGCGTGCCTGACGGTCCGTAGGGTCCGGGCTTTTCGTGGGCTGGCGGCGTTCGCGTTCTGCGGCGATTGCCTGCTGAAGATCGGGGTTCATGATCTTGAAGCCATGCTCGGCGGCCAGCTCGACGCACGTCCGCTTGAACTGTTCGCCGCCGCGGACGGTGATGGTGCCCCATTTCTGAGCGCTCAGCTGCAGGGCGGCCAGCACGCTCTCGCGTCGCCCGCTGTCGTGGATGTCGATCGTTTTGCCGCGGTCGGTGTAGGCGGGTCCCCCTCGCGAGCCGTTCAAGTGGTAGTGGACTCTGCCGCCATCGACCACGGCACTGAACGCCCGGATGTCACGCGGCGCGGGTGGGTCGAACTTCGGTCCCTCGATGGTCGCGGGACACCTCTCTCGGTGCCGCCACTCCTTGGCGTAGTCGCCCTTGACTCGGGACAGCCACTCCTCGCAGGAGGGAAAGCGACCCTGATCCCTTCGAAGGGCAGCCCGCTCCAGCTTGTGCCGGTCCCGCAGCGCGGCCTTCTCGCCAGCTTGCCGCGCGGCTAGCGTGCTCCGGAGGGCATTGAGCAGCGCGCCCTTGCCCCTCCACGACCCGCGGAAAATGTCGGCTCGTTCCTGCCGATGTCGCTCGGCCACACCGCGCAGCTCCTCGCGCTGTTTGTCCACGTTCTGCGCCCGGCTGGCGGCGCGCTCCTGGTAGTGCTTCCGCCGCTCCTCGGTGTAGAGCCGCACGAGCGGCGACGCCGGCTCAAGGGGTCGCGGACTGGCCGGCGCCAGCTCGACCCTCGGACCAGGGACGTACTCCCCAAGCCTATTTTGGAGCGCCGACATGGAGCAGTCACGGCCGGCAGCACTCGCCTTCACGGCCTGGTCGCCGACCCACAACACCGCGCCCGAGCCCTTCTTCTCGAACCGCATCCCCTTGGCTGCGAGGGCTGCGTGCAACTCGCGCCAGTCACGGGCGGACCTAACAAGCGGCGCGGCGTCTTCGATCGCTATCCCCTCGGCGCTGCGCTCGCCGGCACGCTCCTCGAAGTCCCGCGCCCGAGCGGATGGCCGACGCTCGCCTTCCCCACGGGGTCGTGCGCGTTCGATCTTCCCGTCCGGGCGAGCGTCGTACAGGGGATGCGGCACCGGCTCCCAACGCTGCCGCTGCTCGATCCGAGCGATCGCCCGGTGCGCAATCTCGTAGTCAAAGCCCTTGTTGACAGTGACGAGCTTCTCCGTCTCGGGATTCACGCGGTTCACGGCGACGTGCACGTGCCAGATGTTGGTGTTGCGGTGGAGCGCATAGATGGCTTGGTGATCGGCGAGGCCCATCTCGCCGAGGAACATCCTGACCACCTCGTCGGCCTGTGCGGTCGTCGGTTGCTCGTTCTCTCGCCAGCTCAGGATCCAATGCTGGACGGGCTGGGGGCTGCGCTTGGCGGTCTCGGCGAGGTCGATCATCTCCTGGACCTGGCCGTCATGGTCGATATTGAGAAGGTTGAGGGCCCCACGGTGCTCGACCTTCTCGCCGTCGCCGCCGGCCCCCGACCCGGCGATGTAGTCGGCCAGGGCGCGCACGTTCGCTGCCTTGCTCTTGGGCGCCGCCTTCTGCGAGGGGCCGATCTTCTTGACGATCACGGCGTCGCTCCGCTACCGCTGGCGAGTAGCCGGATCGCGGCATGCAGCGTGTCGAGGGCGGCGGCCGTCTCGCGGCTGTAGGCGCCACCGCTGTCCGTGTGCACCTTCTTGAGAAGGCCACCGAGGCGCCGCAGTTCGCGGATCGTCGTCGCGTCGGAACGCGACACGACAGGATGCCCGAGCGCGCGCGCCCTCACCAACTCGGCGACGGCGACGCCCGCAGCGTTGGCGGTCGCCCGAAGCCGCGCCTTCTCGCCGGGCGCCACGCGCACGTCGAGCCGCTCCGTGAGCCCGGCGGCGCCCTTCCTAGCGAACGGCATCGGCGGGGCCTCTGGTCTGAGGGCTGCGAGAAGCGCGAGCGCCGATGAGCTCCGTCTCTGGCGAAGCCTCGCACGGGAGAAGCGGAGCGCCGAGTGGGCGGGGCGAAGCGGGCCTTGGGAGGGCACGTGCGGCGCTAGCCGCATGTGTCCGGACAAGGCCCCATCTTGCTATCCGTCCTACCCCTTTGGATCGTTGAAGCGCGAGATAGCCAGACTTCATGAAATGGTTATCGGTCAGGAACTCGAAATTGTTTCGCGCCAGCGGGAAACAAATCGATTTCTGTGGCCCACAGGTCAAAGAACCGAACGTGCTCGGCCGACCACTTCGGGCACGAGCCAGACTTCACGAGGTGGTTTTCGGTTGGACATTGAGATTGTTGCGCGAAGCAGGAAACAATTCGATGTCTGTGGCCGACAAGTAAGAAAACCGAAAGCTGTTGGCCGACCACTTCGGGGACAAGCCAGACTTCACGAGGTGGTTTTCGGTTGGACATCGAAAATTGTTTCGCCAAACAGGAAACGATTCGATGTCTGCGGACGATAAGTAAATAG
>OCTA010003420.1_pt1 | contig 14067 bp, 16 predicted proteins | sample 1538991 | NCBI WGS metagenome assembly OCTA01 (sample SAMEA3539302, study PRJEB22396) | soil metagenome | biome: tundra; feature: field; material: soil | place: USA | collected 2010-05 | depth 0.15 m
GCGCGGTTCTTCGCCGAGCCGCTGCCCGGCCGCGATGAGCCGCTCGGCTCACCCGGCGGTGCCGCGAAACTGGGCGTGGTCGGAGCGGACACGACGTTCGTCGCCGGGCTTCCCCCGCAACGGTGAGCCGGCCCGGCGGGCACCGTCCCGGTGCCGCGGGCCCAGTGAGGCCCGTGTGGCTATCTGCAGGAGGGCACGATGAGGGTGATCATCTACGGGGATTTCAACTGCCCCTTCTCCTACCTGGCCAGCCAGCGGGCCGACCGGCTGGCCCGCGCCGGAATAGTGCTGGCCGAGTGGCGGGCGGTCGAGCATGACCGCTGGCTGACTGTTACCGGGACGCGCTCGGAGGCTGACCGGGCCGCATGGGAGAGCGAGCTGGCCGAGGCGGCCGCGCTCGCGCTGCCCGGGGAGCACGCGCCGCAAGCGCCGCCACCTGTGGTCAGCAACACTGGCGCTGCGGTGGCCGCCTACGCCGAGGCGGTATCCGATGGGGTCGCCGGCGAGCTGCGCCGCCGCCTGTTCCGTGCCGTCTGGGCCGAAGGGCGGCACATCAGCAGCGCCGACGAAGTGCGCCGCCTGGTCACCGGCCTGATGTGGCCGCAGGAAGACATCCGCGACCGGCTGGCGAGCCCGGACATTCCCAGCCTGCTGAACCGGGATCCCGATCTTGCCCGCATCGTGCGCCGCTCGGGCGGCACCATCGCCCCGGACGGCGGGCCGCTCACCACCACCGGCTGGCGGCGGATCCGGCGCTGGCGGGATGACTGGGTGGCGCTGCCCAGCCCGGTCATCCCCGCAGTCGTCGGCCCGGACGGGATCCTGCGAGCTGGCGCTGACGGATTGCGCTACCTCGGCGGCCTGCCTGGGCATTCCGGCGCGGTAGCGGGCGGGCCTGCCCGCCCGGCGGCAGAACCGGGCCAGCACCGGCAGCCCCTGCGGGCAGCCCGGGCAGCGGCTTGACCCGGGCGGAGGACACGGGCACGGGCACCAGGCGGCCCCGGATCGTCTGGCACACCGCCGCCGGGGCGGTCGTGGCGGCCTACCTGCTGGCGGCGGCCGTGGTGGTCACCGCCCACCGGGTGGTGCCGGTGCCGGAGTGGCTGGCATTGCACCTGCTGGTGCTCGGCGCGGCCACGAACGCGGTGTTCGTGTGGAGCAGGTTCTTCGCACAGGCGCTGCTTAATGCCCGGCCAGGTTCCGAGCGGCCCGCACACCTGCGCCTTGGCGTGCTCAACATCGGCGTGGTGGCCGTGCTCTCCGGCATCACGAGCGGCCTGGCCCCGCTGGCGGTGGCCGGGGCGGCGCTGGTGGTGAGTGCGGTGCTCGCGCATGTGGCCAGCCTGCTGGCGATGGCCCGGTCGTCGCCGCTCGCCGGGCCGCTGGCCGTTGTCGCCTGGTATTACGTCGCGGCCGGTTCCGCGCTGGCCGCCGGCGGCGCGCTGGGCGGAGTGCTGGCGGCAGGCTCGGTGCGCTCGCCGAGCCTGGATGCCGCCCTGGTGCTCGCGCACGCGGAGGTGAACCTGCTCGGCTGGCTGGGGCTCGCGATCATCGGCACCCAGTTCATGCTGTGGCCGATGGTGTTGCGCACCCGGATGAGCGACGACGCCCCGCGTGTCGCCCGCCGCGTGCTCGTGCTCGCTGCCGGCGGGCTCGCGGTGACAGCAGCCGCGCTGCTCGCCAGCCCTTACCTCGCCAGCACGCACTGGCTGGCCGCCGCCGGGATGGCCGCTTATCTCGCGGGCACCGCGGCGTCGCTGGTGCCCGCGGCGCGGGAGATGCGGGCCAAGCCACCGCATACGGCCGCCGCCTGGGCGCTGCTGGCCGGCAACGCCTGGCTGGCCGCCGCGCTCGCCGCCGACACCGCAGGACTGGCCGCCGGCCTGAGCCCGGCCGGCCAGGTGCTCGGCCGGCTGCTGATCCCGGTCCTCGGTGTCGGGGTGGTCGGCCAGATACTGACCGGCGCGCTGACGTTCCTGCTGCCGGTGACGGCCGGCGGCGGGCCAGCCGGGAACCGGCGGCTTACCACGATCCTCGAACGCGGCTGGCGCACCCGCGCGATCCTCGGCAACGCCGGGGTGCTCGCCGTGATCGCGCTGCCCGGCGGCGGCTGGGCCCGGACCGCCGCGTGGGCGGCCGTGCTCGCCGGGTTCGGCACGTTTCCCGTGCTGGCCACGGCCGCGCTGGCGGCGGCGCGAGCCAGCACCCGCAGGCCAGGGCGGGAGCGCACGTCGGCACGCCGTCGGCTACTGGCCGCCTGGGGACCGCCGGGCCGGGAGCCTGACCGGGTAGCCCAAGCAACGCCGCAGCCATCGCCACGGCGACCACGGCCCACACCGCAAGGGCCAGCCACGTAGCGGCCCAGCGTCACCAGCCAGGACGCGTTCAGGACGGCGCCGAGCTGCCGGCTGGCGACACCGTACATGCCGACCGGGAACACGATGCTCCACATCCCCGGCTCGTAAGCCAGCGAGACGTGGCGCAGCAGGTGACGCCAGGCCCCGAGGACCAGCAGCAGCGGGATCAGCCAGGTCCCGAACGCCCACAGCACCACCGACAGTCCCGCGACGACGCCGTGCACGGCGGCGCCCAGCGGCGCGGGCGGCAGGCGCAGGAGGAGCGCCCCGGCCAGCACGCTGATCGCGGTCGCGCCCATGAACACCCAGTCCCACCGCCCAACAGCAGGTGGCCAGCGCGGCCAGGGCCTCTGGCAGCGGCTTTCGCAGCGAGGCGGCGGCGACCCGCGATCGACTGGGTGCCGACCACACAGATGAACCAGGTGCCGTTCGCCCCGGCCAGGGCCGGCGCCAGGCTGGGCCTGCCCGCCAGCAGCAGCGGCACGCTGTAGCTGAGCAGCAGCCAGCCCGCCCCGCCGGCGGCCAGCAGGACGGCCGCCGCCGCGGTGTGGCCGTCGGCGGCCAGCCGGGCGCCCAGCACGTCCGAGGCGGCGGTGAACGTGAAGAACGCGAACGCCCGGCTCGGATCAGTAGCGTCGGCGAGGAACTCGCGCCGGTAGCCCGCGAGCCGCCACCCGTAGGCGATCAGCAGCACGACGTACGCGACGATCCCGGCGCCCAGCAGGAAGCCGGACAGGGCGGCCGCCCCGTCCAGCCGCATCGCCTGCGAGACGATGCCGGTGGCCATCACCAGCGCGAAATACCCCGGGTTAAGGTCCCGGATCCCGGCCCGCAGCCGCGGCCACCAAGATCCCATGCGCATCACGCCTTCCAATCCGTCACGGCACGCCGTGCTCCGGGCGGGCGCCCGGCGGCATTCCTGACGGTAACCAGCCCGGCTGTGCCCCGGACGGCAGACGCCAGACGTGCCCAGTATGCTGATTGCGTCAGCGGAAGTTCGTTTCAACTATCATGCCTGGCGTAAAATAGGGTCATGGACATGCAGGCGCTGCTTGCTCCCGATGCCGGCTCCCCGCTGGGCCAGAGCCGGGCCCGGGTGCTGGAGCTGCTGCGCGCCGCGGGCTCGCCGCTGGGGGTGCAGGAGATCGCCGACCGCACCGGGCTGCACCCCAACACCGCCCGGTTCCACCTGGACGGACTGGTCGAGGCGGGGCTGGCCACCCGCGAGCCGCAGGCACGGGAGACGCCAGGCCGGCCCAGCATGACCTACCAGGCGGCAGAAGGCGGCGGGCCGGGCGGCGGGCGGCGTTACCAGCTGCTCGCCGAGATGCTCACCAGCCTCATCGCGGGCACCATGCCCGAGCCGGGTAAGGCCGCCGTGGAGGCCGGCCGCGAATGGGGCGCCTACCTCACCGAGCGGCCGCCCCCCTACCAGCGGCCGGGCGCCGGGGAGGCCGTCGAGAAACTGGCCGGCATCATGGAGGAGCTGGGTTTCGCGCCGCAGGCCGTGGCCGACGGCAGGCAGTACCGGCTGTGCCTGCGCCAGTGCCCGTTCCGGGAGGTGGCACAGCGCCACCAGGATGTCGTGTGCTCGCTGCATCTCGGGCTGATGCAGGGTGCGCTGGCCCAGATGCGGGCACCGGTTACCGCGGACCGGCTGGAGCCGTTCGCCGAGCCCAGCCTGTGCATCGCCCACCTGACAGCCCGCGACGAGGCAGGTGCCGCCAGCCCATCTGCAGGCTCTGCCGGCTAGCTGGAAGGTGCTGAATCGCAAGCTACCAAGGTGGTGGCGCCGACCGGACATGCTGGCCGGACACGGCGAGCGTGTGCACCTTTGCGCGGTCATGCTGACGGCTACGAGGTCTCCCGCAGCAATTCAGCGAGAACCGTCGCCTGGCTGAGGTTAAGGTCCTTGGTCGCGGTCAGCAGCGTCACCGGCCCATCCGCGGCCAGTGCACGGAGTCGGCCGAGAGCCTCCCGCGGCCCTGGCTCTGCCAGCTCGGCGGTGTAGCGGCGGCGGAATTCGTCGAACTTGGCCGGGTCGTGGCGGTACCACGTCCGCAGTCCGGCAGATGGCGCGACGTCTTTTGCCCAGTCGTCCAGCCGTGCGGCGTCCTTGCGCAGGCCCCGCGGCCATATCCGGTCCACCAGCACGCGTGCCCCGTCACCGGGGGAGGCGTCGTAGACGCGGCGGACCCGGATGTCGGTACCCATCGCGGGCCTCCTTTCCTTCTTTCCTTCAGCCGGTCACCAGCCTGCGGGCGGCGGCGGCGGCGATGCGGGATGCGGAGATGCCGGCGGCTTCCATCAGCTCATCCGGGGTTCCGGAGTCGGGCAGGCCGCCGACCGCGCACTGCCGGACCCGCAGCGGCTGCCCGGTCCCGGCGAGCGCTTCGAGGACCGCGCCGCCGAGGCCGCCCTGCGGGTAGTGGTCCTCGGCGATGACCAGCCTCCCGCCGGTCGCCGCCGCCGCGGTTTCCAGCGTGGCCTGGTCGAGCGGTTTCACCGAGTACAGGTCGATGACCCGGGCGGCGATCCCGTCGGCAGCCAGCTCGCCGGCGGCGCGCAGGCACTGATGCACGGTGACGCCCCGCGCTGGCCGAGCCGGTTCACGTCGACGATCGCGGTCAGGTTGCCCAGCCGGTAGTAGGCGGCCTTGTCCAGGGCCTCCCACATCGATCCCTCGGCCATCTCGCTGTCACCGCACAGTACCCACACCTGGTAGGGCAGCCGGTCGAGCCGGCGGCCGGCCAGCGCGATCCCCACCCCATAGGGCAGGCCCTGGCCCAGCGAGCCGGTGGCCACGTCCACCCAGGGAAGCACAGGGGTCGGGTGGCCCTGCAGCCGGGAGCCGAACCGGCGGAACCCGGTGACAAGCTCCTCGTCGCTGATCACCCCCGCTGCCTTGAACATGGCATACAGCAGCGGGGACGCATGCCCCTTGGAGAAGATCAGGTGGTCGTTGCCGGGCTCGCCGGGGTTGCCCCAGTCGTAGTGCAGGTGCCGGGCCAGCAGCACGGCCATCAGGTCCGCGGCGGACATGGCCGAGGTCGGGTGCCCGGACCCGGCCGCGGTGCTGCACCGGATGCTGTCCGCCCGCAGCTGCTGGCCAAGCTCACCCAGGAACCCCGCCTCCTTCGCAGGCAGCGCGGGAGGTGCGTCCGTGACGCCTGTCATATGAACCTCCTCTCCGCGGCTCAGCGCCCGTTGATGGCCTCGTCCAGGGGGACCGCCGGGTCGGCGAGGCGGGCCGGATCGGCGATCTGGCCGGAGCGGATCAGATCCTGGATCGCGTCGGTCACGTCCCAAATGTTCGCATTCATGCCGGCGACGACCCGGCCCTGTGACATCCAGAACGCGATGAACTCGCGCTTGCCCACGTCGCCGCGGAAGATCACGTCGCCGCAGCCGCCAGGCCCGGCGTAGCCGGCGTATTCCATGCCCAGGTCGTACTGGTCGGTGTAGAAGTACGGCACCCGGTCGTAGACCGCGTCCTGGCCGAGCATGGACCGGGCGGCGGTTTCCGGCTGGTGCAGCGCGTTGGCCCAGTGCTCGACCCTGATGTGGGTGCCGAGCAGGGGGGTGGAACGCGCTGGCCACATCGCCGGCCGCGTAGATGGCGGGGTCAGAGGTGCGCAGCGACGCGTCCGTCACCACCCCGTTGCGCACGTCGAGACCTGCCGCCTCGGCCAGTCCGGCGTTGGGGATCGCGCCGATACCGGCGATCACCGCGTCGGCGCCAAGGACGGCGCCATCGGCGAGCCGTGCGCCGCTGGCTCTCCCGCCGGTTCCGGTGATCCCGGCCACCTGGACCCCGAGCCGGAGGTCGACCCCGTGCTCGCGGTGCAGGCCGGCGAACACGGGCGCGACCTGCGGGCCGAGAACGTGCAGCAGCGGCAGTTCCGCCGTCTCCAGGATCGTCACGTCTACGCCCGCAGCGCGGGCGGCGGCCGCGACCTCCAGGCCGATCCACCCGGCACCGATGATCAGCACCCGGGACGCCCACGCGAAGGTGTCCCGGATCCGGTCGCTGTCCGCCGCCTGGCGCAGGTACAGGACACCGTGGGCGTCCGCGCCCGGCAGGCGCAGGCGGCGCGGGGAGGACCCGGTGGCGAGCAGCAGCTTGTCGTACCCGAGACGGTCACCGCCGGACAACGCCACCTCGCGGCGGTCGCGGTCGATCGCGGTGACGGCAGCGCCGAGCCGTAGCTCAACGGCGTGGGTTTCATACCAGTCCGGGGGATGCACGAAGACCGTGTCCCGGCCGGTCTTGCCCTGCAGGTAGTCCTTGGACAGCGGGGGACGCTCGTACGGGGGAAGGTCATCCTCCCCGATCAGCATGATCCGCCCTGCGAAGCCCTGCTCGCGCAGCACCTCGGCGGCCTTGGCCCCGGCGAGCCCGCCGCCGGCGATGACGAATGTGGGTTCTGCTGGCATTGGCGTCACGCTCCTGTCATCCGTGCGGCGGGGTCACCCGGCACCGGGCCCGGCCTGGGAGCTGAGGGCGCTGGCGAGCCGCTGGCCGAGGCGATCCCAGCTCGCGTCGAACGCGGCCACTCCCTGGTCTTCCAGGACCTGCACCACGTCGTCGTAGGCGATGCCGAGCGCAGCGAGCTCGCCGAGCACGGCCTGCGCCTCGTCGTAGCTGCCGTGGATGCTGTCGTCCGGGATCTCCCCGTGGTCTGCGACCGCGTTCAGCGTGGCTTCCGGCATCGTGTTGACCACGCCGGGCGCGACCAGGCCGGTCACGTACCGGGTGTCCGCATAGGCGGGGTCCTTGACGCTGGTGGAGGCCCACAGCGGGCGCTGCGGGCGGGCCCCGGCCCGCTCCAGCGACTTCCACCGGTCAGTGGAGATCGCTTGCTCGTAGCGCTGGTAGGCCAGCCGGGCGTTGGCGATGGCGGCCTTGCCGCGCAGCGCGGCGGCCCGTTCGGTGCCGGTCTTGTCCAGGCGCCGGTCCACCTCGGTGTCCACCCGGGACACGAAGAACGACGCGACCGAGGCGATAGCGGACAGGTCCCGCCCGGCATCGCGGGCGCGTTCCAGCCCGGTCAGGAAGGCCTCGATCACCTCGGCGTAGCGGGCCAGCGAGAAGATCAGCGTGACGTTGATGCTGATCCCCTCGGCCAGGCAGGCGCTGATCGCCGGCAGGCCCTGCCTGGCGGCCGGGATCTTGACGAACAGGTTGGGCCGGCCCACCAGCCACCACAGCGCGCGCACCTCGGCGGCGGTGCGGTCGGTGTCGTGCGCGATCCGCGGGTCGACCTCGATTGACACCCTGCCGTCCAGCCCGCTGGTCGTCTCGTACACCGGGCGCAGCACGTCGCAGGCCCACCGCACGTCGAACGTGGTCAGCTCACGCAGCGCCTGGCCCGGGCCGGCCTGGCGCAGCTTCAGGTCGCGGATCTGGTCTGCGTAGGCGTCGCTGCCGGTGATCGCGCGGGCGAAGATCGTCGGGTTCGTCGTCACCCCGGACACTCCCCGGTCACGGGCGAGCGCGGCGAGGCTCCCGCTGGTCAGCCGTTCCCGGCTCAGGTCATCCAGCCAGACTGATACCCCGGCCGCCCGGAGCCCGGCAAGCGCGTCTGTCATCGCATCCTCCGGATGATTCTTGTGATCCGCGTTCCCGGCCGCCGCTACCACGACCTTGCTGCTGGTGTGCCCGGCTGGTGCCATGAGCCGTCATGGCAGCCCGGGCGCAGTCGCGGTGGCCTGCCAGCGCGGCCGGCTCCGCCTGGCACGACGGGTGTCCGCTTCCGGGTTCTCCGGTCAGGCCTGCGCCCCGGCGTGCGTGTGGTGCATGTCCGCGAGCAGGGCCGCGAGGTCGGCGCCGGAACCGGTGAGCGCGGGCAGCAGAAGGTCGTTTTCTTTGGCTACATGGCCGGCGAACAATGTCATGATCCATTCCGCGACGGTGGCGGCCGTGGGGCCGTCCGCGGGCCGCTGAAGCCGGCCGGCGAGGTACGCCAGTTCGCGGTGCTCGGCGGTCAGGGCGCGCACCAGCTCGCTCCCGCGGGCCTGGGTGACCGCGGCCCGGTAGAGGGTGCGTTCCTCCGCCTCGGCGTGGGGCAGGATTTCCCCTTCCAGGTACTCCCGCAGCGTCGCCAGCGGCTGCTCATACGGGACGCCGTTCTCCACCGCGGCGCAGATCGTGCCGGCACGCCGCTCCAGGCCGCGGGGCAGCACCGCGTGATGGTGCACGATCTCCCTGGCCTGCTCGGTGGCGCCTTCATAAGTGGAGGCCATCTGCCACCTCCTTCTCACTTCCAAGTATAACTCGAGTCTATAATTTTTACTAGTATAGATAGTAAAAGTGCTGTCTTCGGAGGGGCCGCGCCGCCAGTACACGAGGTCCGTGCCGCCGAAGAAGATCCCGCAGCCGAGGAACAGCCAGCCTTCGACCTTCATGCCAGGAACCTACTTCCGCGCGTTTGAGATAGCCGGGATCTCCTGGTCGAGTCCGCGTGATTCACCGCCCCACTTGATGTGCGGGTAGTGCGCCTCGAACGCGGGCCGCTCGGACCTGATCCGGGGAATCCGGTAGAAGTTGTGCCGGGGCGGCGGGCAGGACGTCGCCCATTCGAGCGAGCTGCAGTAACCCCACGGGTCTTCCTCGGTCACCTTTTCCCCGTGCCGCCAGGTGACGTACACGTTCCAGAAGAACATCAGGATGGACAGGGCCAGGATCCACGACCCGACGGTGGAGATGATGTTGAGCGTGGTCACGTTCCCGGGCAGGTCAGGGTAGTTGGCGACGCGCCGCGGCATCCCCTCGACGCCGATCCAGTGCTGGACCAGGAACGTCATGTTGAAGCCGAGGAACATAAGCCAGAACTGGATCTTGCCGAGCCTGCTGTTCAGCATCTTGCCGGTCATCTTCGGCCACCAGAAGTAGAACCCGGCGAACATCGTGAACAGTACCGTGCCGGCCAGCACATAGTGGAAGTGCGCGACCACGAAATAGGAGTCGGAGACGGCGAAGTCGAGCGGCGGGGAGGCCAGGATAATGCCGGTAATGCCGCCGAACAGGAACGTGACGAGGAAGCCGATCGTGTACAGCATCGGCGGCTCGAAGGTGAGCTGGCCATGCCACATGGTGCCGATCCAGTTGAAGAATTTCACCCCGGTCGGCACCGCGATCAGGAACGACATGAAGGAGAAGAACGGCAGCAGCACCGCGCCGGTGGTGAACATGTGGTGCGCCCACACGGTCATCGACAGGCCGGCGATCGCGACCGTCGCGGCGATCAGCGTCTTGTAGCCGAACAGCGGCTTGCGGCTGAACACCGGGATGATCTCGGTGGCGATGCCGAAGAAGGGCAGCGCGAGGATATAGACCTCGGGATGGCCGAAGAACCAGAACAGGTTCTGCCACAAGATGGCCCCGCCGCTCGCGGCGTCGAAGACGTGCGCGCCGAGCCGCCGGTCGGCCTCGAGCACGAGCAGCGCGGCGGCCAGCACCGGGAACGCCATCAGCACCAGCATCGAGGTCAGCAGCGCGTTCCAGGTGAAGATCGGCATCCGGAACATCGTCATGCCGGGCGCGCGCATGCAGAAGATCGTGGTGATGAAGTTGACCCCGCCCAAGATGGTGCCGAAACCGGACAGCACCAGCCCCATGATCCACATGTCGGCGCCGATGCCAGGTGAGTAAATCGCGCTGGTCAGCGGGGAGTAGGCGTACCAGCCGAACGACGCGGAGCCGCCCGGGGCGAGGAAGCTGGCCAGCAGGATCAGCCCGCCGAACGTGAACAGGTAGTAGCTCAGCAGGTTCAGCCGCGGGAACGCCACGTCGGGCGCGCCGATCTGCAGCGGGATCAGCTCGTTCGCGAACCCGATGAACAGCGGGGTGGCGAAGAGCAGCAGCATCAGCGTGCCGTGCATGGTGAACAGCTCGTTGTACTGCTGGTCGGACACGACGTGCTCGTCCGGGCCGAGCAGCTGGATCCGCATGATCAGCGCCATGATCCCGGCGCAGAGGAAGAAGAAGAACGAGGTGATCAGGTACATGTGCCCGATCACCTTGTGGTCGGTGGAGGACAGCCAGCCCGCGAGGATGTATCCCTTGCGTTCGGTCTTCGGTGGCGTCGCGGCGATGACCGGCTGTTCGATGGTGCTCACTGCGTGCTCCCGGATGAACTCTGGGCTGCCTGCTGGGCGGCCATGTACGCCTGGAATTGCTGCGGTGTCACCACCTTCAGCGGCAAACAGCATCCGGCCGTGGTAAAAGGCCGCACAGCTCGCTGCAGTGCCCGGTGAAGGTCCCCGTCTGCGTGGCGGTGATCTGGAAGTGGTTCGGGTGGCCGGGATGACGTCGCGCTTGAACTGGCGTCGGCGTAATCCACTTCAGCGGTCACCGCCTTGCCCGCCTCGGCGTCGATTCTCGGCCGCGGCGTCCTCGGCGAGGGCTCCGCCGGCCACGAGGCGGGCGCGGAACGCGGGCAGCGGGTCGCCCCGGCGCAGCCGTTCGGCATCTTCGGCAGTCCGGTACCTGGCGGGGTCGACCACCGAGTGGCCGCGCAGCCGGTAGCTGACCGCTTCCAGCAGCATCGGCTGGTGCTCGCCGCGGGCCCGCTCCAGGGCGGCGCGGGCGGCGTCATCACCCGGCCCGGGTCGGCGCCGCGGGCTAGCGCGTACCCGTGCTCCCGGTAGGTGGTGAACAGGTAGTCGTCAGCGCGGAGGGCGGCCATCAGCCCGACCACGGTGGCCTCCTCGCCCAGGTTGAGGTGGCAGTACCCGCCGATCTTGGCGCGGGTGTACATCTCGGCCGCGCGCAGCTCGAAGGCGCGGGCCAGGGCCATCTGCCGGTAGTACCCGGGCAGCACGGCGGGGTCCTCGCCGCCGGACGGAGCCTGACTGCCTCCTGGGCGGCGGGTACCGGCGGCACCGCTGCCCGCGCGAGTCCTGGCCCGGGTGGCGTCCTGTCCCTGGTTCCGGCCATGATCTGCCTCCTCGGCCTCCGTGCCTGCTGTCAGTCCCCGGGGCGGGGGCCTGCATGACGAACCGGCCGGGCTGGCGTGGCACCTGGGGCACCGGGGCGGCGGGTGCTGGCCGCGGACGGCTTGGCCGCCCACCGCACACCCACTCGGTCGTCAGCAGGGCCACCACGTCGCCGCGGCTGACGATCCCGGCCAGCCGCTGGCCGCTGGTCACCGGCACCCGCCGGATCCGCCGCTCGACCAGCAGGTGGCGGACGTCCTCCAGATCGGTGTCCTTGCTGACGGTGATCACCGACGCCGTCATCACCTCGCTCGCCGTCTCCCCGCCGCGGGCGAGCAGGTCGTACTCGCTGACCAGGCCCACGACCGCGCCGCCGGCATCGACCACGGGGACGCCGCTGATCCGGTTATCCCGCAGCAGGCCGGCGATCACCGGGACCGGCGTGTTCCCGGTGACCGTGACCACCCGGGTCGTCATGATCTCCCTGACCTTCACGTGCCCTCACCCGTCACGGGCGGACCCGGGTGAGGTCTGGTGCCGGAAGGCCGAGGGCAGCGAACGCTTCCCGGATCATCTGGCAGGTGAACCCCCCGCTCGTTGTCGTACCAGCTCATGACCTTGACCAGGGTCCCGTCCACCACCCTGGTCATCGCCACGTCCACCACCGAGGCCCGCGGGTCGCCGATGATGTCGGCGGACACCACCGGGTCCTCGGCGACCCCGAGGATCCCGCGGTAGCGGTCGCTGGCCGCCTCCTCCCGGAAGGCGTCGTTCACCTCGTCGCGGGTGACAGGCCGGGCGGTGACGGCCACCACATCGGCGATCGACCCGACCCGGATCGACACCCGGACCGCCACCCCGTCGAACCGCCCGGCCAGCCCGGGCAGCGCCTTGATGGTCGCCAGCGCGGCGCCGGTCGAGGCCGGCAGCATGTTGGCCGCGCCGGCCCGGCCGCGCCGGAAGTCCCGGCTCGGCCCGTCGATCAGCTGCTGGGACGAGGTGTAGGCGTGCACGGTGGTCATGATCGCCTGCCGCACGCCGAACCGGCGGTCCAGCACCTCGGCGACCGGAGTGATGCAGTTGGTCGTGCAGCTCGCGCACGAGATCACCTGCTCCCCGGCGGGCGCCCGGTTCACCCCGTGCACCACGGTCGCCACCGTCTCGGCGCGCGCCGGCGCTGACAGGATCACCAGCCGGGCCCCCGCCGCCAGGTGCTTCTTCAGGTCCTCCTCCCGGCGGAAGGCGCCCGTGCATTCGAGCACCAGGTCCACGCCGAGATCCCGCCACGGCAGCCCGGCGGGGTCCCGGCGGGCGAGCACCGGCACCGCCCGCCCGCCGATGACCAGCGAGTCACCGGTCGCCGTGACGGTCTTGTGGTAGCGCCCGTAGACGGTGTCGTACCTGAGCAGGTAGGCGAGGTTGTCCGGCGGGATCAGGTTGTTGACCGCGACAACATCGGCACCGCCTGCGTCTTCGATGATCTTGATTGCCGCGCGGCCGACCCGCCCGAGGCCGTTGATGGCGATGCTTGCCATGGAACCTCCCCTGGGGCGATCCTGCACACACGTGACCGCACTCATGGTCACGCCAGGAGCCTGCAGCTTCCTTGCAGCGGGACCGGGCGGATCCGGGACGCCCGGCCTGGAGCTACCAGCCTTCGTCCGGCTTTGCCCGGTGCGGGGCGCGGCGCATCCGGTACCGCAGGAAGAGGTAGGACCCGTGCTGGCGCACGCTGAGCAGCTCGGCCAGTTCGGTCCGGCCGGGGAGCAGTTCCCGCGCGGCGACGAGCCCGGGCCGGGATGTGTCCGCGCGGCCGGCCAGCACCGGGGAGACGGTGAGGAACAGCTCATCCAGCACGCCATCGGCGACGAGCTGGCCGAGGAGCCGCGGGCCGCCCTCGGTCAGCACCCTGGTGCCCCCGCGAGCGCGGACCGCGGCGAGCAGGTCCGCGGGCGGCAGTTCCGGCCGGTCTCCCAGGTCGAGGACCGTGCATCCGGGCGGGAGCCGCCCGTGCAGCCGCCGCGCCCCGGCCGCCGTGGTGAGGACGAGCGCGCCGACATGGACCGCGGGATGGCAGGCGGGCACATCGCCGCGGGCGGTGATGACGGCAAGCTGCGGGTCGCCGGCCAGCCCCAGGCCGCGGCGCAGGGCAGCGTAGCCGGCCGCGGCCGCCGGGCAGACGTGCCCGGGAGTCCACAGGTGGCCCGGCGTGGCCCGCAGGGTGGCGGCGCCGATGAGCACCACGTCCGCGCAGGCCCGGAGCAGGCCCATGACGAACCGGTCCGCCGGGTCATGACCGCTGATCGCCGGCCCGGAGGACGTGTACTCCGGGGCGAGGGCGGTCACTCCGTCCACCGACGCGACGAAGTTGGCGTACACGCACGGCTGTCCGAGCCCGAGGTCCCCGCCGTAGGCGGCGGCGAGCGCCGGCGGCAGGCCCCAGGCCGGCAGCCTGGCCCGTTCGTACAGCCTGATCAGCGGCGGCGGCAGCCCGCCCGCGGGCCGGCCGCTGCTTTTCCCGCCATGGGCGGTCAGCCTGGCCGGCTGCAGAGCCCGAGGAACTCGGCCCGCAGCTGCGGGTCAGTGTCGTAGCTGCCGCGCCAGTAGGTGGTGCGGGTGCTGGACTCGATCTCGCGGACGCCGCGCATCTGCGTGCACAGGTGCACTGCCTCCGGGTGCACCGCGACACTGTGCGGGAGCAGGATCCGTTCCAGCGCGTCGGCGAGCTGCTGGCCTATCCGCTCCTGCACCGAGAACCGGCGCGCGAACA
>OCTA010003421.1_pt1 | contig 14066 bp, 11 predicted proteins | sample 1538991 | NCBI WGS metagenome assembly OCTA01 (sample SAMEA3539302, study PRJEB22396) | soil metagenome | biome: tundra; feature: field; material: soil | place: USA | collected 2010-05 | depth 0.15 m
ACCACCGAGATCTACACTCTTTCCCTACACGACGCTCTTCCGATCTAATGCCGGGTCGAGCCCGAGCCGGGGGTCCCTGCTGCAGGCGCTGTCCAAAGTGACCTCCTTCAACGGCAACCACATCATCGCCCCGACCGATCCGGCACAAAGAAACAATGGCACGTGTTACCTGCTGGCCCAGATCCAGAACGGGCAGATCCAACGGATCAACGATCCGGCACCGACCGGCAGCACCCACGGGTACCGCTGCGATTACAGCTACTACTCCCCGCCTTCGTGATCGAACGGCACGACGACGGACTCGTGTGACATGAGCACAAGTCAGGTTATGAGGCCGGATCGGTGACCAGCTTTCTGCAGTACACCATTTTCGGCATCATCCTCGGTGCTGGTTTTGCCATCGCAGCCACCGGCCTGGTTGTCACCTATACGACGGCGGGGGTCTTCAACTTCGCCCACGGGGCCGTGGGGATGATCGCTGCCTTCAGCTACTGGGAGTTGGTGGCCAATCATCATGTGCCGGCGGTGCTCGCGCTGGTGATCATCCTGTTGATCGGCGCTCCCATCGCCGGGGCGCTGGTGGAGAGGGTGCTGATGCGGCGCCTCCACGGAGCCACCGCCGAACGCCCGATCATGGTGACCCTCGGACTGTTGGTCATCCTCACCGGCGTGGCCACCATCGTGTGGTCGCCGAAGAGCCAGTATCAGCTCAATCCCATCGTCTCGGGCTCATTCCGGCTGGTGAGCATCAACCTCCAGTACCAACAGGTCCTCACGATCGGGATCGCCATCGCCCTGGTGATCGGCCTTCGGTTCCTCTTCTCTTCGACCCGCACCGGGGTCGGGCTGCGGGCGGTGGTCGACGACCCGGCTCTGCTGGCCATGTCGGGTGCCTCTCCCGATGCCATGAGCCAGTACGGCTGGATCCTCGGTTTCGTCATGGCGGCACTTGCCGGGGTGATGCTGGCCCTCACCCAGGAGCAAACGGGCATCAGCATCGTGGCCATGACGCTTCTGGTGGTCAACGGCTACGCCGCCGCCATCGTCGGGCGCCTGAAGAACATCCCGGTGACGTTCATTGCCGCCATCGTCATCGGCTTGCTCGAGGACTACATCATCTACTACTTGTTGCCCCACCTGTCGCAGGGCCTCAGCTCGGACATCACCCTGGCGCTGCCCATGGCGTTCCTCTTCATCGCGCTGGTGATGCTGCCGTCGGTGAGGCTGCGGGCGGTGGGGCGGCTCAGCACCGTCCGGGTCCCTCGGATGCCCAGTGGCAAAGAGTCGGTGCTGGGCGGGGCTGCCTTCTTCGTGTTGGCGGTGATCGCCTCGGTCGTTCTGAGCAGTGTGGTGGTCAGGGGAACCAATCTGCTCAATTTGGGCGGCGAGATCATGGCGTTCGGCATCGTGGGTCTGTCGCTGGTGTTGCTCACCGGTTACTCGGGCCAGGTATCCTTGTGCCAGTTCTCCTTCATGGGGATCGGGGCTTTTCTGATGGGCAAGGTGGCCGGCGGTGGGTCCCTGCTCGGATTGGTGGCGGCGGCGTTGGTTTGCGCGGTGTTGGGAGCATTGGTGGCCCTGCCGACCCTCCGGCTCCGGGCCCTGTACTTCGCCTTGGCCACCTTTGCCTTCGCCGACGCGGTCGACCAGGGGTTCTTTCAAGACTCACGGGTGTTCGGTGGCGGCATCAACGTGGGAAGGATCATCCTGCCGGGGTTGTCGTTCGGTGGCAATCGGTCGGAATTCCTCCTGTTGAGCGTGTTCTTCGTTCTGGTGGCGCTACTGGTGTTGACCATCCGGCGGAGCCTGTTCGGGCGACGTCTGGTGGCGATGAGCGACTCGCCGGCCGCCTATGCCACACTGGGTCTCAACCTGGCCGTCACCAAGGTGGCGGTGTTTGCCATCGCTGCCGCCCTGGCCGGCATCGCCGGCGGCCTCTACGCCACTGTCAACGGCACCGTCGGCTCCGCCGATTTCGATTTCTTCTCGGGGATCATCTTCGTCCTGTTCGTCACCGTCTGGAGTATCCGGACAGTGAGTGGGGCATTTCTGGCCGCAGTGACCTATGTGATGTTGACCACGTTCTGGTCGACGGGCCTGGGGCTGGTGGCCGGGGCCGGGATCATCCTCATAGGCCGGGCGGCCAGCGGCATTCTCGGGATCGATCGCTTGTCCACGCTGCTTCCTCTCCCATGGGTCAAGCGAGCGTCTGTCGCCGGCGACAGCGGGACGCTGGCCGGCATCGGGACCGCGCCGAGAGAAGGTGAGGCCCGTGTCGCCGGTTGATGAGCCCGGATTGGCGAGTGAGCCGAGCGGAGGGGCGCTGTCGGCGTTGACGGTGTCCCAGGTCAGTGTCAGCTTCGGGGGGGTGTCCGCTCTCACCAATGTCAGTCTGGTGGTGTCGCCGGGCACCGTGGTCGGCCTCATCGGTCCCAACGGCGCCGGGAAGACCACCTTGTTCAACGTCATCAGCGGTCTGCAAGAACCGGACCGGGGCGCAGTTCATTTTTTCGACACCGACGTGACGATGATGAAGCCCTATCGTCGGGCCCGACTCGGCCTGGCCCGCACGTTCCAGCTCCTCGAACTGTTCGGTACCCTGACAGCCGGCGAGAACGTCCAGGTCGGTCTGGAATCAACGGTGAAGTGGTGGCAGTGGAGCCATCTTCGCAAGGCCCTCTGGCGCAACAGCGGGTCCGAGTCCGCCCCGGGCGACCCGACTGCCGTCGACGCCCTTGTCGGCTCGGGTGCACTGGCCGCGACCACGCCCGACCGGTTGCTGGCCGAGGTCGGCCTGGAGGGCATGGCCAACGACCAGGCCAATGCCATGCCCACCGGCCTGGCCCGCACAGTCGAGTTGGCTCGGGGCCTGGCCATCGGGCCGAAGCTGTTGCTCCTCGACGAACCCGGATCCGGACTCGACGAGGCTGAGTCGCAAGCTCTGGGCACGCTGTTGGTCAGGCTGGCGTCGACGGGCATGGCCGTGCTGCTGGTGGAGCACGACATGGAACTGGTGATGAGGATCTGTGACCGGATCCATGTGCTCGATTTCGGTCATGTCATCGCCACCGGGAGCCCTGAGGCGATTCGCTCCGACCCCGCGGTGCAGACCGCCTATCTGGGGACCGGCTCCCCCCCTGGCGGGACCCGATGACCGTCGCTCCGATACCCGTTTTGGAGATGAGCCCGGCGACCCTGCCGCCCGCCCTCGCCATCCGGGGGGTCCGTGCCTCCTACGGCCGGATCGAGGTGCTCCACGGTGTGGATCTCACAGTTCCCGCGGGAAGCGTGTTCGCACTGCTCGGGCCCAACGGGGCGGGAAAGTCCACGCTGCTCAGCGTGATCAGTGGGCAGATGCGGCCCACTGCCGGAGAGGTGGTGATCGGGGACAAGCCGGTGGGGAAGCTGTCGACCCAGAAGCTGGCCCGGACCGGGTTGTGCTCCATTCCCGAGGGCCGAGGTATCTTCCCCAACCTCACGGTGAGAGAGAACCTGAGGATCTGGACCTACCGGGGTGGACTCAGTGTGAAGGCGGTCGAGGAGCAGACCTACGCCACCTTCCCCCGGCTGGCGGGACGACGGGGGCAACTGGCCGGGACCATGTCAGGGGGTGAACAGCAGATGCTGGCCATCTCGAGGGCGCTGGTAACCGACCCGAAGGTACTGCTCCTGGACGAATTGTCGATGGGCCTGGCCCCGTTGATCGTCTCTGAGCTCTACGAGTTGGTGGGGACCCTGGCCGCCCAGGGGAAAACCGTCCTGTTGGTCGAACAGTTCGTGACCACAGCGCTGTTGGTGGCCACCGGGGCGGCCATCATGGTGCACGGCGAGATCCGACAGCAGGGCACGCCCAGCGACATGGCCACCGCGGCCCACAGCATCTACCTTTCGAATTGACAGCCGGGTCGGGTCGGGTCTCACCGGCACGGGCGATCGGGCGGCAGATGTCAGCGCAGCAAGACCCAATCGGGTCAGGCCGATGACTCGCTTTCCAACACCACGGCGACGGCGGCTTCGGTCCCGACCACGGTGATCAACTCGGCGACTCCGCCGGCATCTCGCAGGTCGTCGGTGGCCAGGGCCAGGGCATCGAGCCGGTCGGCCGTATCGGTCACCGTCAAGAGGGTTACCCCTGCACGCATGGAGCGCTTGGCGGTGGTCTTTGCCCGGCGAACGGCACCCAGTACGTCGGAGACCGTCCCGAGCACCAGTTCATCGGCTCCCGATGCCGATTCCTCCAACTCGCCATGGCTCGGCCACTCCGCCCGGTGCACCGATCCCGTTCTCCACCATGACCACACCTCTTCGGTGACGAAGGGGAGGAACGGGGCGAACAACCGCAGTTGGGCCGAGAGGGCCAACGCCAGCGCGGCCCGAGCCGATGCCGGACCCGGTTGGGCCGGATCGCCGTAGGCGCGGGTCTTGACCATCTCGAGATAGTCGTCGCAGAAGGACCAGAAGAACGCCTCGGTGCGCTCGATGGCCCTCGCGTAGTCGTATCCCTCGAAGGCGGCGGTGGCCTCGGACACCACGCCGGCCAGACGGGCCGCCATGGCCCGGTCCAGGGGGACGGTGATGGCCTCGGGGCCCGGAACCTCGATCGAACCGGTGTCGTCGGCCAACCTGCCCAGCGCGAAGCGCGAGGCATTCAACACCTTGATGGCCAGCCGCCGGCCGACCTTCATCTGGCCCTCGTCCACCGCGGTATCGGTGCCGGGTCGGCCGTTGGCGGCCCAGTAACGGACGGCATCGGCACCGTGCTTTTCGAGAAGGGGCAGCGGAGTCACCACGTTGCCCTTGGATTTGGACATCTTCTTGCGGTTGGGATCGAGGACCCACCCGGATACGGCCGCGTTCCTCCAGGGGAGCGAACCGAACTCGATCTCGGATCGGACGATCGTCGAGAAGAGCCAGGTCCGGATGATGTCGTGGGCCTGGGGCCGGAGATCCATCGGGAACACCCGGGCGAACAGATCGGGATCGTCCTCCCACCGCCCGGCGATCTGGGGCGTGAGCGACGAGGTGGCCCAGGTGTCCATGACGTCGGGATCTCCCACGAATCCGCCGGGCACCCCCCGCTGTTCGGGCGTATACCCGGTGGGCACGTCGGTGGAGGGGTCCACGGGAAGGCGACCCTCCGTCGCGGGAATCGGCGCGGCGAAGTCGGCTTCCCCATCGGCGCCCACCGGATACCAGACCGGGAAGGGGACGCCGAAAAATCGCTGCCGGGAGATGTTCCAGTCGCCGTTGAGCCCTTCCACCCAGCTGCGGAATCGATGGGCCATGTACGGCGGGTACCACTTGAGCTCCTCCCCGCGCTCGAGCAGCTTGTCGCGCAACGGAAGGGTTCTGACGAACCACTGGCGGGAGGAGACGATCTCCAAGGGGCGGTCGCCTCTCTCGTAGAACTTCACCGGATGGGTGATCGGCACCGGGTCACCGATCAAGGCTCCGGACTCGGCCAGCTGCTCGACCACCCGGGTCTGCGCCTGTTTGACTGTCTTTCCCACCAACTCGTCGTAGCGGGTGTCGGCCTCGGCCGGATCGGCGGACTCCCATCCCTCCGTGCCCCAGGTCACCGGCAGCAGGCGCCCGTCCCGCCCGATGATGGTGCGGGTGGGAAGCTGCAGCTCGCGCCACCACACCACGTCGGTGGTGTCGCCGAAGGTGCAGACCATGGCGATCCCGGATCCCTTCTCGGGGTCGGCCAACTCGTGGGCCAGCACCGGGACTCTCGATGCGTACAAGGGGGTCTGGACAAAGGTGTCGAAGAGTGGCCGGTACCGCTCGTCGTCGGGGTGGGCGACCAGGGCCACACAGGCGGCCAGCAACTCGGGCCGGGTCGTCTCGATCTCCACCGCCGGCCCCGGGCCGTCGGCCGGGGGGAAGGCGATCCGGTGATAGGCGCCGGGGCGGTCCCGGTCCTCGAGCTCGGCCTGGGACACCGCGGTGCGGAAATCGATGTCCCACAAGGTCGGCGCCGTCCGTTGGTAGACGTGGCCGCGCTCCAGCATCCGGAGAAACGACCGCTGGGACGACCGCTGGGCGACCTCGCCGACGGTGGCATAGGTGTGGTCCCAGTCCACCGACAGCCCCAGCGTCCGCCAGAGTTGCTCGAACACCTTCTCGTCCTCGGCGGTCAGTTGCCGGCAGAGTTCGACGAAGTTGGGTCGGGAGACGGCGATGGGCTCCTTGGGTGGATCGGCCAGCGGCACGAAGTCGGGGTCGTAGGGGAGACCCGGGTCGCAGCGGACCCCGAAGTAGTTCTGCACCCGGCGCTCGGTGGGCAGGCCGTTGTCGTCCCATCCCATCGGGTAGAAGACGGCCTTGCCCCGCATCCGGTGGAACCGGGCCACCGCGTCGGTGTGGGTATAGGAGAAGACGTGGCCGATGTGGAGCTCCCCCGACACCGTGGGGGGAGGGGTGTCGATGGAGAACACCCGATCCCGCGGGGCCGACCGGTCGAAGGCGTAGGTTCCCGCCGCCTGCCAGCGGGCGGACCAGGTGGCCTCGAGCCCTTCCAACCCCGGCTTCTCGGGGATTCCCGAAGGCCGGCGGTCGGCGGTCTCCGCGCCTGTCGCGTCAGCAGTCATGATCGGGTTACCGTACCCTGCGTGCTCCGCCTCCACGACACTGCCACCGGCGAGGTGACCGAACTCCGCCACCGGATCCCGGGCCAGGCGTCGATGTACGTGTGCGGCCTGACGGTGTACGACGCACCTCACATCGGTCACGGCCGGTTCGCCCTGGTCTTCGACGTCCTCCGCCGTTACCTGCTGTTCGGTGGTCTGGATGTGACCTACGTGTCGAATGTCACCGACATCGACGACAACATCATCGAGCGGGCGGCGGAGCGCGGGGTAACGGTCTCCGAGCTCACCGAACGCTACGAGGCCGTGTGGTGGGAGGCGACGGATGCGCTGGGAGTCCTCCGCCCCGATGAGACGCCCCATGCCACCGCCTACGTGGCCGACATGGTCGAGATGATCACCGAGTTGATGGAACGGGGGGTAGCCTACGAAGCTGCCGACGGCGTCTACCTGTCGGTGATGGACGTCCCCGGTTACGGCCTGCTGGCCCGCCAGCCGCTCGACTCCCTGAGGGCCGGGGCCCGGGTGGAATCGGCCGCCGACAAGCGGTCGCCCCTCGACTTCGTGCTGTGGAAGAAGGCCAAGCCCGGCGAACCCACCTGGGAATCTCCCTGGGGCCTCGGGCGTCCGGGCTGGCATACCGAATGCGTGGTGATGTCCCTCGACCTGCTGGGCGACGGCTTCGACCTCCACGGCGGCGGTATCGATCTGGCCTTCCCCCATCACGAGAACGAACGGGCCCAAGCCGTGGCCCTGGGTCGGGACTTCGCCCATCACTGGGTCCACAACGGTTGGGTGACCGTCGAGGGCGAAAAGATGTCCAAGTCGGTCGGGAACTTCACCTTCCTGGACGACCTGCTGACGAGGAGCGACCCCCGTGCCTACCGCCTGCTGGTGCTCCGGTCGCATTACCGATCGCCCATCGAGGTCACCCCGGACACCGTCACCGATGCCGAGTCGGGCCTGGCGCGGCTCGACGAGATGGCACGGAGGTTCCGACTACCGGACTTGTTGGCATCGGGACCGGTGGTCGACGGCGCCGTCGCCGGTTCGTTCGACGCCGAGGCGGTGGCTCGGTTTCGGGCCAGGATGGACGACGACCTCGACACCCCGGGCGCTCTGGCCGGCATCTTCGAACTGGTCCGCCAGGCCAACGCCTCCGCCGATGATGGCGATGAAGCCGCCGCCGGCCGTGCGGCCGGCACGGTGGGATTGCTGGCAGCGGCGTTGGGATTGCCACTCCGCGGCGAGGTGAACACCGAGATCGACCCCGTCAGTGCCGACCTGGTCCGTCGCCGCGATGAGGCTCGCGAACATCGGGACTGGACGCTGGCCGACCAGTTGCGCGACGAGTTGATGGCACTCGGATGGGTGGTCGAGGACGGCCCCGAGGGTACCCGGATCCGCCTCCCGTAGCGAGGAATAGTGTCAGCTAAGGCCACGCTGACCAGGGATAATACAGAATGGTGGCGACAACGGCCACAGTTGGTTACTATAGAGTAACCAACCAGGTGGCCACCGAAGCGCAGGGCCGTAAAGACCCTCGGTGTGATCACCTTCGCAATCCCCGTGTACGTCGGAATCGACAAGTTCGATCCACTGAGTTGCCAGGCCCTGGGGCCGGAACGGAGCAAAGGCAGATGTCCGATTTCTCGATGGAACTCAATGAGGACCAACTCCAGATCCAAAAATGGGTCCATGACTTCGCCGAGACGGTGGTCCGGCCGGCCGGCCACGAATGGGATGAGCGGGAAGAGACCCCGTGGCCCATCATCGAAGAGGCGGCCAAGATAGGGCTCTACTCGTTCGATTTCATCACCCAGTGCTTCCTCGATCCATCGGGCCTGATGCTGCCTATCGCCAATGAAGAGATGGCGTGGGGTGACGCCGGCATCGGACTGGCCGTCTTCGGGAGCGTCCTCGGTTTGGCCGGGATCGCCGCCAACGGCACGTCCGAGCAGCTGATGGAGTGGGGGCCCCAGTGTTTCGGCACCCCCGAAAAGATCCAGATGGCCGCATTCGCGGTTTCCGAGCCCGATGCCGGATCGGACGTGTCGTCGCTGCGCACCGGGGCCGTCTATGACGAGGCCAAAGACGAGTGGGTGATCAACGGCACCAAGACGTGGATCACCAATGGTGGGATCGCCGACATTCACGTGGTGGTGGCCTCGGTTGTGCCCGAACTCGGGTCGAGGGGTCAGGCCAGCTTCATCGTCCCCCCGAAGACACCGGGGCTTTCCCAGGGCCAGAAGTTCCAGAAGATGGGCATCCGTGCATCGCACACCGCCGAAGTGATCCTCCATGATGTGAGGGTCCCTGGGAATTGCCTCCTCGGCGGCAAGGACAAGCTCGACGAGAAGTTTGCTCGTGCCCGTGAGGGGAAAAGATCAACCAGCCAGGCGGCCATGAAGACGTTCGAGTCCTCCCGTCCGACGGTGGGAGCCCAGGCTCTCGGCATTGCCAGGGCCGCCTACGAGTACTCGCTCGAGTACGCCAAGGAGCGCAAGGCATTCGGTCGGGCCATCATCGAAAATCAGGCCATTGCCTTCAAACTGGCGGACATGAAGACGCGGATCGACGCGTCGAGGATGTTGGTGTGGCGGGCCGCGTGGATGGGCAGCAACGGCAAGGAGTTCACTGCCGGTGAAGGATCCATGTCCAAGCTCTACGCCGGCGAGACGGCGGTGTACGTCACCGAAGAGGCCATCCAGATCATGGGCGGCTACGGCTACATCCGCGAGCACCCGGTGGAGCGTTGGCACCGTGACTCGAAGATCTACACCATCTTCGAAGGGACCAGCGAGATCCAGCGTCTGATCATCGCCCGGGCCATTTCCGGGGTGCATATCAAGTAGGGGCGTTCGGCGGCCAAGATGGGAGAGGGGCATGGCCGTGCTGCGAATCGTTGCGGCATCCCTTTGATTCCGCTGCTGCGGGCGAGACTTAACCTTGGGCCATAAGCCAGCCATAGGTCCTCTGGCGTCTCCTATCTACAACGATAGGGAGCGAAAATTGAGATCGGGGACAGGGCCGAGCAGATCCATTTCATCCCGATCCGTCAAGTCCACACCCGAAATTTGATTCACCGATCCAAGGTGTTCACCGATCGGTGGAATCTCCGCCGAACGGTATCGTGAGCCCGATGGAGACCCGGACGAACCCCGGCACGACGATGGCAGATGAACGTCCGCACGTGCTGACGCTGTGCACCGGCAATGCGGCCCGGTCGGTGATGGCCGGCGCCATGCTCACGTCAGCCCCTGTCCACATGGTCACGGCCGGCACCCACGTGGTCGAAGGCCAGCCCATGAGCCGTCGTACCCATGATGCTCTCAGGTCGGTGGAGATGAGCGCCGACGGTCACCGGAGCCATCAGCTGACCGACGGGGATGTGGAGAATGCCGACCTGATCATCGCCATGGCCGGTGAGCACGTGAACTACATCCGGCGCCGCCATCCCGAGGCCGCCGCCAAAACGGCGTCGATCATACGGCTGTGCCGGGACCTGGAGGACGGTCCAGAGCCGCTGCGGGATCGGGTGTCCCGTCTGGCCCTTGCCGAAGTGGTCATCGAGTGCTGGGAAGACGTCGAAGACCCGGCCGGTGGCGAGGACCACGTCTATGTGGCTTGCGCCCACGAGTTGGCCGGTTTGTGCGCGGAGCTACTTCCCCGGTTGCGCTGAACCCTGGTCGTTCGGCGGCCAGCTCGCAATCAACCTGGGGTCGACCGGGCCAGTTCGGGGTGACGCAAAGAGATGTCGGCACACGCCTCGCAGACGTCGTCAGGGATTGCCCCGAGCTTCATCAGGATGCCGAAAGCCTTGCACCCGAGGCAGAGACCGAGGGCGGACTCGAGGAAGGCGGCAACCGCCAGTGAACCGACCACGATCCAGGTGGCAGTGGACAGTCCGAACCCGAACCAGAGAATGAGGGCGGTCGACGAGAAGGCGACGCCGACGGCCTGGGCGAACCGCTTAGGTGGTCCGGCGACCAAGCGGGGCTCACCGGGCAGACGAGGCGCGATCACTCGGGTGGCGAACTGACCGAGCGGACTGAGTGTCGGGCCGGTGAGGACCCGGGCCCAAAACCCGTAGGCCAGCGGGATGAGTAGCCAGGGCTGACGGAAGGCGATGGCCAGGACACAGAGGACCACCACGCCAGCGGCAACCGTCCGGGCGGCGTACTCGTTGACCGGATTGGGGAAGCTGAACACTGATCGCTTGGTGGGCAACTGACTCTCCTTGAACCGGTGGGACCACGCCGGTACGGTCACACTTGCGAAGTGGACCCACCTAGTTTACCTACTTGGTCGGCTTTAGGTCCACCCCAGAGCTGTACAGCCGGTCACCTGTCGGGGAGAGCCCCGCGGGTGAGGCGTCCGGCGGGCTGGGTGCACAGGCCGTTGCCGAGCATGCGGGCGTGCGCCGCTTGACGGTGCTGGGTTATGGCCGACCTACGTTCGTGATTTGAAACGGTCGCGGTGGCGTTCGCGAGCTGAGGCGTATGCGCGCTCAAAGTCGGGGACCCGACCGGCCCACGACAGGTTGGTCTGAGCATGGGCGTGAGCGGCCAACCCCCGTCGGGCCAGCTCGCCGGGATTGTCGACCGCCTCGACCAGCGCGTCGGCCAGCGCGTCGACGTCGTCGGGAGCCACCAGCCAACCGGTGGGCCGGACGGGGTCGAGGTTGACCATCAACGGGAAGCCGCCGCTTCGGGTGGCGATCACTGGCCGCCCCACGGCCATGGCCTCGAGCGGCGCCTGGGGATACGAGTCGTTGACCGAGGGCATGACCACGGCGTCGCAGGCGGCCAGAGCTTGGGGCAGGTCGTCGTGGCCCCGCCAGCCGGCGAAGAACACGCCGTCGAGCCCGATCCGGCGGGCGGCGGTGACAGGGTGCTCGCCTTCCCACTCGCCGGGGTGGCCGCCCCACACCAGCAGCGACGCGGGGCGCCGGGAGCGGGAGCGGGCCCGGGCGAAAGCATGCAGGAGCAACGGCACCCGTTTGGCGGCGGTGAAGCGACCGACGAACATGAACACGGTGGTGCCACCATCCCAGCCGAGGAGCCGGTGGAGGTCGGTCTCTCGGTAGCTCACCGAGCCGGGCACCCCCGACTCGTCCCAACCCTGGGGATCCTCCACGAGCCACCGCCGGAAGCAGTCCCGGCGTTCCCCGGGACTGACGCGGCGGGGCCGAAAGCGGTCGGTGTCGACACCGTTGGGCACGGCGGTGACCCGCTCCGGCGCGACGCCCAGCACCGAGATGGTCGTGGCTCGGTCGGAGGGCGAGACGACGACCAGGTGGTCCGCGGCCGCGGCCCGGCGGCGGAGGCGGCCCAGCCAGAACTCGCCGTGGCGCCACTGTGACCAGCGCGTGGAGCGCAGCAGGTCGAGCTGCTGTCCGTCGAGGGCACCGGTGTCGATAGCGGCGTGGTCCACCGCGTCGGGCATAGCCGCCAGCGTGAGGTCGAGGGCACCTGCGACGGCGGCTCGCACCTCGATGGCCTCCATGAACTTGATCTCGGTGCCGTGCAGATGAGCCACCAGGGGCACGTGGGGCCAGCGGCGGGCGACGGCGTCGTGCTGGGACGTGAGGTGATGGAGGTGGAACAGGCTGGCCCGTTCGGCGCCCGCGGCGGCGAAGGGTGCCTCCCACGCCGACGAGAGGTGGTCGGCAAGTGCCGGGTCAACGGCGGCCAACACCGGATCGGGAGCGCCTTCCCGATCCTCGTACGAGGGGGACATCGGCACGGGCGCCGCCACCGCGCTGGCGCCGGTCTGGAACGCTGCTGCTGCCGCCGCGTAGTCGAGGTACTGCAGGTCGATGCCCGCGAAAAACGTGGGAGCGTGGGTATCCTGGCCCGGTGCCCCGAGGGAACCGGCCACCAGCGACACCGACCACCCCGCGTCGTCCAGGGCCGTAGCGAGGTAGCGGGCCACCTGGGCCGAGCCGCCCCGGGGGAAGAACAGGAGCCCCATGATGATCCTGCCGGTGGTCATGGAGCCCAACAGTACAGCCCGAGTCGTGTAGCGGACGGGGCCGTCCACGGCTACACAGACGGGTGAACCACAGCCAACGCCTCACGAAGTCCGGGCCAAGCCAGGCCGGCCGGCCACGAACTCAAGGTGGCAAGCAACGTACGGACGGTCGAGGCGGTAGTAGGCCTCGCCGGTCGAATTCGCGAATCGGACAAGGCACGGGGAGGTGGTGATCCCGGCACCCTTCCAGCCCGCCCCGTGGCCGAGGAAGTCCGGGGCCAGCACCGTGTAGTCGCCCTGCAGCAGCGTCATGGCGGGGACCCATGTGCGGGAACTGCCGGCGATCCCGCCGAACAGGGTGGAGGTGTTGTGCAGACGACCCATCTGCCCGTAGTGGATGCAGCTGTCAAACAAGCCTGACGGGATTTCGTGAGAAGGGGTCTGGCGGGGCGGCGTGGGTGGTCAAGGTGATCGGGATCAATCCCGATGGACCTGCCGAAGTCCGGCCCAGGCCAGGTCGGCCACCCGAGTAGCCAAAAGCGAGGCCTCTTCGGTGCTACGGGCTCGGCGGCCTGCACCTCCCCCGTCTTCCGAGGTGGCGGCGGGACGGTCTGCCTGCCCGTCGAGCCAGCGGCGGCTGGCGCCCTCGACCATTCCCACCACCGAATAGGCGAGCAGCAGTCGATGCTCCGGATCGAGCCCGGCATCGATCAAGGGGTCGATGGCCTGGGCAATGGTGTGTTCCACCCGTCGGAGCGCTTCGCCGAGTTCGGGATCGTCAGGTGCATCGCGTCCATAGATGAGCCGGAAGGCCTGTTCGTTGTCGACCATCATCTCGAAATAGGCGGCCATCCCCACTTCGACTTGCTGGCGGGGCCCCTCGGCGCCGGCCGTAGCCGCGCCGATCCGATTCGCAAGTGCATGGGAAAACACGTCCATCAACTCGAGATAGAGCGCCCGTTTGGAATCGAAGTGCTGGTAGACGAGGGGTTTGGTCACCCCGGCAGCTTCGGCGATGTCGTCCATGGTGGCGGCGGCATACCCGCGTTCAGCAAAAAGGGAGAGAGCAACGTCGAAGAGTTGGCTTCGGCGTTCCTCCGCGGTGAGCCGCCGACTCGCCGGCACCGGGCCATGTGGCCCGTCGCTCCCGGGCTTTTCCCATTCGGTAGTCGTCGCTCCGGTCATTGTGGCCATCGTAGTCGGGGCCGGATTTGGCTCTTTGAACGCCCGGAACGCCCGGTACGCCCGGAACGCGCCGAGGCAATCTCGGTCCACGGTGTTCGGGCCGAGGGGTTACCGGTCGGGTAACAACTGGCTGATCCGATCGGGCAGGTCGGCAAGGGAGAAGTGGTCGGCCGCCACCTCCTCGTTGTGGTCGAGAAGGGCAACATCGGGGGAGTCGAGCCAGGCTCCGAGGTTGGGGATGGAATCGAGGGCGAACCAGTGGAATCCGAATGCCGCCAGTTCGGTAGCGACCGGGGAGGGCCCGATGGCCAGGGG
>OCTA010003422.1_pt1 | contig 14065 bp, 14 predicted proteins | sample 1538991 | NCBI WGS metagenome assembly OCTA01 (sample SAMEA3539302, study PRJEB22396) | soil metagenome | biome: tundra; feature: field; material: soil | place: USA | collected 2010-05 | depth 0.15 m
ACCAATGTGGACGCCATCCTGGCGCAAGTGGAGGCCGCCAGCAAGTAGCGCCTGCGATGGCATGGACCGTTCCGCCCGGGCGCTAGCAGTGCCGTGTTGCTAGAATCTAGGTGAATATGTCGACCATGACTGCACTTTCGCCTGAGGTTCTTGCCAAGTACCAGCCGGTCATCGGCCTTGAAGTCCACGTCCAGCTCCTGACTGAGTCGAAGGCCTTCTGCGGCTGCATGAACCGCTATGGCGGCGACCCAAACACCCATGTGTGCCCGACATGTCTTGGCCTGCCGGGCGCTCTGCCGGTGCTGAATCGCCGTGCGGTCGAGTTGGCGGTGCTGGCGGCAAAAGCAATCCATTGCGACATTCGCGAGACCAGTATCTTTTCGCGGAAGAACTACTTCTATCCCGATTCCCCGAAGGGATACCAGATCTCCCAATTCGATCAGCCGCTCGCCGAGCATGGCTGGATCGATGTACCCGACGCTTCCGGCGCGGCAAAACGCATCGGCATCACCCGGCTGCACCTGGAGGAAGACGCGGGCAAGAGTCTCCACGACGGGTTTGCCGACTCCGTCTCGCGGACCTACATCGACCTGAACCGATGCGGTACGCCACTGGTGGAAATCGTCAGCGAGCCGGACATCCGTACTCCCGACGAGGCATTTGAGTACCTCACCCGGCTCAAGGAGATTCTGCTCTACACCGGCGTGAGTGATTGCAACATGGAAGAGGGCAGCCTGCGCTGCGACGCCAATGTCAGCGTTATGCTCAAGGGCGCGGCCAAATTCGGCACCAAGGCCGAGGTCAAGAACGTCAACAGCTTTCGCTACATTCGCGCGGCCCTCGAGTATGAGATTGGGCGCCAGATTGAAGTGCTCGAAAGCGGCAGCCGCGTGGTGCAGGAATCGCGCCTCTGGAACAACGCCGAGAGCCGCACCTACTCCATGCGCTCCAAGGAGCAGGCGCACGACTACCGCTACTTCCCGGAGCCGGATCTGCCGCCGCTGGTCGTCGGCGAGGCGTGGCAGCAGGAGATTCTGAAAGCGCTTCCCGAGCTTCCCGAGGCGCGGCGCGAACGCATGATCGCAGAGTATGAGATCAGCCCGCAGGATGCCATGACGCTGACGGCGACCCGCGCCTTCGCCGACCGCTTCGAGGCAGCGGCCAGAATGGCCAGGAGTCCCAGGCGCGTGGTCTCGCTGATTACCAGCGAACTTACCGGGCGACTGAAGCTCGCCGGACTCGATCTGGAGCAATCGCCGGTCTCGCTCGCGGGGATCGTGATGGCGGCGGATCTGGCGGAGTCAGGCGACCTATCCAGCAAGATGCTGAAGCAACTGCTCGACACCTGCTTCGCCGAGGGCAAGGACTTCGCCGAGGTTTACCAGCGCGACAAGCCGCAGCAAATCTCCGACACGTCCGTCATCGAAGCAATGATCGACGAGGTGATTGCTGCGAATCCGAAGCAGGTTGCGCAGTACGTCGGCGGCAAGAAGACCGTCGCCACGTTCTTCATCGGCAACGTGATGCGGCTCTCGAAGGGACAGGCGAATCCGGTCCTGCTGAGCGAACTGGTGACGAAGAAGCTCGACGCGTTAGCCAGCGCTTCCTGATCTCGCATAAATTCGCCTTCGACACAAATCCCGGTGCAACTGTCATACGGCCGCTTGCTTCCAAGTGTGTGGAGGCAAACCCATGGCAACCAGGACTGCGGCAAAGAAAATTGCTGCGAAGAAGTCGTCGAACAAGAGTTCGGCCCGCAAATACAGTCCCTCGACCGGCAAAGACGTTGAGCGCGAGATGAAGGCGATGAAGCAGGGCAAGCTCCGCAGCGGATCCGGCGCGAAGGTAACCAATCCGAAGCAGGCTATCGCAATTGGGTTGTCTGAGGCGCGCAAGGCCGGCAAGAAAGTGCCCGCTCCGGCGAACTGAGGAACACCTGCGGCACCTTCTCTATTTCTTCTCCGCCGAAGAAGAAGAAGATGATGATGATGATGATGATGATGATGATGATGATGACGGCGATGCGGCTGGAGCAGCGCCGGCTGCCGGTGTGCTCGAAGGCGCGGCTGAGCTCTCGCTCTTCGGGGAACCGGAGTCGCTCGATGTTCCATTGGACTTGGCCGAGTCGCCCTTGCTGTCGTTCGCCGACGAGGATGGCTTGGCGTTGCCATAGCCGTCGGCATACCAGCCCCCGCCCTTGAAAGAAATCGCCGGGGCAGACACGACGCGCTCCAGCGTGCCTCCACAATGCGGGCAGTCGGTGATCTCCGGATCGGAGAACTTCTGAATCTTCTCCGTGTGGCGCCTGCATTGTTTGCACTCGTATTCGTATAGCGGCATCGTTTCTCTCTTCAGCCCTCAGGCAGGCGCCAGCCTGCGCCTGGCTATTACTTTTCCAGTTTCACCAGGCGAACGCTGGCGATCGCTTCTACCTTGCGGAGCGCTTCGATGGCGGCGGCCGCGTGCCCGTTATCCTGCGTGTCGATCTGGACGACAGCCAGCGCCTGGCCCTGGGGCACGCGTTGCGATCGGGTAGACCGGCCCAGTGCGAAGTTCGCAATATTCAGGGAGTGCTCGCCCAGAATGGTTCCGATGCGCCCAACTACGCCGGGCACGTCGTGGTTGCGAATTGTCACCAGCGTGCCCTGCAACGGCGCCTCAATGTCGATGCCGTCGTAGGTGAGCAGGCGGGGCGAGGTACGGTGCAGCACCGTTGCAGAAGCGCTTGCATCGCCGTCCGAGGAGTGCAACGTGAGCTTCAGCGTGCTCCCCGAGCCGCCCGTGGTGAACTCCTTCTTGTCCTCCTGAATGCGGATGCCGCGTTCCTGCGCGACGGCTGCCGCGTTAATCCGATTGACCACTTCAGAGTTCGCAAATACGCCACAGATCGCTGCGTTGCGAATCAGCTCGGTCTTGCCCTGGGAGAGCCGGCCCGCGTAGGTGATCTGAATGGTTTCCAGATTGCCGGGTACCGCATGCGACAGGAACAGACCCAGCCGTTCCGCCATGTCGATGTAAGGCGCGATCTCCTTGTACTCTTCGTGCGAGAGCGACGGCAGGTTGACAGCGTTCTGCACCACGCCGAGCTTCAGGTAGTCGCGCACCTGCATGGCCAGCTGAATGCCGATTGCCTCCTGTGCCTCATTCGTAGAACCTCCGATGTGCGGCGACAGCAGCACGCTGTCCAGGCCGAAGTAGGGCGAATCCTTCAGCGGCTCATGGCGGAAGACATCCAGCGCCGCACCGGCGACGTGGCCCGAGCGGACGGCCTCAGCAAGCGCTTCGTCGACGATCAGTTCACCCCGCGCGCAGTTGATGATGCGGATGCCCGGTTTCATGATCTTGATCGATGTGGCATTGATCATGCCCTCGGTCTGCGAGGTCAGGCCGACGTGCAGCGTAAGATAGTCGGATCTCTTGAAGATTTCGTCGATGGGCACCAGCGCGACCTCATGCTCCCGCGCGATGACCGGCGCGATGAACGGGTCGTAGCCGATTAACTCCATGCCAAAGCCCTGCGCCCGTCGCGCTACCTCCAGGCCGATGCGCCCCAGTCCAATGATGCCAAGCGTCTTGCCGCGCAACTCCGACCCCTGCAGCGATTTCTTCTCCCACTTCTCGGCATGCATGGTGGCATTGGCGCGCGGGACCGAACGCGCCATTGCGATCATCAAGCCAACCGTGAGTTCGGCTACCGCGACTGCATTGGCGCCCGGAGTGTTCATCACCACAATGCCGCCGCGGGTGGCGGCGTCCGTATCGATGTTGTCGACGCCCACGCCGGCCCGGCCGATCACCCGCAGCTTTGGCGCGGCTTCCAGCAGCTTGGCATCCACCTGCACCGCGGAGCGCACCACCAGCGCATCAGCCTCGGCAAGTTCGGCTTCCAGTCCGCCGGGGCCAAGCTTGGCAATCTGGTCGGCGGTGACGATCTCCCACCCCGGCTCCTCTCTCAACACCGCCAGCGTGGCCGGTGACACTTTTTCTGCGAGAACGATCTTCATGAACATCCTTCTCTGAGCTGCGTGCTATTTCGTTCGTTCAGCAAACACCTTTTGCGCGGCGATAAGACCGGTGCCAAAGGCCAGGGCGGGAAGCGGAAGCTTCAGGGCAACGGCGACCTGTTCCAACGCGCCAATCACGGCGATGGTGTCCATGTAGTCGAAGTAGCCAATGTGAGCGATGCGGAAGAGCGAGCCCTTCATTTCCCCCTGCCCATCGGTGACGATGATGGCGAATTTCGAGCGGAGGCCCTTGACGATCAGGCCGGAATCGACGCCTTCGGGCGGGAGAATCGCAGTCGCTGCCGCGGCTTCGAAGCCTTTGGGCGCGAACAGCTTCAGGCCCATCGCGGTAGCGGCGGCGCGGGTCATCGCGGCGCAGGTTTCGGCGTTGTCCACCAGCTTCTTGCGGCCTTCCACCAGGTTCCCGTCGGCCTGACCGGCGATATACTCCAGCGCAGCTCCCATGGCCGCAATCAGCGCGACTGAGGGAGTGTAGGCCGACTCGCCCTTGGCCGCGTTCTTGCGCTCCTTGCGCAGGTCGAAGTAGTAGCGCGGATTGTAGGTCGCTTCCATGCGGTCCCACGCGCGCTGGCTGACCGCCAGGTAGCTGAGGCCGGGCGGAATCATGAGCGCCTTTTGCGATCCGCCAATCAGGACATCGATACCCCACGCATCCATGTCCAGTGGGGTCGTGCCGATGCCGGTGATGGCATCGACCACAAGCAGAGCCTCGGACTTCTGGTCCTTCAGCAGTTGGCCTATGGCCTGCACATCGTGGCGGACACCTGTAGAAGACTCGGTCGCCTGGACGAAGACGGCGCGCGTCTCCAGCTTGAGCGCAGCTTTGACCGCATCCAGCGAAAACGTGGCGCCGTATGGAGCGGAGACTACGTCGACCTCGCAGCCGAATGCCTTGGTGATGCCCGTCCAACGCTCGCCGAACTTGCCGGCGCTGAGGACGAGCACACGATCGCCGGGAGAGGTGAGATTCGAAACCGAGGCCTCCATGGCGCCGGTGCCGGAACTCGCAAGGATGATCACGTCGTTCCTGGTGCCGACAAAGTCTTTCAACTGCGCGAGCACGCGGGTGTAGAGGGCGCGAAACTCGGCAGTGCGATGGTGAATATCAGCCGCGGCCATGGCGAACTGGGCGGCAGGCAGCAGGGGCGTTGGGCCTGGAGTGTAGAGGCGCGTCTTCCGGATCATAGTTGTATTGTATCCAGCCTCGCGCGTCGCCGCGCAAAAAGCCGGTTACCGGCTACGGTGGGTCGAAAATCGCCCGCCCGCTGCAGGCGCTTCGATTCTCGTGCCCGCGGTTGCGTTGCTTTTACTTAGCCAACTCGGCCTTGACCATGTCGGCGACCACCTTGCCGTCGGCACGCAGGCCATCGGCAAGGATGCGCTGCTGCACGATCTTCATCGCGGCGCCCATGTCGCGGAGACCGGGCTTGCCTCCGCCGCTGGTGGCGAGATGCGCAACGGCCGTCTCGACGATCGCGCGGATTTGGTCTTCGCCGGCGGCTTGGGGCATGTAACCCTCAATCATTTCAATCTCAACCTGCTCTTTGGCGGCGAGCTCGGGACGGCCGCCCTTGGTAAAGCTTTCGACCGACTCCCGCCGCTGCTTCAGCAGGGTGGAAAGTATCGCGATCTGTTCGGCGTCGGTCAGCGGCTCCCGCTTGTCGATCTCTTTGGAGCGCAAAGCAGATTTGACCATCCGCAGCGTCGTAACCCGGTGTTCCTCCCTCGACTTCATTGCGGTGATAATGTCCGCTGCGACCTTTTCGCTGATGCTCACTGTCTCTCCGTGCCGCCCGTTCTGGCTTATGTCTCCAGCGCTCCAATTGTACGAGCTTGGCAGGCCGCCGGCTGCGTTGCGATAAGATAGAGGCAGGGAGCCTATGCGTCTAATTGATATAAATCGCCTCCGAAGATGGGTTGTAGCCTTCGCCATAGCCGTCACCTTGCCTGTGCCTGCAATGGCCCAGCGGGCCGTGCCTCCAGGATCGGGCGATACGTTCAAGGACACCTCGATGATCAAGCCGCCGGCCGGCGCCAAAGTGGCGATCTACGAGTTCATGGACCTGGAATGCCCGGCCTGCGCGCACGCATATCCGATCGTCCACGCCGCGGCCGCGCATTTCAACATACCGCTGGTGCAGCGCGACTTCCCGCTGGCCGGCCACATCTGGAGCCTCGACGCGGCAATCTGGGCCCGCTATCTTCAGGACAAAGTTTCGCCGGCGATTGGGGAAGAGTATCGCGGGGCGGTATTCGCGGCGCAGCTCGGCATCAATAGCAAAGACGACCTTCTCTCCTTCACCCGGCATTTCTTCCAGTCGCACGGTCTGCAACTGCCGTTCGTTCCCGATCCGACCGAGCAACTCGCCCGGGAAGTGCAGGCGGATAAGGCGCTCGGCGATAAACTGGGGCTAATTCATACACCCACCCTCTTCGTGTGCACCCAGCGTGGGTGGACGCAAGTAACCGAAGTTTCTCTGCTCTATCAGACGATCAGCGGGGTCGAGGCGCAGGCCGCAGCCGATGCGCCGGAGAAGCCGGCCGGCCCAAAGAAGACGGCCACACCGGCAAAGAAGAGCCAGTAGAGCGTTTTCGACCACCCTGCCCCCACACCTGCTCTTGCCCGTGCTGCTTCGGCCAACTGTGACATCTACGCGCGGTTTCAGACGCGCAATGCGGAGGGAAGCAACGCTTGAAGCGACTTGGAATCCTGCTCTCAGGCCGAGGTTCGAACTTCGTCGCCATCGCCAGTGCGATTCGCGAGCGCCGCCTGCTGGGCGCGGAGATCGCGGTGGTACTGTCCAACCAGGCTGACGCCGCCGGACTGACCGCCGCGCGCGAGATGGGGCTGGCTGCGTTTGCTGTTCCGTCGGCGGGACGCAAGCGCGCGGAACACGATGCCGAGATGATCGCCCGCCTGCACCAGCACCGCGTGGACCTGGTCTGCCTGGCGGGATATATGCGGATCCTCTCGGCGGAGTTCGTGCGCGCATTTCCCAACCGGATCCTGAACATCCACCCATCGCTGCTGCCGGCTTTTCCAGGGCTCGATGCGCAGGCCCAGGCGCTGGAGTACGGCGCCAAGGTTGCCGGATGCACTGTCCATTTTGTGGATGAGGCGGTGGACCACGGTGCGATCGTGGTGCAGCGTACGGTTCCGGTGCTCGATGATGACACCGCGGAGAGCCTTGCCGCAAAGGTTCTCGAGCAGGAGCACATCGCCTACCCCGAGGCGATTATGCGCGTCCTGAGCGGCGATTTCCGTTTCGAGGGAAGGCGCTATGTGCGTCGCGCCAAGCCGTCAACTCGCCGGCTGCACGGCCCCGAACCTTGACCGCGGCGCACATCGTTACGTGAGCGCGGCGCACCTCGTCATTTGATGGCGGGTTTGGCGGGGTGGAAGATGCTGCCGATCGACCCGATGAGCCCGAAGGCCTGCAGCAGCCAGATAACCACCCCGATGATGACGATGATGCGGATGATCTGCTTGATCGTCCGATCCATGGGGATCAGCTCGACCAGGTACAGCAGCAGCCCGATGACGACGAGGGTAACGATGATTCCGACGATTCCAGACGTGAGCATGCGAAACTCCTGCTCCGTTGGATGCGGGAAAGCGCGGCGTCCTGCGACGATTGCCGGAAAGAATTTGCTTGCGCTTCAGATTTCCAGAATCACAGGCATAATCAGCGGGCGCCGGCTGGTGCTCTTCTGGATGTAGCGCTTCAGATCGTTGCGAATCTTCTCCTTGATGACGCCGTAGTCCGCCTTTTCTTCGTCGCTGGACGCTTCCAGTGTCCGCTGCACCACCTGGCGCGACTCCGAGATCAGGCTCGGGTCGTCAATCGCGAATCCGCGCATCACGATCTCGGCCGAGTTCTCCACCTTCCCCGTGCGTTTGTTGATGGTGATGATGGGCAGCACAATGCCCCCCTCGGAGATGTGCTGGCGGTCGCGGATCACGATGTCCTCGACCACGTCGATCGACCCTCCGGCATCGATGCACACGCGTCCCACTGTGATCTTCCCGCTCTTCACCGCGCTCTTCTTATCCAGGTCCAGAATCTCGCCGTCTTCCAGCAGAATCACCTTCTCCACGATGTCCAGGCCGCCGGCGAGCTCCGCATGACGCTTCAGATGGCGGTAGTCGCCGTGAATGGGGACAAAGAACTTCGGCCGCAGCAGGTTGATCATCAGCCGCAGTTCCTCCTGCGAGCCGTGTCCGCTTACGTGGATCAGACCCTGTGTGCCGTCGTCGTAGATGACTTCGGCATCGCGTCGTTCCAGGTGGTCGATCATGCGGTAGATCGACTTCTCGTTGCCCGGAATCACGCGCGAGCTTAGCACTACCGTGTCGCCGGCTTCGATACGGGCGAATTTGTGGTTGTTTACGGCAGCGCGCGACAGCGCCGACATCGGCTCGCCCTGCGTCCCGGAAATCAGCGCCAGCACCTTGTCCGCCGGCATGTCGCGCATCTGGCCGGGATTGATCAGCAGCCCCGCAGGCAGGTCGAGATAGCCGAGGTCCTGCGCGATCTCAGTCGTATTGTCGATAGACCGGCCGATGACCGCGACCTTGCGCCCATGCGCCGCAGCCAGTTCCATGGCAATCCGGATGCGGTGGATCGACGAGGAAAAGCAACTGAAGAATATCTTCTTCTTGGCCTGGCTGAAGATCTCGTCCAGTCGCGGGCGCACCGCTCGCTCGGACGGCGTGTAGCCCGGCCGGTCGACGTTGGTGGAATCCTGCAGCAGGCACAACACTCCCTCCTTGCCCAATTCGGCGAACGCATGCAGGTCGAACGGCTTTGAGTCAGGGGACGACAGGTCAATCTTGAAGTCGCCGGTGTGCAGCACCAGGCCCACCGGAGTGTGGACGGCCAGCGCCACGCAGTCCACCAGGCTGTGCGTCACCTGGATGGGCATGATGGAGAACGGCCCAAGGGTGAAGCGGTGTCCGGGCATGATCTCGATCAGCTCCGCGTCTTCGAGCAGACGGTGCTCCTCAAGCTTGCCCTCCACCAGGGCCAGGGTGAACTCGGTGCCATAAACCGGGACGTTCAGCTCAGAGAGGATCCAGGGCAGCCCGCCAATGTGGTCCTCGTGCCCGTGGGTCAGAACAATGGCCCGAACCTTTTCCCGGTTCTCGGTGAGGTAGCTGATATCGGGTACGACAATATCAACGCCCAGAAGCTCTTCTTCGGGAAACATCAGGCCGGCATCGATGACGATAATGTCATCCTGCCACCGGAGGGCCGTGCAGTTCATACCGAACTCGCCCAGGCCACCAAGGGGGATTATGCGTAATTTATCGTGAGCCATCCAGCCCCGATTCTACACCCCCTAAGTTAGCGGCCCGACAGTTGTCACGGAACCAGCCGGAGGAACGCCGGCGCCTTCCCTTGTGCGGGCCATCATCCTCCCTCAGAAATGAGGGTGCCGTTAGTTTTCTACGAGATCGAGCCTCGTTCACTAATTTTTCTATTGATTATGCTTGGCTTGCAGCAAAATGCATTTTCCAATTGACAATCGTACCTCGATGCGTATACGATAGTGTTGAGTACTTTACGCTCAAAAGGAGACATCCAATGCGCCGAATGATCCTGACCTCTCTCGTTCTGCTCCCAGCTCTGGCCCGCACACAGGCCAGTACCGCGGCTGAACCTAAGCCGTCCACATCCTCGGCGAGCCTTCGCGCCGAGTTTACCCAGCCCACCGGAGCGGCGGTACATGCCATGGCGGGAGCAGCTCCCGCGGCAGCACCCACCGCTGTGCCGACGACCACAATAGCCCATGCCGCCTTCCGGGAGATCGTGCACACCCAGATGACGGATGACTTCGCCGATGCCGCCCTGCGCCAGGGTGGAACTCTTCAGTACGTGATGTACGGTGGTGGCACACCTACCGAGGCAACCGTACCCGTCCTGACCCGGGCGGTCGAAATCGACCTCTCGCAACCGGAACTAGCCGCCGAGCCGGCGGTAACGAATGTCATAGTTCGCGCCACCGTGGATGCCTATGGCTTTCCGCGCAACCTCGCGGTAGCTCAGTCGGCCGGCGCGTCCCTCGACAAGAAGGCGCTGGCTACGGTGAGCCAGTTCCGCTTCAAGCCTGCAACCTTGGACAACCGGCCGGTGGACGCGGGGGTCTTGATCACCATCAAGATTCAGAAGCCCTAAGCTCGGCAGCACAACGCTGACCTTGCTCCGGGAATCGACGCTCCCCTGCTCCACAACCGAAGCGGGAGCGTGATGCAAAGGCTGTTGCGCGCTCCTATCCTCCACAATCGGAGGGTGGGAGCGCTTTTCCTTTGCAACCGGACCCAGGCCGCATTGAGAACCCAAGCGATGCGGCTTACCCGTCTGGTTCGATCCGCAGGCTACGGGCCGAACTCGTGGTCTGGTCGGGAATTATCCCCTGGGAGGTTTTCGCAGTCCTTTGCCGGCTCGGCCGCGGACTTTCTGGTCATCTTCCATATCTCGCGGAAGTACACAGCCCCAAGAAAGGTGCCGAACACTACGATCGCTGCCGTCAGGTCGAAGATTGCGTCGGTCGACATCTCGCACCTCCTGAGCTTAGATTGCGGAGTGTAGAGCCAGGTTGGCCCAGGAAGATGTGACCGCGGGCACATAGCACCGGCTTGGCGAATGAATTTGCAATGAAACCCATCAGGGACAACGACCATACTGTTGGCGGTGCGGCCTGCGCGAGGGATTTGCGCATAGCCGGGTGAGGCGATAGGATTCGTGAGAACTTACAGGAGACTGGAATGCGTATTCAAAGGGCGATGGCAGGGGCATGCGGTCTGGCCCTGGTTTTGGCGATTTTGGCGAGTGGTGCGGGTGCGCAGACGGTGGCGGCGACTCCGCCGATGGGATGGAATAGCTGGAACTTCTTTGCCGGCAAGGTGACGGACAAGGACATTCGCGACACCGCAGACCTGCTGGTGTCGACTGGAATGCGCGACGCGGGCTACGTGTACGTGAACATCGACGACACCTGGGAGGGGAAACGCGACCCGCAGGGGCGGATCCAGAGCAACGAGAAGTTTCCGGACATGAAGGCGCTGGCGGACTATGTGCATTCGAAGGGGCTGAAGCTGGGAATCTATTCGTCGCCGGGGTCGCAGACGTGCGCGCGCTTTGAGGGCAGCCTGGGGCACGAGGAGCAGGACGCGCAGACCTACGCGGACTGGGGCATCGATTATCTGAAGTACGACCTGTGCAGCTACGGCGGAGTGATGCGGCAGCAGGCTCCGAACGATCCAGCGGCGCAGAACAAGCTTATGCGCGAGGCGTACGAGAAGATGCACCAGGCGATCCTGAAGACGGGCCGGCCGATGGTGTACAGCTTCTGCCAGTATGGGGACGATTCGGTGTGGGACTGGGGGCCAAGCGTAGGCGCGAACCTGTGGCGGACGACGGGCGACATCTCGGCCAACTTCGACCGGATGAGTTTGATCGGGCGGTCGCAGGCGGGGTTGGCGAAGTTTGCCGGGCCGGGACACTGGAACGATCCGGACATGCTGGAGGTGGGCAATGGCAGGCTGACGCACGACGAAAACGTCACGCACATGACGTTGTGGGCGATGCTGGCGGCGCCGTTGATCGCGGGAAATAACTTGACGCAGATGACACCGGAGGTGGCGGCGATCCTGATGAACAAGGATGTGATTGCGATCGATCAGGACGCGCTGGGCAAACAGGGCGACCGCGTGTATGCGGAAGGGCCGGTGGAGATTTGGGCGAAGCCGCTGAAGGACGGTGCGATGGCGGTAGCGATCTTCAACTTTGGAGAGACTGCGAGCGAGATGCGCGGGATTCGCCTGCACTTGAAAGAGCTGGGATTTCCGAAGCCGGTGAAGGCGCGCGATGTGTGGGCGGGGAAAGACCTGGGGACAATCGCGGACGACTGGAAGACGACTGTGCCGCGGCATGGGGTGGTGCTGCTTGTGGTGAAAAGGTAGGGCAGCTAATCGTTGCTCGTTCTTTGTTGTTCCTTGTTCGTTGCGGCGGCGCGGGCGGCAGCGCGGGCGACGCGGATGAGGTCGGGGAGCCCGACGCCGTGGAGGGCGTTGCCCAGCAGGGCGAGGCCGGGGAACGTGCTGCGAAGGTGGGCTTCAAGCTCCGCGACGCGGTCTGGATGGCCTACCGCATATTGCGGCAGCGAGTTGGGCCAGCGGCGGACCACCGTTAGCACGGGCGGCGGCGCGGGCGCGGGTGCGGCAGCCGAGATGGGAATCCCCGCGTTGAGCACGCGGGCGAGTTCCAGCCGGGCGATGGCCGCGATCTCGTCGTTGTTGCAGCGGGCGATGCGGTCGGCGGCAGCGCCTCCGAAGAACGCGCGGATGAGGCGGCCATTGGGCGGGACGCGGTGCGCGAACTTCTGGTCGACGAAGGTGCAGGCGAGCAGGAGGCTGGAGGATGGATCCAGCGCCGGCTCGGACTCGGAGAACCTCGGCGGGACGAGAAAGCCGAAGCCGGGCGGAAGCGGCACGCGGCCGGCATCGGCGTAGCAGAATGCGACCAGAACGGCGGAACTGGATTCAGTGGGCAGAAGTTGGGCAGCCGCAGCGGAGAGCGGCGTGAGCAGTTGGCGCGTGGCGTCCAGCGGCATAGCGAGGAAGACGGCGTCAAAGGTCTCCGATGAGTGCCGCTTCCCTGCACGCGCGGCGACGGTCCATGCGGGCCGATCAGCCATCGCGCCGGAGTACTGGATCGCGGTAACCGCGGTGTTGGTGCGGAGCCATTGCTGGGGAATGGCGGCGACGAGCCGATCGACCAGTGTGCCAAGGCCGGAGCGGAGCGTCGTGAAAACTGACGTTGACCGTTGTTCGTTGTTGGTTGTTCGTTGGAGTGCTGCTATCAACGAGCCGTGTTCGCGCTCCATCTGGACGAAGGCGGGCATGACGGCGCGCACGCTGAGGCGGCGGACGTCGCCGCCGAAGACGCCGCTCAGCAGCGGAGCAGCAACGCGGTCGAGGACTTCGGGGCCGAAGTGACGAAGGGTGAAATCGGCGACACTCTCGTCGTGCGCCGGGGCGGAGGCGCGGAGTTCCGCGGCGCGCGCAGGCTCGGCGCGGTAGGCCGCGATGGCGGCTTCGGTGAAGAGCGGCGCGCGGTCGAGCGCGGCAAGATCGCCCGGCACGATCCTATGGAAACCGTCGGGCACAGGGACGAGACGGCCGGCTGGATGGTCCGCAGTCGAGAGCAGAATCCAGATCCTGCGCGCGTCGTCGTTGGACGGGATAAGCTCGTCGGCGAGGCCAAGTTCCGTGGCAAGTTCGCGCGCCCACGGCTTGGCAGAGACCCAGCCATCGGGGCCGCACTCGACGGTGAAGCCGCCTTCGCGGACGGTGTCGATCAGGCCGCCGAGACGATTCGAGGCTTCAAACAGCACCGCTTCGACGGGCGCTCCGGCGCGAGCCTGGCGCGCGATTTCGTATGCGGCGGTGAGGCCGGCAATTCCGCCTCCGAGGATGGCAATTTTCTTCATGGGTACTGGATTCGGGGTTCAGAGTGGGATATGATGCGATAGAATCGGCTGGCGCGGCGCCTAGCCGGAGGCAATGATGCAGATCAATCGTCAGAATGTGAAGTGGGCTGTCAGGTTGATGTTGGTCGTCTTGCTGGTGGGCGGGACGGATGTGCTGGTGGCGATTTTCGCACGCCGACCGCTCCCCTTGATGGGCATTATTCCGGCAATTACTCCGATGCTTGTTGTGGTCTTCATCGTCCTTCCTATGACTCGGGCTGAAAAGAGCTAAACGTTGGCCAATACGACGTCGACGAGAGCCTGGGTGAGGAGTGGCGAGTCGTTCAGGGATTCGGGACGGTAGAGGCGCAAGCCGAGCGAGCGGGCGGTCTCAGTGAACGCGATGTCGATGTCGTAGAGAATCTCGACGTGGTCGCAGAGAAAGCCGATGGGCTGCAGCACGACTCCCGCGTGGCCTTCGTCACGAATTGCCTTCAGCGTGTCCTCGACCGTGGGGCCGATCCACGGGCCTCCGGCGACTCCCTGGCTCTGGAAGGCGAAGAACC
>OCTA010003426.1_pt1 | contig 14054 bp, 13 predicted proteins | sample 1538991 | NCBI WGS metagenome assembly OCTA01 (sample SAMEA3539302, study PRJEB22396) | soil metagenome | biome: tundra; feature: field; material: soil | place: USA | collected 2010-05 | depth 0.15 m
TGCATTTCCGCGACGCGGAGATTTTCTGGTGGATTGATTCCGCGCTCGCGCCGCTCCTCGAAGGCGATCCCGATTTGACCGGCGTCGTCCGCTTCGAACGCAAACGCTGGGCGCGTCCGCGGCACTGGCCGGAAATGTTCCGCAGCGTCCGCTGGCTGCGTGCGCAAAATTTTGATCTCGTGATTGATTTGCAATGCCTCGCGCGCAGCGGCGCGTTCGCGTGGCTCGCGCGCGGAAAATTTCTCGTCGGCCTCGATGAAGTTCGCGAAGGTGCGCGCGGCTTTTATGATGTCGCCGTCCCGCGCAAAAGTTTCCACACGCACGCGGTGGACTGGTATCTGTCGGTGCTGCCGGAACTCGGCGTGCCCGTTCACAAAAAATTTTGCTGGCTGCCCGAACGCCCGGAAATTTCCGCCGTCGTAAAATCAAAATGGAAAACCGGCGGCACCCGCTGGTTCACACTCCAACCCGGCGCACGCTGGGAAAACAAACGCTGGCCGGCCAGACATTTTGCCGAACTGGTCCATTCGCTGGCGCAAAAATTTCCGGATGTGCGCTTCGCCATTCTCGGCGGCAAGGACGATCGGCCGCTCGGCGAAATTATTTTTCAGGCCGCGCCGGAGCGCTGCCTGAATTTGTGCGGCGCTACTTCGCTGCCGGAAATGGTCGAGTGGATTCGCCTCTGCGATTTGATGGTGACGAACGACACCGGCCCGATGCACGCCGCCGCCGCGCTCGGCAAACCGCTCGTCGCGTTGTTCGGCCCGACGGAGCCGCGCCGCACCGGTCCCTACGGCCAGCTCGAAAATGTTTTGCGCATTGATCTCCCCTGCTTGCCCTGCCTGAAGCCAAAATGTCATTTTGAAAGAACCGAAGAATGCCTGCGCGCCCTGGCGCCGGCGCAGGTGCTGCGGCAGATTCAGATGATTATTGTTTAAGCCGCGCGGCCGTTCGCCGATACCGTGGCATCATGTCGTCGCAGCCGACCAATTATTGTTGTGACCGGCGTCCCGCAGACCAGGTGGTGCCGGGCGACGCGCCGGTCATTCCCGAAAACGGACCGCCCCCGGTCAAAACCCGGATTCTGTTCGTGGATGACGAGCCTTCGATGCTGCGCGTGCTGAAAATGGGCATGCGCTCGATGACCACGTCCTGGGACATGGAATTCGCCAGCAGCGGCGAAGAGGCGCTCGAACTCATCGGCCAGAGAAAATTTGACGCGGTCGTCACGGACATGCGCATGCCGGGCATCAACGGCGCGCAGTTGTTGAATCACGTCCTGCGCCTGCAGCCCCAGACCATCCGCATCATCCTGTCGGGCTATTCCGACTTGCGGGAAGTCGTCAACTGCGTCGGCCTCACCCACCAGTTTCTGGAAAAGCCGTGCAGCCTGGATGACCTGAAGAACTGCCTGAAGCGCGTCACCCTGGTCAAATCACGGCTGGCGCAGGAAACCCTGTGCGAACTCACCGCCAGCCTGAAAAATCTGCCCAGCCTGCCGGAACTTTATCTGGAAATTGCCGACGCCCTCCAGTCGCCGACCGCCTCGGCCCAGCGCATCGCGGAGATCGCCTCCCAAGACCCGTCGCTTTCCGCGAAATTATTGCAGCTCTCCAACTCCGCGTATTTTGGTTTCAGCCGCAAGGTGTTCACCGTGGCCGAAGCCGTGCAGTTGCTCGGCGTGAGCGTCATTCAATCGCTGGCGATGGCCGTGCCGATTTTCTCCTCGTTCTACCGCAACAAGTGCCCGAACTTTCCCATTGACCAGATTTGGGATCACTCGGCCCAGACCGGCGCGCTCGCCCGCCGGATTTTCAGCCATCATCTGGGCGACTCGCAGTTGGCGGAACAGGCCTTTTGCGCGGGCATCCTGCACGACCTCGGCAAAATCATTCTCGCCGACTGCCTGCCGGAGCAATATTCCGCCGTGCTGAAAGAATCCCACGCCACCCGCACGCCGCCGATCGAAGTCGAACGAAAACATTTTCACGCCACGCACGCCGAGGTCGGCGCGTATCTGCTCGCGCTCTGGGGGCTGCCCATTCCGCTCGTCGAAGCCGTCGCCAACCACCATCATCCCCACCGCTGCGGCACGGAGGAGATCTGCCTCGCCGGCGTCATCCACATCGCCAACGCCCTGCAACATTCCCAGGCCATCCATCCCGAAATTATCGCCAGCTCCGTGGACACCGACTATCTCAAGCACGTCGGCCTCGACCGGCAGTTTGAAACCTGGCGCGCGGAATTGCTCGGCAAAAGCGTCTGAATCCGCTTGCCAAAAAAATTTCTCCGCCCCAGCCTGCGCGGATGAAATTCATCGTTGCCCTCTTTTGCCTCGCCGCGGCGTTTGCGAAAAATGCCGTCGCACAAGATGACGTTCCCGATTATCCGCTGCCCCATTCGCGCGAAAACCAAGTCGCGCTGTTCAACGGCAAGGATTTTTCCGGCTTCACTTTTTGCATGAAGGACAACGCTGATCCGCTCCAGACCTGGAGCGTCACCAACGGCGTCATCCATTGCACCGGCAAGCCCGTCGGCTACCTCCGCACCACGCAAAGCTACAGCAATTACTGGCTCACCATCGAATGGCGCTTCGTCAAAATCGCGCCCAAGGCCGACAACACCGGCATCCTCGTCCACATCCAGCCGCCCGACAAAGTCTGGCCGCAGTGCGTGCAAGTCCAAGGCAAGCATACGCGCCAAGGCGATTTGTTTTTGATGGAAGGCGCGGAGTCGAAGGAGCACAAAGGCATGGACAAAAACACGCCGGTTCCGCTGCGCGGCGACTCCGTGGAAAAGCCCGTCGGCGAATGGAACAAGGCGGAAACGATTTGCCTGCACAACCAGGTCGAGTCCTTCATCAACGAGAAGTTCGTGAATGAAACGACCGAATGCACGCTCAACGACGGCTACATCGGCATCCAAAGCGAAGGCGGCGAAATCGAAATCCGCTCGATCTATTTCTGCCCGTTGAAATATTGATATTTGTAGCAGCCGACGTAAGGAGGCTCCGACTAAAAAAATCAAACCGCCGCCGGCCGCAGTTGCACCAGCGTCGCGCCCCAGCCGCCGAACTGCGGATGATCGAGCGTGAACGAAATCACCGCCGGCTGCTTTTGTAAAATCGCGTGGACGGTCCGGCGCAAATTGCCGATACCTTTGCCGTGAATAATCCTCACCGACAAAATGCCGCGCGCCTGGCACGCCGCCAGATAATCCGGCACGAGATCCTTAATTTCGCGAGGATCGAACGTGTGCAAATCCAGCACGCCGTCAATCGGCAGTTCAATCGGTTCGTCCATCGGCTTGAACTTACTTCACCGGCGGCGCAGGGAAAGAATTGATTCCCCGGTCGCCCGCGTTAGCATGGCGTCATCAAAACCCAAATCCGGCCAGCCAAAGCCTCCGACGCCGCGTTCATCCGCGACTGCAATCTGCGCCTGGCAGATGAAACCGAGCGGCTGCGGCTCGATCCCGCACGCGGGATGGCAGGTGTGACGGCGCTGCTGAATGACCCGGCCAAAGGGGTTTACTTCATTGCCGAGTGCGCCGGCACGCCCGCCGGCCAGTTGCTCGTCACTTACGAGTGGAGCGACTGGCGCAACGGAAATTTCTGGTGGATTCAAAGCGTGTATGTCGCGGAAGCCTTTCGCGGCCGGGGAATTTTCCGCGCGCTGTTCGACCACGTCCAGGCGCAAGCCAGGTCAAGAAACGACGTTTGCGGTCTGCGGCTCTACGTCGAAACAAACAACGCGCGGGCGCAAAAGATTTATGGCCGCCTGGGCATGAAGAAAACCGATTATGAAATGTTCCAGACGGATTTTATTCTCAATCCGGGCGCCTGATTTGTTTTTTCACCCACGCCTTCGCCTCGTCCGGCGTCTTCAGCTCATCCGCCAGTTGCTGCTCGCGCAATTCGTGAAGCATCGCGCCCAGTTCCTTGCCCGGACGCATTCCGAGCTGGATCAAATCATTTCCCGTCAGCAGCGGCGGACGGATTTGCGGCTGATGTTTTAATTCCTCCGCCTGCTCCACCAAAAAATTAAAATGCTCCAGATCGCCGAACGAGCCGAGGCAGTCCAGCCGGTGCAATTCCAGCTCCAGCGGAAAAGTTTCGCGCAGCAGCAGCCGCCGCAGCGTCGCCTTGCGCATCTGCTTCACGTCCTTGAACTGCATGTGATGCCGCACGCACGTCACGATTTCTTCCGACTGCTGGTTTGGGAAACGCAGCCGCTGCAAAATTTTTTCCGCCATTTCCGCGCCGACTTTCTCGTGGCCGTAAAAATGGATTTTGCCCGTCGCCGCGTCGCGCTCCGCCGTCACCGGCTTGGCGATGTCGTGCAGCAACACCGCCCACGGCAGCGACTCGCTCGCGCCCGCCGGCATTTTTTCCAGCATCAGGCAAAGGTGATTGAACACGCTGCCCTCCGGATGAAAATCCGGCGACTGCTCGCAACCCACCGTCGCCGCGAGTTCCGGCAAGATGTGTTCCAGCAATCCGCTCTCGCGCAGCAAGACCAAACCGCGCGAGGCGGGCGACGAAATGGATGGTTGGATGGTTGGATGGTTGGATGGTTGGGACGGGCGCGCGATGCCTGGCGCGTTTTCGCCACCAATCCATTCATCCACCAATCCATTCATCCGCCCCGGTTGCGGCGGCGCGAACAGTTTTATCAACTCATCCCGCACGCGCTCGGCGCTGATGAGTTTTATTTTCGGCGCGAGCGATTGAATCGCCGCAAAAGTTTTTGGCTCGATCGCAAAACCCAGCCGCGCGGCGAAACGCACGGCGCGCAGCAGCCGCAGATGATCCTCGCCAAAACGTTCCGCCGGCACGCCGATGGTGCGGATGATTTTTGCGCGCAGATCTTTTTCGCCGCCGACCCAGTCGTGGATTTTTTTTGTGAGCGGATCGTAGAACAATCCGTTCACCGTGAAATCGCGGCGCAACGCATCCGCCTCGGCGTTGGCGAAAATAATTTTCTCCGGCCGCCGGCCATCCTGGTAATCCGCCTCGGCGCGAAACGTGGCCACCTGAAATTGCTGCCCGCCCTCGACCACGATGACGACGCCGAATTTTCTGCCGACGGGAATGGTTTTGCGGAAAAGCTTTTCCACCTGCTCCGGCCGGGCGTCCGTGGCGATGTCGAAATCCTGGGCTTCGCGGCCGAGCAGAAAATCGCGCACGCAGCCGCCCACCCAGAACGCGGCGAAACCCGCCGTATGCAGACGCGCCACAATTTCTCCGGCGATTTCACACGGCGATTTCACGGGGGAAATTTAACGCAAAGACGCCAAGGAACAAAGACGCAAAGAATTTTTCCCCGCGGCTTTGCGGCTTTGCGTGAAAATTCAAGGCGAGGACAGGCGGAAGAACCGCATGTCGGAATCCACGGGCAGGGTCAGGTTGAACTGGCCGTTGTTGCTGCCCACGGCATTGGTCACGGGCAGCCAGACCACGGGCGGCGTCAAATTGGTGGCGGCATACAGGCTCCAGTCGCTGGCCCAGCCCGGCCAGGTCATGGCCAGCGCGTTCGCGCCCGCGCTCATCCCGATGACGGGCAGCGGCAGCAGGACGCCCGCCGGGGCCGTAAATGTCCCCGCGCCGCAGCCGTCCATGGCGGTTATTTTGTAATAGTTCACCAGCCCGTTCACGGCATTGGTGTCCACATAGCTGCTGGCGGCCAGGTTGGTCGCCGCGAGCTGGTAAGATGCGCCGGAGTTGGTGGAGCGCCAGAGCGCATAGCCCGTCGCGCCCGCCGACAGCGTCCAGTTCAGGGCGATCTGCCGGTTGCCCGCCGCGACGGTCAAGCCCGTGAGCGCGGACGGGGCCGCGCCGCCGGTCAGGCTGTATTTGCACTTGAGCGCCCGCTCCTGCCCGATCCGGTCGTTGTCCGACAAGGCGGTGTTGTAAATCTGCACCTCGGCGATGTCGCCGGAAAGGTAGTTGTTCAAAGTTCCCTGGGCGCCCAGCACCAACTGGTTCGGCGCGGTGAGCGACTGGGTGCCGGCGGTGTTCGCCGCCACGAGCGCGCCATCCACGTAGAGATCCAGCAACCCCGTGCTCTTGGTGCGCTTGAAGGTGACCACATGCGGCAGGCCGCTGGCCAGCCCGGTGCCGGAATGGACCGTGACATCGGGATTGCCGGTGCCCGCGAGAATCTGGCCGTTGGCATTGAGGGAAATCCCGAAGTCACTGACCGCCCCGGACACTTCGCCATTCACCAGCCCGGCTCCGCCATAGAAATCCGTGCCGGTGCCGATGCCCTGGCTGCTCTGATAGACAAAGATCATCGTGAAGTCGTCCTGCACCGGACGATAGAACCACAGATAAGTGCTGTTGGTGGAGTTAAACCGCACGGCGGGCAGACCATTGATGGCCCCGGTCACATAAGTCGGCGAATTGGCGCTTAATGCCTGGAGCGCATTGTAGCCGTTGCCGGTCAAATCGGGCCACACCGACACCGCCGCGCCGTTGTTGAGATTGGTCAGGGCGTCCGCCTTGAACCAGACCATCAGCGGCGAAGTGCTGGCGCCGGCCTGGGCGGAGTTAGTGCCTTCACCGAAGGAGTTAGCCGCTGAAACGACATAGTAATAAGTCCGGTTGTTGACGACGTTAGTATCATTGTAAGTGGTCGCGGTGACATTGGTGAAGGTGGTGTAAGGTCCGCCACTCACGAGCGAGCGTTTGAGGTTGTAACTGGTGGCGGCGGGCGCTCCGCCCCAGTTCAACTGCACCTGCACGTTGCCGGCAGTGGCGATCAAATTAGTCGGCGCGGTTGAAGGCGAATAAACACTGCTGTTGTAAAGGGTGGCCACTTCGTTGCTGCCCAAGGTGCGGTTGAAAATCTTGACCTCGTCGAGACTGCCGTTAAAAAAGCCATTGCCCGAGGCAATCGCGCCCAAGAGCAAACGCGCCGAAGCATTGAGCGTATTTCTATTGCCGGTGCCGGTGGCCTGAAGACTGCCATCAACATAGACGTTGATGGTGCCGGTCACCTGCTGGCGGGTCGCCACACACTGGTGCCACGCGCCGTTGTTGATCAAGCTCGTGGAAAGAATCGTCGTATCGGGATTGCCAATGCCGAAGCCAAATTTGCCACCAACCATCGCGGTCCCGAAGTCATTGGCGGTTCCAAAGGCATCTCCATCCACCAAACCGACGCCGTTATACCATTGGCCGGAGCCGGGGGCTTGCGTGGTATTCACCCAGAAGGCGATGCTGAAATCGTTGCGGACGGGATTGGTGATTTGGACGGAGGTATTGACGCCGTTGAAAACCAGGCAGCCGTTGACGCGGCCACTGGCGGACAAGCTTGCGCCGTTCACGGTGCCGCTGTTGCCGTTTCCGGAGGCATCAACGGTGAGGTTTCCATTCGTGGCGTCCAGCGGCCAATAGCCGATGAAATCCGTGGGCACGGTCAGCGCGGAACTTTGCGTCGGATCGGCGGCCTGCAGCGCGGCAAAGGAAGAAATGCAATCCCACGCGTAAAAATTCGTGCCGGCCGGACTGGGGTGATCCCATTGGCACCACGATAAGTTGTCTGACGCCCGTCGCATGTTCCAGGCAGCCGTGGCATTGGTCTGCAACCAAGGCTCATAGAGGCTTTGCAGATTGCGGCTCTTCATGAACCGCGTCATCCAGCGCAGGAAGATGGCATTGAAGCCGTCATTATTGCCGTTGTTGACCCCATATTCCGGGAGGATCCCGCCGCTGGTCATGTTCATCATCGTGAAATTTGCCGCCAGTTTTGCGTCGTTGGTCTGACCAAGGAAATTTGCCGCGCCGATAAAAGTGCCTTGATTGTAGGTGAGCGAGAAGGTGGCCAGCGTGCCGTTGGTGCCGATGTTGTCGTAAATCGCGCCGGAGTTGGTGTTGAACAAAACCGCGCGCTCCCAAAAATACATGTTCATCGCCTTGGTCAAATAATTGGTGTCGCCGTAAATCTGATACAGCAGATATGCGGCAATCGCGCCCGGCCCGTTGACACAGGCATTTTTCGACTGCCGGTCACTGTTGCGCCAATACAAGCCGCCGCCGAGATTCGTGGACCAGCCGCGCGCGTAGCACGCATCGAAGCTGGCCTTCGCAATGTTGCAATAATTCGTTTTGCCCGTGACCTGACCGCCACGCGCGAACGCCATCACCGCCCACATGATGTCGTCGTTGTAATCGTTGCCCGACCAGGTGGAGCCATAAGTGGGGTTGTTGTAATTCATGAAGCCGTTCAGCAAATTCGTGATCATCACCTGCGCGGTCGCGTTGGAATTCCATTCGTAAGCATCAATGAAACATTCGATCATGTTCGCCTGCCCCCAAAAATAGGCTTCGCCGCCCGTCTGCGTGTCCTTGATGTAACCGTTCGTGCCGCTCTGAAAATAAAAGTTGGAAGTATAGGCGCTGAAAGCGGTGCTGGCATCCCTGGCGGTAAACGCCGAGGCGGAAAATCCCGCCAGCAACAGGCACAACAGAACAAGCCGATGGAATTTATTAGAATTCATGTGTGAATTTATTGCACCGACCTCATCGTCAGGCCGAAGGCAACGGTTGGCGGAACAGAAGTCGTATGCACTTTAAACATATACCACCCGGCCAGCGAAAAGTCCTGTGGCATGAAACGGCCACGTTCGGGCAGCTTCAAATAATCGCAACAATTTATTCCTCGCCCCAGATGCGTTTCAGGTGGGCGATGCCGCGCGTTACGGAGTCGAGCGGGACTTTGGGGCTTAATTCAAACACCTTGATGTGCTCCGGTTTCACGAACGGTTTGAGCGACGCGAAATCTATGTCGCCGCCGCCCGGCGGAAAATGGTCGCGCGCGGGAAATTTCACGTCGTGAAGATGAAAGCCGGCCAGCCGCTCGGCGTGCGCAGCGAGGTGCTGAACGTGGTTGATGAAGCCCAGCTCCTGCTTGATGTGCGCGTGGCCCACGTCGTGCCAGTAATAAACATGCGGCGCGGGAAATTCCGCCAGCAGCGATTGAAAATCGGAATCCACCGGCAGTTCCTCGACGGCTTCGCGGATTTCGATCCCGAATTTGACGCCGCGAAATTTCGCTTCGGTCAGCAGGTGTTTCAAGGTTTCGCGGGAGCGATCGTAAAACCTTTTCTTCTTTGCCTCGCGCGCGGCCCCGGCTTCGGCGACGACTTTGTAAAATTTCGGCGTGCCCCTTTCGCCGCGTTCGAGCAGCTCCTTGAGTTTGCCGGTATAATCCTTCAAATCCATGCTGCCAAAATGCAGCACGACCAGCGGCGCACCGACGCGCTGGGCGAAGTCGAGCGTGTTGATCGTGTGCTTGACGGCGAGCTGACGGTCGCGGTCGCGGTCGGAGGAAAATTCGTAGAGGTTCGGCGACGGGCCGGTGATGCCAACGGGCAGCGGACAGAAGTTGTGCAAGGTGGAAATTTTCATCTCACCGGCTTTCACCGCGTCGAGGATGCCCGGCACGAGACTGATGCGGATGCCGTGGCTCAACTCGGTGTGTTCAAAACCGAGATCGCGGATTTCGCGGAGCATGGCGCGGCCATCGGTGTGGCGCGCGGAATTCCAGCAGGTGGAAAAGGAATACATAATAAAACCGGGCGCATCCTAGCGGACACGCCCGGCGTGGGAAATGCAAATCACGGCCTAATCGTCGGCATGGCGCGCGGAAAGCATGGCGGAGAAACGGGCGACTTTTTCCTTGCGGCGGCGGACGGCGCTCGGCTTTTCAAATTGCCGGCGGGCGCGCACGGTCTTGAGCGTGCCTTCGCGGTCAACTTTTTTCTTCAGCCGACGCAAAGCACGTTCCACGGGTTCGCCTTTTTTCAGTTTAATCTCTGTCATTGCACTCACTTCCTTCCGGGGGCGGGGAACCAACTGCCACGGGCAGTTTCCCGCATAAATTTAGGAACGCGGAGTATGGATTTTTGAGCGGCGAAGTCAATGAATTTAATCCGGCCAAAAAGCTCAATCATAAAATTCATTTTTGCAAACGCGCTTGATTTTACGCGGCAAACGCGGGACATTCACACCATGATTGCAGTTGAAACCAGTGAAAAAGCCATTCGCGTCAGCATCCCGACCGACGGGATGCCCACTGAAGCGGTGAACGCTTTTGTGAACTGGCTGCGGGTTGAGGCGGCGGCGCGACGCAGTCGCCTGAAGGAAAGCGCGGCATGGAAACTGTCGGAGGAAGTTAAATCCGATTGGTGGTCGCGCAACGAATCACGTTTCATCAAATGACGGCTGAAAATGAATCTGCCCGTCATTGTTGACACCAACATCCTTTTTGCTGCACTCGTCAGTTCCCGGTCCCGCATCCGGGAAATTCTGTTCACCGAAAACGAACTGGATTTTTCTTGTCCGCGTTTTTTGTTCGTCGAATTGTTCAAGCACAAGGAACGCATCCTCGCGGCGACGGAATTGTCCGAAGACGAACTGCTCGACGCACTCAATGCGCTGCTGTCGCGGGTGCATTTTGTGGATGAAGCAACCATTCCACTCGGCATCTGGCTGGAAGCGCGCCGGCTGTGCCACGGCATTGATGAAAAGGACACGCCGTTCATCGCGCTGACCATTCATTTGAACGCGCGCCTGTGGACCGAGGATGCTGAATTAAAAAACGGCCTGCGCGGAAAAAATTTCAATCTGTTCTTTGAACCATGACTTCAAGCCTGCGAAACAGGTTTGATTCTTCATTCGTCATTCGTCATTCTTCCCTGCCATGAGCCTTTCCGAACATCGTCAGGCGATTGACCAGCTGGACGCGCAGATCGTCCGGCTGCTCAACGAACGCACCCGCCACGTGCTGGCCATCGGCGAAATCAAGCTCAAGGCCGGCGAGGAAATTTACGCGCCGCACCGCGAACGCGCCGTGTTCGACCGCGTCTGCGCGCTCAACGCCGGGCCGATCACCGCCGAGCAGCTCCGCGCCATTTACCGCGAAATCATGTCCAGCGCCCTCGCGCTCGAAAAGACCATGACCATCGCGTATTTCGGGCCGGAGGCGACGTTCACGCACCAGGCCGCCCTCCAGAAATTCGGCGCGAGCCTGAATTATGCCGCGCAGAAAACCATCGGCGACGTGTTCATGGAGGTCAGCAAGCGCACGGCGGATTACGGCGTGGTGCCGGTGGAAAATTCCACCGAGGGCGTCGTCACGCACACGCTCGACATGTTCGCCGACAGCGAGCTGAAAATCGTTTCGCAAATCATGCTGCAAATCCAGCAATGCCTGATGAGCAATTCGCCGCTGGCAAAAATCAAAAAACTTTACGTCCACCCGCAGTCGCTGGCGCAATGCCGCGGCTGGCTGGCGAAAAATCTGCCGGGCGTCGAAATCGTCGAAACCTCGTCCAACGCGCGCTCGGCGGAACTCGCCGCAAAGGAAAAATTCTCGGCCGCGCTCGGCGGCGCGCTGGCGGCGGAAAAATACGGCCTGAAAATTCTGGCGGAAGACATCCAGGACAACTCCGTCAACGTCACCCGCTTCATCGTGCTTGGCCGCCAATGCAGTCCGCCCACGGGCGACGACCGCACGAGTTTGATGTTGAGCGTGGCCGACCGGGCGGGCGCACTGCACGAGGCGATTTCCGTGTTCCGCAAGTTCAAGATCAACATGACGAAGATCGAGTCCCGCCCGAGCAAGCGCAAGGCGTGGGAATATTATTTTTTCATAGATTGCGCCGGCCATTTTCAGGACGCGAAAGTGACCAAGGCCATTCATCACCTCGGCAAACACTGCAATTTTGTGAAAATCCTCGGCTCGTATCCAAACGTGGATTGACTTTTTTCCTTTTCAATGCCAGATATTGCGCGGTATAAAGACACCTATGGAGTCGCAAGAATTCGCAAACATTTATTTTATCTGGGGAGTGGACGACTCCCCTTACGGCCCGGTCGAACTGCCCGTCTTGATTGACTGGATCGCCGACGAGCGCGTCTTGCCCGAAACCTGGGTCTTTTCGCGCAGCGCCGGCAACTGGCAGCGGGCGTCGGAAATTCCCGAAATCAAAAATCATTTTGCCCTGAAACTCACGTCCGTGCCGGACGCCACCTCCCGCGTCGGCATCAAGCCCGGCTCGCTGCGACGCATAAAAATTCTGGCCGACTTGAAAGACGCGCAGCTCGCGCATCTGGCGGAATACATGGAATTGCAGGAGGTCACCCAATGGTCGGTGCTGTTTAATCAAGGCGACACCAGCGACTCGATGTTTCTCGTTTTGGGCGGCGAATTGCGCGCCCGCTCGGTGGTCGGCGGCAAGGAGACCATTCTCGCCACGTTCGGTCCCGGCGATTTTTTCGGCGACATGGCGTTGTTCGACCACGGCCCGCGCTCGGCGGATGTCGTCGCCAACGTGGACAGCACGCTGCTGAAAATCACCTCGGTTTCGTTCGACCGCCTCACGCGCGAGGCGCCCGCATTGGCCACGCCGTTTTTGCAGGCCACCGCGCGCACGCTCGCCGCCCGCATCCGTGCCGACAACAAACGTCTCATCCGCGTCACGCAGCAATACACCGCCAGCGTTGAAGTGCGATAAAACCGCCGGAACGCCGAGCATTGCTCGGCACGAACATTCTCCACGTTTCCAAGCCGAGCAATGCTCGGCGTTCCGTATAATTGCCGATGCCAAAACCCTTCACAAAACTCTTCGCGGTTGAAATCGGTTTCTTTTGCGGGCAAGCTCCCGGCTGTGACGCATATCGCCCAGGCCCGAAAAGTTTTCGACATCGAACTCGCCGCGCTCAAAGCCGTCCGCGCGCAACTGGATTCGTCATTCGATGCCGCCGTTGAAACCGTCGTTGAAACACTGAAACAGCGCGGCAAAATTGTCATCGTCGGCATCGGCAAATCCGGCAACGTCGGCGCAAAAATCGCCGCGACGCTCACCAGCACCGGCTCCACCGCCGTCGTGCTGAACAGCGTGGACGCGCTGCACGGCGACCTGGGAATCGTCAATGATGGCGATGTGATTCTCGCCTTGAGCTATTCCGGTGAATCGGAGGAATTGCTGAATCTGCTGCCCGCGCTCAAACGATTTTCCGTCAAAATTATTTCACTCACCGGGAATTTGAAATCCTCGCTCGCCCGGCACAGCGACGTTGCGCTGAACGTGAAAGTTCCGAAAGAAGCCTGTCCGTTCAACCTCGCGCCGACCAGCAGCACTACGGCGATGCTCGTCATGGGCGACGCGCTGGCGATGGCCGTGCTGGCGGCGCGCGGCTTCACGCAAAAAGATTTTGCGAAATATCATCCCAGCGGCGCGATTGGCCGCGCGATGCTGCTGCGCGTCGGCGACATCATGCGCAGCGGCGAACGCAACGCGATGGCCGCTGAAAATCTTCCGGTCAAGGAAGCGCTGCTCGTGATGACACGCGCCAAGTCCGGCAGCCTCGCGGTCGTGAATGCGCGCGGCAAGCTCGCCGGTGTATTCACCGACGGCGATTTCCGCCGCCACATGGCCGGCGATGATCATTTGCTTTCACAGCCGTTGAAAAAGGTGATGACGCGCAATCCCATCTGCATCCGCGACGATGCGCTGGCCGCCGAAGCCCTGAAGATTTTCAACGAGCGGAACATTGACGATTTGATTGTCGTCAACGCGAAGAACGAGCCGGTCGGCCTGGTGGATTCCCAGGATTTGCCGAAACTGAAAATAATGTAGCAGCCGACGTGAGGAGGCTCAAAAACACGCCATGAAAAATACTGTTCTGCTTTTTACATTGCTGCTCGGCCTTTCTGCGTGCAGCACGATCAACAATTCAACAGCCATGAAACCCGGCCAGACCGCCCAAAAATTTCACCTCGAACGCAAACAAGTGTTAGCCGCAGATTATCTGCTGTTTCTACCGCAAGACTACGACGCCAGTTCCGACCAGCGCTGGCCGCTGATTTTATTTTTGCATGGCGCGGGCGAGCGCGGCACCAACCTCTGGCTCGTCGCCAAGCACGGCCCGCCAAAGATTGACACCGCCCAGACGAACTTTCCTTTCATCGTTGTCTCGCCGCAATGTCCCGAAGGCAAAATCTGGTCGAACGATTTGCTGCTCGCGTTGCTGGATGAAATTGAAA
>OCTA010003429.1_pt1 | contig 14050 bp, 8 predicted proteins | sample 1538991 | NCBI WGS metagenome assembly OCTA01 (sample SAMEA3539302, study PRJEB22396) | soil metagenome | biome: tundra; feature: field; material: soil | place: USA | collected 2010-05 | depth 0.15 m
TCGAACCGGTGGAGCCGTAGAACCCGGCGTGGCCAAAGGAGAAGATGCCGCCGTCAGAGGCCGCCAGCCGGTAACCCGCAAGACCCTTGGTGCAGTTGGACGGTGTGGTCAGTTCGGACTGGAGTGCGGTGGCCACCGGCGATCCCCAGCCGCTGGCCAGGTCATAGCCCGATGTCGCCGGGTAATGCACGCTGGCAAGAGGGAACAGGTCGTTGTTTCCCGTGGTCACATCGTTGAACGCGGACGCGCCGCATGCATACAGGGAGGGGTTGACGAAACCCACGGATGACGGCTGACCCTGGTCGATCACGGTCAGTAGTGCCGCCCACAGCGGCGACGCCACGCTGGTGCCTCCGGCTACCCCCCATGCGCCCTGCCAGAAGTAGATGAATCCATGGTTGGGATCTGCCAAGGCGGAGACATCGGGAACCTCCCGACAGCTGGACCTTCCGACGGTGCCGCACTGCGATGTTGCGGGGGCAGCGCCCACTCCGGGACCGCCCTGCCACACCGGTTGGGCGAAGTCGGACGATACGCCCCCTCCGCCGGCGCCGGTCCCAGGTCCCGAGTTCCACACCGTCTCGGTCGGAGTCGATCCCGCCGACTGCAGCGAGGTACCGCCCGCACCGGTGACGTAGGGCTGGTCCGCTGGATCGTCAACCTGGAGGGAGGTGTCGCTACCCACCATGGGCGAAGGGTTGTAACAGTCCGACGACCCGCCGTCCCCGGAGGCGGCCACGATGGTCTGACCCTGTGCCGCGGCCTGCGCAAACAGTGACGACTCGGTGGCCCGCTCTCCCGGATCCATCTGAGGTTCGCAGATGCCCCAACTGGCGGTGATGACCTGGGTCGAATCATCAGCCACCATCCGGGCATAGAGATCGATAGGACCCGAACCCCCCTGCGGGCCCGAATACACCAGGATGGATGCGCCCGGAGCAAAACCCAGGGCATCCTCGATGTCGAGGGCCGCCTCTCCCCCCTGGGGTCCGGTGGCGCCGCCATCGACGTTCACCGACTGCACACTGACACTGGTGCCGAAACAGTTTTGGTAGGCGGCAATGTCGCTCGCGGTATACGGCTCGAGTTCGTAGATGCCCACCTTCTGGCCAATGCCGGTCCGACCCTGACCGTAGAGAGCAGAGAAGCCGTAGGTGGCGGCCAACTGATCAGTGGTGTAGCCGCTTGGGTGAAGCGAGTTTGCCGCAGAACAGGCCGTCGGCCCGGCGTGAGCGCTCACCACGTCGCCGCTGGGCTCGGGGGTCGACAGCGTGCCACCCGCTCCGCTGTTCGACGACCCACTGGGATCGATCCCTGAATGGGGCTGTACGACAGTGCTGAGACCGATGACTCCCTGCAGAGAGCCGGCCAGGGAGGCGGGTACAACCGGACTGGTGGTGTTGTTCCGGGCCACTCTCCCCGAGGGCAGGCGGGTATCGATGAGCGAGACACCCAGGGCCTGTTCCACTCGGCGGGTTGTGCCCGACGCGGAAATCAACAGGCCATCGGGCTCAGTGGCTCCCACCGTGAGGCCGGTGGTGGACAGCCAGGCCCGAACGGCCGCGATGGTGGCCGTCGTCGGCCCGAACATGGGACCGAAGGCGCCGGGACTCAGGTAGTGCCGGAATTCAGGTGATCCCGGCGTCGAAACCTCACGGATGAAGGCATCAAGAGCCGACTGGTCACGAGGCTTGAGCGAGATGTCCACAGACAGAGGGGCGTTGCCGTCAGTCGAGCCGATCACTGTCGACCCGGAGGGCAGGATGGGCGCCGGGGTCGCCAACCTGGCCATGGGGATCGACGCCCCGGTCCCTGATCCGGATGAAGATGCCGAGTCGGCCGGCGCCGAGGCGCCGAGGATGCCGACCACCACCAACGACACCACGCCAATTGCCGCCACTCTTCGCTTCAATCCGTCATCCATGCGGGTCAGTCTGCCCTAGTTCCGGTCCGGGGTATCGTCGTTGATCCCCGCACCGGACCCACCGTGTGGCCCGTTGCCACCCGAAGGATCACCGGAACGATCACCCGGATGGGAGCCGTCGCCGCGCCACCGCCGGAGTCGATCAGCGACCACAGCCTCGTGACCGCGGTCGCTCGGCTCGTAGTACACGGCCTCGCCCAGTTCGGCCGGGCGATACCGCTGATCGGCCCACGCCCCCGGCTGGTCGTGGGGATAGACGTACCCCTCCCCGTGACCAATGGACGCGGCACTCCGATAGTGGGCGTCTCGAAGGTGGGCAGGCACCTCTCCACGGGGACCCTCCCGCGCATCACGTTGGGCCCGACCCAGGGCGATGGTGACCCGGTTCGACTTCGGTGCGCAGGCCAGGTGTACCACCGCCTGGGCCAGATTGAGCTGGGCCTCGGGCAGGCCCACGAATTCCACCGCTCTGGCGGCGGCATCGGCCACCACCAACGCCAACGGGTCTGCCTCGCCTATATCCTCGCTGGCCAGGATGACCAGACGCCGAGCGATGAAGCGGGCGTCCTCCCCCGCCTCCAGCATCCGGGCCAACCAGTACAGGCCGGCATCCGGATCAGAGCCGCGCACCGATTTGATGAAGGCGCTGACCTGGTCGTAGTGGTCGTCCTCGCCATAGTGGTGCAGGCGAGAATACCGGGCCCGCTCCACATCGTCGATGGTCACCGGGTGGGATCCGGCCAGCGCCAGTGCCACCTCCAGCGTCGTCAGCACCGCCCGGGCATCACCATCTGCCAACCCCACCAGGGCAGCCACCGCATCGGGCTCGGCGGACGAGTCTTCGGCCGCACAACCCCGTGCCACCACCTCGGCCAACTCATCATGGGACAGTGGCTCCAAGCGCCATAGGGTGGAGCGCGACAGCAAGGGTGCATTCATTTCGAAGAACGGGTTCTCGGTGGTGGCACCGATCAGGACCAACAGCCCCTCCTCCACCGAGGGAAGGAGCGCGTCCTGTTGGGCGCGGTTGAACCGGTGTACTTCATCGAGAAACAGGATGGTGCCGCGTCCCTGCTCCCCGAGGAGCCGGCGGGCGCCATCGACCACCTCCCGGACGTCCTTGACTCCCGCGCTCACTGCTGAGAGGGCCACGAAATGCTTGGAGGTGGCGGTGGCCACCACTGAGGCCATGGTGGTCTTGCCGGTACCGGGTGGGCCCCAGAGGATGGCCGATGTGAGCCGGTCGGATTCAATGAGGGCCCGCAGAGGGGCCCCGGGACCGATCAGATGCTGCTGGCCGACGATCTCGTCGAGGGTGCGGGGCCGAAGCCGGGCGGCGAGCGGGGCCCTGGCCTCCAATCGCCGTTCGACAGCATCCGAGAACAGGTCGTCACCAGCCACGGCGTGCGATCAGTCTTTCGCAGGGGCCAGGCGCAACCCGACCTCGGCGAGTAGTCCTGCCGCCAGAGGCTTGGGCGCCCCGGTCATCGGGTCGGATCCGGACTGGGTTTTCGGGAAGGCGATCACCTCGCGGATGCTTTCCTCGCCGGCGAAGATGGCCACCAACCGGTCGATGCCCACCGCGAAGCCGGCGTGGGGCGGTGCGCCGAAGTGGAATGCTCTCAAGAGGAACCCGAAACGTGACTCCGCCTCTTCGTCACTGATCCCGAGGACGGCAAACACCCGACTCTGGATATCGCCCCGGTGGATCCGGACACTGCCCGAACCCAGTTCCCACCCGTTCAGGACCAGGTCGTAGGCTTGGGACCTCACCGACGCCGGATCGGACTCGAGCCGATCAAGATCATCGGGGTGGGGCATGGTGAAGGGGTGGTGGGCGGCTATCGGATTTCCGTCACCATCCACACCGTCGAACATGGGGAAGTCGACCACCCACAGGAAGCAGAACGGTCCCTCGCTGACCGGGCGTCCACCGGTGTCGACACGGAGTTGGCCCAGCACCGTGCACGCCAGCCGGTGCTCATCGGCCACCACCAGCACCAGGTCACCGACGGCGGCGGCGGTTGCGGACAACAGGCTGGCCCGCTCGGGCTCCGAAAGGAAACGGTCGAGGGGAGAATCGAGGCCCGGCGTCGAGCCCTCTCCCCCACCATCGGTCACCCGAAACCACGCCAATCCCTTCGCCCCCAGCGCCTTGGCCCGGTCGGTGAGCTTGTCGAGCTTGGAGCGCCCCAGGTCGGCACCGCCCTCGATCACCATGGCTTTGACGCACGGGGCGGCGAAGGCCTTCACCTCGGTGCCGTCGAAGACTGCCGACAGGTCGACCAACTCCATTCCGAAGCGGAGGTCGGGCTTGTCGGTGCCGAAGCGGTCGATTGCCTCGGCCCAGGTCATGTGCGGGATCGGGCCAGGCCTCTCTCCTGTAGCCACCTCCGCCGCGCTCAACACCGCCTCGGACACGAAGGCGAGCACGTCCTGTTGGGAGACAAACGACGCCTCCACGTCGAGCTGGGAGAACTCGAACTGGCGGTCGGCGCGGAGGTCCTCATCCCGCATGCACCGGGCGATCTGGTAGTACCTGTCGAATCCGGCCACCATCAACAACTGCTTGGCCAGCTGTGGGCTCTGGGGCAGCACATAGAACGAACCGTGATGAAGTCGGCTCGGGACCACGAACTCGCGGGCGCCCTCGGGAGTGGGTGCCCACAACAGCGGTGTCTCGACCTCCACAAAACCTTGACGGTCCATAGATGCCCGTAGAGCACCGTTGATTTGGGCCCGCAGACGCAGGTTCTCCTGCATCCGCGGGCGGCGGAGATCGACAAAACGGTTCTTCAACCGGATGGTCTCATCTACCTCGACCCGGTCGTCCACCACAAAGGGTGGAGGCTCGGCGATGCCCAATACCTCGACGGTGCAGTCTCCGATCTCCACCTCTCCGGTGGGGAGGTCGGGATTGACGGTGCCTTCAGGCCGGGGCCGGACCACCCCCTCGACGGCGATGACGTACTCGCTGCGGACGTCAACAGTGCCGGGAATCACGCACTGGACGATGCCGGTGTGGTCGCGGGCGTCGACAAAGGCCAGGTGTTCGCCGTGCTCACGACGTTTGGCCACCCATCCGCACACCCGTACCGTGGTCCCCACTTCGGCCGGCCCGATCCGTCCGCAGAGATGGGTGCGCATCGATGTGGCATCGAGCGATCCGGGGATGGCGGTCATGACGGTTCCTTTCGAAGGAGCAGTGTCGTTCATCGGGTGTCACGCACCGCACCGGCAATATCGGCAACCGGCACGGTCTGTTGATCGCCCGGACGGCGCAGCGGTCGAAGCGACACAGTACCCGCCGCCACTTCGTCGGGGCCCACGATGACCACCACCCGGGCGCCGGACCGGTCGGCCGACTTCAACTGGGATTTCATCGAACGGCTGTCGAAGGCACGATCTGCCCGCAATCCGGCCCGCCGCAGAGCCGCGGTCACATCCCGGGCCACTTCTCCTCCAGCCACATCGATCACAAAGGCATCGAGGGCCGGTGGGTCGACCGGAAACACCCCTTCGGCGTCACAGGCCAGAAGCAGACGTTCGATACCGATCCCGAAGCCGATACCCGGGGTAGCGGGGCCGCCCAGCATCTCCACCAACCCGTCGTAGCGACCGCCGCCCCCAATGCCGTTCTGGGCCGCGTCGAGAGCACCCGAGGCGAATTCGAAGGTGGTGCGGGTGTAGTAGTCGAAACCCCTGACCAGTCGGTTGTCGGCTTGGAAGGGGACGCCCACCGCATCGAGGCCCGCCCGCACCCTGTCGAAATGGAGGGCACAATCGTCGCACAGATGGTCGACGAAGCGGGGGGCATCCGCAGTAGCGGCTCGGCAAGCCTCTCGTTTGCAGTCGAGGACCCGCAATGGGTTGGTCTCGAGACGTTGCTGGTGCTCGGGACAGAGCGCCTCCCGCCGGCCGGCCAAAAACCGCTGGAGCTCGGCGATGAAGCCGGGTCGGCACATTTCGTCGCCCATGGAGTTGAGTTTGAGGGTGAAGTCGGACAATCCAGTCGAACGGAACACCCCGTCGGCCAGGGCCACCACCTCGACGTCCAGGTCGGCATCGGTGGGGCCGATGGCCTCCACCCCGAGTTGATGATGCTGTCGGTAGCGGCCGGCCTGGGGTCGTTCGTACCGGAACGCCGGTGTGACGTACCAGGCCTTCCACGGCAACGGAGGCCGGTGCTGCACAAATGCCCGCACCATGGGTGCGGTGCCCTCGGGTCGGAGCGCCAGCATCCGACCCCCCCGGTCCTCGAACTCGTACATCTCTTTCCCGACCACGTCGCTACCCTCGCCGATCCCCCGGCGGAACACCCGGACGTCCTCGAAGATAGGGGTGTGGGCCAGCCCGTATCCCGCCCGTTCCACCTGATCGGCAAACAGGGCCACCAGGGCCTCCCACCGGGTCGACTCGGGCCACAGGACATCGTGAGTTCCACCCGGGGCGCGTGCCACCCTGCCATCACCGGCCATCGAACCCTCAGTCTTTTTTTCCGGGAAGGATGCGATAGGCGTCATAGACGGCATCGAGCTGCTGGATCAGATTGAGCACCGACTCCAAATGGGTGGGATCGGCCAGTTCCACGTCGAACCGCATCCGGCTGATGCGGTCGGAATCCGTCTGGGTATTGGCACCCACGATGTTCAGATGATGCTCGGAGACCACCCTTGTCACGTCGCTCAGCAGACTCGAACGGTCGATGGCCACTACCTCGATGGTGGCGACGAAGACGCCCGAGGACCGATGGTCCCACTCCACTTCGATGAGGCGCTCGCGTGACCGGGATGCCAGCGAGGCGGCATTGGCACAGTCGGCCCGGTGCACCGATACCCCGCGGCCGCGGGTGACGAACCCGATGATCTGATCACCGGGCACCGGCGTGCAACATCGGGACAGCCGGACCATCAGGTCGTCGAGACCCTCCACGTAGACCCCGACGGAGGAGCCCCGACCGGGTCGCGGGGCCATGGGCTGGCGGCGTGCGGTGACCGGTAGTTGTTCCTCGTAGACCCCTCCACGCAGGTCACGCAACAGGCGCTGCGCCACCGCCCGGGCCGAGATCCGGTTGTCGCCGATGGCGGTGTGAAGGGCATCCAGATCGGCGTAGTTCATGGTGGTCGCCAACTCGGAGAGCGCGTTATCGGAGGCCAGCTTCTGCACCGGAAGACCGTTCCGCCGCAGTTCCTTGGTCAGCTCTTCCCGCCCGACCTCCTTGGCATCCTCACGGCGCTCCCGGGAGAACCACTGGCGGATCTTCGAACGCGCCCTCGAAGATCCGACGATGTTCAGCCAGTCCCTCGAAGGTCCCGCCGTCGGCGCCTTGGAGGTGAAGATCTCGACGGTGTCGGCCGACGAGAGGCGGGTATCGAGGGGAACCAATCGCCCGTTGACCTTGGCACCTATACAGCGGTGGCCCACCTCGGTGTGAATGGCGTAGGCGAAGTCCACCGGGGTGGAGCTGGCGGTCAGGGCGATGACCTTGCCTTTGGGAGTGAAGACGTAGACCTCGTCCTCTTCGAGATCGAGCTTCAGCGCCTCGAGGAACTCAATGGGATCGGTCGTCTCCTTTTGGAAGTCGACGATCCGCTGCATCCACTCGACCTCCGAGGTGGTCGATGAGGTCTCCTTGGCCAGAGCCACCCGTTCGGCCCGCCGGTCCCGTTCGACCATCTCCGACCGCTGCGCGTCAGTGATGCCCGATCCCGGGCGACCGTCCCCGTTGGTCTTGGCGCCTTTCGGGCTCCTGAACCCCCGCACCCGCCTGCCGTCAGCGGTCCCACCGGGCCCGTCGGACTTCCCGCCCCTGCTGCGACCGATTTTGCCTGTTTTGACTGTCTTGGTGGGCCTCCCGCGGCTGGACCGTTCGCCCGATCCGTCCCCCTGGGTGGCGTTCTCCTTGTACCCCCAGTGAGCGGCGATGCCGTACTCGGCCCGGCGGTGCATCTCGTGGGTGCGGACCTGTACCTCGATGGGCTTGCCATCGAGCCCGATCACCGTGGTGTGCAGGGACTGGTAGAGGTTGAACTTGGGTGAGTTGATGTAGTCCTTGAAGCGTCCCTGCACCGGAGGCCAGATGGCATGGATTGAACCGAGCGCCGCCCAGCAGTCCTTTTCCGCTTCGACAATGACCCGGATGCCCACCAGGTCGAGAAGGTCGTCGAACTCTCTGCCCCGTACCACCATCTTCTCGTAGATGCTCCACAGGTGCTTCGGGCGTCCGGTGACCTCGGCCGTGACCCCCGAGGCAGCGATCCGTTCACGCACGGCCACCAGGACCCGGGCGAGGTATTCGTTCCGCGATGGGGCCCGACTGGCCACCATCTGTTCGATCTCGGCATACCGCTTGGGATGGAGGGTGGCAAAGGCCAGATCCTCGAGTTGCCACTTCACCTCCTGGATGCCGAGGCGATGAGCCAGGGGCGCGTAGATATCCATCGTCTCCTGGGCGGTCCGCCGCTGCTTCCATTCCGGCATCGCCGAAAGGGTGCGCATGTTGTGCAGCCGATCGGCCAACTTGATGATCAATACCCGCCAGTCGTTGGCCATGGCCACCAGCATTTTGCGCACGGTGGCAGCCTGTTGAGCCTCTTTGGAGTCGAACTGGAGGCGGTCGAGTTTGGTAACGCCGTCGACGATGGCGGCCACTGCGCTGCCGAAATTATCCTCGATGGTGTCGGCAGTGACCCCGGTGTCCTCCACCGCGTCATGGAGGAGGGCGGCGGCCACCGTCTGGGCATCGAGACCCAGGTCGGCGACAATTCCGGCAACCGCGATGGGATGGGTGATGTAGGGCTCGCCCGATCGCCTGAGTTGGCCGGCGTGGGCGGTGGTGGCGGTTTCGGCGGCACGGACGATCATGGATGTATCCGCCCCGGGGTGACGCCGGAGAAATGCTTCGATTACCGGAACCATCAGGATTGCCTCGGCTTGAGGCAGTGTCGACCCGGCCAGGAAGTCTTTTTCCTTGATATCGATGCCCTCACGGGGCACTGGGGTAGCCAACGCCATAGCTACACGGTACCTGCCGTAGCCCCTGGATCAGGACGATTCAGCGCCGTTTCCGGTTGCCGCCCTTGCCTTTCCCCTTTCGGGGACGGGGCGGTGGTCGATTGCCGCCGGGGCGGGAGGTTCCGGAGCCAGGCCGGGTGCCACCGCCGGATGGAGTGGCCGTGCCGGATCCGGAGCGCGATCCGCTTCCCCTGGTCGTCCCTGCCGAATTCGCAGCCGACTGGGGATTCGCACCGGCTACCCGGGTGGTCTTGGCCCCACCGCCAGGTCGGATCACACCGGCAGTCTGTGGTCGGCTTCGACTTGCACCTCTTCCACCCGTGCTTGATGCAGCACCGGCCATGGCCGCCGCGGCTGCCGGGGTCAGAATGCCGATCCGATCGCCACGGGTTTCGAGACGTTGCCGAATCGTCCGGTAGCGGGGTTCGCGTTCCTTCATCAACGCCAGCAGTGGGGAGGCGATGAAGATGGACGAATAGGCCCCACTGGTGAGACCGATCACAAGGGCCAGGCCGAAGTCCTGAAGCGAGGTCGCACCCAGAAACACCGAACCGACCACCAACACCGAAAGCACCGGGACAATCGCCACCGCCGACGTATTGATCGAACGGGCCAAGGTCTGGTTCATCGACAGGTTGACCATGTCGGAGTAGGAGATTCGACCGGAGGCGCCCAGACCCGTGGCGTTGTCCCGGATCCTGTCGAATACCACCACCGTGTCGTAGAGGGAATAACCCAAGACGGTGAGTACGGCGATCACCGTGTCCGGAGTCACCTGAAACCCGAAGAGCGAATAGACCCCCACCGTGACGAGGAGGTCGTGGATCACCGCCACGATGGCTGCCACCGCCATCTTGAACTCGAAGCGGATAGAAATATAGATAGCCACCGCAATGAAGAAGATGATCAATGCTTCGATCGCCTTGTCGGTGACCTGTCCTCCCCAGGTCGGCCCCACGTCATCGACCGACACACTTCCCGACGGAAGATGGGCCGCCTGGGCCAATGCATCCTGGACCTTGAACACCGTCGCCTGATGTTGGCTGGTGGTGAGTGAGTTGAGATCGGCCTGGACCTCGACCTCCTTCACATGAGTGACCTGATTGGTCAACGACACCACGGTGGGCTGCGTGACCCCGGCCGCCTTGGCCACGCTGGTGGCTTTGGCCACCGTCAGCGATTGTGAGGTGACGGTCCACGAACTGCCACCCTTGAAGTCGATGCCTTCGTTGAGACCCCGGGTGCCGAGTGAGACCAACCCGGCCAGAATGACCAAGGCGGAGATGGCGAACCACCATTTGCGGTTGCCAAGGAAGTCGAACGACGTGCCACCGCGATAGAGCCGCACAAACGCATTGGGCCCTTTGGTACCTGATTTCTTCTCCGCCGCGTGCTCGAGCTCCTCATCGAAGGCTTCCGCGAGCTCTTCGGCCGCGACCTCCAAGTCGTCTTGGCCGGCGTCCTCGATGGCGTCCGCCGCTTCCTCGGACACCGTTTCCTCTGTCCCCTCGTCGCCGTTGCGGCTGCGGGGGGTCATCGTCGGTCCCCCGTCGTTACCCCGAGACCGGCAGCCACGCCCACCCCTCCGGCCTCAGTGGCGCCCCGGCTCCGGCCCAACAGGATGACGAACGGCTTGGTGAAGAAGTAGGTGACGATGACGTCGAGGATGGTCGACAGGCCGAGGAAGAGAGCGAACCCCTTCACCGATCCGATCGACACGAGGTAAAGGATGGCCGCGCCCAGCAGCGACACCGCGTCGGCGGCCAGCACTGTCCGGAAGGCACTCTTGAAGCCCTTGTCCACGCTGGTACGTACGGTTCTCCCTGAGCGGGTCTCATCCTTTAATCGTTCGAAATAGACGATATAGGAGTCGACGGTAATGCCGACGGAGACGATGACACCGATAATGCCGGCCAGGTTGATGGTGGTACCGAGCCCCTGCCCCATGGTGGCAATGATCGCCCAGAGCAGGGCGGCGGTGACCAACAGTCCCGAGATGACCACCATGCCGAGCAAGCGGTAATAGAACATCATATAGAGCATGACGAGCGCCAGGCCCGCCAGGCCGGAGATCAAACCGGCTTGTAGCGAGGCCTTACCCAGGGTGGGTGACACGGTCTGCACGTTGATCCGATCGAGCTTCACCGGAAGTGACCCGTAGTTCAGTTCGGTGGCCAAGGTCTTTGCCTGGTCCTGGGTAAAGCTGCCCGAGATCTGCACCTGACCATTGAACGAGGTGAACGATGTCTGTGACGGTTGAGTGATGGGGGCGGAGATCACCTGGCCGTCGAGGTCAATGCCGATGATGGCGTGGAACTGTTGCTGGGACAAGGCGTCCCAGGCCGTCGAGCCGGGGCCGGTGAGCACGATGCTGACCGCCCACTGATTGCTGACCAACTGGGCTGATGCCGATTTCACCGCGGTACCGGTGAGCATGGCCGGTCCGAGCACGTACCGTCCGGTGCCCTGCGACGAGGACGTCGCCGGTAACAGCACAGTGGCGTTCTTGTCATCGGTGGTGGTGGATGCATAGGTGGCGAACTGAGGATCAACCGGGATGTTGTTGTTGCTGGTATAGCCATTCACATTGGACGAGTCCGGCTTGACCGCCAGGTTGGTCGACGTCAACGCCGAACTGGCCGCGCAGGTCGGAAGCGCCCCGGTGGTGGCTGCCGCGCCCTTCGCCAGGGTCTCAGCCGGGGCGTAACAAAGTGCCGGTCGGAAGAAGAGCTGCGCGGTGTTGCCCAGCGTGGCCAGGACCTTCTGGGTGTTCTTCTCGCCCGGGATGGAGACAGCGATCTCATTCTTCCCCTGGCTACTGACGGTGGCTCCACTGGTTCCGGCATTGACCCGGCTGTTGAGAATGGTGACCACCGTGCTGAGCTGATCGGAGGTAACCGGTGTGTGGGTCTTATAGACCACCGCCAACCCGCCTTCGAGATCGAGACCGAGCTTCGGCGACCATCCCGCGGCCACGGTGGACGCGAGCGCTAGCACCGCGATCAGCACCAGACTCATCAAACTGGCCCATAGGGCGCGCTTGTTCTTCATCGTCGGTCAGGTTGACGTCTTGGGCCCATGGTCATCAGCATCGGGATCCTTGGTTCCATCGTGCTCATCGCCGTCGTGCTGGTGGGCGTCTTCGTGCTCATGGTCATCCGCGTCGTGCTCGCTGTCGTCGTGCTCATTGTCATCGTCGTCGTGCTCATCGTCGTCGTGCTCATCGTCGTCGTGCTCATCGTCGTCGTGCTCATCGTCAGCGGGAACGTCGACACTGAGTTTGCGGATGACGTACTGGCGCAGGACCACAAAGGATGCGCCCATGCTCGTTTCGAGGGTGACCCGGTCGCCGTCGATATCGATGATGTGCCCGACAATCCCACCGGCGGTGAGAACCTCGTCCCCGACTTCGAACTGTTTGACGAGCTGTTGCTGGTTCTTTGCCTTCATGCGCTGAGGGCGGAGAATCAGAAAGTAGAACCCAGCGGCGATCACAATCAGGATCAACAACGTCGCACTCGATCCACTCGGCTTCTTGGCTGCCGTGGCGGCGAGGGTGGACAGGGGCGCGGACAAAGCCGAGAGGACGGCCATCATCGAGCGATCAGAAGGAGGGAGTTGGTACGCACAGCGGTCAGACTGTAGCGCAGGCCGTCGTCACCCTGATACCGCTCCACTCACGGTCCCCATACTTCGGCGACCTCGGCCCGCAGCTGGGCGAATCGGCCCTGGCTGATCGAGGTGCGGGCCAGAGACATCAAATTGACGACATAGGACAGGTTGTGGATGCTCAGCAGGCGCCACGCGGTCGGCTCCCCTACTGCCAAAAGGTGGCGAAGATAGCCCCGCGACCAGCGGAAGCAGGTACTACAGCCACACGCTGCATCGAGGGGCCCGTCATCCCGGGCGTGGACCGCGTTCCGCAGGTTCAGCCGGCCGGTCGAGGTGAGCATCGATCCGTGACGAGCCATGCGGGTGGGGGCCACGCAGTCGAATTGGTCCACCCCCAACCCGATTGCCTCGATCAGCCCGATCGGATCCCCGATTCCCATCAGGTAGCGAGGCGTGTCCCCCGGGAGCTCGGGGGCGGTGACCGCCAGCGCCTCCAGCATCTCGGATCTCGGCTCACCCACCGACAGGCCGCCGATGCCGTACCCATCAAAATCGAGCTCGACGGTCCGCCGGGCGCTCTCGACCCGAAGAACGGGATCGGTACCGCCCTGGACAATGCCGAACAGTGCCTGATTCTCGGGCCGGGCTTCGAGGCGAGCATGGTGCTCCCGAGCCCGGCCTGCCCATGCTGCCGTCCTGTCGACCGCCTGCCGCAGTTCGTCTGGTGCAGCCGGGAGGGTGGCACAGACGTCGAGCACCATCTGGATATCGGCTCCGATCAGCCCTTGAGCCTCCACCGCCAGCTCGGGGGTCAGCCGGGCCCGCGACCCGTCGTAGATTGAAGTGAAGCTGACTCCGTCGTCGTCAACCGCCGGTACCAGCGAATGCACCTGATACCCGCCCGAGTCGGTCAGGGTATGACCACTCCATCCGGTGAACCGATGGAGGCCTCCGAGTTCAGCCACCACGTCAACTCCAGGCCGCAGCATCAAATGGTAAGTATTGGCCAGCACCACGTCGGCCCCGAGTGCCTCGAGGTCGGCGCTGTCGAGCGCCTTGACGGCACCTCGGGTACCCACGGGCATAAAGGTCGGTACCGGATAGGACCCCCGGGCGGTATGCACCACTCCGGTGCGAGCCAATCCGTCGGTGGTGAACACCTCCATCCGGATGGGCGTCATCGACCCTCTTCCACCAAGGCCACGGGCGTTCCCTTGGGTCCGACTCGCCCCAACACCATCGCGTCCCCGAACGAGAGGAAACGGTACCCGTCAGCCAGGGCAACGGAGTACAGATCGCGCCACTCCGATCCACAGAACGCCTCGACCATCAGCAACAAGCTCGAGCGGGGCAGGTGGAAGTTGGTCACCAACAAATCCACCACCCGAAAGGTGTGCTCGCCATGGATATACAGGTCGGTCCGGCCCGAAAGTCGTCCGGTAGAGGCGGCCGACTCGAGGGCGCGGACCGAGATCGGAAGAGCGTCGTGGAGGGAAAGAG
>OCTA010003432.1_pt1 | contig 14044 bp, 8 predicted proteins | sample 1538991 | NCBI WGS metagenome assembly OCTA01 (sample SAMEA3539302, study PRJEB22396) | soil metagenome | biome: tundra; feature: field; material: soil | place: USA | collected 2010-05 | depth 0.15 m
AAGTTGACTGCGCCCGAAGCAGGGGATGCGACCGTAACCGACTTGGAACTGCGGGACGAGACTGGTCAGGGCGTGGTGCTGGGGACCGCCGGCTATATGTCACCCGAACAGGTGCGTGGAGAAAAAGCTGACGCACGGTCCGATATCTTCAGCTTTGGGGTAGTCCTTTACGAGATGCTCTCCGGACAACGAGCTTTTGCGGGACGCAGCGCCGCCGACCGGGCGAGCGCCATTCTGAAGGAAGATCCCCCCGATCTGCGGGCCGCAGGGCGAAATATTCCTGCAGCTTTGGACCGAATTGTGCACCACTGCCTGGAGAAAAACCCGGAAGAGCGTTTTCAGTCAGCGCGCGATCTGGCGTTCCACCTGGACACGGCCCCACCGGATTCGGAGCCTAGTGCCGCGCTGCCGGCCTTTCGAAAAAGGCGAGCGCTCTCTGGGTGGGTGATCGCGTGCGTAGCGATCCTGGCAGCGGCGGGCGCGGGATGGTGGTACGGGGAAAGACAGCAACCGGATCACCGGGAAGTCACCTTCCTTCGCCTCACCGATTTCGCGGGACTGGAGGACAGCCCGGCCTTCTCGCCGGATGGCAAGTCGGTAGCGTTCGTTAGTGATTCGACCGGCTCACGGCACATCTGGATCCGCTTGCTGGCAGGCGGACCACCCCTTCAGATCACGCACGATGCGGGCGAACATCTTGAGCCCAGGTGGTCTCAGGATTCGGCCGCGCTCATTTATTACACGCCCCCTCCCGAAGGGGATGCGCAAGGTGCGCTGTGGCAAGTTTCGGCGTTGGGCGGGTCGCCCCGTCGCCTGATCTCCAGCATGAGCGGCGCAGACGTGAGCCATGACGGCAAGCGGCTGACATTTTTTCGGCTCAATGGCAAGCAGATGGAACTCGTCGCTTCCGACCGGAACGGATCCAACGCGAGAGTAGTGATGCAAGCGGCGGTCAGCTTCAGTTATCGACAGCCACGCTGGTCGCCGGATGATGGCAGCATTGCGTACCTGCACAGTTTGGAGAACTGGGCCGACGACATCTATGTCGTGCCGTCGGCTGGCGGTTCCGTGCGGCAGGTTACACACGACAATACGCTGATGACCGGATTGGCGTGGCTGGCAGACGGCTCCCGCCTGCTCTACAGCTCTGCCCGTGGGAGTACCGTACTCTACCTTCCCACGCTGCACCTGTGGCAGATCTCTCCTGCAGGCAAGGATCTGCAGCAACTGACATTTGGCGAAGCCGGGGATGAAAACCCAGACGTCGACCACGACGGACGAATCGTAGTCAGCCGCAGGCATATGCAGTTCGACATTTGGAAGTTCCCGGTGAATGGAGATCCTGCGGAGAATGTGCGGCGGGCGGTGCGAATCACTCATCAAACCGGGCAGGTTCAGACTCCGACGCTGAGTCCCGATGACCGCCAACTTGCGTACCTGTCGGATAACGGTGGTCATGGCAATCTGTGGGTCATGGAATTGTCCAGTGGGGAGACGCACCAAATCACATACGAACAAGGGTCCAACGTAGTGATGGGAGTTCCGCTTTGGTCACCAGATGGAAGTTCCATTGCCTTTGCCACCAATCGGCCATCTGAATTAGGGCGCGGGATCGGATACTGGCTGATCCATCCCGATGGAAGTGGTCTGCGTCTCGCCATCCCCGAGGGTGCCTGGACAACATGGTCGGGAGACAGCAAATGGCTGTACTACGCGGACTCGTCGCCAGTGCGGGACACTGGAAGCTTCCGGCTTATGAAGTCTCCGGTGGATGGCGGCGCTGCGGTGGTGGTACGTTCGGACAATGCACGTGGGCCGGCTCTGGGACCGGATGGTTCGGCGTTGTATTACGTGGTGCCTCTGGAGAACCTGAACGGGCTGCTGGACTATGAGTTGCGCGTGGCCCGACCTGAGGATGGACCCTCGAAGCTACTGGCGCGCATCTCCGGTAAGCGCGTCCCGATCTGGCAGGGTCTGCATCCTGTGATTTCAAAGGACGGGAAGTGGCTGGTTGTGCCGCTGGATGACGGACAGGGAACCAACCTCTGGGTCGTGTCTACCGCCGATGGAAAGCTAAGGCGGATCACGGATTTTGGTCAGAAGCGTACCTTCATCGCGCGGCGAGTCTCCTGGTCATCGGACGGGAAATGGGTGTTTGCTGCGGTGGGCGAAGGCGATGCCGATATCGTGCAGATGGATGGCCTTCTGAAGTAGGGAGCAACTAGCCCAAACATCGGCTTGCGCCAAGGGTGTACAATCTCTTGGGTTCTGAATTCCCGTCAAAGCCTCAACTGAACCATAAGTAGATCCGCCAGATCTTGGCATCGCTCGTGACACTTCCGTGCGGTGAAGCACGCCCGCTCTCCGAGGAGGGGAGCAGTCATGAGAATTCTGCTTTATAACCCCGACAATGGGGTAACCCGCAATTTCATGCCGCACCTGTGGATGTTTCTGCTCCAATCGCTAACTCCGCCGGGACACGAGGTGCTGCTGATTGACGGCAACGCCAAGCCCATGGATGAAGGTCAGATCGCGCAGTATGTCCGCGACGAGAAGATCGACTTGGTCGGCATCGGTGCCATGACCCGCATGATTGCCAAGGCCTACCGGATCGCCGACGCGATCCGGGCTACGGGAGTAAAAGTCGTGATGGGCGGACCTCACGTCACCGAGTTGGCCGACGAGGCCCTGGGACGCGACGGCGGCCCGCGCCACGCCGACGCCGTGGCCTTGGGCGAAGCCGATGAAACCTGGCCGCAGATGGTGAACGACGCGGCCCGCGGCGAACTCAAGGAAGTCTACGAACCGGTAGACGAGACGGGCAAAGAGCGCAAGCCTTCGCTGAAACAGTATCCGGTGATTCCATGGCAGTCGATCGATCTCGAGCAGTTCAATCTTGTGCCCGAGGTCGCGAAGGCAATGCTGCAGAAGGTTGGAGAAGGCTGGGGAACGTTCCGCATTATCCCCGTCGAGTCCGGAAGAGGTTGTCCCTACGGTTGCGAGTTTTGCACGGTGACTGGATTCTTCGGGGACTCCATTCGCTTTCGCACCAACGAGAGCGTGGTCAACGAACTGCTGCTTCTGAAGGCGCGCGCTCGCAAAGAAAAAGGACAGATGGCGGTGTTTTTCATCGACGACAATTTCGCCATCAACGTGAAGCGCACCAAGTCGCTGCTGCGCGACATTATTGCCGCCGGAGCGCAGGTGCATTGGGTGGCGCAAATCAGCGCCAACCTATTGCGCGACGAGGAACTGATCGATCTGATCGCGGCCTCGGGAGGCAAGTGGGTGTTCATCGGCATGGAGTCGATCGACCCGGCTAACCTGAAAGATGTCAACAAAGGATTCAACAAGCCCGGTGAGTATGCCCAAGTGCTCGAGCGGCTGGCGAAGCGCAACGTCTACGCGATCACATCCTTTATTTTTGGTATGGATAACGACACGACTGGCGTGGCCGAGCGCACGCTCTCGCAGGTGCGCACATGGCCGCCGGGGTTGCCCATTTTTGGGCTGCTGACTCCATTGCCGGCAACACCGCTGTACAAACGGCTGGAAGTTGCGGGGCGGCTCACGCGGCCGAAGCATTGGCAGGAATTTATTCCCTTCGCCATGGCGCACACTCCGCTGAAGATGAGCATCGAAGAAGCGCACGCCGAAGTGAAATACGGATGGGCGCAGGCTTACAGTCCGGAAGCGTTGGCCCAGGCTGTCGACGCGCTGGATGACCAGCCGTTGGGTTATCGCATCAATATCTTCCTGGCACGCCTGTGTTTCCGCGGGATCTATTTCCCCATGTTGGGGAAGCTGGCATGGCTGAAGGTGGTCGCGCAGAACCGGCACACGATTTTCAAGCTGGTGAAGGAAGCCATCTTTGGGCGTAAGGTGCGGCGGCCGCGGAATCCAGAGGGCGAGGTTTCCTTTGAAGAGGCGGCAGCGCCGGAAACCCAGGTGAGCGCTTAGGAGTCACCTCTTCACTCAACGACAAGGGGAAAGGCCATCAACATTTCAATCCTGTTGATGGCCCTTCTTTGTTTTCGGCTACCCAACCAGGGTGTCACGAGTCTTGTGTGCCGGGCCGGCGGGCGTTTGCCCTGCCCGGACAACCGAGGCGGCTGTCTCTACATGATTATTTCTAGAACTTGAACATCTCTGCTGCGTCGCGGCCGGAGCGGATGCAATCTGGGACGCCGATGCCGCGGTAGGCGTTGCCGGCGAGCGCTAGGCCGGGCAACTGCAGGCGCAGACGTTCCATGCGGTCGAGGCGATCGAGATGTCCGACGCCGTATTGCGCCATGGCGGACTTCCATTTGTAGACGCGGGCGAAGAGAGGCTCGGCGCTCAGGCCCAGGATTTGCTGCAGTTCGTTGCGCACGATTCCGATGATCTGGTCGTCGGCGAGTGACCAGACGTTTTCTGCATTCCCACCCGCGAAGAAGCAGCGCAGCAGGGCGCGGTCTTCGGGAGCGCGATGCGGGAACTTGTTGTGAACGAAAGTCGCGGCCAGCAGCTTCTTGCCTTCGCTGCGGGGCACAAGAAATCCGAAGCCGGGAGGCAGGGACTGGCGGACTTGGCGATCGTAGCCGAGGCCTACTGTGATGGAGGAACTGTACTGGATCGCGGCAAGTTCAGTGGAGAGCTCGGCGCTGGCGATGCGAAGCACTTGGGCGGCAGCGGGTGCGGGCAAGGCAAGGATCACTCCGTCGAAGTGATCGGATTTCATGCCGGCTGATACGATCCATCCTCGGGCTTCCGGCTGAATGGCTTGAACGGGAGTGCTCGTCAGCAGTGACGCCGGGGTGAGACGCGAGACCACCGTCTCAGCCAAGTGCTGCATGCCGTTCTTGAGCGAAGTGAAGAGAGGTGGCGCGGGCCTGCTCGGCCGTGCCGACGTTTTCTTGCGCGCGGCGAGCAGGGCGCGGCCGAGGCTGCCGTGAGTGCGTTCCATCTCAGCGAAGCGCGGCAGAACGGCGCGGACGCTGAGGCTGGCGGCTTCACCGCCGTAGACGCCGGAGAGCAGCGGGTCCGCGAGGCGGTCGACCATCTCGGAGCCGTAGTGGCGTTCGACGAAGGCAGCGACGGACTCGTCGTGATCGGCGGCCCGCGGAGGATGGAACAGCTCTTGCGTCATACGCAGCTTGGTCTTCCAAGAAAAAAGCGGCGAGAGGCCGGTCGGGAGAATCTTTGTGGGGACCATGAACATCAGTCCGTCAGGCATTACCACGAGGCGGCCATTGGTCAGAATGTAGGTTTTGCGGTCGGAGTCGTTCGAGCCGATGAGCTGGTCGCCCAGGCCGAGGGCGCGGCAGAGATCGGTCGCCCAAGGTTTTTCGGTAATGAAGGAATCGGGGCCGGCCTCGACCAGGCATCCGTCGATGTGTTCGGTGCGGAGGACGCCGCCGAGGCGCGCGGACGCTTCGTAGAGAACGTAGTCGAGATCGGCGCCAGAGCGGCGGTGCTCTTCCAGGACGAAGGCGGCGGCGAGGCCGGAGATGCCTCCGCCAATGATGGCGATGCGAGTCATGAACGACGGCTTCCGGCTTCCGGCTCTCGGCTTCCGGAAGCCGCAACGCGGGAGGCGGACGCCGGCATTTTATACTCTTGCACGAAGCGGGCCAGGTTCTTCACGTTTTCGACTGGTGTTTCTGGCAGGATACCGTGACCGAGATTAAAGATGTGGCCGGGGCGTCCGGCGGCGCGGCGGAGGATCTCTTCCGCGCGCGATTTTAATTCTCTCCAGTCGGCGAAGAGCAGGACGGGATCGAGATTGCCCTGCACGGCGCATTGATGATCGAGACGAGCCCAGCCGTCGTCGAGAGGGATGCGCCAATCGAGTCCGATCACGTCGGCTCCGGTTTCTTTCATGGCGGGAAGGAGCGTGGCGCTGTCGGTGCCGAAATAAATGATGGGCGCTCCGGTTTTCTGCAACTGCTTCACCATGTCGGTGACGTGCGGGAGCACGTAGCGGCGATAGTCCTCCACGCTGAGGCATCCGACCCAACTGTCGAAAATCTGAATCACGTCGGCGCCGGCGCGCACCTGCTCGGCGGAGTAGGCGGCAGTGACGACAACCAATTTGCGCATCAGCGCGTCCCAGTCGGTGGGAGAGTTGTACATCATTTTCTTGGCGTGGATGTAGTTGCGCGAGCCTCCGCCTTCGATCATGTAGCTGGCGAGGGTGAAGGGAGCGCCGCAGAAACCGATCACGGGCAGCCGATCGCCAAAATGCTCTGCGACCAGGCTCACGGCTTCGGAAACGTAGCCGAGTTCGGCGGCGCGGTCGGTGCGCAGGTTCGCAATGTCCTCTTTGCTGCGAACGGGCTTCTCGATGACGGGGCCTTCTCCGGCGGAAAAATGAAAGGGCAGGCCCATGACTTCGAGGGGCAGCAAGAGGTCGGCGAAGATGATGGCGGCGTCGATGCCGAGGATTTCGGCAGCGGTGATCGTGACCTCGGCGGCGAGGGCGGGCTTCTTGCAGATCTCGAGGAGCGAGTGCTGCTTGCGAACCGCGCGGTACTCGGGCATGTAGCGCCCGGCCTGACGCATGAACCAGACGGGCGTGCGGTCGACACGCTGAGACTTGCAGGCGCGAACGAAGCTGGAATTGGGGGCAGACATGAATTGATGAATGTAGCATTTTTCGAGGGGCTGCGCTGTGTGATCGCGGGTCCCCATGAGGGTTTTGTGCGAGACTGAGGAGAAACCGCTCGGAAAGCCAGAGGTCGGCGTTCGAGTAGATTCAGGAGGCTTCGAAAAGCGTTATGGCGCAAGCTGGAATCATGAAGGAAAAAATCGAACTGAAAGTGGCTGACAGCCGACCGATGTCGGCGTACGTGGCACGGCCCGCGAGTGGCGGGCCACATCCGGGCCTGATGGTCTTCCAGGAGGCATTCGGCGTCAACTCACATATTCGCAATGTGACCGAGCGGTTCGCTGAGCAGGGATACGTGGCCGTCGCACCTGAATTGTTTCATCGCACGGCGCCGCCAGGATTCGAAGGCAGCTATACGGACTTCCCGGCCGTGATGCCGCATTACCAGGCAGTGACGAACGAGGCTGCGGAGGCGGATGTGAGGGCCACCTATGAGTGGCTGCGTTCGAATTCGCAAGTAAAGGCAGACGCGATTTCGTGTGTGGGATTCTGCATGGGAGGCCGCGTATCGTTTCTGGCGAACAGCGTGGTTCCGGTGCGAAAGGCGGTCTCGTTCTATGGAGGAGGGATCGCGCCTGGACTGCTCGACTGGGCCTCGAAACTGCATGGGCCGGCGCTGTTGATTTGGGGTGGATTGGATAAGCACATCACGCCGGAGCACCGGAAGGCGGTTACTGAGGCTCTGGATGCGCAGCGCAAGATTTACGTCAACGTCGTATTTTCGAACGCCGATCATGCGTTTTTCTGCGACGAGCGGGCAGCGTATGAGCCGATTGCGGCGCGGCAGGCTTGGGCATTGACGTTGGAGTTTCTGCGCTCGTGAGGAAATTTTGGATTTTGTTCGCGGCGCTGTTGTCTGCGGCTGCAGGGTGGCAACTGCCGAGCGCCGGGGCGCGAGACAGTCCTCCTCCTACCTTCTGTAAGGATGTGCTTCCGATTGTGCAGGATCACTGCCAGAGTTGCCATCGAGCGGGCGAAGTTGCGCCCATGCCGCTGGTGACCTACGAGCAGACGCGTCCGTGGGCGGCAGCGATGGCACATGCGGTCGAGATGAAGATGATGCCGCCGTGGTTTGCCGATCCGCGGTATGGGCATTTTGCCAACGATGTTTCCTTGAGCCCGCAGCAGATCGCGACGATTTCAGCATGGTCTGCACGTGGCGCGCCCGCTGGGGATGCGCACGACGCGCCCGCGACGAGGAAATGGGCTGAGGGATGGAACATTCCAGAGCCTGACTTGGTAGTGAAAATGCCCAAGGCGGTGCAGATTCCGGCGCAGGGAGAAGTGGAATACACGTACGAGATTGTTCCGACGCATTTTGCGGAGGATCGGTGGGTGCAGATGTCGGAGTTTCGACCGGGGATTCCCGCCCATGTGCATCACGCGGTGGTGTATATTCGTCCGCCGGATTCGCAGTGGCTGCGCCACGCGCCGGTTGGGGAGCCGTTTACGGCGTCGACGCTAAGCGATCCGCTGGAGCGGCGCGAGGCCCACGAAACGACCAGCGATCTGCTGCTGGTGTATGCGCCGGGCAGTTCACCGGATCAGTGGCCGGCCGGGATGGCGAAGTTTGTGCCTGCGGGGTCCGATCTTGTATTTCAGATGCACTACACGACCAATGGGTCGGTGGATCAGGATGAGACCAGCATTGGGCTGGTGTTTGCGAAGACGCCGCCGAAGCAGCGGGTGATCACGCTGCAACTAAACAATCATGCGCTGATTATTCCGCCGGGCGCGGATGATTTTCGCGTGGAGGTGCAGGGCACGTTGCCCAATGACGCCACGCTGCTCAGCCTGTTTCCGCACATGCATCTGCGCGGGAAGCGGTTTGAGTACGACATTGTGCATGACGATGGCAGCGCGGAAGTGTTGTTGCGGGTGAACTATCACTTTCATTGGCAGTTGAGTTACAGGCTGGCCGAGCCGCGGGTGTTGAAGGCCGGGACGCGATTGCGGGCGATTGCGTGGTATGACAATTCGAAGAATAATCCGCACAATCCCGATCCGACGAAGACGGTGACGTGGGGCGATCAGACGTCCGACGAAATGATGGTGGGGTTCTTTGATGTGGCGGTGGCGGCGGGGATGGATAAGTGGCAGTATTTTGTGCGGCACGGGGAAGTGAAACCCGGTGTCCAGCAAAAACAGTAGTGCAGGTGTCGTCCCTCTGCGACTTGTTCCTCTCTTTCTTGCTTACCCAGCGCTGGAAGCGCTGGACTAAATTGTTTCGTCCCTTCGGAACTGCATTTCATGCCCGCTTGCCGAAGTCGCTTGCGGGTGCGGGTTGTCCTCTGTAACACTTGAATGGGTTCACACCAATTGAGCGCTATTTCCACGCCAACAATTTCTGAAGAAGCGAATCGCGTGCCACAGCCGCTGCGTGCGGCGTCGTATTGGGCGCTGGCGGTGATGTTTGTGGCCGTGTATGTCGGTTCGCTGTTCTCGCCGGCTCTGCTCGACGACGCGGACAGCACGCATGCCGAAGCGGCGCGCGAGATGTTCGTGAGCGGGGATTACGTCACGCTGCACGTGAACGGTGTGCGCTATCTGGAGAAGGCTCCGCTGCCTTATTGGATGGTGGCGTTCTGTTATCACATTTTTGGAGTGAATGAGTTTGCTTCGCGGCTGCCCATGGCGCTTTCGGTGCTGCTGCTCGGAGTGCTGGCCGTTGCCTGGGGACGTCGTGCCTTTGGAGAGCGGGCGGGAATTTATGCGGGATTGCTGGTGTACACAAGTGCGGGCGTATTTTTGTTTACCCGCGTGCTGATTCCCGACGTGCTGCTGAGTCTGCTCATCGCCGCGTCGCTGTATTTCTTTTTGAACGCTCTGGAGCGGGACGGGCATGCGTGGCAATGGTACGCGGGATACGCGTGCTTGGCTCTGGGAGTGCTGACCAAGGGGCTGATTGCCCTGGCGTTTCCGGGCGGGGCAGCGTTTTTGTACCTGGCGGTGACCGGGGAGTGGCGGCGGTGGCGCGAGTTCCGGTTGGCGTCGGGACTGGCGCTATTTCTGCTGATCGCTGCGCCGTGGCACATCCTAGCGGGGCTGCGAAATACGGGTGGTCAGGGCGGACATGGATTCTTCTGGTTTTATTTTGTCAACGAACATTTTCTGAGATTTCTGGGGAGGCGGTATCCGCGAGATTACAACAAGCTTCCCTGGGCGCTTTATTGGTCTCTGCACCTGGTCTGGCTATTTCCATGGAGCTTGTATCTGCCCGCGGCGATCCGCACGATCATTGACGAACGCAGAGCGCCCCGGCGAAGTGATTTTGGCGCACGCACCCGATTGTTGTGCTGGACACTTTCGGGAGTGGTGCTGGTCTTCTTTGCGATATCAACCAACCAGGAATACTACACGTTCCCGGCATACTTCCCGTTGCTGATGCTGCTGGCGGATGGAATTGCGCAATGTGAATGGAGCGACTGCGGTTTCGGTGTGCGCAAGGGTTGGCTCAGAATCTCGGCGGGAGCGCTGGCGGTGGTGGGACTGGCTGCAAGTGCGACTTTGCTGACTCTTCTGTGGCAGTCGCGGCATCTGCCGTTTGCGCCCGACATTGGGATCGTGCTGGCGATGCACAATATGGATACGGACACGCTCTCGACGTCGCACGTGCTGGATTTGAGTTATGCGTCTTTTGCCGCGTTGCGTTTGCCGGCGGCCCTGGCAGCTGTTGCATTGATGATGGCTCCACTGCTTTCTTTTCTTCTGCGGATTCGGCGTAGACACTACGCAGCGACGTGGGCACTGGCGGCGGGCATGGCGATTTTTCTGGTGGCGGCGCATATTGCGCTGGGACGATTTGGGCCGTATTTGTCGTCGAAGGATTTGGCGCGCGAGATTGCGGCGCGGGCGCGGCCAGAGGATCGAGTGATGATTTATGGCGATCAGGCCTTTGGATCGTCGTTGCTGTTTTATTTGCAACGGCCGGTGGAACTGGTGGAAGGGCGGACGACTTCGATGTGGTTTGGGTCGACGTTCCCGGATGCCCCGAAAATCTATATGAGCGATGCGGATTTACAGCGGTACTGGACTGGACAGGAGCGGGTGTTCTTGTTTGTGCCCCCGCATCTGAAAGCGAAGGTGGATGCGCTTTTGCCGAGCAAGGTCGTGGTTGCGGAGATTTCGGGGAAGTACGTTTACAGCAACCGGCCCTAGAGTGGGGTTGCGATCTAGTTATAAATGGCGCTCTGTTAGACTTTGAAAATTCCTAACGAGGGAAAGAATCGATGAATGCAAAACGTGCGGCCGTTACGGCGGTTGCAGGATTTCTCGTGTTATTTGGATTCGTGATCGGGGCGGCTAAGGCCCAGTCGGGCGGAGCCGCGCAGGGCCCAGGCGCACCGGGAGCCAAGAAGGCAGAGGAACAATTCAAGAATATCCAGGTGCTCAAGGGAGTTCCGGCGGAGCAGATCTTTCCGACCATGCAGTTCATTACGGCATCGCTGGGGGTGGAATGCGAATTCTGTCATGTACAGAATGCGTTTGAAAAGGACGATAAGAAAAACAAGCAGACCGCGCGCAAGATGATGGAGATGATGTTTGCTATCAATAAAGATAGTTTCGAGGGGCACCGCGAGGTGACGTGCAATTCATGTCACCGCGGCAGTGCGAGTCCGCAGGCGATCCCGGCGGTCATGACTGAAGAGCCTAAAGAAGCGGCGCTCAAAGAACCTGTGGGGGAACCAAGGCCGGCTGACGCGAAGGAAAACACCGGACCATCGGGCGAGCAACTGCTCGAGAAATATGTGCAGGCGGTGGGCGGAGCGGCGACGATCGACAAGGTTACCTCACGGGTGATGAAAGGGACGATTGATTTTGGCGGGAAATCGCTGCCGATCGATATTTATTCGAAGGATCCGGAGAAGCGCATTTCGTTCACACACATGCCGGAGGGTGACAGCGTTACGGCATTCAATGGGAATGAGGGATGGCTGGGTACCCCGGGCCGGCCGTTGCGCGAGATGCACGGCAGCGATCTGGATGGGGCGTCGATTGACGCGGATCTGCACTTGGCCACGCATTTCAAGACAATGTTCAGCGAGGTGCGGGTGCGGGGTACGGAGAAAGTCGGCGACCATGAGGCCTACGTGGTCGTGGGCCAGCGCGAGGGCAAGCCTCCGATTCGCTTGTATTTTGACGAGCAATCCGGATTATTGGTTCGACTGGTGCGGTTCGGAGAAACCGCGCTGGGATGGCTGCCGACGCAGATCGATTACGCGGATTATCGCGCCACCAATGGAGTGAAGATTCCGTATCGCTGGACGCTGGCGCGGCCCAGTGGGCGATTCACGATCCAGGTGAGCGATGTAAAGCAGAACGTTCCGGTGGATGATGCGAAGTTTGCCAAGCCGGCAGCGGAGGAGCAGAAGGGGCCAGCGAGATAATCTTCGCAGCATTGAGTGCTGAGAGTTCTCCAACAAGCGCAATCAACATGAGCAGGGACACTTCGCCGAAGGGTATCGGCCGTCGCTCACGTCCTGCTGTCTCAGGATGCAGCGCCGCTGGTCGCGGTCGTAACCGCCGCCCAGTTAGCCTCGATCGTGACTTCGACCTCGGCTCCCTGTTTGAGTTTTACTTTGTGCCCCTGAGCATCGGTCAGACTGTTCGGAACCGAATCTCTCGATAAAGGTGATCGGCGCCTTCGACCGTGATCTGGGCTTTCTCGGGTTGGCCGGAACTGGGATGCGGGTGAATAACCTTTTCAACTTTCCCTGGGAGCGTAGTTGTCGCCTTTGACTGTTCGGTAGACACGACTGTGAACCCTCCACTTGCGCTGTGCGCGCTTCCACAAGCACACGCGATCCGCACTATCGGATAGCTGCTGGAGCACACATTTTGTTGGCGCCTTCTTTTATAGGCAATCGGTGGAACACTGTAGGCGCATCGGCCTGGCACGGGCTCTGGTCCCTCGATCTCGACCTCAAGTTGTCTGACGACTTCCCCTTTTCGAGAGCCGATTCATAACAAAACCTGATAGGCACGATAAATAGTTTCGATTTCCGTGTGGCTGCCGTGAACGTTACAGTGAGGCGGTCTTGGATTGTGTTCATCGCCAGTATCCGGAGGAGGACAAGGCACAGGGACTGGATCTCTCCCAACAGGAAGAAGGGGAATATGATTGGGAGGCGTCGGCGTAGAGGCTGGCCGCGAGTTGTTGGGGCATTCTGACGCGGCGACAGCGTGAAGGACGCAGAACAGGACTTGACGACATTATGACGAAGATTGAGGCAGTCATTCAAAACTCCAGGCTGGAAGCGGTGAAAACCGCGCTGCATGAAATCGGCGTCGAAGGCATGACGGTAGTCGAGGTGCGAGGGCACGGGCGGCAGAAAGGGCATACCGAGGTTTACCGCGGGCGCGAGTACAGCGTGGATCTGATTCCCAAGACCAAGCTGGAGATGGTGCTGGCCGATGCGATGGTGGAGAAGGCAGTGCAGGCCATCCTGGGGGCGGCACGCACGGGAAAGATCGGCGACGGGAAGATTTTTCTGTCCCGTGTCGATGAGGCGATCCGCATTCGCAATGACGAGCGGGGTGAGGGAGCTCTGTAGGCGGTTGGACGCGAGCTTCCGCGAGGCTACGACAACAATTTCTACCGGGACGCGACCGGAACGGCATCTGACAGGCAGTGGTGAATTGGCCCTCCCCCCAGTGGCTGGTGTCGCAGGGGGTGAATTACATTCATGATGGCAGCGTCCTCATTGATCAGCGAACTACGGAGTTCCCTCAGCGACGAATCAGCGCGTATTCAGCGGGAGTTCGAAGCGTCCGGCGACGGGCGTGCGGCCGTGGCGCAACGCACACGGCTGGTGGAAGACATTCTTGCACGGCTGTGGCGCGATCTCGTTTCGCCTGACGCGGCCAAGCCTGCCAACTTTGCGCTTGTGGCCACGGGAGGTTTCGGCCGCGGATGGCTGTTTCCTTATTCCGATATTGATCTGCTTTTTCTTTTTGGGGACCGCGAGGCCGAGAAAGCTTTCAAAGATCCAGTTCGCCGCTTTTCGCAGGAATTGTGGGACCTGCGGCTGAAGCTGAGTCCGGCGTCGCGGATGTTGAGCGAGTGCGACCGCTTCGACGCCAGCAATACTGAGTTCACCATTTCTCTTCTCGACTGCCGCTATCTTGCAGGCGATCACGACCTGTTCCGGCGGCTGCATGACAAGGTAATCCCCAAGCTCGTGATGCGGGAATCCAAGGCTCTGTTGCAGGGGCTGGCAGAGGTTACGCGGGAGAGGCATGCAAAGTATGGGATGACGCTTTACCACCTGGAACCGAATTTGAAGGAGGCGCCGGGCGGGTTGCGCGACTGCAATGTGGCCTGCTGGCTTGCGCTCATATCGGCGATGGACAAGCTGCACGACTGGCCGGATGCGAGTTCGCTGCGGGCTCCGG
>OCTA010003433.1_pt1 | contig 14043 bp, 9 predicted proteins | sample 1538991 | NCBI WGS metagenome assembly OCTA01 (sample SAMEA3539302, study PRJEB22396) | soil metagenome | biome: tundra; feature: field; material: soil | place: USA | collected 2010-05 | depth 0.15 m
TGGGTGCCGCGATCCGGCGTTGCATGCTCAGCATCCTCGAAATCATCAAGAAAACCACCGAGTTTCTCGAGGCGAAGGGCGTGAAGAATCCCCGGCTGAACGCCGAACTGCTGGTGGGCCACGCGCTCGGTCTGCCACGCATGCAGCTGTATCTGCAGTTCGAGCGCCTGCTGACCGAACCGGAACTGGACAAAATCCGTCCCCTCGTAAAGCGCCGCAGTCAGCGCGAGCCGCTCCAGTACATCCTGGGCGAGATGGAATTCTTTCACGTCAAGCTGAAGGTGGACCGTCGCGCGCTGATCCCGCGACCCGAAACGGAGCAGTTGTGCGAAGTGATCTCCGTACAGCTCGCGCGTCCGCCGGGGACGATTCTGGACCTCGGGACGGGCAGCGGAGCCATCGCGCTGGCCCTGGCGACGTTTTATCCGCAAGCCACGGTGACCGGCCTGGACGTGAGTGCGGACGCCCTGGCGCTGGCCCGGGAGAATGCCGCAGCGCTCGGCTTGGACGCACGCACCAGGTTTCTGGTCTCCGACTGGTTCACGGCGCTTGAGCCGGGCGTGCGATTCGACCTGATCGTGGCCAACCCGCCATATCTGTCGGAGGCGGAGATGTCGGCCACGCCGCCGGAGGTACGCGGGCATGAACCGAAGGTGGCGCTGTCGCCGGGTCCCGACGGCACGGAGGCGCTGGCCCGCATTCTGGCGGAGGCGCCCCGCCATCTGGCCGACGACGGCTTGCTGGCTCTGGAGACGGGAATCGACCAGCACGGAAAATTGCGGGATTGGGCCACCGCTGCGGGCTTTGCGCGCGTCGAATCGCGGCGGGATCTCAGCGGCCGGGACCGGCATCTTCTGGCGTGGAGACAGTAATACGGAAGCAAGCAGCCGGATGCAGGCTCCGACAGCGGACAATATCGCTCAACCGTTTTTCAAGACCTGCACGGTCAGCGGCGCGTTGCCATCGGCCCAATACTGGGGGTTCTTGGACAGCGCCAGCGCGTCGGACAGCACCCGCAAGCTCTCGCGGAGGGGAATGTCGACTTTCGTCACGCCCGTATCTTCGTCGGTGCCGAACTCGTCCTCGTCATCCGAATCTTCATCCGCCTTCTTGTCCGCTTTCACGGGCTTCGGCGCAGGGGGTCCAAGGGTGATCTCGGTATACGGGAAGTCGGTCTTGGCGAGTTGGTCCTTCTCGGCCCGCATCGTCTTCTTGAAGACATCGTCGAGTTCCTTCTGATGCCGCCGCTCCTCCAGGTTCAGCGAGATGTCCTTGTGGTCCTGCTTCTCCTTGAACCACTCCATGTTCTTTTTGAGATAGGCAAACTCCTCCAGATGGTCGAGGCGGGACCGGCTCGCCGCCCGCAATGGGGTGAGAAGCTTTTGATCGAGGGGATGGCCGTTGAAGACGGTCGAGGGAATTTCGTCCCAGACCAGGGCGTGGGGCAGGTCGGATTCACCGATCGGCAGATACTGGTCCGCCGAGGGCAGGACGATGTCGGGCACGACCCCCTTGTTTTGCGTCGAGGCGCCGTTGGGCAGGTAGAATTTCTGGATCGTGAGCCGCGCCGCCCCCGTCTTGTCCGGCAGACGCGCGAGCATGCGGTTGACGGTCTTCATCTCCACGATCGTCTGGACGGAGCCCTTGCCGTGGGTCGACTGATCGCCGATGACGATGGCGCGACCGTAGTTCTGGAGGGCGCCGGCCACGATCTCGGAAGCCGAGGCGCTGAAACGCGAGACCAGCACTGCCAGCGGACCTGTATAGCGAATCTGTGTATCTTCATCGCTGTCCACCTGAATCTCGCCGCCCACCGACTTCACCTGCACCACAGGACCCTTGTTGATGAAAAGCCCGGTCAAATCGATCGCCTCCGAAAGCAGGCCCCCGCCGTTGGTGCGCAGGTCGAGCACGATGGCTTTGACGCCGGCGGCGTCGAGACGGTTGATGAGCTCGGCGACGTCCTTGGTGGCGCTGGTGCGCTCCTCGCCGCTGTTGTTGTCGTCATCATCCGAGAGACCGTAAAACGAGGGCAGGGTGATGACGCCCATCGGCATTTTTTCCCCCGCGGCGCCGGGCACCTGGTAAACGGCGGCCCGGGCCCGGGCCGAATTGAGTTTCACCACATCGCGGACAATCGTGATCGTCTTCCGGACGGAGCCGTCGGTGACAGCGCCGGGAACGAACGTGAGTGTCACCTTCGTGCCCTTTTGACCGCGGATCAGATCGACGACCTTGCGGAGTTTCATGCCGATGACATCGACCGGGTCCCCTCCCTCGCCACTCACCGCGATGATCTTGTCATTGGGGTGCAATTGCTTGCCGAGATCGGCGGGCCCGCCGGGAATGAGTTCCTTGACCACGCATTGATTGTCCTCAAATCCCAGCACGGCTCCGATGCCGATGAGCGAGAGCCGCATCTGGATGCCGAAATCCTCGAAGCTCTCGGGCGAAAAGTAGCTGGAGTGCGGGTCGTAGAGATTGGCGAGGCAGGTGAGGAACATCTCCGCCACGTCGTCCGTTTCGAAGTCAGCCAGGTTTTTGAGCATGCGCTCATAGTGTTTCCGGACCGTCTGCTTCGCCTCGTCGGGGGCCTTCTTGGTGAGGATTTCCTGGATGACCTCGAATTTCAGCCGGCGGCGCCAGAGGTCGTCGGCTTCGGCGGCGGTGGCGGGCCAGGCATCCTTTGAGCGGTCGATCGGATAAGTATCGTGGGACGTCAAATCGATCTCCTTTTTCAGCTCGTCGAAAATCCAGTTGACGCGTTGGTCGACCCGCTTCTCGAACATCACGTAGATGTCGAATGGAGCGTCAAGTTTGCCCAAGGTTCGCAGGTTGTAATAAAGGCCCGGCGCGTAACGCTGCGTGAAGGCCTCCTGGTCGGTGCCGAGGAAGAACAACCGTTGCGGGTCGAGGTCGGCCATGTAATCATGGATCAGGTTCTGACCGAGATCGGGCTTGAGCTGGTTGTCGACTGCCTGGTGGTTGAAATTGAATTGTTCGAGGAGCTCGACCATCGTGCTCACTTCGGCGGCCCGGGCGCGTGTTGTCTCGAAATTGCGTTCCGGCAGGGCGCGGCTGCTGGAAAGAACGGCCAGAAACAACGCGGCGACGGCCAAGGCGCGGCCGAGTCGCGGAAAGGGCGGGAGAGAAGATATCATTGGTTTTTGAGAAAGGCGGCCGCGCGAGATGTTTCATGACGCAGCACCCTCCCGAGCGTTACGTAACAAAGCACAAACCATGACCGCTTCAAGGCTGTTGCGGCGATTGGCCTCTCACCGGCCGGATTTTCCGATGGGCGGACGCGATTATCTGATTGGCCGGCCAGCGTGTTGGTACCGGCGAAAATTGCGCCAGCGGGCCGGTGGCCCGCATTTGCACCTCCGCCTCCTTCGGCCCTGCCCTCACCGGGCCGCGGCCTCATTGCCTGGGACAGTCTCGTGGGGCAGCAGCAACAGGACAATTTGCCGGGTTTCCGCGAGCCGCCTGCAATATTCGGCCCAGAAGGCCGCTTCATCGGCGAAACCCAGCCAACGTGCAAGCGGAGCGCGAGCTTCGGGGGAAGCCGCCAGCACGCTCACCGCTCGATTGGCGTCGCCGCGCAACAAGATCTCAATCCGCTTGAGGAAATCGTAGTCTTCGAGCAGGCGGGCGGCCGCGTCGCCGAGAATAAGACCGGCCGCGGCCAGCGTCCGCAGTCCCTGGCGCGTTCCGGGCCGGCGGAGGGCGGGAAACGCATGGCCATGGCGAAGTTGGAGCAACTGCACCAGAAACTCGAAATCCACCAGTCCGCCGGCGCCGGTTTTGAAGGCGCGCTCCGGCGGGGAGACCACGTCGCGCTCGCGCTCGATCCGGCCCCGCATGGCCCACATCGCCGCCGTGGCGGAATCGCTCTGCGGGGAACCATACAGCAACTCTGCGACGAATGTTTCAAATTCCGCGGCGAGGCTCGCCGGACCCGCGACCGTCCGCGCCCGCGTCAGCAACTGACGTTCCCACGGTTGAGCCGAGGGGCCCGCATGATACGCGCGCAGGATTGCCGGGGTGGTCACGAACGGACCCGCGTCCCCGTGGGGCCGCAGCCGGAGATCGATTTCAAAGGTTGCCCCCAGCGGCCCACCATGCCGCAGCAGTTGCTGGAGCTCGCGGACAATTGACTCAGCCGGCGCGGCGTCGGAATCGGCGGCGACGAACAGGAGATCGAGATCGGAGCCGAAGGTCAGCTCGGCGCCGCCGTATTTGCCCAGCGCCACCAGGAGAAGTCCGGGCGCGGGATCGAGCTTCCGCAGTTCGTGTTGCAGGACGGCGTCCGCGAGGAGGGAAAGACTGGCCTCGACTTGCTCGATGTCGAGGTAGCCGAGAAGTTCCCCGATGGCATAGCGCACCTGCTCCGCTTTCACGTACAACCAGAGCCATTCGGCGTGGCCCTTGCCCGCGGGCCCGGCCGCGAGTTCCCCGGCGAGGCCCGCGGCGTCCTTGCGTTTTCGCAGGATCTCGGGTCGCAGGACCTCCTCGACAATCTCCGGATGAGCGGCGAGCAGCTCGTAAATGAAGGTGCTGCGATCGAACAGCAGCGCCAGCACACGGAAGAACTGGGGGTTGGCCGCGCAGCTGTTGAAAAACTGCTGGCGGGTCCCGTACCGTTCGGCAAAACGCGCGATCCGGCGCAGCGTCGGCACCGGGAGCGCAAGTTTCGGAAGGATTTCGTCGAACGTGTCCGCGAGGTGTTGGAAGCGGACGACGAGTTCACGGTTCACCTGATGTCCGTGGTCGCCGCAGACGAAGAGCCGCAGTTCGTCCGCCGCCCCGGCCTCGGAGCCAAACCACCGGTGGAGGCGCTCGACCACCGCCGGCGGCGCGTCCGTCGACGTGAAGAACTGCCACCATTCCTGAAACCCCTGGCTGCCGGCTTCGCGGCGGAAGAGCCCTTCGTAGATCCGCCGGACGCGGGTGCGCACGGCCTTGAGTTGATGCTGGAAGGTCGCGGCGGAGGAGAAGCCCAACGTCCGCGCGATCGCGGTGATCTCGCCGGCATCGGCCGGCAGGGCGTGCGCGTGATGCTCCTCCCGCATCTGGATGGCATGTTCGACCCGGCGCAGAAACCAATACGCCTCGCTCAGAAATTCCGCCTCCCCCGCCTGCATCAGCCCGTAACGCAGCAACTGGTCGAGCGCCACCGTGGTCGAGTGGGTTTGCAGGAAAGGATACCGGCCCGCATGCAGCAGTTGAAAGGCCTGGACGATGAACTCGATCTCGCGAATGCCGCCGTGACCCGACTTCACATCGCGCGCGAGCGCGTGGGTGCCGACCACCTCCTGCTCGGTGCGGGCCTTCATGGCGGCGACCTCGGCCAGCAGCGACGGCGGCGGATGGCGCGGATAGCGGAACGACTGCAGGCTCTCGAGCAATTCTGCGCCGAGCGCGAGGTCGCCGGCGACGGGTCGCGCCTTGATGAGGGCCATGCGTTCCCATGTCTGGCCGGCGGCCGCGTAATAGTTTTCGAGGCTGGCGAGCGAACGCACGAGCGGGCCATAGGCGCCTTCGGGCCGCAGCCGGACGTCGACGCGAAACAGGAACCCGTCGGCGGTCGGCGCCTGCAGCAACCCCATGGTGTGCTCGCCAACCTTGGTGAAGAATTCGGCGTTGGTGAACGCCCCCGGCTGTCCGTCCTTCCGGCAGTGGCCCTCGCCTTGATAGACATAGATGAGGTCGATGTCGGAAGAAAAATTGAGTTCCTGGCCGCCGAGCTTGCCGAGCGCCAGCACGCAGAAGCGCGCGGGCCGGCGGAGTTCTTCGTCCCACGGTTCACCGTAGCGGCGCGTCCATTGCCGCAGGGAGAGGAAATAGCACTCGCGCAGGCAGAACTCGCCCAACCGGGTCAATTCCTCGACGGTGATGGGGGTGGAGGCGAGGCCGTTGACGTCGCGAAAGGCGATGCGGAGCGTCATCTTGCGCCGCCAGCGCCGCAGTAGGCTCATATAGACCTCGTCGTGCGCCAGCTCTTCTTTGGGGGCCACGGCGGTGCAGGCGCGCCACTCATCGAGCAGCGCCTGGTAACGATAATTGGCTTCGCGATTGTGCGGTTGTTCCAGCCAGAGCGCGTACTCGGGATATTGTAGCAGCAGCCGGGCGTAGAGCGGGCTCGCATCGGCCAGCCGCTCGATCCGGAGCCAGGCGTCAGGCGGAAGCGCGCTCGCATCCCAGGCGGGGTGATCCTGGCGGAGCAAGGCGCGGAATTTTCCGGACAAAGCGTGACCGGTGGGCGCGCTCACGGGCGGCTTAATGGCGGCTGAGAAGGTCGCGCGCCTCGTCGAGCAGGCGCTTTTCTTCTTCAGTCAGCGCGCCGAAGCCCTCGCTGTTGATTTTGTCGAGGATGCGGTCCACTTCCGCCCGCAGGTCGCTACGATTGGTGAGGTTCACATGAAAACGGGGAGCGGCGTCCTTCTTCCGGCGGCGAAACCAGCGGGGCAGTTCAATGCTGGCGCGCGAGGATCCGCCAAACGGATCCACGCGGCCGGAAATCCGGTAGTAGGCGTAGGCGACGAGCATCGCCGCGAGATTGGCCACACTGCCATTCCACAACGGCGACGGCCGGCCCAGCAGCTCGTAGAAGAGAAGACAGACGAGATTCAACGCCACCCAGAACCAGCAAAAAAACTTGGGCTTCGCGGTCACGGGCACGATGAAAAAGACGAGGAACGTCATCGGCTCGTCCGCGTGATAGCAGCAATACAGGGCGAAGATGCCCGACAAGGCGGCGAGCGGCCCGAGGAGCGGCCAGTCGACCCCGAGGGGATAAACGGCGAGCCACGCGGCCGCGCCAGCGACGACGAAGGCGGAATAGAGCCAGACAAAGCGACGCGTCCCCACCAGTTCCCGCACCGCCCCGCCAAAGAAATATAGGCCGAGGAGGTTGAAGATCAGGCTGAAGATTCCGCCGCCGTACCCGGCGGTGTTCTGCAGGAAATTATAGCTGACCAGCGTCCACAGTTTACGGCCGTGCACGACGGCGTTGGCGGCGAATCCCAGCCAGCTGTAATGACCAAAATAGTTCAGCCATCGCTCGGCGACGTGCTGCAGCAGGAACAGCGCGGTGAAGATGGCCATCAGCCATTTAACCACGTCGAACGAGAACGGGTTGTCCCTCTCCCGCATGTATGGGCGGTCCGAAAGCATCCGAGCAATGAATTAGAGTGACATACGGTTAAACTCAAGCATCTGGCGTGACTTGGACATGGTTTTGTCCGGGCGGTGCCTTCGGACCCCAGCGGGCAACCCCTGGCATAGGGCGCGGACATTTCACCTGCCGGCCGGAAGAATCTTCGGACGGCCGACAACCAAGATACACGCCCCGGGCCGCGCCGGTCGCGGGGATACCCTTGACAGGCGACGGCATTCGTTTTTGTTCGCGGTTAACCATGGCCAATAAAGCAGACAAGTGGGAAATCAACGCCGCCGGCAAATTTTACGTCGACCAGCAATGCATCGACTGCGATCTGTGCCGCGAGACGGCGCCAGCTTTCTTCACCCGATCCGAAGAGGGTGGTTACTCGTTTGTGAGTAAGCAACCGACTACGGAAGAGGATATTGCGGCTTGCATGGAAGCGCTGGAGGGCTGTCCGGTCGAAGCCATTGGCAACGACGGCGACGCGTGAGCCGGCCGATTGCCGGTTGGAGGGCGTTGAACGGCGCGCGGTGAAACCACGATGGGACAGATTCTGGCCCATTGCTTCGGCACAGAATGTTAATTAAAATCCGATAAGGAATTAACTTTAGGCTCCGTGACCGGGCCGCCCGGCCGGTCGTGGCCGCTCTTCTCCTCGAGCAATGGAAGCACGATTTTGTCGGTTGTTCGTCACGGTGGCGGTGATCGCCGCGCGAGCTCCGGCGGAAACCCCGGTCGAGTTGCCGGTATTCCCGGTGCCTTCGCCCCGGGTGGCGCTGGAGGATCCCGTCGCGTCGTTTGCCATGCCGATCACCGCGCTGCGCTATGAGCCGCTGTTGGACGTGGAGGCGCGCAACCAGGCCGAGGCCCAGGCGGACGTCGCGATCCGGGGGGGCATTTTTGAGAACACCGGCTTTCGGATCGGCGGCGCATTCCTCTACGATCCACAGACCGGCCATTACTTCGCGGAGCTCCCCGTGGCGCCGGCCATGATTTCAGCGCCCCGGATCCTGACGGGCGCGGAGAACGCGCTCGGCGGATTCAATGCGGACGTCGGCACCGTGGCCTATGACTGGCAGGCCATCCGCTCGCGGGGGGAGTCGACCGCCACGGCGGGACAGTACGATTCCTACGATGGCAGCTTTTACCAGGGAGTCCTCAGTGACGCCCGCGTGGGAGGCCGCGTGCTGGCCGCCGACGCCGAGGTGGCGCGTTCGACCTCCGACGGTTCCGTGCCGTATGGCGATCATCGTTATCAGCGCTACAACGTGCGTCTCCAGCTTGCCGGCGGTGACTCGCAAACGGACCTTTTCTACGGTTACCAGAGGAAGTTCCTCGGCTGGCCCAATCTTTATACTCCATTTGGCTCCGACGAATCCGACTACCTGAAGACCGCTCTATTGGTGCTCAACCATCGCCTGCGCTGGGGCCCGGGCGATCAGCTCGAGGTCGCGGTTTTTTGGCGGCGCAACGATGATGATTACGCGTTCGATCGCTTCGCGCCCGTTGGCCCCGTGCACCCGTTCCAGCACACGACCTGGACGGAAGGCGTGACGGTGTCCGGGCACGACGACCTGGGCGTCATCGGGTTTGGCTATGATGCGGCGGTTCTCGCCGACGACCTCAGATCCACCTCGCTCATTTTCGGCCGTTTCCACTCGCGGACCTACACGAAGGTCGGCGCCGCTCCCGACAAGGTCTGGCCGCTCGATGGCGGGCGCCGCCTGACGATGAAGACCGGAGTGACTTTTGACGGGACCAACCGGGATGCCTCGGCCGTCTCCCCTTTGGCCGAGATCGCCCTGGACGAAACGGAGCCTGCCGGCGGCTCAAGCCGTCTTTACGTCAACTACGCTGACTCGAGCCAGGTGCCGACTTACACGGCGCTCAATTCCAGTCCGAGCTCCGGGCTCTTCCGGGGCAACCCGGACCTTGGGCGCACCTATAGCCACAATCTCGAAGCCGGCCGCGACGGTGGGCAAGGTGCCTGGCAGACGCATGTCGCGGTATTCTATCGTCGCGATGACCATCTGGTGGATTGGACTTTCCAGCGCGGGGTGGTCGCCCGCACGGCCAGCCCGGTCGATATCGACACCGCCGGGGTTGAAGGCACCCTGCGGTGGTCGGCACCCCGGGGCGAGGTCATCCTCGGCTACACGTACCTGCACAAGCGCGCCGACTATGGCCCGGCAACGGTGGACGGCAGCTTCTACGCGCTTAACTTCCCGAAGCATCGGCTGACGGTGGCCGTCGTGGCCCGGCTAGGCGGCGGCTTCGAACTGCGCATGGACAACCAGGCGCGCATCCAGGAGGACAATCCGCTGCGCACGGCGGGGGGAAACCAGGCGGTCATCTCGTCGTTGGGACTGTTCTACCGTCCCCCCGGAATGCGAAACCTCGAATTCCAGTTGCAGGCCGACAATCTCTGGAACAGCTCCTTTCAGCAGGTGCCGGCCGTCCCGGCGGCCCGCCGCGAAATCTCCGCCGGCGCGACGTATCGCTGGTGAGCGGAGCACCGCCCTGGCTTCTCGTGGCCGCGAGCGCCAGCGAGCGGTCCGGACAGCCGGTTCAGGGCGCCGCGGGAGCCGGCGCCACCATGCCCACGAGATCGTCCCGAAACTCGGGCAGCGGCAACGTGAGCAGATCGTGCTCGGTCGCGCCGCCGGTCGTTGCGACCTCCGCTCCGGTCACGGGATCGAACCACTGCGCGACGAACCGGCCGGCCGGCCAATGCAGCAGGGTGACCGATTGGCCGGTCAGACGCGGAGGATTGTAGCGCAGCGCGCCGGCGGGATAAACAACCCAGGGCGAGCAGACGTAGAGCAGGCCTTTGTTCGCATTCCGCAGCCCGACGGCTTCGGGGCCGAAGCGCCAGCCGCCGAGGTAATCGGCGGCCTTGATCCGCTCCAGGCGCAACATCTCCAGGTTGATTCGCTCGACGCCGGCATTGGCGATTTCGACGAGGCGCTTGCCGGACGGAAGGTCGACGGAGAACTCCCGGCCGGTCTTCGCCGGCGGCTCGCGTTGCGCATCAGGAGCAGCGGGCTTGGTCCGGAAGATCTCGGCGCCGTCGACCCGGACGACGAGGTCGGGCTCGGCGCCTGAGGGACCGACACGCAGCACGAGCTTGGCTTTCTCGTCGAACCACGCCGTGAGCCGGAGCAAGTGTTGCCGGTCGGGATCCTTGGTGCCGAATAAGTAACCTGACAAGCACTCCGCGGATCGTTCCGCGGCCAGCGGGCTGGACACCGCGCAAACATTGGCCGGTTGGTTGCGCCAGCCGGAATTCAGCGCGAGTTGCGCATTGAACGATCCGCCTTCCGGAAGGACGTTGGCGAGTTCCGCCGGCGGAACGTCCGGACCGGGGAAGTCGACCGGCGTCCAGGCTCCCTCGGGCCAGCCCGCCCGGCGCAGCAGTCCGCTCATGGCGGCATACAGCGGATAAACGTCGTCCTGCTGGATCTCCTCCCACCACCAGGACATCGAGGTGCCAACCGAGCCGCCGAGCGCGCCTCCCCACAGCGCCTGACGGAACCCGCGCAGGTGGGGGTCGGCCGCGATGTTCCAGCTCCCGCCATTGACGCCGAATTCGCCAATCATCGCCGGTTTGTTGTAACGTTCGACAAACGAGCGCGCGACCGAGGACAAGCGTCGCGCGGGGGCGGCTTCATTATACGAATGGTAGATCGCGAAATCGAGTTCCGGCAGGTTCCAGATTTCCGGACGATCGCTGGCGCTGGTGAGGCTGGTCGTCACCAGATGGTGGTACGGATCGTTCGCCCGGAACCATTGCCCCATCTCCCGATGCCAGGCCGCGACGTCGGCGCCGTTGAGCGGGCCGTAGACGTTGTCGATTTCGTTGAGGAGCTGCCAGGCCAGCAGGTTCGGGCTGTAGCCGTAGCGGCCGACCAGGTAGCGCAGTCGTTTCTGATAGATCGACCGCGCCTGCGGATTGGTGAAAAAGTCATTGGGCGCGGCGCAAGGTCCCCCGAGCGTTACGTTATAGGGATTGGTCTTCCAGAAATTGTTGTTTCCGCTCCAATTCTGGTTGTCGCGTTGGAACATCCCGTGGTGGTCGAAACACAGGAGGAGGTAGATGCCGTCTTGTTCTGCGGCCTGGAAAACGTGATCGAGTCTCCACGCCTCATCGAGTTTGTAGCGATTCAATGTTCCGGGGGTGTGCTCCAGTCCCGCCCACCATGGGCTCATCCACAGCCGCGCGTAGTTCTCGCCGGCCCGCTGCATCTCAGCAAACCACTGGTCGTAATCGTAGGTGCCGCCGCGCACGGACTCATCGGCGCTGTGGCCGACGGACCAGCAGACATTTTCGCCGATGAGGCGCAGAGGTCTGCCCGCGGCCGTTTCGAAGTTCCGCCGATCCGGCGCCGTGCGCACCCAGCCGGTTCCGCCGGCGATTGCGACGGGCGCGACGTTAAAGTGGGCGACTACGGGCTCCCCCACGAGCACGGCGTGGACCGAGATGCGCAACGACAACGTGTAAGCACCGGGTTCGGTCGGCGTGAAACGGATCCGCCATTGCGCGGCGCCCAGCGGCGTCAGGATCTCCGCACCGTTGGCGAGGGAGCGGGTGAAATCCTGATACCAGAACGCGGGTACGGCGAGCTGGCCGCCCGACGGCAGCGTGAACGTCGCGTCGAGGCGGATCTGCTCCGGATCGAAATTGTTGGCGGCGCCCGGCACCTGGTCCACCTGGAACTCGGCGCACTGCCAAAGCCGGGGCGGATTGAGGGGGACGATTTGGGGCGATTGCGCCCGAAGTCGTTCCGGATTGAGCACGCACATGGCCACGCAGATTAACGCAGCGGAATTTCCGAGGAAGGACATAAGCCGTGAATCGTGGAGAAGAGTCGGCCGTGAAGTCAAATCTGCCGTCCGTCGGATCAGCCGGGTGGCGCCAAGGATCGGGGCGACACCCGCCGAACAAAAACCCGCTGGGGACGGCGGGTTCCACCGCTTTAGGCGGGATCGGCGGCGGGTCCCGTCAAGATCGGCGCGGCGGCTGGCCGGCACGCCAGCGCGCATCGAGCGCCAGGGCGCCGGGTCCGGCCACCAGCAGGAACAACAAGCCGAACCACATCGCAAAATCGGTGCGGGCCTCATGCACCATGCTCAGCCAGCCATAGCTCTTGAGCTTCATCAAGGAAAAGCCCAGATAGCCGTGTCCCAGCAGGATCGGAATCTTCGTGGTGAAAATTGCCACCGAGATGTCGACCAACAGCGCCAGCGCCGCCGGGCGGCTGAACAGACCGACGAGGACCAGGAATCCGCCGAGGGTTTCCACCACCGCGACGAAGGGCCCGGAAAACTCCGGCCACGGGATGCCGATGCCGGCAAAGCGGCCGGCGGCGTTGGCGACCGGGTCAACAAACTTGAGAATGCCTTCGTTCAGGAACACGCCGCCCACCACCAGACGGATGAGGACATTGGCGTTCGCGCCGCCGGCGGGCGTGATCAGACGGGACGGATTCATTGCGAGGTGCGAAATATTCCCGGGGACCTACCGGTGACTTATTTATATCCTATTCGTCAGGGAAGGCGAGCGCAACCGGCCAAGAATTCAGATAGTAGGACAGCTCTTATCCGTCGCCGGCTCTTTTTCCGGACTGCATCTGCGGCAGGGCCGGATTAAAGTAAGTCATGACTGAGTCCTCAAATTATCAGACCTACGCCACCTCCCTGCTGGCCGATTTCCGCGCGCTGAACAAAGGGGATGTGCCGCGACAGGAAGTGCTGACCGACTGGCTGGAAGACTTCCTCCTGCGCGCCCGCAGACATGCCTTCACGATCGGACCGACGGATGTGGAAAACCTGAACGCGCTGGACGATTTCGTGCGCCTGAACCGGATTCCGGCCACGGCCCGCGCCGCCCTGGCGTGAGCTGCCGAGCCGTCGGGTGGGGTTCCGGCTGCTTTGGCGGACAGCCCCGGTGAAGCGGTTCAGGAGCCTGCTGGCAGGCGAATTATCCGCCGCATCCGCAAGCTCGCTTGCCCCGGTTGATCACATGATAGCACGCTCCGGGAAATTCGAGCCGCAGCTTCTCCTCCCGGTCGTGACCATCAAGGGGAGAAATGTACAACCCCGACCCCTTCGACCCTTTAGGCCTAGAGGTTGCCCACAAAGGGAACAGTCACGGACATGGCACCGAGCGGCTTCGGGAGCAATCCGCTCTCCAATCTTTGTGAATTCTGTGCCTCTTCGTGGCCTCCACACCGCGCGGAGATCGAAGTCGAACCCGAACCTCGAATCATTGGCCACGATGAGGTACGAAGCGCCACGAAAATTTCCCGTCAGTTCTGCGGAAACGCGCCCTGCAAGAATGCCTGCACATGTTCGTACGAACGATGCACGTTTGAAGGCGAGTTGTCGTTCCTGATCCAGGTCTTCCGATACCAGTCCTCGAAAGGCGGGCGCTCGGCGCGACGCAGGTCGTCCTCGAGCCTTTTCAATTCGTCCCGCGCGGCGAAGCACAGGCCGCGCGCCTTCGCGTCGTTGGGCTCGTCCACCGCCTGCACCAGAAGAATCGCCGCGTTTGTCTGGCCTTCACCCCGCAAGGACAAAATGCAAGGGCGTGTTGCCCAAATCATCTGGATAATTGAACATTCTTAAGAGTGGTTCGTCTGACATCGGTAAGATGATGGGACGACACGAAGGGCAGAAGGAGTTGTTCAGTTACCAAGTGAACTTGGACCGGCGGGTGCGCGCCGACCATCCGTTGCGGGCGATCCGGGCGGCGGTCGACTTCAGTTTCGTGCGGCAGGAGGTGGCTCGCTGTTACGGTTACAACGGCAATGAGTCGGTTGATCCGGAGGTGATCCTCAAGCTGATGTTCGTGCTCTTCTTCGATAACGTGAAGAGCG
>OCTA010003436.1_pt1 | contig 14035 bp, 11 predicted proteins | sample 1538991 | NCBI WGS metagenome assembly OCTA01 (sample SAMEA3539302, study PRJEB22396) | soil metagenome | biome: tundra; feature: field; material: soil | place: USA | collected 2010-05 | depth 0.15 m
CCAGCCTCGACCTCAGCTCCGCCCTGGCGCATTCCAATAATCCCTATTTCAAGATCCTCGGCGACCGCCTGGGCTACCAGCGGGTGGTGCACTACGCCAGCCTCTTCGGTCTCGGCGAAAAGGCCGGATGGCAGATCCCCGGCGAGCGCCCCGGCGTGCTGCCCGAGGCGCCACCGGAACACGGCGGTGTGGGCATGATGACGGCGTATGGCGAAGGCATCCAGTTGACGCCCTTGGAACTCGCCGCCCTGGTTTCGGCCATCGCCAACGGCGGGACCCTTTACCACCTTCAATATCCCAAGAGCCAGGAGGAGATCGGCCATTTCGTGCCGCGCGTCAAGCGGCATTTGGATATCGCGAATTGGATTAAAGATGTCAAGGTCGGCATGCGCGGAGCCGTGGACTTCGGCACCGCCCACCGCGCCGGCGTCGATCAGACCGAGCCCATCCTCGGCAAGACCGGAACTTGCCACGATTCCCGCGCTCTCAACCACCTGGGCTGGTTCGGCTCTTTCAACGATGTGGAGCGCAATCAACTGGTCGTGGTGGTGTTGCTCACGGGCGGCTTCCGGATCAACGGCCCCATCGCCGCGGGCGTGGCGGGTTCTATTTATAAGCAGCTCTCGAACGAGAACTTCTTCGCCAGCAGCCGCATTCTCTCTACCCAGATCTGCTGCACCCGCTGACGTACCGGTACCCCAGCCTGCCCGGTTAGTTGCCGTTAATGCGCCCGTCTGTCCCGCAGCACTGTTGCTTTTTCCCAACTTCTGACTCCTGACTCCTGACTTCCGGCTCCATCCCCATAGTTAGCTTCTCCCTGCTAACTACAGTTAGTTCGGTACTTCTCATGTCCAAGTACGGGTAGTGCCTCTGTAACCTCTAACTCCCGCAAAATCATTTACATCTGTCAGAAACCTCGGATACACTCAGTCAGACGGGAAGGATGAATGCAAATGAAAATAGCCGCCAGCCGGATAACAAAAGACTCGGAGCGAGGTAACGCGATAGTGGAAGCCACAGTCATTTTACTGCTGATGTTTGGGCTTCTGTTTCTGGTCGTCGATCTATCCCTCGCGCTCTTCACCAAGGCGACTCTGCAGACGGCCGTGGAGGAAGGCGTGCGATTCGCCGTGACCACCCGGCTGGCGACGGGCCAAGCCTATTTGAACGACTCGATCGTGCAGGTGGTACAGCAAAACTCGTTGGGCATGCTGAACGGCGCCAACGGCGCCTGCAAGATCTCGATCAATTACTCTAACCCCGTCACGGGCGCGGCCAGCACCGGCAACGGAGGCGACGTGGTGGAAGTCTCCGTGGCCGGCTACAAATATACCCCGGTCGGCATTCTCAAAAGCGCCAACCCCATCTCCATCACCGCCAGTTCATCGGATGTGATGGAATCGTGCCCGCTGGGCGGCTGCCCACCGATAGCCAATCCCGCGCCGCCAGTGTGCAACTGAGGATACCAAGATGTCCGGAAAGAGAGGATCGCAAGCTATGTGCCGCAAGCGCAACGAAAAAGGCAACTCATACATCGAGTTCGTGCTGGTCGCGTCTTTCTTCTTCGTGCCCGTCATACTCGGCATGATCACAGTCGGTATCGCCATCATCCGCAACTTTCAAGTGAACGAACTGACCCGCGACGTCGGCCACATGATGGCCAAGGGCGTGGATTTTTCGCAGCAGACGAATCAGAATCTGGTCGTAAACGACCTGGCGAATGGCTTGAGCCTGCAGGCCAACAACGGCAACGTCACCGGAAGCGGTTCCGGCAACGGCGTATTGGTGCTTTCCGTCTTTCAGAGCCTGCCGGCCTCCTGCAACTGCAACAACGGCGGCCACATCGTGCTGGTGGATCGGATCGTGATTGGCAACAATAAGCTCTACAACAGTCCGTTTGGGAACCCCGCCTCGATCACCGGCAACGGAATCGTGGCGAATTATACGACCGATCCCGGGGCCCAGGCGGACAATGTCTCCACGGTGATCGCCATCGGATCGGGCGGCCTGGCCTACATGGCGGAAGGGTCCTTCGCCTTCAAAGACCTGGGCGTAGTGGGATTCATTACCAATCTGGGCGCGTTTAACCGCGCCGTATTTTAGATCGAGGGGGAAGCTATCATGCAAGATCTCAACAACCGCAAGAAGCGCTCGCGAGGCATCGCAATCGTTTTAACCACGCTGACGCTGACCGTCACGCTGCCGCTGGTGGGACTGGGATTCGACGTGGGCACGTTGTACCTGATCAGGTCGAAACTGGCGGCCGCCGCGGATTCCGCCGCATTGGCCGGCGCGCGGGCCCTCAGTCAGGGAGCCAACGAAGGCGCCCAGGAGGCTAGCGCCACGAGCACTGCCCAAGCCTTCTTCGCCGGGAACTTCCCCACGAAGTATTGGCGCACCAGCGGCGCGGCGGCCACCGTCGCGGTGGACGCTATCTCCACGCCCAATTACCGGACGGTCACCGTGAACGCCACGGTGCAGGCGCCCTTATACTTCCTGCGCGTGTTCAACCAGCAATACTCCACCATCAATGTAATCAGCCGGGCGGGGCGGCGCGATGTGCTGCTGATGATGGTGCTCGACCGCTCAGTCTCGATGAATGGCGTGGTCCCCGGCACCGGACAAACGGCCTGTGCTTTGATGAAAACCGATGCCGCCGCGTTTGTGAACTACTTCGCTCCCGGGCGCGACCAGCTCGGCCTGGTAGCATTCGGCTCCTCCGTTTTCTTTTACCCGTCCACCACGAGTTTCACGACGCCGGATGCCAACGGCAATACCATCCAGTCCCTCATCGGGCAGCTTACCTGCGATTCAAATACCGCGTCGGCCGCAGCCATTGCCGCGGCGTACGGGGAGCTCCAGAAGGTCAACAATGCCAACCGCATGAACGTGATCATGTTCATGACCGACGGGCGGCCCAACGGCGTCACGGCCAATTACGCCCAACCGGGACTGGGGGTCACCGACGGCTGCACTATGCCGGCTAGCCCGCCCGGCGTTATCGCACAGTGGGCAAATGGCGCCGTAGCCAACGGCCCCACCGCGGGCGTGATGCAGAGCACCACCACCAGCATCACCTTCCCGGATGACAAAAACCCCACGATCAGCGGCGCCAAAAACTGCATATTCGCTAACGGTCTCAACAAGGTCTCCCAAGATATTCCAAACCTGCCCGCTACGGACGCTTTCGGCAATTCAACCGTGGGACCTTACAGCCAACTGAATAGTGCAACCTGGCCCTACACCACGCCGTTCAACCCGATTGGAGCGGTCGGCATTCCTCAGCAGATCGTCATTGCATCCACCAATGCCGTGGACAATATGGCCACCCAGGTGCGAACCAATGCCAACCTGCATCCCTACATCTACGATATTGCGCTGGAGGGCGACGGGGCGGTCGACGATCAACCCGACACCCTGTTATTGCGTAAAATGGCAAACGATCCGTCGCTGGCCGCCGATACCGGAATCGGGAAGATCTTCTATCGGCAGCAGATCAATCAGCCGCATGGGTATTTCGCGGAAGCCCCGGATGCTTCGCAATTGGCGGTGGCATTCGATACCATTGCTGCGCAGATCACCATCCGGCTGTCGCAGTAGGACAGGCCTCCTGGCCTGTCCCGCAGGCCCTCAGATCAACTGCGGCAAAATCTCCCCGGCCGGACCTTCGAGCGCGCAGTCCACGATGCCGGAATAAGGCGTGGGCTCCAGGTTCACCTGGATCACCCGCGCTCCGGCTTGCTTCGCCAGGGGAATCAGGCCGGCCGCCGGATACACTTGCGCCGAAGTGCCCACCACTAACAGAACCTGCGCCGCCAGGGTGGCATGTTCGGCTTCCTGCATCATGCCTTCCGGCAGTGGCTCGCCAAACCAGACCACGCCGGGGCGCGCCAGACCGCCACAGCCGCAATGCGGCGGCAGCTTGGGCAAGGGCGCGCGACGGTCCGGCCAGTTGCTGCCGCAGGAGGTGCAGCGCATGCGCCAGATATCGCCATGCAGTTTCAGGATCCGGCCGCTGCCGGCCATGTCGTGCAGGCCGTCCACGTTCTGCGTGATCAGCGTGAAATGCGGCTTCTGAATCTCCAGCCGCACCAGCGCGGCATGTCCGGCGTTCGGCTTGGCCTGCTTGATGGTTTCCCGCCGCCAGTTGTACCATTCCCAAACCAGGCGCGGATCGCGCGCGAAAGCTTCCGGCGTGGCCAGATCCTCCGGCTTGTAGTCTTTCCACAGTCCGCCGGCGCCCCGAAAAGTCGGCACGCCGCTCTCCGCGGAAATTCCCGCCCCCGTCAACACCGCCACCGCCGTGGCGTCCCGCAGCCACTCGCGCGCTTGTTCCAGGCTCATCATTTTGATTTTACGCCCTGACGTGGCGCACGGGGTGCCCTCTGGGCCCGTGCGTGCCGTGTCGAGACTCGTCTCGACACTGTTCCGCAACGCTATCCAAGGTCTACAGTAATTAACTAAAGATAACACATGGTACCACTAGTCAGTCAGTTAGTATTCAGTGACTTCCCCAAGTTAGCAGTTTTTTAATTTGTTCCCAGCGGATAGTGAGTCTATAATAACTCTGACATAGTCATAGTCAGAGGCAGCGCGTGAAGTGTCTTTATTGCGGAAAACGGATCGGTCCGATCCGCCAGCTCCGGGACCTCGAGTTCTGCAGTGAGGCGCATCGCAACGAGTTTCGCGAACGCTACCGCCAGCACCTTTACGAGGCGCTAGCCCCGGACCCCGCTCCGGCGCCAATCGCGGACTTCAAGGAGCGGCAGTCGGCCACCGGCGGTCCGGCCCCTACCGTCCGGCTGCGCGTTTTGCCGAAGTCCCTGCCCAGCGAGCGCCTGCCAGCCATGCGCGCCAATGCCGCCGGCGTATCCGTGGAGCGCCCGGCTTGGGTGTTCGAGCAACGCCTGGCTGCCCTGCCCACCCGGCTGGTGTGGCAGAACTCGGCCGCCGCTTTTCCATCGCTCATCCCCACTGTCTCGTTCTCGATAGGCGTCGAGGCCCCGGACGGGTCCGCGGCCGGCGCCGCGCCAACGCATCTGGTGGCCGGGAATCCCACTGCACGGCCGCTGGCTGCCGCGCCGCGCATCTCCGAGTCGAGACCATCGCTGCCTTATAGGGCCTCGCTGCCCGAAGCCGCGCAGATCCCCGTGCCGGCCGCCGCGGAACCCTGCTCTCCGCAACTCGACGCCGCCATCCCTGTGTTCTGCGAGCCAGCGGCAATCGGCCCTGTGCCTCCTGCCATACGAGCCTCCGTTACCTTGCCGCGCAGCACCGCGATGGCAAGACCCCCCGCGCCTCCCGCGCCGGAGTTCGCCCCGGAAGCCGGCCTTTCGCCCGTTGCGATCGCCTCTCAGCCACGGCCCCTGGAAGCTGGCCGGTTACAGATCAAGGTGGGGCAGACCTTCAGCCTGCCAGAGCTTCTACCACTATCTGCCCAGCGGCCCCTGGCTCTGGCGCCCAGGGCGCGTGCGGATGAAACTAGTCGTCCACCGGGTCCGCTCCTCAGCCACAACTCACCGCGGGTGCAGCCTGAAGGTTCTCCCGTCCAGGAGGCCGTCGGCCATCGGATTCCCCGCTCCGCCGCGGCAGCGTCGCCGGCCGTGCGCCCCGAACTGTCTCGATTGCCTGGCGCCCTGCTTGGAGAAATCGGTGCCGCGCCTCTGCGCCCGGCGGAGGCGCCCGCGCCCGCCGCACCGCCCGCGGCCGTGCCGTCGTGGGACGCGGCCAGAGCGGTGTCCCAGGGCCGTCCGCTGGTTCCGTTGGCGGACATCGCTCTACCGCGGATCGACTGCTTGCCGGCTCCCGCCGGCGCGGTCGACGCACTGGGCCTTCCGTTACGGCCCGATATCCACCGCGCCGTACGCTCGTGCGCCGTGCTGTGGACTCTGCGCGTGGCCCACCTGTGCAATCCCCCCTTCCGCATGGATCCGGTCAGAGCGCGCTTCAACGATCTGGTGCGCGCGGACCACAGCATGCCCTATAGCCGGGACCTCGAAGACCGGCGTCCGCCCAAAACCAACCTGCGGCATTTCAAGCGGGTCGCGCCGCTTTCACGCAAGCAAAAGTGGCAGTATATCGGTGCGGCCGCCGCCGCCCTGCTGCTCGCCGGAGTGTTGCGTCGGCAGGTAGCTCCCACCGGCTTCGGGGGATCTCTTTCGTGGCGCGGCATCTCCATCCGCCAGTGGATGTCGCAACGGGCCACGCACACTTTCGCGGACAGTTTTCGCGCCGGCCTGGATCAATGGAAAGGTGTGCAGCCGAAGTGGCCCAAGAGCTGGTCGTATAGCACGGACGGCTTCATCCGTCCAGGACAATTGGCGCTCTACCGCCCCTCTGTGCCCCTTTCGGACTACCGGTTTGAGTTCATGGCGCAGATCGAAACCAAGAGCGTCGATTGGGTGGTGCGTGCGCGGGATGCCGACAACTACTACGCTCTGAAGTTCACCGTCCTCCAGCCGGGTCCACGGCCCATAGTGGCCATGGTTCGCTATCCGGTGGTTGGGGGCCACCGGGGACCCCGTGTCCAGACGCCTCTGCGCATGATGATCCACGCCAACACGCCCTACCGCGTAACCGTCGACGTGACGGGCAACCGGTACCGCGCTTATATCGAGGACCAGCAGGCGGACTTCTGGACCGACGACCGGCTCAAAGCCGGCGGCGTCGGCTTTTTCAGCGAGGCAGGCGAGCGCGCCCGCGTTTACTGGGTGAAGCTCGAGAGCCATGGCGACCTATTGGGCAGGATTTGCGGTTTGCTGTCCGGAAACAGCAGCGAAGGCGCAACAAACAAGGAGATACAAGCAATGGATTACCGGCATGCAGGAACCACGGATATCAATGCGGCCCCCGGCTCGGGCGGTGCGGATGCCTCCGCCAGTACGGCCCAGGAAGCGCGTATCAGCCGCGTACTGTCGAAGGCGGCGGCGCTGCATCTGGACGGCAAACTCGACGAGGCTGCCAAGGAGCTGGTACGCGCCCTCGACGGCGGCGAACGTCACCCGGCAGTGTACTTCGCGCTCGGCCAGTTGCAGTACGAATTGCAGCAATACGGTCCGGCGGCGCACAGCTACACGCAGGCGGCGCTGCTGCAGCCGCTGCATCCCACCGCGCATTTCAATGCAGGCGTATGCCTGGGGCGCAGCGAGCGTTGGGAGGAGGCCGCGGCCGCATTCCGCAAGGCCATCTCCAACGACCCGGCGCGCACCGAGGCGCATCTGGCCATGGGCGCCTGTCTGGTGCAATTGGGCCTGCATAACGAGGCTCTGGAAGCCTACGACCGCTTTCTGGAGCGCCATCCGGATCACGAAGAGGCCCTTTTCGGCAAAGCCGTGGCCCTCCAGAAACGGGAGCGCAGCAGCGAAGCGGTGGAACTGTACCGGCGCATCCTGGACCGCAATCCGCATTCCGAGGAAGCGCTCGGCAATATGGTCTCGCTCGCGCTGGCAAATCAGGATTATGAGCAGGTGCGCACGTACGCGCAACGCCTGGTCGAGACGCAGCCGAAGTCCCAGATCGCGCTGGAAGGGCTGGCCGGCGCGGCGTTCGCCGCCGGGGACCATCGGGCGGCCGCCGATTATTCCCGCAAGTTGGCCGAACTGGCTCCGCAGGTCTTCGAGAATTGGTTCAATCTGGGCGTCGCCTGCCACAAAGCCGGCGATCTGGCAAATGCGTCGGAAGCCTATGCGCGCGCCACCAGAGTGCAGCCCGGTTCGCCGCAGGCGCACTTGAATCTGGGCGTAGCGCTACAGGAACAGGGCGATCTCCAGGCCGCTCGCGAGGCTTACCAGCGAGCCCTCGAAATCGATCCGAAACTGGCCGGCGTGCACTGGAACCTGGGGCTGGTACACGAGCAATTGGGCGACTTCGCAGCCGCGGAGAAGCTGTATGCCCAGGTGCCGGACAACTCGCCCGACTCCGATGACGCGGCTTTCCGCATCGGCCATCTGCGCCTCGAACGGGCCGACTATCCGGGCAGCATCCAGGCGTTCGAAGTCTGTTTGGAAAAGCGCCCCAACTGGCCGGAAGCCCGCCTGAATCTGGGCATCGCGCACTGGCGCGCGGGCGACAAGGACGCCGCGCGCACCTGCTTCCAGGAGTTGACCGCCTCCGGCGCCGATTCCAAAGAAGCGCTGCGCGGTCTGGCCGCGCTGTCGCTCGAACACCAGGACTACGACAAGGCTTTCGAGATCTACCGGCAATTGCTGGATTCGGGCGACCGTAGCCCGGAGCTGCTCTACAATGCCGGTCTGATCTGCCAGAAGCGGGGCGAGCCGGAAGACGCCGCGGTGCTCTATAAGGAGGCGCTCAAGGCCGATCCGCAGTTCGGCGAAGCGCTGCTGAATCTGGGGCATGCGCTGATGTCGCTGGGCAACGAGTTCGAAGCGCGCTCCTGTTGGCGGAAGGCCGTCATCGCCAAGCCGGAGTTGGCGCAGCGCTATTTTGAGCCGGCGACACAGGCTTCGTAGCTGTAGGACAGGCCTCCTGGCCTGTCTCGCCGGCGTAGCGCGCCTGCTTCAGGCTGCGTCGCGGACCTCGACGGTCATCTGTTTGCCCAGAGCCGCCAGGGCCGCCTGAATCCGATCTGCCTTCGTAGCATGCTCCGGATCGAGCATACGCCGGATCACCCGCTCGTGGACCCCAAGGCGGCGCGCCAGTTCGGAGTTCTTGGCCTGCCGGTCGCGCATCGCCAGATACAGCGCCAGTTTCGGAGCGAGCCAAAGCGGCACGGGCACCAGGCGCTGACCACGCTTCGCGGCTGACGACGCCGGCATCTCTTCCCGGCGGGACAAGCGGATCGAAAGATCCGACCCGAGGGCATCCATGGCTTCTTCCATTGCCTCATGATCGTCTTTGCCGTCTGTGGCGACGCGTGGAAGATCGACAAACTCGACCAGCACGCGGCCATCGCTGCCGGTCGTGAATTCTGCGGGATACGTAAAGGCGGACATTGGTTCACCTCTCACAGGTCGTGCGATCGCGATCTCTTTCTGTCGATCCTTGGAAGGTCGTGCATTCTTCGCCGAAGGACAAACTGCCATGGCTGCCCTTCCCAGGCGGCGCGCCAACTTCTGTATTCGCCGCTCGGTGTCGCGCCTCAATTACTTCGGGTGCTTCTTTATTTCTTCCAGCCGGTAGGTGTCGCCAACGATCTTGAAATAGAAACGCCAGTTGTCGTTCACGCGGGACTGCCACACACTGCGAGTTTCATCGTACTTCTTGGCGCAGGAGCATCCTCCAACGCGTCGAGCACCCGGTCGGTAAAGTCGATCTTCATCGACTGGCCGATTTAATCCTCTTTGCGGCCGCCCTCCGGCGCAGGTTGGCGTTGAGTGACGCTATCGCCTCCGCCGCCGTCTCGAACGGCCCGTAGGATTTGCCTGCGGCGTACTGCTTCTCGCTTTGCGCGATGCCGCGGTCGATGGCACGGCGTTCCGCGGGCGTGTATTCGTCTTCTGCGATCCGCGGTTTCGGAAGAATCGTGATCACCTGGCCCGACACTTTGAATTCGAGCTTGTCGCCGTTCTTAAGCCCCGCCAGCCTGCGCACGGCAGGAGGCACCACCAGCGGCGCTTTGTTTTTGACAGTAACGGTCATGTTTCGGTAGAAATTTACTTGACTATTCCAGGTGCAAGAGGTGGGTTAGAGGGGTAACAGGCCGGTGAAGCGGAGTTAGGGCTTTTTGGATTTTGGCTTCGGACCGCGCCTATGCGGGCTTAGCGCGGATTGCCGCTTGTACTCCGCTTCGCGCCTCATGATTTCCTCGTGCGGTACGGAAAGGACCTTTCGCACAAGCGCATCGAACGCCCTAAAGGCTTCGTTGCCTTCCTGTTGGTCGGCTGGCAGAGCAGTCTTCATGCTTTTCATCGTACCGCAATAGGCTTCATGGTTTCCCACTTCACCGAGCGTAGTTTCCCGTTCGATTCCTTGGCGATATTCAAAACAGGAACGGCTATCGCTTCTAGGCACAGATCGCCCCTAAGCCGTTTATTCTATTCGTCTTCGTCATTAGCATAGACGTTTCTCTGTGTCGTAGAATGAACCCGACAAACCGCCGCATCTCCATCAAACTATTTAAATACAATAAGTTGGCCGACAATGTTTCTTCATGCAGCCAATCTTAACGTGCGTGCATGAAGTTTTCCAGACAAAGTCGGATACCGTATTGTGTTTCGATACGCAATACGCTATTATGGACTTGCCGTACTTATAGGAGCCTACCATGGATAGCGAGAAGCGAGATAAGGTCGTGCCGCCGTATGTGGCGTATAAGACGTTACGGAACTTCCTGGATAAATTTAAGCAGGCGCTTCCGGCGCGGATTGACCGAGATTCCATGGGCACGATGTCTGGGGCGAATCAATCCCAGATCACGAGCGCCCTCAAGTCTCTGGACCTCATTTCCGAGAACGGCCTGCCAACCGAAAAAATGAAGCTGTTGGTTAAGGCCGATGAATCAGCGCGGCCAGCCATATTCAAGGACGTCCTGACGGCTGCGTATCCATTTGTGTTTGCGGGCGACTTTGATTTTTCCGCTGTGACCGTATCCCATCTCCGTGAAGCGTTCGAGAAGCACACCGGGGCTACTGGAGAGACGGTAACGCGGTGCATCGGTTTTCTCAAGGACGCGGCTCTCGACGCGGGCATTACGGTCTCGCCATTCTTGAAACAGAGAAAACCTCGCGCTGCTAACGGAACGCGCACAAGAAGACCGAGCGCTGCACAGGCAACAATTCGAGAAGTTGACCCTCCCACGCCGACTACGCCACTAACACAACCACCAAAGGCCACAGATGCGCCTAGATATTCAAAAGTGCTCCCACTTCCACAAGCTGGCGGGTCGTTGATTCTTTCCGGCGACTTTGACCCATTCGCGCTTCGTGGAGAGGAACGGGACATATTTTACAAATTAGTCGATCTCATGGCTGAATTTGCCAAGACACCGGCGTAAACGAGTTTCATGGGAGGAATCTGTCTATGAGGGCTGCCGCCCGTCATGTCCATACCCGCCGACATGATGGGCCAAACCGGAAGGCCCACGCTGCTGAACTTCTCACGGGACATCAACGTGGGCCGTGGTGGGCCAAATCACCGTTAGGGGAGTGAATATGGCCACAAAGGCTAAAAACACTCAACCGTCAGGCAATGCGGACGTTTTTGCTGCCCGCATATGGCACTGGCGGCTGAAGAAGTACATTTACGCATCCGATTACGGGATTAAAGCTTTTCCGATCCGAAACGGACGCAAACAATAACCCAATCAGTACAGCCGGGAAGCTCCATGTCGAGCTTCCCGTATCTAGTCTATACTACTTTCTCTTTGGCCCGCGCGGCAAGTGCCGCGCAGGCGGCTTCCGGCCTTTCCCCAGTTTTTCCTGTTAACTCCGCATACGTTAACCGCTTGCCTACAATCTTGCGAACAAGGCAACCGAACCGATCCCCGTCAGACATGGGCATCAGGCGGTTGTTATAAGCGAAAAGCCTGTTCGTCCAGGTACCGAAACAGATGGAATGGCTCAACAGAAACGTATATCCCTTTTCAGGCTGCGTTTCAGAAGCGACCAAAAGTTCGCCATGGTGTTGGTATGGATGTTGCCATTCACGTATTCGACCGCGTGGTTGATAACCTCATGCTTGAACTCTTCGGACAGGCCGTTGTAGGATGGCAGTTCATCGGTGAAGATGGCCGCGCCCGCTTCGACATGCTCTTTGATGCGCTTCTGAAGTTCCGCCTTGCCCCGGTCTTCAACCGTCATGGCGCGAACCGTTCCGCCGCATTCTACCATTCCAAAAGCGATGGTCTTATCGGCCATGCGGTTTCCATCTTTCTGTGCGCGGCGTTTGCGGTCCTTGTGCATGTTGCGGGCCTTCCCGCCGATGAAGGTTTCATCGCATTCAATCTCACCCCCGAGCTTCCCGCCGAAGTTCTCATCCTGCATCGCAAGGCGAATCCGATGCAACAGGAACCACGCGGACTTCTGGGTGATTCCGATAGCTCGGTGAAGCTCCCAAGAGGAAATACCGTTGCGGTTGCTCGCTGCCAGCCACATCGCCATCAGCCATTTGTCCAGGCCCAAGGGGGAATCTTCCATGACGGTCCCGGTCTTCAATGTGAACTGGCGGCGGGGATGACGATTGGTGCATTGCCAGCGGTTGTGCTTGGGCTGGAACGTCACCTTTTCGCTGCCGCAAGTGGGGCAGACAACCTTATCGGCCCAGCGGCGGGGCAGGACGTACTCGCGGGCCTTGTCTGGGTCGGCTGCCATCACCGTAACTTGTTGAAGGGTCTCGGGTTCCTGTTCCATGCTTGGATCATCACCGCTAAGCGTTGGAATAGTCAAGTATATTTTACGCATGTTTTCCTTTCAGTTTAGGGGGATTGGGACGGCCGGTCAAATGGCTTAGGAAGTGGGAACTGGTAATCCAGCCAGACTCTGGCTCCAGAGCGATCCGCAGGCGAAGCGATGAAGCTTTGCCATCGCTTACTGGGACCGCGTACTGCGCTACAGATCCCAAACGTCAAGCAGAGTGGCAGCCGAGCGGCTTTGGGCGGTTGAAGGGTGACATCGCTTCCGCCGATGCGGGCCAGTCTTCGATGACACATTTCGGTACATCCCGGGACAACTGAAAACAAACGCCCAGCGTCAATCCATGAGCCAAATCCCCACCGCCGCCGTGCTATGCTCACTTCGGGTACGCATCAGGGTACAGGGCCCTCCCCATTCGCCGAACAGCGTTCTGCAGGAGCCAGCCCGCCGGATCATTGACAAAAGAATTTTCGCGCCCCAAGGACAGGCCCCGCCAACCCCGCCTAGGCTCTCCGGAAATTCCCGCAAACCTGATCGGACATGCGAGAAAGTACGTTTAAACCATTGACAATAAAAGCCTTACCTAGGAATCGGCTTTGGTCGGCAGAAAAGGCGCCAACCGCGGCCCCTGCACAAAACCGCACAACGATGCACAACAACCCATGAAAATATCGAGCGAACTGACAATGGGGGGATCGAGCCGACCATCCAAAAGACGGAGGGACTGCCGAGCCAACCAGCGAACCTACCGCCCGGCGCGACTCTGCGCGGCGGCGGCCACCGGTGGAATGGCGCTGGCGGCTTTCCCCCCAGCCCCCGGAGCCACCGGCTTCCGCACATCGTAAAACTGCACGCGGCAGTAGCGGCAATGGTAAAGATCCGCGCCCCACAGGAATTGTGCGAAATTGATGGGACCCTTTAGCATCTTGTCGATCCTGTCGCGCGTGGCCAGACGCGTCAGCCGATACGTGCCGCAGCGCGGGCAACGCGGGAAATCGCCGAGGTACAGGGCGTACCAGCGCGGTTCGGGTTTGCGCGTATGACATTTCCCGCACTCGTACATCGCCGCGTACACCAACTTTTCGGAGAAGGTGCGGTGGACGCGCCGCAAGCGTCCTTGGCAAGTCGGACAGTGGAGCACTTTGTCCTATTTTATACTACATTTGCGCGGACAACTCAACCGCGCCACAATAGAATATAGCCTTCATTTCTCCCGAACAAGTCTTATGCTCGATCGGATCTCGGTTCACGGTGCGCGACAGCACAATTTGAAGAACATCGACGTGGAAATCCCGCGCAACAGCCTGACCGTGATCACCGGGCTGAGCGGCTCGGGCAAGTCGTCGCTGGCCTTCGATACAATCTACGCGGAAGGCCAGCGGCGCTATGTGGAGACGCTGTCCACCTACGCCCGGCAGTTCCTGGACCAGATGGAGCGGCCCGATGTGGATTCCATCGACGGCCTGAGCCCCGCCATTTCGATCGAACAGAAGACCACCAGCCGCAGCCCCCGCTCCACGGTGGGAACCATTACGGAGATTTACGACTACCTGCGGCTGCTGTACTCGTCCATCGGCACGCCGCACTGCCCGTTGTGCGGCAACCCGATTTCGCGGCAGACCACCGAGCAGATCCTGCAGCACGTGCTGGCGCTGCGGCCGGACGACCGCATCATGGTGCTGGCGCCGGTGGTGCGCGGGCGCAAGGGCGAGTACAAGAAGGACCTG
>OCTA010003437.1_pt1 | contig 14033 bp, 13 predicted proteins | sample 1538991 | NCBI WGS metagenome assembly OCTA01 (sample SAMEA3539302, study PRJEB22396) | soil metagenome | biome: tundra; feature: field; material: soil | place: USA | collected 2010-05 | depth 0.15 m
ACTCTCCAGAAAGCAGCCTAAAATGCGCCTTTCACCAAATTCTTGCGCAGAACCCTCTTTCCAAATGTGATTAGGGTAGAAGGCCACCAGCGCGCGCAGGCTTTTCACGAGGTTCTCTTGCGCGGGAGGTTCTCCCGCGGCGTAACCGCGGATGGCGTCGGCCAACTCTCCCACCATCACCCGTCCTTTTTGATGCTCCATGGTCAAGCCGCCTATTGGACAGCCGTGCGACGGCACTCCACGGCGTATCAGGGCCGGGAACAGGAAAGTCTCTTCCTTACCATGGTGGCAGCGATCGGCAAACGTGCGCAGGAACACCACGATACTCTCCAAGAGCGAGACATCCACCGGTTCTCCATCCTCAAGCTGCTCTGCCAGGACCGACATGCCGGCCACCATCTTCTGGATAACTCGATGTTCCGCCTCCAGCATTTCAACCGCCGTTGCCTCGCTCATTTGATTTCCCTCTCGATCATGAGGAGGAGCCCACGGTCCTCCAGTGCTTGGATTTCATGCGGGATGGCCTTATCCAACCCGCGTCTCAAATCGCTTGCAAACATGACGCTTCGCGAATGCATTTCCCCTCCTCCTTACATGCCATTGTCGGAGTTTCATTTTGGGTGAAAGGCCACCACTAAACCCAGGGTTTTCACTTTGAGGTCCACACACAGCAATTAAGACATTCTCGGCGGGGTCGTGTCTGCTCAAGATTGCTCACTTTGGCGGGTTTTAGCCCCAACAATCCGGCAGAAGGCTGTTCCCTGGAGGGAGTAGTACCACTTTTGGTACCATCATGCTGCGACTGGCTCTTCACCTCCATAGACTAATAATGTCCTTCACCGTCTTGTTCATGTCGATGCGCATGCTCACCAAGTACAGTTCGGCTACGTCACTTACTTTGTTCAAGGGTACATAGCGCGAACTAAAGGAGCCGAATGTGGGCTCCTACGAATTGAGAGAATACTCATTTCCAGAACTCAGGCAATTGTGAAGGGCTTCAACGATCAGATCAGGGGACTCCTTTCTCAGGATACAATGCCCTCCCAGAGTTAAATACTTCTGCGCAATTTCCGGCCCCGATTGGGGGCCCTGCATAAGCGCGATCACAGGCTTACCAGGCAAGTGCCCGATGGCGTGCCAGATTTGCGCGCCTGCCACATCAGGAAGATAGTCGCTCAGTAAAACAACCTCGAATTTTCCGGAGTAAAGTTGTTCCAACGCTTCACGCCCACCCCAGGCAGTTGTCGTGTCGTATCCTTTGTCCTCGAAAAAAATCGCAAGCCTCGTTAAGAGATCGCCATCAATATCAGCAATCAAAATGGGCTTCTTTTGTTCCATAATGCATACCTCCCTATGAGCGCCTAGTAAGTCAACCGGACGGTGTCCGGGTCCACCCAGCACCTGGCGCAACCGAGACCTTAACTGTAGAGGGGTCGAAACCCGCTTTCGATGACTAAAGTCTCACTGCCCACGGTCTCATTGGGTTTTACCTCCGGACGCATCCTCTATTTCACGACGACGGACCACGTCATGTTCGTCAAGGGGCTACTGTGCCGCGACTGGAGAAAAGCCAGAGGCTCGGATAGCTGCTGCGGCGTGATATTACCCGTATAGGGCGGCATGTTGGCCGCACCTGTAAATGCGCGTGGTCATTTGCGCGGCCGTCATCTGCTCAGCGACCCAGGTCAAGACGCCCTGGCATTCGGTTCTCATCCATGGTCGGCCCCCGTGGTATGGCCCCCTCAAAGATGTTTTTCACTAGACACCTCTGGGCCAAGATATCGTTAGCAGGAAGGAGCTGTCTTCCAGGGCTTCCACGTCGTGCGGCAGAGCCCCTTCCAGAGTGAGCAGGCTGCCGACGGAGAGTTCCACGGCCTTTTCAGGCAGATGAAGGCGCAGCTTACCGGTGAGAGCTTGAACCGAAATGCTCTCGTCCGTCTTGTGTCCCTCCATTCGGGTTCCCGCTTTCATGGCGATCAGGACAATTCGAAGGTCGGGATACTTCACCAGAGTCTTGGCATTCCGCGACGTGCTTTTCCACGGGTCTTCGTGGCGCAGTTGCTCGGTTTCCGCTGCCAAGTCAAATTGCAGAAACGGACCCACAAGACCGGGTACCGGATGACCTGCTCTGCGTGGCCCTAGGCTCGTCTTCGTGGGAGGGCGTGTCTTCCTGGTTCCAATCTTTGCCATGCTTTCCTCCTTTGCTGTCTCCGGGGAACGGGTGCCTCGAATACGATCGCCCACCCTCGCGCCCACCCTGCGAGCCAACAGGTCGCTGGAACGAAAGGTGGCTTCCGATGGCGCGACTCGAGGAAAAGCGAGCAGCGATGAGAGTTCGTCGGGAGTTAAGTTCCTGGTGTATGAGGGCGTGTTCGCAGCATCGCTGAAGATGCGAGTCGTGATCTGCGCGGCGGTCATGCGGTCACCGGCATAGGTGAGGTCAAGTCGTTGGATACCGGATCCGCGGGCAGAGAGAACAACTCTTCCGCTGTCGGTCGAAGTACTTCTCTAGTTCTACTCACCACTTTCACGATAGCTCCGTCACGACCCTCACTCTCCTGCGGATTGCCATTTCTTCAGCAATGGCCATTTTCTCACCGCGTGATAACACACGGGCTGCTAAAGGAAACACCACGCTATCCTCGACGCTGATGTGCTGTTTGTACATCGATGCAAGACTCGCAACGGCCTTGCGAAAGCCGTCGACTTCAGAACTCGATAGATTGCCCGTCGCAAGATACGTCGCCCCGAGACGATCCACCTCTGCGTGCAAGGGGGCTGCCCAGCGATGTTCCTCCTCCAGTTGCTCCAGCTTTGAGAAGGCAGCTTGGATTTCAGGATGGTGGAGCTGACGCAACCGGGGAAATAGCGACTCCTCCTCGTCAGCAGTGTGCTTTGGTGCAGATTGCCCGAAGTAGCGCAAGGCAGCCTCCAGCGCTCGACGGGTCTCCTCATTAGGAAAATGGTCGATGTCTTGTGCAACCGCCTTCAGCATGCTGAGAAATATCTCGATCCGCCGGTGGCAGTCCGAGAGCAGGCCGGTGGGGTCAGTAAAGTTGTGGGTCTTTACTCCAATTTGTACAGGCATAGTCTCAGTATACCGGCCAGATTCAAAACCGCCGTGACAAAAGTCACAGCGTAATAAAATGATTGCTGACGTCAACAGGCCCACTTTGCTTGCGACCTGATTTGTAGCGCCGGGTGCAACCCGACATGGAGATCCAAGCTCCCCGCTTGTCATTCTCACGCTGTAAGCGAACGAGTTGGGGCAGCTAATGCGTGAATGGATGTGCGAGTCCCTCGTTACTCCAGGCATCCGGGCATACTCCGCGTTTGCGCACGGGGAAGGCGTGGAGCGAGTAAAGTACTGCAGACAACATAGATGAGCATGGGAATTGGTGACCATGCGGTAGTTCAGTTACGCGATTTCACGGGTAAATCTTGCGCCTATCTGTGGGCGGCGGTATTATCCATCTGGAGCGGCGCAGGTTGCTCATCCTCGACATGGCGGAACTCGAACCTCAGATTGCCGGTACCAAGCGCGCTTCCGCAAATTCTCAGTAACATGAGCTTCCCAGCCACCGACCAGCTCCGCACCGAACATCGCGCAATGGAACGCTTGCTCGAGCGTTTCGAAGGCGAGCTGAGGGACCCGCAAGGGGAAGGCCTGCTCGCGCTGGCCAAGACGTTTGCTGAAATCCAGAAACATCTAGCCGGCCACTTCGCCAAGGAGGAAGAGGTCTTCTACCCCGCGCTTGCGCCGTCACTGAGTGCGACCGACACGATGATCACCAAACTAATTGACGACCACTCAAATGTGCGCGAGACGTCTTCGGCATTTGGGGTGCTGCTGAACCTGGCGCCTCCAGGCTCGGAACTCCCGGTCTCTTTGCGCGCCGACTTGTCATCGCTCGGCTGGCAGCTTTGGAATTTCATTCATCATCATATCGAGGAGGAGGAACAGGGTTTGTTGGCGTTCGCCGACCGGAGCCTCGTTGCTGAAGCCCAAACTCGCTTAGCGGTACAGATGATGGGCAAATGAGAACCGAAATAATACCTGCGCGCTGCGCAAAGACGCAGGTCGAGAAACTGTGAATCAAAGTTCAGTCCGGGGCTGGGCTGAAGCTATAGCTCCATGTCAAATATGCTCCATCGAGTGCTGCCTTGGTTCCCATCTTCCGCAAAGGGCGTTTGAACTCACGTTTTTCATTGCCAATCCACCTTTGCAGTTGATTTCACCTCCCGCCGCCTTCGGTGGTCGGGGGCACCTCCCCCTTGACTGCCAGGGCGGCCGACTGGAAAGGTGAACACAAATTCTTATTGGCCGACGTGCTCTGGTACAATATTCGCCGTGCCGGACTCCGCGTCCAAAATTAGGCAAACGCTGGCGAAGGTTCCCATCTTCTCCGGGCTGACGGAAAGCGAGCTGGGTTTCCTGACCCAGCGTATCGTTCCCCGCCATTACTCGGCGGGAGAGACGGTATTTGGCGAAGGTGAACCTTGCTCGGGACTTTACGTGGTTGAGTCCGGAAACGTCCGCATATACAAGAGCTCTCCCAACGGGCGCGAACAAGTACTCAGCATTGATGGCCCAGGCGGCTCGATCGCAGAGTTGCCGGTCTTTGATGGGGGGAACTACCCGGCGTCGGCAACCGCAATCGACAACGTAACTCTGCTTTTTGTGAGCAAGCAGGATTTTCAGGCTCTCTGCCTTGCTCATCCCCAGGTTCCTCTTAAGGTCCTACGGGTCGTGGGCGCGCGTCTTCGTCGCCTGGTGGGAATTATCGAAGAACTGTCGTTCACCACAGTGCGGCACCGGCTTGCTTCCTATCTGCTGCGCCTCGCGCAAAAGTCCGGCAAGCGCACCGCTGCGGGCGTGGAAGTTACTCTCCCCATCACCAATCAGGAGTTGGCAGCACAGATTGGCACGGTCCGCGAATTGGTATCTCGTAATCTCTCTCGTTTTCAAGCCGAAGGAATGCTGAAGATCGAGGGGCGCGAGGTGGCCATCTGCAATTTGAAAGCCCTCGAGGAACAGATCCAAAAGGCAGTGGATAGTGGTTAGTGGCAAGCAGCCGCCCACTCGCCAAACAACCTGCAACCAGCGACAATTGAAGAGCCGAGGAGAAACACCTGCCGTAATACGCAAAAACGCTTTCTTCGTGCGGAACGACATGACGGGACAATACTCGCGCTCACCCCTCTAACCACTACAGGCCAACCCTGCCTGATTCCGCAACGTCTTTTGTGAAGATCTCAGATGTTAGGCAGAAGATCGAAATATTCGTCATCCTCGTTCTTTCCGCCTTCTCCCTCGCCCAGGTGCTTCTCTGACTCGACAAATTCAATGCGCTCGATCCACTTGACCATCTTGTAGCCAAGCTGATTCTCAACGCGCAGCCGCAACGGAGCGCCATATACCTCCGGAAGGGGTTGCCCGTTCATCTGTGAGGCGAGCAGGCATTCTGCCTTCAGCACGTTCTCCATGCTCTGCGTATCGTAATAGGCGCCACCATAGAGTGCTTCACCAAAGGAGAAGAAGGCCACCACCTTGGCTGCCGGTTTTGGGCGCACGAGTTCGATGAGTGTTTTCATCGGAATGCCGCCCCACTTGGCAATGCCGCTCCAGCCCTGGATACAATGATGCATGGTGATCTGCTCGACGCGGCCCAGTTTCTCCAGGTCGGCAAGTGAAAGCTCAACTGGATTTTCGACCAGCCCCCCCACCTTGAGTTTGAAATTCCGAAAGCCGCGCTCGGCCAGATATTTCCAATCTTCTCTGACCGGCATCTTTCCGTTGGGCCAGAAGTATGGCGAGATGTCCTGCTCGGAATAGTTCTGGTGCGGAATCAGCCGGTTTAACGTTAGGAGTTGCATGGGATACGTCACGGATTTCAGCGCGTGCTGGAGCTTGCGTGGATGGTTCCAGGAGATATAGTGCGCCACGACCCACGAGAGGACGACCACGCCGATGCCCACAAACCCCAGATACATGCCCAGATGCCCCTGATCATCCGTGCCCATCACGATGTGGTTCATATTCCGCGCAAACCCGGTCATCACCACCAGGGTGACGTGCACCCCCAGGAAGGCAAGGAAACTGAGCATGGTGAGGAAGTGGATGGACCGGGCCGATTGCCGGCCGCCAAAGATCCGCGCGTACCAGGGAAAGCGGTTCACCACGGCGGGCGACATGGCGATACCGGTAGCGATGGCCAAAGGGCCGAAGACAAAGAAGACTGTGAAGTAAGCGATCTGCTGCAAGGCGTTGTAGCCGTAGAACCCATTGGGCTCCGCCGGCAGGTGAAATGTGGCGTAGTTTACGAAGGTGTTCCACGCCTGCAAGAGCACGAGCGGCGAAGTAGGCACAATCCGCCGCCACTGCTCGGTATCAAACAGCATGATGGCGAACACAATGCCCGTGACGATGAAGCCGTGAACGTTGATGAAGTGCCAGACCCTCGCAATCCCAATGGTGTGACGGTAACCCGGTGTGGAGATGATCGGCGAGAGATAACGGGCATCGTCTTTCGCCGTCCAGATACGGTCGCGAGGAACCTTGAGCGGTGTGAATCGGATCCATTCGCTTCCCGGCGTGCAGTCATCATTGAAATACAGACGGGGGTGATCTACCAGGATGGATAGACCGCTGCGAATCAGCAGCATCACAAAAAGGAAATTGAAGAAGTGGCAGTAACGAACCCAGAGCGGAAACCCGTGGGGCCCGGCAAAGTTGTTGGGATATATCTGGGGAACGGGTGGAACGTGAGGCAGGCCTGCCACGGCAAACTCAATCCAGGACGCGAGAACTGCCGCGAGAACCGCCACAGCTATTCCGATGAGAATAGAAGGGCGAATCCAGATGCAGAAGCGGCGGTCCTTTGGGTAGTGCACTGCCCGATGAGTGGCATCGAAAGAAATCATATCCCCCCTTTAGAACGCGACGATGCATCCCCTTGAAAGAACCTCGCCCTTCCTTGGGTACTGACCTCCGGGGCGTCTCCGTCGCGTCCAAACCCATGTAAATGCTGATGACGGCGACGATCCGAAGATTCACACTTCGCGTTCAAATCTTAAGTCTGCCGTATTACTGTTTGGGTTGCCGTGACAAAAGTCATCGCACGCCTCCATAGGTCCTGTAACACTGGCCTGTCAAAGGCGGCCGGGGCAAATGAATTCGGCCCCCAAGGAGGAAACGATGAGCGCAATCGCAGAAAGGACAGTCCGGGAATTAGCGGTGGAAAATCCCGGGGCTACACGGGTCTTTGAAAGGCTCGGTATCGATTACTGTTGCGGCGGCAACCAAACGCTCAAGCAAGCTTGCCAAGGACGCAATCTTTCAGTTGACGAGGTACGGGACTCGCTCCAAGCGGCGCAACATTCCGCGGAGGCGGGCCGGGAGGACCGAGCCTGGCAAACAGAGCCGCTAGGCGACCTGGTCTCCCACATTACCAATACTCACCACAAGTACACGCGTGAAGAGATCGCTCGCCTGGGTCCTCTTTTCGCCAAGGTCTGTTCCGTGCATGGTGCGAATCACCCGGAGCTCCTGCAGCTTCGCGACATCTTCGCGGGCCTGTCCCAGGAGCTGACGACCCACCTGATGAAAGAAGAAATGGTTCTTTTCCCTTATATCATCAGGATGGAAGAGGCCGTGATCGAAAAAGCTCCCATCCTGCCCCCGCCTTTCGGCACGGTTCAGAACCCCGTGTCGATGATGGAGCACGAGCATGATTCCGCCGGCAACGCCTTGCACTCGCTGAAAGAAATCAGCCAGGGCTATACAGCTCCCCTCGACGCCTGCGTCAGTTACCAGACCCTTTATAAAGCTCTGGCAGAGTTCGAGGCTGACTTGCATCAGCACATTCACCTGGAAAATAACATCCTGTTTCCCCGGGCGCTCGAAATGGAAGAGGCCCACTGATTTCGAAGGCCGAACGGCGTTTGGCCCTCGGGCAAACGCCGCTCGCCCCAATCGGAGCTGTGACTCATGTCTCCACTTGCGACGTTAATCGAAGAAGAGGCTCCACGCCGGGCCAGTGCGGAAGATATCTTCAGGATCAACGCTGCCCGCGAAGCCACGCTCTCGCGCCTGTTGATGCTTTATATCAGCACGGGCCTGTTCTTCATGCTGCTTCCGGGAACGTTTCTTGGAGTCTGGAATCTGCTGGCAATCAGCAGCCACCGCGCGGCGGACTCCGTTTCGGCAGCTTGGATTCAAGCGCACGGCCATGCCCAGATCTTTGGTTGGATCGGATCGTTCATCCTGGGAATCGGCTTCTATTCCCTTCCCAAGCTCCGCCGCGCGCATTCATTTGGATTATGGGTGATGGGCGTTGCCTGGGGCTTGTGGACCTCCGGGGTCGCCCTGCGCTGGCTCGCCAACGTCTACCAATGGCACTGGCGCATCCTGCTTCCGCTTTCGGCAGCTCTGGAACTTGCCGCCTTCTTGATCTTCTTCCGCACCGTTTCCGGCCACAGCCCGCAGGACTCGGGCAAGGAGAAGCTGGACGAATGGGTCTTCGTGGTCATTGCGGGAACGGTGGGTCTGTTACTCTCGCTCCTCGTCAACTTCGGAAGCGCTGTCTATCTCGCCTTCGCAGGTGTGTCCCCGGCAGTGGGAGCGGATTTCGACCAGAGCTTTCTGGTCCTCCAAGCGTGGGGTTTCCTGGTGCCTTTTGTGTGGGGATTCAGTGCCAAGTGGCTGCCGGTTTTTCTCGGATTGCGGACGACACGTGGGCATGTGTTGTTGTTGGCTGTGGGGCTCAATTCCATGGGCGTGCTGGCGGCGTTCCTCCACACCATGTCCGCGGCCGCGCTCCTGCTGCTCGCCGGAATGGCCCTAGCGGTTTATGCGCTGAGGCTGTTTGAAATGCCCGTGCGTCCTGCCAAGGTCAAAGGCATACACAGCAGTTTTCCCAGCTTCGTTCGCATTGCTTATGGGTGGGCTTTGGTCGCGGCAGGACTGGGCGTTTGGGCTGCGTCGGCAGGGAACGCCCACGGCATTTGGGGCGCATCTCGTCACGCCTTGACCGTCGGTTTCCTGGCGACGATGGTGTTCGCCATTGGTCAGCGCGTGCTTCCTGCTTTTGCGGGCGCACACACACTTTTCAGCACGAAGCTCATGTTCACAGCCCTGCTGCTCCTGGCCGTAGGATGTGCCCTGCGCGTCAGTTCGGAGATTCTTGCTTATCAGGGCTTTCTCGGTTCTGCTTGGTCGTGGCTTCCGGTATCAGCCGTTGCCGAAATGACCGCCGTGACGGTGTTCGCGATGAATCTGTCCTTGAGCTTCTTTGGCAGGCCGTCTACCGCAACGAAATAATATATCGCGCTCCGATATATCGAGGCATAGGGCTGAGGGGAAACCCAAGTTACCCTCCCCTCTGGAGGAATGCACGGAGCGCGACCGCCTGGTTGTGATGCTCATCTCGAGCCGAAAAGACCAGCGTCAAAGTGCCGTGCTGCTTCTCAAGCTGCTGGAGTTGGTTTCTCAGCCCAAGTTCTTTCTGCAACTCTTCGCGGTAGCGTCTCTGAAATTCATCCCAACGTTCAGGGTCATGCCCAAACCACTTTCGCAGCGTATCCGACGGGGCGATTTCTTTCATCCAGAGGTCGATTCGTGCTTTCTCCTTCGAAACGCCGCGCGGCCAGATCCTGTCCACCAAAACGCGGTAACCATCGGACGCCTCAGACGCATCGTAAACCCGTTTTAGTTTGAACATCGCTATTCCTCCGAGGGAAGACACAGGCGCTCGGGAGCCTCGCAGAGGAAGTGACTGCCGGAGGGGAGGGATACCGGACGCTTCGCCCAAAATCGGACCCTTCCTCCGCTTGTTTCAACCCCCACATCTATAAAGCCAGCCGCTTCAAGCCTTCCCGGCAATCGCCCTGGATCGAGAGTAACCATCGTGTCGGCGAGGTGGACTATCTGCATCCATACGGACCACAGGCTATCCGAGCCGGCGAAGTTTCCACCAGGTTTGAGAACCCGGTAAGCTTCGCCAAACAAGCGGTCTTGCAGAGCAGAGGAAGGTATGTGGTGGAGCATGGTAAATGAGAGGACGACTGAAAACATCTCGTTGCGGAATGGCATTGCCGTGGCGTTGCCGACCTGCACCTTGACGTTCGAGGCGGTAGTACGCTCCCGCAGAGAGCGCGCCAGGTTGAGGTCCAGTTCAAGGCATGTGAGGTGCCGGCATTGGGGGCGCAGCCAGTCCGTTGTGAGGCCTCGCCCTGGTCCGAGTTCCAGAACCTCGCCGCCCAAATCCACTCCATTAAGTGACCAAGGCAAAATTTCGCTCTCTAGTCTGTGTCTCCAGTGGTTTGACTGGCAGTACCAACGGTGCAGCCGGTTCATCTTATCCCCCACCATAGTCAATGGAAACCGTTCGCCCGCGAGGGAAAGCGGTACCGGAAGCGAGACGGGGGCCGACATTCCCACAGTCTCCACCATGCTTTACGGTGTGCCGGCGATCCAGGTCGGCGGGCAAGCCATGACTCTACTTAGCACCTTGCCCCGTGCTCGCGTGGACGAATTCGAAAATGCCGGAATACTACATCCCCTTCGGCGTTGTGGCTAACATCACCGAACCGACCCGCTCAAGCGGCCTGATATCGTCATACTCAAGCTGGCAGGGAGCCTTTGGCTCGCACCGGGTGGTTTCCGAAGCCTTCCTCTTCGATCACCCAGCGCCGTAAGCGCAGGATATCAGCGGCGCGTGCCACACCGATGGGCTTCAATAATCCGTTGCCTTCGACCACCACGATGTTTTCGACGTTATGAACGACCATGTCGCGCGAGACTTCGTCCACGGTCTCGCCCGGATGCGCGACAATGTAATCCTGCCGCATGATCTCGCGCATCTGTGGGTTGCTTTCGATTCCCTTCAGGAGGTCGTGGGCCTCGATGATGCCCACGAGGTTGCCATTGCCTTCAATGACTGGGATGATGCCTGCCTGCTCCGGCGAGACGTCGCGGATGACAGCCTGCACATGGTCATCCGTACTCACCACAGTAAAATTCTTGCGCATGACCTCTTGGACGCGCGCGCGCAGCAGCACGGGAACGGAATACTCCTGCCGCACGATCAGCCCGCGCTTGACGAGCTTGCCAGTCATGATCGATTCCTCGCTGAACAGCCGCACCAAGCCGTCGGACACGATGACGCACACCACCAAGGGCAGAAGAGCGTTGGGATTGCGGCTGAGTTCGAAGAGGAAGACGATGGACGTGAACGGCGCACGTGCGATGCCTCCAAACATGGCGGCCATGGCCACGAGGGAATAGAGAGCCGGGTCACTCACCAGGTGTGGTAGGAAATGATGCCAGACCTGGGCGTATACTGCGCCTACGCCGCCGCCCACAATCAGCGAGGGCGCAAACACCCCACCCGTCGTGCCGGAACCCAATGAGACTACGAGAGCTGCAAACTTGGCGGCTGAAATCCCCAGTAAGGCGTGAGTTCCCAGCTTGTCATTCAGCATGTCGCGAATCGTGTCGTATCCGGTGCCGAAAACCTGGGGATAGAAGTATCCAATCAAACCCAGCATCAATGCCCCGGTGGCAGGCGCCCAGATGGCCGCAGGCTGGAGGGGGAAGCGATCGAAGGCATCTTCCAGGAAGAAAAGCACCCGGATCATGGCGATCCCGATGAGTCCCATTACCATTCCCATGAGGGCGAAGAGCCACAGCTCCTGCATGCTGACGAGTGAAAAGGCGGGCGTCGGGAACAGCGGCGCCCAGCCGCGGAAGTGTACGGCAACGGCGGTGGCGACGGCGGAAGAAATGGCCACGGGTATGAACGAGCGGGCGCGGAATTCGAAGAGCAAAAGCTCGATGGCCACCAGGATTCCGGCAAAGGGGGCGACGAAGGTTGCGGCCATGCCGGCAGCGGCTCCGGCCGCCAGAAGGACGCGGCGTTGATAGGGCGTTAGGCCTGTCAGCTGCGCGAAAATAGAGCCAAAGGCAGCGCCTGTTTGAATGATGGGTCCTTCCGCGCCGAACGGGCCGCCAGTGCCGATGGCGAACGCCGTGGCCAAAGGCTTGAGAATGCCCACACGCATGCGAATCTTGCTCTTGCCGATCAGTACGGCTTCCATCGCTTCGGGAATGCCGTGGCCTTTGAGGGTCGGCTCCCAAAAGTAAATCATGATCCCGACCAGCAGGCCGCCGACGGGGGGAATCAGGATGACCCATGCGCCCAAATGGTTATGCACGGGAGAGGTGATTGCAAACGACCACTTACCGTAAAAGAAGAGGTTGGTGAAAAGGTAGATCAGTTCAAGTAACCCCTGAGCTACCAAGCCGCCGATGAACCCCACGAGAATGGCGAAGGCGGAGGTCTTAAGAACGGCGGGATCGAGCGCCTTCCCGTACTCCCGGAACCAGCGCGAATCAGAAGATGAATTGGATGTCATGGTTTGTACCTTTGAGGCATCTGCGAAGTATCTCTGAACCTGTCATCCCGCGCGGTACCGGCCAGCCGGGACAACCTGTGATCCCGGCAAATACCAGGTGTAAGAACTGGCGGGACGCTTCGCGGCGTTCATCATAGGCAAAGCGAGTCGGCCCAGAATGACAGCCCGAATGAACTTTTCCGCAAGCCTGCGGATTAAGTGCCCTGGGCAGCCGGGATGTCGCGCGGCGTGCTGGGGGGACTCTTTAGAATCTCGAGTTGAAGGCCCCGGAGTTCTGCGATGTTCGCGCGCGAAATCCTTTCCAAAATTGTTGTGCCCTGGCGGGTCAGATGTACCTTGGCGAAACGCCGATCGCTATTGCCTGCCACCTCGCGGACTAAGCCCCGTTCCGCGGCGCGCTGGACCAAAGGCTGACGACATCGTTATGCCGTTCCTGCAAGAACTCCGCGAGCTCTGAGGTGGTCGCCCATCCTCGGTCCGTATAACCTGCCACTCCTAGAAGTAGCTAAGGGGTAATGCCGGGCGCGCTATCCGCTCAGTGAAGCGAAGGAAGCAGCAGACCCAGTAACGAGACCACCCCAGGCGGCGAAGCGCCTCGGACTTGTGGGAATAGTTCGCACTGGGTAGTGTTTGGCGTTTCATGAAACAGAATTATATCACAATGTGATTTACATTACAGGGGTGGCTGTTGAGCGTCGGCACCACCGCGGCGCCGCTACCTCGAGACCGCTTCGGCTGCCCCGTTCAGAGGCCCCTCACGCCGGTGCGGTTGCGAGGGATCTGCCCGCCGCTCGCGAAGCGGCCCAGGCCGGCGCCGTCCTGGCTCAACCATGACGCCGCGGGCTGCGGGCGCGCGAAAACCCTTGTTGTGCAACGGTTTTCGGTGGAGCGGGTGACCGGGATCGAACCGGCATGGTCAGCTTGGAAGGCTAGCGGGACACGTTCCCGATTGAGCGTGAAAACGGGCACCGACCTGCGCACATCCGTCTTTGATCTTGACCGCTGCTGTCCCTGACGGACCCCATCTTACCGGCCCTACGGCCCCGCTAAGGACCCGCTCGGAGCGTTTTCGTGCCACGTCGCCCCAGCAGTTGTTCGCGTTGCGTTGCCGTCACTTGGTTCGGCGCGCGAAGGCGATTTGGGGGCGAAGTCGCGGTTGCTATCCGCGTGGGGAATTGCCGCCAGGTAGTTGCCCGAAGGCTGGTGGGGGGGGTGGGTTCGGTTCCTCCGCGGCTGAAGGGCTCAGCGCCGAGGTCGGCGACAAGAAGGTTCGTGGCCAGGGGGGTGATTGTTTGCCGTAGCCGTTGCAGAGGGGGTAGGTGAGCGGAGGCGGTGCCGATCCCCGGAGCTTGGTGGCATCGCCTGCGCCCTGGCCGCGAATGCGCGGGTATCGGAGCGGGGTTGAACCATGTCGATCACCGATCGTTGAGTGACATATTTCCGTCCGTGACGTCCGCCGCCCGAGGCCAGGCAGGCGCCCGTTCGGTCGGCACTTAGCTGGCCGCGGTGTGCGAGCTACGGATTGATGCGGACGGTCACCGACCACACCATGACGGGTGGCAGGCATTTCGGTGTTGTGTGGAAGCACGCCAGGTCGGTACCGGTGCGGATGGTGG
>OCTA010003438.1_pt1 | contig 14032 bp, 5 predicted proteins | sample 1538991 | NCBI WGS metagenome assembly OCTA01 (sample SAMEA3539302, study PRJEB22396) | soil metagenome | biome: tundra; feature: field; material: soil | place: USA | collected 2010-05 | depth 0.15 m
CAGGTCTTGTCGTATTTAGTCCAACCGGGAGCTATAAGCGCATTGCCCACTTTCGTGCCGTTGGCGGATAATTCGTATTGGCCAAGACCGCAGATGTAAATCAGGGCGCGCTGCAAACCGGCGTTGACCGTGAACTGCCGTCGAAAGATCGGCAACCCGGTCTGCGGGTTCTGCACGGTCACTCCAGTCCCCCAAGGACTCATCCCGTAACTACCCATTACCAGCGCGTTCGACCAGGAACTGTCGTTGAAACCAGGCAATTGCCATCCGACGGTGGACGTTTTTGTGGCTTTCCAGGTGGCATCCATCTGGATGTTGGTTTGCGAGCCGTCGGCGTAGCTCAAAATTAACTTTCCAATCAGTCCCGCCGGATTTGCCGTGGTGCCTCCGTTGCTGGCGGAGATGGCAAGCGTGTTGGTTCCGGGTTGAAATTGGGTGGCTATATTAGTGGATGGTATTGCGACCGTGTAATCCTGTCCCTGGCCGACTTGCGTGCCATTGACATAAGCGGTGTAGGAATTATCCGCGGCCAACAGATGCGTCGCACCGGTGAGCACCGAGTCCGATCGGACAAAGATGGTCTTGCGGAAATATCGCGTCCCGACCGGAGCCGACTTGGCGGGATTGCCTTCCGGATACCAAATCCAGGAACATCCAGTCAGACTAAAACCAGGGCCGTTGGACGAAGCAACCAGCCATCCGCCCTGCCAATCCACTTGATTGAGCAACCCCATCGTCCAAGTAGCCACAGAACTCCACGCGGAGGGTTGATCGTTTTTGTCCCAAACCCGCACCTGCCAGAAGACCTGTTGCACGGAGGCCAAAGCGCCGCCTCCGTATGGAACATTAAATGGCTGCCCGGAAACCACCTTGCCGCTGTCCCACAAGTCAGGTTGGTTGCTGGCCAGCAGAGCGGCGGAAGAGGCCACCTGAATCTGGTAAGCGGTCTGGCTCTGGGCGCGTTCGCCGGGGTTGGTTGCCACCACTTGCCAGCTCAAGCGCGGGTTGGGATCGTCAATGCCCAAGGGGTTTTGCCAGGAACCACACCTCAAATTCACCGGGGAGATTCCCGCAATCAGTGGCAACGGCCCCAAGAGCATCGCCAGCCAAACAACCCAGACACTGCGTAATGATAACTTCATGTAAAAACTCCCGAACCACAGCCCGATGTTTTCGGAAAACAACGTGTTCAATTTCGATCTCGAAACCAATTCAGAGGAAAGCGGGCGCCAACCGTTCCACCTCCCCTCCGAATGCAACATGCAACAGCTTCCGACAATAACGATTCCATTTAATGGTACACCAGAAATTTCAGGCGCGTCCATACCCCAATCATTGTAGTGCGTCCATCACTGAAACAGGGGATGGTGTGTCTCAATACTGCAAAACCAGTGCGCATGATCCATTTGCTTTTGAGGTCGGACTTTCTTCACACGGTCATGGCATCTGGAGTTTCTCGCAGAACGCGTTTTCAACGGGTTGGGGTATGCGTCCCCATTTTAGGTAGTTGTTTAACTATGCAAATGTGTGCTAGGATGTAATGCTGAAATCATCTCAGCGCAAAAATGATGTCGAGTTGCATTAACTATAAAATTCAGATTGCAGGGAAATCATTAATCAACATCAATCTGCCAAGGCTCGCGGTCGGATCACCAAGCTCGACGGCTGACACCGATGCTTTAGGCGGGATTTTTGAATCACCGGCGCAAGAGGCAGGCCCTTACAATCCCGTATTTCGATGATCGTCGTACTATAAAACCCGGCGTTAACGCCATTTTCAGACATGTTAAACCCCATCAAGAAAGTATTCAGCCAAATCATTGCCGGACGGCTTGCCCTGACGGCTTTTGCCATCACGCCGCTGGCGGTTCAAGCGGCAACCACCAACACGTTTAATTTTATTAACACAACGGTAACCACGTCGTCTGGGGTTGGGGTTGGTCCGCTCAATCCCGCCAACGGTGCCACGTCTATCAGCGGCGCCAATCTGACGGCTGGGGACATGGTGGTTTTTGATGGCGTCGTCATTGATGTGCCCGGTTCAGGGAGCGACGCCTGGGGGTCCGTTGATCTGAACGGCAGCGGCTATGGTGGGGTCGTCTCTGCCACCTTGGGCCTGCTGGCGGAAACGGGGACGTCCAGCGGCAACCAGTGTCAACTTTTTCTCAATGGTTCAGGCACCTCAACCAAATTCGGAATTTCTCAAGGATCCAGGACGAACCGTGTTCGGATTGAGCTTGCTTGCACCCGGACCGGCTCCACGACCAACATGAGTTATGTGGTCAAAATCGATCAAGGAATTTCAGGCACATTCAGCGGCACACTTTCGGGCACGGGAGTAAACTTTGCGAATAACACCATCGCACTCACTTTTGGGGCCAATAACGCGACGCACCAGTTCATTCAGACCCAGCCAATTATTGCTGTTTCGGCGCCCACATCTGCCACCCTCACTGTAGCGGCGGGTGCCAAGGCGACCTTCGCCGCCACTATTACCCAGGGCTATCCGCTTAACACCGTTCAGCAATGGCTGTCCAATGGCGTGCCCATCCTGAATGCCACCAATTTGACTTACACCACCCCCGCGACCACGGCATCTTATAACGGAGCCCTCTATAGCATAGTCGTCACGAACCTGTTGAATCCGGGCAATGTGGTGACCAGTGCAGCCGCTACCCTGACCATTCGAAGCATTCCTGGGATGGTTCCTTTTATTTTCACTGCCACCGCCATACCCAACTCCAGCCCGGTCAACCCTCTCAATCCTCCCGTGGCCATTGCCGGATCGAGTCTGCTCGCCGGTGACACGGTCGTTTTTGATGGCATCGTTACCACCAACGGCCCATTGACCGGCTCCGGCAATGGCTGGGCCAGCATCAACCTCGCGCCGGGCGGATATCAAGGCGCGACGACCGCCCAGTTGGGACTTCTGGTCCGCTTGGGAACCGGCGCGGGCCAGCTCTATGTGAACGGCGGCGGTCCGGTGTCACCCAATCCGACCAGTTCCGGAGCGCTCGCCAATCATGCACATATTGAGCTTTACCCATCCGCGACCGGCAGCACAACCAACATGGGCTGGCTGGTGGAAATTGATCAAAACCTCACCGGAACCTTTCTGCCGGCGGTCACGGGCACCAACCTGACGTTTGCGAATAATACCATCCCGCTTGGTTTTGGAGCTGATTCGGTGGCCGGCCTGATCACCCCATTCCCGGTCGGGCTTCAAGCTGTCCATCAACAACTGTCCTCCACCAACCTGGTAATCGGCGCCTTTGATCAAGTCGTGGTCACGGGGGATTACCTGAATATATCCAATGTTGTTCTAGCGACGACCACCCCGGGCTTGGTTTATGTTTCCAGCGACACCAATGTCGTAACCGTGTCGAGCAGCGGGTTTTTACAGGCTGTTGGTGTCGGCCAGGCGACGATCACTTCGACGCTGACGTCTTTTTCGGCCAGCAACACCGTATCGGTGATTGACCCCGGCGCACTGGTGAGTGTTTCTTTGGTGGTCAGCAATCAAATGCCGCTCTACACAACGCAGCAGGCGATCGTGCTGGGCGCCTTTGCCAACGTGACCAACGTGAATCTTTTGAAATATGGGCAGACGACATTTACTCTAAACAACACGAATATAGCGACGATCTCGTCCTCCGGCCTAGTTACCGCCATCGCCCCGGGGCTGGCGGTCATCTACGCAGCTAACAGCGGTCTGACCAGCGTCCCCAAGCCGGTGACGGTTGCTTATCCAACGAACCGGTTTATCTTTGACAGCTTTGGCGACGGTTTTTGGACCATCGTCAATCAGGGGAACTCGAACACGCTCGTCATCAGTTCCAATGGCGCGAGTCAGGCAACCTCCACCAATACCGCTTTCGACCAGCAGTTTGAGCTGCTTTACAATTATCAAAACAGCACCTTCCGCATCCGCAACCGCACCAGTTGGCAGTGCCTTGGCGCCAAGCCCGGCAGATTGGTGGGCACCGGGGTAATCCCGGTTAATTATACCGGGACACCCTCGCAACAATGGTATCTGGTGGATGTCGGGAACGGCTATTTCCGCATTGTGAACTCGCAGTACGACATGGTGCTGCAGTCCGACAATGGAAATCCGGCCAGCGTTACCCTGGTAAATGCTTCCTCCAACCCGCTCCAATACTGGAACTTTGTTTACCAGACGCATTATCCGAAAAAGGGCTGCGCCGGTTATGAAGGCGATTACGCGCAGCTCGGTTTGAACTGGGCCTACAACTACGATGACAACACCGGCACCGCTTTGCCGCCACAAATGAATTTTGTGCCCATGATCCATAATGCCAATTGGGAGCCTTTGAGCGATGTTCAGGCGCGCTCGGTGGGCTGGCGTTCGCAAGCCCCGCCCGCCTGCCTCCTGACCTACAATGAGCCGGACAATGCTACCCAGGCGAACATGAGCACGAATCAAGTGATCAGCTTATGGCCACAGCTTCAGGCTCTGAACGTGCCGCTCGTCAGTCCGGCGATGCAAAACACCTACGACTCTTGGGCGTATAATTTCTTCAACCTGATTGCAAACAACAACTATCGCGTGGACTACACCGCCGTGCATTTGTATATCCCCCCGAACGCCTCCTCGCTCATCAACAATCTCCATACGGCTTACACGACCTGGGGCCGGCCCGTCTGGCTCACGGAATTTTCTCCCGTGGACTGGAGCAATACCAGATCCTGGTCGGAGAATGATGATTACAACTTCCTTGCCGAGTTCATGTGGCAGGCCGAGGATCAGGACTGGTTGAAGCGCTATTCCATCTTCCCCTTCACCGGCACGAACAGCGCCAGCCCGTGGGTGAACAATGGTTATATAGGAAACATGTTCTTGGACAACAACCAAACGCTTTCCCCCTACGGCGAACTTTACGCGACCTGGGATGCCGACCGCACCCTGGACGCCCGGACGCCTTATATCCTTCACAATCTGGCCACCAGTTTCCGGCTGACCGCGACCAACGCCATCAGCACGCCGCTGGCGTCCACCATCTACGCCCGGAATGCCACGACGGAATGGGGGCTTCTGCCCGCACCGACCACCAATCACTGGTACATCATTTCGCTCAACGACGGACGGCGATTGCGGGACACCGGTGGAACCCTGAATCTCGCCCCGTTTCTCACCACTGGCTCCGCGGTGGAATGGGAATTTAACGGCCCGGACGGCAGCGGCTACTATTTCATCACCAATACGGCGGGACACAGCATCAACAGTTCCGGCACCGCCCCGGCCATCTCGTTCAACACGACAAGCTCCTTGACGCAAAACAACAACACCCGCTGGCGCTTGATCAAGGCCTACCAACCCGTATCCGTCTCGGCGAGCGTTCCCAACAACTTGTCATTTAATTTTATCAGCCCTGGGATCGCGTTAAATTGGGCGGCTGACGGTAATTTGTATTATAATATTTATCGCAGCACCACCAACGGCGGACCTTACACGCTCATTACCAGACTCTCGACCACCAACTGCATTGACACCACAGCATCCTCGAATGGCGTCCCCTACTATTATGTTGTCACCGGACTGAACGCCTTTGGGGATGAATCGGGCTATTCAGCCCAGGCCGCCGCCACCATCGCCGCCGTCTGGCGTCAGCCATGGTTTGGCACCACGGCCAACACCGGCAGCGCCGCCGACACCGCCGACCCGGATCAGGACGGCATTATCAATATTCTGGAACGGGCGTTTAACCTGAATCCGACCGTGGCCGACCCAACCGGCACGCCGTATGGTTCTTTGACCGGCAATACGTTCACACTGACTTACCGGAAGAATATGGCTGCAACCGATCTAAGCTTTCAGGTCGTGAGCAGTTATGACCTGATTAATTGGTCAACCAACAACATCACTGACGTGGTTGTTTCCAGCGATGGGGTTGCAGAAATCCACGCCGCCTCTGTCCCCGTCGCCAACACCGCTCAGTTCCTGCGACTTCAAGTAACTGCCACCCAATAACCGTGTGTTACCAGACGTGGTTTATTCAAACCTCTACTCTATTAAAGCCGGAGGCAACGGACAAAAGCCAAGTCCTTGTCGCCGTGGCATGCCCAGCCCACGCAACCCCAGTACTCCGTAACCCAGGAGTGGACCAGAAAACGAACCAGATTATATCCCCTCAATGGCGGAGAGCAAGCGACAGCACGGTCGGGTAGCAGCCGAGGTAACGAGGCTCAAATATCCCTGTGTTTCGAGCAAACACGCGCAAGAAGTCAGAGCCTCCTCACGTCGGCTGCTACTTTTCAAACAGGATCTCAGGCGCATGCAATTCAACGGGTGATCTTCAATGCGAACGCGATGTCGCACGGCTTTTTATCCAGCAACGTCAGGTGTAATCCATTTTCGTCGCGGACAAATTTCAATTTGCCGCGGACGCCCAACATTCGGACGCTGCCAATCTTGCCGGGCCAGTGCGGGGAGTTTTCCGCCAGCGATTTGATGGTGACTTTGCCGGCCGCCGGAAACGCAAGGACGATGGCATAAAGCGTCTGGCCGTCCTTTGACTGTGTGAAACGGATGTCTTCCGGCGTGAACGGATTTTTGTGCGTGTCGCTCTGGCCGTCGAACGGGCCCTTCTCAAACATTTTGGCGGCCGGGCCTTCGCCAAAAACTTTCCACGGACGCGTCGCGTAAATCGCTTCGCCGTTGACTTTGAGCCAGGCGCCGATGTCGCTGACGATTTTCACCTCGTCACTATCAATCGTGCCGTCGCCGCGCACCGGCACGCTCAACATCAGGTTGCCGTTCTTGCTCACGATGTCCGCGAGCATCGGGATGACGGTGGCGGCGGATTTGTATTGGTGCTGGTTGAAAATCTCGCGGTCGTAATGCCAGCCGCCGATGCAGGTGTCGGTCTGCCAGGGCTCGGGCAATATGTCAGTCGCCTTGCCGCGCTCGATGTCATAAACCAACGCCTTGCGCTGCTGTGGATTGAGATGCTTGGCGTTCATCACGGCTTCGTTCCGGCCGTGCCACTGGATGCTGGAATTGTAAAAATGCGCGGCCAGATTGAGGCCGATTTCATCCGTCACGCCGTGCAACGGCAGAACGGTGTCGTCGAAATAAATCATGTCTGGCCGGTAATCATCCCAAAGCTGCTTGGTGCGGAGAAAAAACTTTTGCACATAAGCCGCGTCGGGAATGCTGCAGCCCTTGGCTGCATTCCATTCCCACCACTCCCAATCTTTTTGCGTGCCGGGCGCGTGATTTTGCGCGTAGAGGTCTTGCGGATCGAGGCCCTCCCACCAGAGCCCTTTTCCGTCCGCCTTCGTGAGTTTGCCGTCGTAAGGCACACCGGCAAACTCGCCGTTCCGGTCCGCGCCCTGCGCCGGCTCATACCACGACCAGGCGTGCGAGGCATGGACACTCACGGCAAAACGCAGTCCGTTTTTTCGCGCCGCGCGCGCCCACAGCCCGATGATGTCTTTCTTCGGGCCGAGGGCGACGGAATTCCACGGCTGATACTTGGAATCATACATGTCAAAGTTGTCGTGATGGTTGGCCATGGCCAGAAAGTATTTCGCGCCGGATTTTTTGTAGAAGGCGAGCAGCCCGTCGGGATGGAAATTCTCCGCCTTCCATTCATGGATCACGTCCTTGAACCCAAACTTCGACGGCGGGCCGTAATGTTCGACGTGGAATTTATTCTGGGGGCTGCCTTGCGTATACATATTGCGCGCATACCAGTCGCCATCCTCCGGCTGGCATTGCGGCCCAAAAACCGCCCAGATGCCGAACTTGGCATCGCGAAACCACTCCGGGCATTGATACTGCGCGGCCAGCGATTCCCACGTCGGCTGAAATGGGCTGGGCGTAACCGGCTCGGTCTTGGTGTTGACGATGACGGTGGGAACGGCGGTTTCGGGAATGGGTTCGACGGCAGAGGCGATTTGCCAGATGCCCAAAGCGCTAAACAGTATCGTGGGGAGCAGTAATGGTTTGTTTATATTGTTCCGAGTTGAAATCCAAGTCCTTCCTGGGAAGACCGTTATTTGTCAGGAGTCAAAACGATTTCTTTGATCGCCAGGTTCTTCCATCCGTTCCGAACCGGGTTGATTGAAAGCCGCTGTTCGCCGGCTTTGGGAAGCAAGACTGTCCCACAGTTCTTGACGCGGTAGTTTCCGCCCTTCCAGCCTCCCGTGTCCTCCGACATGAAATCAACTTTTTCGTCGTTGCAATCAAGGGTGGCCGCCGAGCCTGCCGCCGCTTTGTCGCTGCAATACGTCACGCTGACCTGATAGCGTCCGGGCTTGTTTGCCACGAATTTGCAGGACAGGCTTTCGCCGGGATCGGTCCAGTTGGAGATGTGCGTGATTTTTTCATAGCCGTCGAACAGCATTTTCGCCTTCGTGCCTTTCACTTCGAGCGACCAGGCCGGGATCAGTATCTTGCCACTTTCGTATTGGTGAGGCCGTTTGTCGGCTTTGACTTCGCCGCGCATTTTGACGGCGACGACGGTGACATCGCTGTCGGGCTTGAGCGGCGGCAACTCGATCTGGAGATCGTTTTTCGTTCTTGTGAATACCAGGTTCTCGCCGGTGGCCAGATACTTGACGCTTTCCACATCGGCGGAGAAGCCTTGCACGTTCAGGTTTTTCGCCGCCTGATCAAACAGGTGCAGAAACACGGTGTCGCCCTTGGTGGTGCAGACGCCCCACTCGAATTTTCGCGGCCAGAACGGGCTGGCGGTGCTCCCATAAATGGCGGCTCCGTTCTTGCCGAGCCATTCGCCGATTTGCAGCAGACGTTCCTGCATGATCGGCGGAATGCGGCCATCGGCGCTCGGTCCGATGTCCAGCAGGAGGTTGCCACCATTGGCGCAAATCGTGGACAGCAGCCGCAACAGTTCCTGCCGCGAGTTGTAGTCCCAGGAATCTTCGTTGCGGTTGTAGCCGTAGCTGTTGCCGATGCCGCGATCTTCCTGCCACGGGTGGGCTGGCGAATAATCTCCGCCGCCGTATTCGCTCGAGAAGTAATCGCCATACCGGCTGCGGGTGTGACCCCAGCGGTCATTCACCACCACTTCATCCTTCACCGGCGACTCGGTGTAAAGCCAGTTAGCCAGTTCCTCCGAATGCCACGTCTGGTAAGGATGTTCCCATTCACCATCCAGGAAGATCACCGGCGGCTGGTAGCGGGTGACGACTTCCTTAAACTTGGGCTGGAGATGCTCCACGGCATATTTCTCAAACTCCCCATTTTGATACAGCGGGTGCCACCACTCGTAGAGCGAATAATAAATTCCCATCTTCAGACCTTTGGCGGTGCCGGCGGACTGGAGTTCGCCGATCACATCCCGCTTGGGGCCGCGGTCAAAGGCGTTCCAATGATCTCCGAATTTGGAGACGGAGTATTTGGTCGGATACATCGCGAAGCCGTCGTGATAGTTGGCGCAGGTGACGACATATTTGGCGCCGGACTTTTGGATCAACGAGGTCCATTCATCGGCATTGAAACCTTCGCCGTTGAACAGGGGCACGAACTGGTCGTAGGCGAAATCCTTGCCCCAAACCTTCTCGTGGTATTTTTGAACCGGATCGTTCGGCTTGAGGGCATTGTGGCCATACCATTCGGCGTATTGTCCTTTCGGCGCCCAGCCGGGGACAGAATAGACGCCCCAGACGATGAACACGCCAAACTTGGCCTCATTGAACCAGGCGGGCATTTTACGCTGATAAATGGTGTCGAAGTTGGGCTTCGCGTTTTGCGTCCACGCGAGAGTTTGAAATAAAAGCGAGGCAACGATCAGGACGTTTAGTTTTTTCATTTTCTCGTGGCAGTGAATCGGTGCGTCAGTGGTTCTGAGCGGGTGTGGCGGGTGCCAGGTCATGCCTGTAAAACCTCCGCCAGTTGAAACCGTAACACGCGATGAAAGCAAAGCAGACCAACGGCATGAGAAACCCAACGCGCATGGAATGGTGGTCCGCCAGCCAGCCCATAACAATGGGCATGATGGAGCCGCCCACAATCGCCGTCACCATCCAGGAGGACGCCAGCTTGGTCCGCTCTCCCAGGCCGCGAATGGCCAGGGCAAAGTGGGTGGGATACATGATGGACATGAAGAAGAAGCTTAGAATCAGGGCCAGCACGGAAATCCAGCCCAAGCCGAGAAACACCAGCGTCATGAGCACAACATTGCACAAGGCATAGATCCCCAGCACCCGGTGGGCGGGTGCGAACCGCAGGATCGCGCTGCCCGAAAATCTCCCCACGGTAAAGAAGATGAACGCCAGGGACAACGCGGCACTGGCGCAATACTCGGTGATATGCCATACGCCAGCCTGAGCATATTTCATGTTTGCAGGCAGCAAATCCGCCAGCCACGGCGGCAGCGTCGGCATATAGTGCGAGTCTTTCATGTAGTTGATAAAGAAGCTGAAAATGCCGGTCTGGGCCGCGCAGTAGAGGAACTGCGAGACGATCGCCAGGACGAAATGCCATTCTTTGAACAAGGGACGCGCCTGGGTTTGACCGTTCGCAGCCATTTGGGCTTCTTCCCTGGCATGAAGATCGGGCACGGGCGCGATGGCAAAGGCGGCGATCAACACGGTGACGATGCCAGCAACAATCAGGTAGGGAATGTAAAGGCTGGCGTTGCTGGTATTGACCTGGTCGGTCTTGGACAAGATGAACGAGCCGCCCAACAGGGGGCCAAAAATCCAGCCGACGGCATTGCAGCTTTGGGCAAGATTGATGCGGGCCACCCCGGCCTCGGGCGAGCCGAGCACCGTGGCGTAGGGATTGGCGATCGTCTCGATAAAAGTAAACCCGCAGGCGACCAATCCCAGGGCCAGCAGAAACACGCTGAAAATCGTCATTTGCGAACCGGCGATCTTGGTCACCGGAACGAAGCAAACACAGCCAATGGTGATCACCGTCAATCCGAACAGAATTCCGCCGCGGTAGCCGAAACGCCGGGCGAACATGCCGGCCGGAAGGGCCAGCAAAAAGTAACCGCCATACCAGAAGCCCTGCACCAGGGCAGATTGAGCCTTGGAAACCTGCAGCGAATTCTGAAAATGTTTGTTCAGAACATCAATCATCCCATTGCACAGGCCCGAGAGACAGAACAAGCAACAGACCAAAACAAACGTCGCTAGATGATTTACTCCGTCTGAGGTGCGGAACATGCCTCCCAGCGTCCCGTGAGTTCGTTGAATGCGATTGGCTTCTTGTGCTGTGATCATTGTAATGAGTATTTCCAAAAGTGCCGCGCTTCTCGACTTCCATCGAGGCTCGCCGCGGGCCGTGAGTTCATTTTCAGTGTCATGAGGAAATGATCTCGGTCCGGTTCCAGTCTGGCGCCGCCGGGCCTCGTCGAATTCCCTGAAGGCGGACGAGGTCGCTGCGACCGCAGGCAGCACGCGCGACGGCCAGCAGGTCGGCGGTTTCAGCCTCAGTCTGCAGACCAAATCCTGAATAGTCCCACGGGAGCCCCAACCGACGGTATTTGGCGCTGCACGACGGATTAAAGGCGCAAAGTTCCCAACGCTCAACAGCTCCGTCAAGTTCGTTGTGCAAGAACTCGCCGATTGAGTTTAACACGGCTGGTTCGGCTGCCGCGCCCGGAACCAGGGGCGTGCGCACCCACAGTTTCAAGTCTCCCGCCCGCGCCCGGCGGGCGGCTTCGCGTAGGTTGGCGTGAATCGTGGCCAAACCGGCACCGGTCAACTCACGGTGGGCAGCTTCGTCCGAGTGTTTCAGGTCATACAGGACCAGATCGACAGAATTGAGAATTTCGGCAAAGACTGGCGGGGGCGCTTGGCCACAGGTATCCAGGGCGGTGTGCAACCCCCGCGCCTGGCAGCGCGCCAGGAATTCAAGCGCGAACTCCGGTTGTGCGCAAGGCTCGCCTCCAGACAGGGTCACCCCACCCTCGGTGGCCTCATACCACACACGGTCCGACTCCACTTCCGCAAGCAACTCCGCAGCTTCCCAGCGCACGCCCAAGGGTTGCATCGCCCGCGAGGGACACACCCGGGCGCAGGTCTGACACCCGACGCAGCGTGAACGGTCAACGATGATTCCCTGTTCTCCGGCTGTCAGCGCCTGCGATTCACAGGCCTGGACACAACGCAAACAACGAATACAGTTTTGGGCAGACCACCAGACTTCAGGGGTGAACTGCCAGCTTTCCGGATTGTGACACCAGCGGCAGTGCAACGGACACCCTTTGAGAAAAACGGTCGTGCGAATCCCCGGCCCGTCATGCGTCGAGTTGCGGTGAATATCAAAGACGAGGGCGTGAGACTGTGAATCCGATGTGTGCATGCAGCGTCAGTTTCACAGAGCCGGGTAATTGACTCGTTGGATAAACTCTTCCTGGAACTTTCGATCCATGATGAGGAAGTGCGACGAATACCCCGTCACCTTAACCACAATGGCCTGATGCTCCGGAAGCTCGGGCTGTTCCATTGCCCGCTTCAACTTCTCCATCGCAATGATGTTCAGATTGATTTGCACACCGCCGAGCTTGAAGAAAGTGCGGGCAAACGTCTCCACGAGACCGTCGCGGCGGATTCCTTCGGGAAAATAGGAAGGTTCCAATTCGATTTGGAACGAACCACCCTGGAATTTGCGAAAATCCACTTTGCAGAAGGAGTTGGCGGTGGCGGTCAACCCCTTCGAATTGCGTCCGTGCATCGGGTTCATGCCGTGCGCCAGCGGTTCGGCGGCAAGCCTCCCATCCGGGGTGGCGCCCAGCATCGGGCCGGCATAAGTATGGCCCATGTATTGAAACAAGGACGCCCGGAAATGTCCGCCTTTGTTTTGACGCAACGATTCCAGATGCTCGCGCACCATTTCGGCCAGGCGGACAATCATGGCATCCGGACCGGCCAGGTCGTTGCCAAACTTCTCCACGTTGAGAAACTCGCGGCGCATCGGCTCTTTCCCGGCCCAGTCCGACTTCACCGCCTGCTCCACCTCGGCCAAAGTGTAGCGGTGTTCGTCGAATACCAGGCGCTTGATTGCATACAGTGAATCCGACACGTTCGGCACCCCCAGGACATTGACTGAGGTTAGATTATAATCCACCGCTCCGGCGTCGGTGCAGTCGCGCCCGCGTTCGAGACAGTTGTGCATGCAAAGCGAGGTGACCATCTCCGGCCAAACGCGGGACTGCCACATGTAGGTGGTGTTCTTGAAGTCCCGCAAGGCGCTGGCGGTAGCCAGGGTCTCGGCGCTGAGGAGGTCAAAAAGAGCATCGAAGTCCTCCGCGCCTTCTTCCACCGCCCGTTGGATGGCCCGCTTCATCACTTGCACCAGCACCAGCGAGTTCAGATCCTGGTCATTGTATTCTCGTCCCACGACGCAATACCATTGACAGCCCGAATAGGCCACATTCCAGGCGCGCTCTTCACTGACGCCACTGCGGAGTTCGCTGTCCCTCAGGACGTCGTAGTTGATCAGGACCGGTGTGCCGGTGCCGTGGCGGCCGAGCACGTCGCAGGCATACGTGAAAAATGCCTTGTCAATATCCTCATGCCACATGACCCCGAGGTTATTGTCGCCGCCATTCAAATCATAGGCTTCGAGGATGACGCGGCTTAACTCGTTGGTGGCATCCAGGCCCTGCCGGTCCCGGCCGCCGACGGAAAAGTAATTGCCGCCATACTTGCAAAACAACTCGGCAACCCACCCGCGCGCTTCCTCGCGGGTCATGCGTCCCGCGGCGAGATCGCGGCGGTAAAAATCCGCCAGCAACTGGTCCAATCGTCCGTAGCCGTTGCCGTGGGCGATAATTCGCTCGGCGAGTTGGAAAAATTGGATCCACTGGATGGCTTGCAGAAACGTGCGCGGTGGCTCGCTGACAATCGCTTCACAGGTTTCTGCGACCACCTGATAGTGCCGGGCCAAACCGGGAGCGGCATCGCCCGCTAATTTGGCGGCCTTTTCGGCATGGCGCTTGACCCAGCGTTGGATGCTTTCGACAACCAGTTCCTGCGCGGCCAGATAGTGTGCCGCCGGTTCGTTGCGATTGGCCTCGTGACGCGCCTTCCA
>OCTA010003439.1_pt1 | contig 14028 bp, 16 predicted proteins | sample 1538991 | NCBI WGS metagenome assembly OCTA01 (sample SAMEA3539302, study PRJEB22396) | soil metagenome | biome: tundra; feature: field; material: soil | place: USA | collected 2010-05 | depth 0.15 m
CAGATGGCCTTGGCTGCGGTGCCCAGGCGAGCGGCGCCGTGAAAGAAGTCGAGCAACTCGACCCATGGCTTGTCGCCGAGCACGCTGGCCGCGATCTTGCGAAGCGAGTCCCACTGCGACGGCGCGCCGTCGCTCGCGAGGACCACACGCAGCTCCGGTCTTTGTGCGTGGACGGCGGCGAATTCCTGCTCAAGGCGCGCCACCAACCCCAGTTTGCGGTAGCGCGGCATCTCGCCCAGGTAGATGGTCTTGAGAAGATCGCCGTCCTTGTCCCAGAACGACACCGTCCCCACCGACGCCTCGCGCCAAGTCCGCCCCTGAGTATCGCTCATGGGGGCCAGCGTCGCGTCGCGTCGTCGGTCGGGGCGTCTTCCGCCATCGCCGCCGGATCCATCGGCCCCGACCTCGAACCGTACTTCTGCTCGTGGCGCGCGGGATCCGGCGAGTCGGTCTTGCGACCCCGGCGCGCCGCATCGTCCCCATCGGTTGGCACCATCACGCCGTCCATGGCTACCTGGACCGAGCACGCGTTCGCAGGGATCACGTCGGTCGCGCGCACGTTCTTCTCAATGGCATCGATGTCGTCACGCACCCGCGCCAGCATCGCTTGCGGAAGCCGGTGCAGCGTCGACCGGCTCAATCACTTCACAAGCAGAACGTATTCCGTTGATGCGATCTATTGATGCCCGTAATGGATCGCGACCCGACGCGATGGTTCGCGGGCCTCGGGGGCCGTCGGGGGGGAGAGACCGATGAAGACGGCGGTGCAGCTCCGCGCTTTGGCAGGAGACGAGCGGCCGCGCGCCGAGCTTCTCTTCGGGACCCCGTGTGACCTCGGCGAAGGCACGCTCGGTCCGGTCGCGCGCTTCGAGTCCGGCGAGGTCGTCGCGTACCAGATCCGCAGCCGGAGGCGCCGGCGCCTCTTCGTCTTCCGTACGCTCGACGTCGACGACGCCTTCGCGGTCACCGTCCCCGGCGTCCGCCCGCGCGTTCAACTCCTTCTCGAGCTGCGCACGGCCGGACGCATCCGGCTCACACGAAGCCTCTTCGCGTACCTCGTTCGCACGGGCCGGGATCCATCGGCGTTGCCCGACATCTTCTACATACGCGTAGGCGCCACGCTTGGAGGCCGGCTGCCCGGTCACAAGATCCTGCTCTCGCTGCTCCACGCTCGGCACCCTTCGGGCGCGCAGAAGCCGAACGCGGCGTTGAAAGCCGAAGGGGTCTCGCCGGCCGATCCGGCCTCGCGGGCGCGCGCCCTTTCCCGTCCCACGGCGTCCACTGGAAAGCCCTTTTGATCCGCGCGGAGAGATCGCCATGGAGCGCAGAGATCGAGACTTGATCAGCAAACCCGGCAGCTCGACCCCATCGACCGGGTCATGGAGGAGCATCGAAGCGTCGGCGCGGATCCTCGGAGTTCCGACGATCACGCTCCGGCGTCTCATCGGGCGCAGCGCGAGGCGCTCGCCGGACGGCTCGGTGGAGGCGTGCGTCGACGGCATCCGCGCGCGCAAGCTCGGGCGCCACTGGCGGGTATGGCTCCACCCTTCATCCTCGCCGTGGCGCCGCCGAGCCATCGGCTCGCCTTCCTGCTCGCCGCGCATGCGGGCCTCCGGGCAGGGGAGATCCGCGGGCTCAAGTGGCGCGACGTCGATCTCGCGGGCGGACAGCTCGTCGTTCGCGAGAGCGTGTGCCGTGGCCAGACGGCGTCCCCGAAGTCGGGGCATGAGCGGATCGTCCCGCTCACGCCACAGCTCCGGGCGGCTCTCGCGAGCACACGCACGCGGGATCGCGACGCTCTCGTCGCCCGGACGGAGCAAGGGACTCCGTGGCGCGAATGGGGTCTTCGTCAGGCGTTCGCGCGGGCGCGCACGCGCGCCGGCGTCGACCCCTTTCGTTTGCACGACCTTCGCCACTACTTCGTCACCGCGCTCTTTCGGCGCGGCGTCGCGGCGCCGACGGTGCAGGCGCTCGCGGGCCATGCCCACCTGACGACGACGCAGCGGTACGCGCACGTCGCTCGGGTGGACCTGCGGGCAGCGATCGCGCGACTCTCGCAGGCGAGGGCGTGGTAACGGCGTGGTAACGGGCGGTCGAGGCCCCTTCGGGCGTCTACAAAACCCTCCCGTGGTGCTCGCGATTCCTTCGTTCTTACAGTAGCTTGCGCATCACACGCGCCCGTAGCTCAGTTGGATAGAGCAGCGGCCTTCTAAGCCGCGGGTCGCTGGTTCGAGTCCAGCCGGGCGTGCTGAAAATGGTTGATGAATCGTCCGCGCTCGCCTCGCGCTTACCGCGGGCCGCGGTAAGAACCGCGGTAAGACCCGCGGCTTGTCGAGGTTCTGAGGTGGCTTGAGAGGTGGGCGCAGAAGCCGTCTCCCCGCTCGCGACGGCGCGTATCGGGAGAGCGATCACCTGGCCCCTCGTGAGGTCGAGCGTGATGCTCTCTACCGCGTCACGGAGCTTGGTCAGGATCGTTGACGTGTAGTGCCGCTCCGCGACGGTGGCCGGAGCGTGCCCCATGAGCCGATCGCGTGTGGCTTCCTCGACGCCCGCCTCGGATAACCACGTGGAGAACGACCGCCGCGTCGCGTGCGCCGTCAGCTTGTGGCCTTCGTACGTGTCGGGCAGCCCCGCTTTGCGGAGGTCAGCGCGGATCGTGACCGCCATATCCGGGCGCCAGCCCTTGCCCTCCTCGTTGGGGAAGACGACGTCCGTGGACTCGGGCTTGTGCCCCACCCACTCTGCCCAGCCCGACGTCTTCCATGCGCGGAGGGCTCGCAGCGCGAGGTGATGCAGGGGGAGGGTGCGGACACGGTTATCCGTCTTCGTGGGGCCGAGCGTCGCCCAGCCGTCCGGACCTTCGAGTGCGAGCGCCTTGGTGACCTTCACGCGGGGTACCTCCGCGTCGAGAAGGACGTCTTCAAACGTGATGGCGGAAAGCTCCCCCTCCGCCATGCCGCTGGTGAAGGCGAGCAAGTGGCGGACGCGGCGCCACTCGGGGATCGCGGGGGACGCGAGCAGCCGCTCGGCCGTCTCCCGGCTCATGTGCACGACCGTGTGTTTGCCGGCGAGAGTGACGGCCTCGGGCACCTCGCGACGCACGGCCTCGTGCCGCATGGGGTTGGCGGGGAGGCCGATCTTCTCCTCGGCCAGCATGTCGGCAAAGAAGGCGGTGAGGCTGTTGACCACGTTCCGGCATGAAAAGGGTGCGAGCTTGCCCCCGCGCCGAAAGCCGCGCGTCCTCTTGCCGTCCTCCCCCTTCTTCCACTCGATCGTCACCTTGCCGTTGTCGCGGACCTTGCGGAGCCACGCCCGAAGCACCGCCGGCCCGAGGGTCGAGATGGGTACGTCGGCGACTTCGGGGTACGGCAGGACGTGCACGCGCATCGAGCTCGCGTGTTGTTTCCTCATCGCGGGTGACAGCTTCGGATTCCTGTCGCAGAGGTCGATCCACGTGTCGGCGAGCGACCGGATGGTCGGGCTCTTCACTTCATCGGGCTCCGCCAGCGCAGCCTGCGTGCCCGCCATCTTCCGGTACTCCGCGAGCCACGCCAGCGCGTAGCGCTCCGCCTGCTTCTCGGTGTGGTGCTCGCGAGGGATGCGCGTCTCACGCCACTCCGACCCACGAGGTCCCGTGCGAAATTGAAGGACGTGCTGCCCATCCTTGCGGCGGTAGATGTTCCACCCACGGTCTTCGTGGGGCCGGTTCTTGCCCGTCCTATTTGATCGTCCAGGCTCGTCCATCACGACTCCTCCAAGGTTTACCATCGTCATCCCGGCGCGTCGCCCGCGTCCGTCACCTGCCTGCTTTCGCGGCGCGGCGAGCCGACTGTCGGGCAGACCGCTCGATGACGTCATCGACGGCCTCGCGTTCGTTGCGCAGCCAGACGTCGGCACGCTCGACGTCAACCCGGCGGGACCTCCCCGACCCGATCGTCGGCAACCCACGGGCGACCATGTTCCAGACCGTCCTTTCGGCAAGCGACACGCGAGCCGCGTACGCGGGCACGCGCATGAAGAGCTGGGCTGAGGCCACATGCGGCTCGGACGCTTCTGCGCCGAGCAAGGTGCGAAGCTCGCGCGCGAGAGCGGGCTCCTCCCGCAACGCAGCCACGATGTCGACGAGGATCTCACGCCGGACCCCGCTCATCATTTTGCCCACCCCACCCTTCTGTCATCCGGCACCGGGGCGTCGACCTCGGCGAAGGCGCGCGTGCGCTCGGATGGGCTAATCATTGTTGTCCCTCCGGTGTTCCAAGGAGGCTCTCCCTCGGCAGACGGGTGTCCTCAGCGCGAGGCGTGCCGGGCCGCTCGTGCAGATGGAGATGCAAAGCTAGTTCTGGCGGGCCGGGATCGCCGACGGCGGGGGCCGAAGTAGCTTGCGCTAGCAGCGACACGAGGATCTCGTGGGCAGGTAGCCGCCCGCCGAGCGCGAAGCCCACGCGGACATAGAACGCGTCGGGCAAGCTCGACGGGTCGTGGGCCTGTTTGGCCAGGTACGCGAAGAGGCCACGCACGAGCCGGGTGCGCCCTCGTGTCCCGAGCTCCAGCAGCAGCTGAACGCGCGGCCGCACCCCGGGCACGGACGCCGCGAGCGGATCGTCGACGTCCAACGTTCGGAAGACAAAGACGCGCGCTCGACGGCGGTACCGGATCCTGTAGGCGACCAGCTCTCCCGGGCCAAAGAGAGCGACCGGACCGCGGGTGGTCGAGATGACCGCACACGGGGTGCCGGAAAGAAGCTCGGCCCGCGGGTGGGCGTCGCCCGCGGGATGGCGCACCTGGACGGCGGTGTTCATCGGCCGCGGTCCGGGGAGCGGCTGCGCGTCGCTCGAACGAGCGGGTCGACGCCCGCGGGCGCTGGGGTCCAGTCGTAGCGACGCCGGTTGAGCTCGGAGTTCTTCTTTTGCCCGAGGCTCTCGCTCCGATCGGTGGGGGGCTTGTCGGGCAATGATTGCCCCTTGCCGTCACGCGCCGGAGGGGGCACGGCCGCGGGTGACGCTGCGGGTCCCGCCCCCTCGCCGGGCCCGCGGACCTTCAGGTCGACGGCCGCTTGGGCCTCCCGCCATCGGCGCAGGCGCTGGTCCACTTCCGTCTCACGTGGCGCGTTCGGGACGGGCGGCGACCAATCGTATCGACGCTGATTGAGCTCAGGGTTGCTACGCCGGGCGATGACGTCGCCGGGCGCGACCGGCGCACCGGGCCCTTGCCCGTCGCGCGGGGGATCGGCCGACCGCTCGTGGCCGCTCGCGTAGGGGGGCGGCCGCAACGCCCCCTCGAAGTCGAGCGGGCGACCTGTGGCGCGAAATTCGCGCAGGCGCTCGCGCGCGTGCTCGATCGGGACTTCGCCGCGGCGCGCAGTCCAGTCGCGCTGCTGCACGAACTCCACGATCGATCCCTTGTCCTTCGCGCGGTCGATGGCGTGGCGCAGTCTCGAGAGCGCCTGCTCGGCTGGTTCGGCCGGAGCGCGCGGCGCGTAGTCGGTGACCGAGGCGTAGATCCAGGGGCCGCCCGGGCTCCGCGCAACCACGATCCGATCCCGGTTGGGATGATCGAGAACGGTCAACCCGGGGGCGCCGTCCTGGGGCCGGGGCTGGTAGCCGGCCTTCTTCGCGTAGTCGACGAGATCGATGGTGCGTTTGAACTGCTCGAGCTCGGGGTCGGGTCTGGTGGTCATGGGGAACCTCGTCGGCCGAGAGGGCTGCGCCGCGAGGCGGCGGCGGCCGCGAAACCTTGGAAGGGCGAAGTGGAGCCACGTGCGCTGCGGCTCCCGAGGGGTCTCAACGCTCGCGCTCGGAGCGGCCGCGGGCGCCGCGCAGGGGCGGGAGCCAACGGATAAAGTCGCGCTCGACGCGCTGAAGGATGTCGTTCCAGTCCTTCGCGCCTGCCGGTGCGTCGCGCCGGAAGGCGACGTGAGGCAGGCGCCGCGCGAGCGCTTCGATGTGGCCGGCGAGCTTGTGGCCGGCCTCGTCGGCGTCGACCGCGGCGATGACCGTGCTCGCCGGAGGCAGTCGGGAGAAGATCCTCTCGAGGAGCTCGAACTGCGCGCTGCTGGGCGCGCCGGCGGTGCTCAGGTACCGGGTGGCCTCGCGGCGGTCGGGGTGGAGCTGATGGTGGCTGAGCGCGTCGATGGCGCTCTCGGTGATGACGAGCGCTCGATCGTCCCGACGCACGATGCTCTGCCAGACCGCCTTGGTGCCTCCGGGCGCGAAGCCCGTGAAGCCGACGTTCTTGACTTCGAAGCCGGTGACCGCGCCCGCATCATCGCGGTGGACGAAGAGCGCGTTGGCACGCGCGTCGTGGGCCCATGTGCCCGCGAAGCGGGCGTCGCATAAGGTCTCCCGGCGAAGGCCTCGCGCCTGGAGGTACGCGCACGACTCGGTGACGTGCGCGGCGGCGAACGCCTCCGCAGGCGATGTCCTGTCTCGCGGTGGCCTCGACGGCGCTGGCGCGTAGTCGGCCGCGGGCCGCTCGGTGCCGAGCCACTGCCTTAGCTCCTCCCGAACGGAGCCGAGCGAGCGGTGGCCGCCGCGCTTCTGGACGAAGTCGACGATCGTGCCGTGGTCGCGATCGTCGCGGACGGAGAAATACGTCCAGTGCCCGTCCCGGTCCTTGCGGACGACGATCTTGTCGTCGGTCACGGGATGCCGGAGCACATGGCTCGAGACGCTGCTTTCGCGCCGGTCGCGCTGGTAGCCGTAGCGGTCGACCGCGAAGTGGACGAGGGGAATGTCGCTCTTGAAGCGGCGGAGTTCGTCGTCGTGCATTGGGGGGGTCCCCGGGTGGAAGGGAGGTCTGCGAGCGCCGAAAGACGCGAGGCCCGCGAAGGCCTCGCGTCCCGGCGGCGATTCACTCGGTCGGCTGCGCGCGGTCCTTCGGATCCATCTCCCGGAGCTGCACGGTGGTCTCCGAGAGCCTTGCCGGCAGGTAGTCGAACCGCAGGTTCCAGGAGCCGTCCTTGTTCTGGAAGGCGACCCCGATCTTGGTCCACCAGGTCTTCTTGTCGTCGCCCACGGTTCGCTGCACGGCGCCGACGATCTGCATCATTTTCTTGTCGTTCATGACTTCTTTCCTTTGTGTTGAGAGCCGCCTTCTTGCGGCCGGCTCGTTTCGCTCCCTGCGGGTCCACCGGAGCTCCTCGAGAGGCTCGTCCTGCATTCACGGAGGGGCGTCCCCGTCCGGGGAAACCGTGAAAGCAGAAGGGAGAGCCCCCGAAGGGCGAATCACGTCTCGAGGCGCGACCAAGGGGGGGCCCGCGCGAAACGAGCCGGCTGCGAGAACGCGCGCACGGGTCCGCAAAGACAGAGACGTTGCCGACAACGGGGTGCGGATCGGCGTGCATGAGCGCGCGCGCGCGCCCGGTGGCGCGGGAGCGAAGACGCAGGCCCACGTGGGGGAGGTCTTCGAAGTTCGCGGCAGCCCGCGGGATCGGTGGCCGGGAAGGACCGGCAGTTCGGGCGTCCAACGTGTTGGGGGAACCCATCAGGCAGTGCCCTGCGCATGCGGCGGAAGCTCGGTCGGGCCCTGGGCGCCCGACTCGGAGCCGCGCGTGCGCCCCATCGCGAGCATGAGGGCGCGGCACATCGCTCCACGGGCCTGGCAGCGCGTTTGCAGGAGAACGACGTGGAGTCGATGCAGGCCCCGCTCTTCGCGCGCCTCGTCTCGGGTTCGGGCGAGTTCGCGCAGGGTGACGAGCAGCCGCAGCGCCTGCGCGGCGTTGCGATCGCGGAGCCCTTGGCTCTCGTGCGCGGCTCGGGCGTTGACCTGCCGGAGCTCGCGCTCGAGGTCGCTGCTTCGCTCTTCCGCGGCGCTCGCCCGCTCGAGCACGCGAACGAGCTCGCCCTCGAGCAGGAAGACTTGGTCGCGCGCGCTGCGCGTGGCGACCGATCGGGGGATGGCGTGGAGTGGGCGGCGCACAGCGCGTTTCGGCTTCATGGGGGAATCCTTTCGCTAGGAGCGAACAAGCGATGGCGGCAGCTCGGCGATGGCCTCGTCGAGCCGGTCGACGTCGCGCACGAGCGGCAAGCGCGCGAGTTCGGAGAGCGAGGCGCGGACGCGTCGAAAAGCGCCGTGGACCGCGGACCCCGGCGAGGCTTCGCGCTGGGTCATGAGCGTCAACTGGCGGACGCAGTGAAGGACGAGGACGACCTCCTCGAAGTGCTTCTTGGTGAGAAGCGAGGGGAGCCGGGCCGGGAGCCACCGCACGGCCTCGCCCTCGCCCCCGCCGCGCAGCGCCCCGCAGGAAGAGCACCACATCGCCGCGGACGCGGAGACCCGGACGTGGCTCGCCGCCGGGTGCGCGCAGGTCACGAGGGCGGCCGCCACCGCGGCGAGGGTGCCCGGCGGGCGCGTCGCATCCGCGGGACAGGGAAACGTTTTCAACATGAGGACCTCTCTTTTCTGCTGTTGGGAAGGAGGCGCTGGATGCCGCTCTTCCCGGGGTTGGGGGCGTTGGGCCCGGCCGGCTTGGGAGCCGGAGTGGGGCGCGGGGGGACGGCGATGCGGCCGAGCGCGCGGCCGTCGGCGACGAGCTCTGCGAGCTGTGCGCCGACGCGCGCGACGAAGGCGTCGAGCGTCTGCGTGCCGCCCTGCACGGCGCGCATGGCGGCCTCCCAGACCGCGGTCATGTCGGGCGTCGTCGCCACCTCGGGCAGACTCTGGACGAGGGCGCGCCCGGTCTCGGTCGAGACGAGGGTCCGCTTGACGCGCTCGGCGTAGCCGCGCTCGAGAAGCGTCTCGAGGATGGTGGCGCGCGTGGCCGGTGTGCCGATGCCGTCGGCCTCGGTCAGGATCTTCTTGACGCTCGGACTCTGGACGAACTTCGCCACGCCGCACATCGCGGCGATGATCGACGCGTCGGTGAACGGCTTGGGGGGCTGGGTGCGCTTGTCCTCGACCGTCAGCCGGAGCGCCGTGACCGCGTCGCCCGCCCTGAGCGGCGGCAAGCGAGCCGCCGCGTCCCTGTCCTGCTCGTCGCCGTCCTGGGGCCGTTCGTCGTCGACCGTGTCCGCTCGCTGGGCAGAGTGCGCGAGGGCCTTCCAGCCGAGAGTGAGGGTCTGCCGGCCTGCGGCGGTGAAGCGCTCTCCCGCGACCTCGAGCTCGACCTGGGTCTGCAAGAACTCGTGCGCGGCGTAGAACTGCGCGAGGTACCGGCGGGCCACGAGCTCGTAGACGGCGCGCTCACGGGCCGTCAGCTCCGCGGCCGCGCCGCCCGTGCTCGGTGTCGGGATGATGGCGTGGTGCGCGGAGACCTTCTGGTCGTTCCATGCCTTGGAGCGCAGGGTGAGGTCGGCCTTGTGGGCGGCCGCGGCGAGGGTCGGAGCGTGGTTTGCGACGGCCGCGAGGACGTCCTTCGCTTGCGCCCGCTGCCCCTCGGGCAAGTAGGCGCAGTCCGAGCGCGGGTAGGTCAGGAGGCGATGGGTCTCGTAGAGGCTCTGGCAGGCGTCGAGGACCTCGGCTGCGCTCATGCCGTGGCGCCGCCCGGCGTCCATCTGCAGGTCGGCGAGCGCATGCGGCAGGGGCGCCGGCTCGCTCCGCTTCTCCTCCGTGCACGTCGCGGCGCGTCCCTGCTTGCCGAGGAGCCGTGCGCACGCGTCGGCGGCGGTCGCGCGCACGACAAGACGCCCGTCCGCGTCGAGGTCCGCGCCGGCCCCGGGGACCCAAACGGCGCGGAAGGTCTCGCCTCCTCCCGCCCGAACTTCCGCCGCAACGACGTAGTAAGCAGCGGACCGAAACTCGGCGATGGCCCGATCGCGCGCGACGATGAGCCCGAGAAGAGGCGTCTGCACGCGCCCGACGGAGAGCACGCCCTCGTAGCCAGCCGCTCGACCGAGCAGCGTGTAGAGGCGCGTCATGTTGATGCCGTAGAGCCAGTCGGCCCTCTGGCGGGCGAGCGCCGCCTCGGAGAGCGGGCGGTACTTGCTGTTGGGCTCGAGCGCGCGGAGCTGCCGGCGCACGGCCTCGGGACTCAGGTCGCGGACAAGGAGGCGATCGACCGGCCCCCGGTAGCCGAGGAAGTGGAGCACCTCGTCGACGAGGAGCTGTCCTTCGCGGTCCGGGTCGCCCGCGTGCACGACACGCTCTGCGCTCTTGAGCAACCGGGCGATCGACTTGAGGAGGTCGGGCGACGAGGCTTCAAGCTTCCAGGTCCGCGGCGCGATGGGGAGATGCTCGAGGCGCCAGGTCTTGTACTCGGCGCCATACGCTTCGGGCGGCGCCGTTTGCAGGATGTGCCCGGCGCACCACGCCACGACGTCGCGGCCGCCGCACTCGATGTGCAGGCGCTCGCGCTTCTGAGGCGCCGGCAACGCGTCGGCGATGGCGCGGGCGAGGCTGGGCTTCTCTGCGATGAAGAGGCGCATGAGGCAAACGGATCCCTTCGCGGCGCGCCGTGGGCGGCGGCCGGGGCAGTGGAGAGGGCCAACGAAAAGGAGGGCGACGCTAAGGCATGGGAGCAGGGCCCGCGGCCGTGGGCGCCGCGGCGAAGGGCATCTGGACGAGGAGCTGGTCGGAGCCCCAGTGAGGGGCGGTCACGGGCGCGAGAATGGGCGCGTCCTCTATCGAAGGCGTGAGCGGGCGCTGGACTGAGAGCTCGAGCTGAATCACCGCCTCGAAGTCGTCCGAGCCGATCGCGGACTCGTATCGGCGCAGCACGCAGGCGCGCCGGTTCACACGCTCAAGGAGGGGAGTCTGTCGCCGGCTCCGCGCGCTCACCGCGCACTCGTAGTCAAACTCCGAGAGCATGGCCGAGCCGATGGCGATGTTGGTGCACGGATCGAACGCGCTCGAGAGCGGTCGGCCGAAGAGGTCGAGCCACGCCGGCAAGAGCTCGAGCAAGCCGAGCAGCGGCCTGCCGCCTTGGGCCATGAGGCCCTGGGCTCGGGCTGCCCCTTCGGCCTCACTCTTGGGCGAAGGGGGCGCGCCGGCCTCGGCCGAGTCGGCCACGGGGTCGAGGACGAGGTAGGGATTTTTCCCGCTCGGTCCCTCGGCGATGGCGCGCACCAGCGCGTCGTCGGAGACGTAGAGGCTGCAGGTGAGGATCGTGGTCAGTAAGTCCATAGGGGCGTCACCGTTCCTCGGATGTTGGCCAGCGGCACGGGTCCAAAGGTGCGCGAGTCGAAGCTCGTGGCGAAGTGGGATGCGACGAAGACTTCGCCCTCGGGCACCGGTCCACAGCGCTCGTCGTGAGGCAGGGGCCTGCCTCGGGTGTCCTCGGTCGCGATGGCGCCGAGCGGCGTGCCGTTGACCGTGAGCGTCCTGCCGTCGGTGCACACGCGGTCGGGGCGCATGGCGACGACCGGTTTGACAAGCAGCGCGCCGGGCGGCAGGTACCTGCGCTCGAGGACCAGGGCGCGCACGTGCGCCGGGACGGGGAAGGCCACCAGCGCGCCCACCTTCACGCGTCCCGAGCCCCCGGGCGAGACCCAGTAGAGGCCAAGAGGCAAACTGGGCGTCCAGTTCCAGAGAAGGTGCGCGCCGGCGAGGCACGCGAGCGCCGACGCCAGGGCCGCCCCGGCCGCGGCGGCAAAGAGCGAGCGCTCGATCCGCCGGACGGTCACCCCGCGATGCTCGAGCGGGTCAGTCATGGCGCAGCCCCAAAGCAGTGGGCGGGTCGGGATACGGCGGAACGATCATGTCCTTGGTGACGATGACGTTGACCGAGAAGCCCGGCCGCACGGTGATGGTCGGCTGGATGCTGAGGTTATTGCGCGTGAGCTGTGCTCCCACTTGGCCGATCTCCCCGGAGGCGCCTCGTGCCATGACCTGACCGACCGTCGGGTTGTACGAGGTGGTGTCGCCCGCCACGTAGGCGGTGCCTGCCGAAAGAAGCGTGGCGACGGCGGCGCCCTTGAGAATGCGCCACCAGTGCTCGTCGACCTCGTCGGTGAGGCCCGCGGCGCCCTTCAGATCGGCCGCCGGCATGCACTGGAGATCCATCGAGTCGCCGTTCGGGAGCACGAGCCGGTTCCAGCAGAGGAGCACTCGCTCCTGCCCCCACGCGACCATCGAGTCGTACTGCGCGATGAGACGACTGCCTTGCGGGACGAGCAGCGTGTTGCCGGTCACCGTGTCGTAGACGTGCTCTCGGACCTGCGCGACGACCGGGCCCGGCAAGTCGCTGTTGATGGCCGTGATGAGGACGGCCGGAAGGACCGTGCCGGCTTTGATCTCGTAGGGACTCCGCGGATGTTGCATGGCGACTTCGAGGTAGTCGGCGGCCTTGACCCCTCCCTTGCCGCCCAGAAAGGCGTTCTTGCGATCCTGAAGGTTCGGATCCGAGGCGGCGGAAGGCGCGGGCGCGGCGCTGGACGGCTCTCCTTCGAGAGACCCCGCCCGCGGCGGGACGTCGGGCGAGGGAGGCAAGGCGCGCTCGTCCGCGCCGCCCGCCGACGCGAAGAGAATGCCCGCGCCGCGCGCCTTCTGGTCGAGCTCCCGCGCTGCTCGCTCCGCGGGGTCCTCGGGCCCAACCGCGCGCAGCGCGCGCTCGCCCCCTCCCGCGTCGTGCGCGGACAGGAGCGTCGGGTGATTCGCCGCGGCGTTGCGGATGGTGTCCGGCACGACCGGCGGCGGGGGCGCGGCGCTCGGCTCCGCGGCGCTCTGCGTCTTGCGCGACGGACTCTCGAACGCCAGAGCGACGGCAAGCATGACGGCGCCCAGGAGACCTGCGACCAGGAGCGCGATCGGCCCAGCACGAAGGGTCCGCGCCCGGGGGCGCGCGAGCCGCAGGCGCGGGTCGTCAGGCGAAAGCTTGGGCGCGTGCGGGTCGAGCGCGGGCTCGCCGACCTGCTCGGGGGTTGCGGCCGTCGTCATCGCTTCCCCGTGTGAACCGGCGGCCGTGCCGGTTCGGTGCCCGCGCGCACGATGCGCACGATCTCCTGGTCCTTCTGCCCGACGCGCAGCTCGGCCGCGTCGATGAGCCGGTCGATGACGTAGGTGTCGTTCTTGACGCGGTAGTTGACGAGCTGCGTCTCGGAGTCGCGAAGAACGAAGAGCGCGGGCGCCTCGCGCAGCACCATGGCCGAAGGAAAGCGGACAAAGGTGCGCCGGCCGTCGTCGAACACCTGCACCGGCGTCCACGCGGGGGCGCCTTTGACGACCTGGATCGTGTAGCCGAAGTTGAGTGCATCGATCCCGACGACAGGGACTGCATTCTTTTGCTGGCCGGCCACCTCGGAGGCTTGCGCTTGCAGCCGCGCGAGCTCGTCGTCGGGGTAGCGCCAGACGATGGCCGCCATGTACGTGTCGGCGTAGCTGTGAAGCTCGAGCAGGTAGCTCCGCCGGTCGGTGTTGATGGCGAGGTTCGTTTCGAGCTCGGGCCGCGTGGGCTTCAAGTACACGTGCCACTGCTCAACGCCGCCCTCCATCGACTTGCCGAGGGCGAGCAGCCACCGCACAACGTCGCCCGAAGCGGGTGCCCCGAGAATCTTCTCCCCGGGCTCGAGCGCGATGTCCGTGATGCGCATCGGCTGGGCGTAGACCTGGTAGAGGGTGCCCGGCTCGTAGGCGTACTGGACGATCGCGTTGAAGTAGTCGCTCTTGTCGGGCGCGGCCGACGCCTTGTGGTTGGCCTCGGACGCGAGCTGCAGGGGAGACCCCTTGGGCTTGGGCGCCGCATTGGGGGCATGTCCGGGCAGGGGCTTCATCTGCGCGGACGCGGGATCGAGAGGCGCCGGCTGGGGACCGCGCACGACGATGGGCGCGGGGGGCGGGGGCGCGTCGGGCGCGGGCTGCGCGCGCACGAACGCGACGCCGGGCGGCGGAGCCGAGGCCGTACACGCGCTCGCGAAGAGCGAGAGAGAGACCCGCATGGCGTAGCGACTTGGTCTTGTCATCTCACCCTCCGACCTTGTCCCAGTGCAGTTCGTCGATGAAGAGGCCGATGGGGTTGGCCCTCATGGCCTCGGCGGTCTTGGGCGCTTGCACGAGGGTGCGCAGCATCGCGCGCCAAATGACGGGGCTGCCCATGGGCGCGGCGTTCTTGTCCCAGGACGACTCGCGCCAATCCACCTGCCAGGTGTCCCCGGCCAC
>OCTA010003441.1_pt1 | contig 14024 bp, 10 predicted proteins | sample 1538991 | NCBI WGS metagenome assembly OCTA01 (sample SAMEA3539302, study PRJEB22396) | soil metagenome | biome: tundra; feature: field; material: soil | place: USA | collected 2010-05 | depth 0.15 m
GGTAGGCCAGATGGACCGAGTACGTGCTATTCACGATCGCAAGGCAGCCCTTCCGCCTGCCGGACGGGATGCGCTGTCAGACGTAGAGGTGTCGCTGCGACAACCATTGTGTTAACAGCCCAGTGTTCCTGCTTCAATATTGTTATCGGCACCGAGTCCGCCACCACACCGAAATTCCGAGATATTTTTGCCATCTCGGACGCAGCGGTACAAAACTCCACGATCCATTGCCGCCGCGAAGAATCCCGAGAATCCTTGCCCACGGCCCAGCTGCGGAAGGAGAGTTCGGCGCAACTGGAGAGAGGACCGCTCGAAGAATGCGCCTTGCAGCCCACAGAGTTCGAACACTACGGATCAAGGACTGGTTGCGTCCAAAAGCTGAAATTCCGAGAATTGTTGCCCCGAAAGATTGGTCGCCCAACCGGCACCGCAGCCACGATTTCGGGAATGTTCTTCCCCTGCTGCTGGCGAGGTTCTTGGCGGATTATGGGCGGTCAAGGGAGAATGGTGTCGCCGCTGTCTAAGCGGACACCCTATGGGAACTACGCCTGGATTTCGTTCTCGTGACAAACCTGCCCGCCCGGCGCGGGAACGGGAGTCGAAGAAGTGATTTTGAGAGGAGCTTTCGCGAATGACCTTTCATCAACCTTTCATCAACAGCCGCCTTGATTCGCCATCTATTCGCCCTAAACGCCGTCCTCGCAGCTATAGGAATCAATAAGATACACTTCGGCCTTTAGCCTCCGGAGCAAAAGGTCGGTGGTTCGAATCCACTCGGGCGTACCATCCAAACCACGTAGGGACGGGCCTTCCGTGCATGTTAACCTTCCAGTGAGGCTTCCCATTGTGTGCTGAACTGTGTGCTGAAATAAGGCCCGAATACCGGCTGTTCCTCGCCAATCTGTGCCTTTCCGTCCATCGCGAAGACCTGGTGCTTCGAATATACCCCTGAACCACCTCCGAGCACCCTCCTCCCGTCGAGCTGGGAGAGCTGGACGACCATATTCGCCACTACCGGTCCCGGGTGCCGGTGCTCTCCCCCGTGCTGCGGCCGTTGGTCAAGCCCAGCCGGTGTTACCGCCGCCCACCGAGTCTACTTGCGTGTGCGGCAGCTGTTCTGCGCCGTCGGCCATATCATTGTGAATTAGACAACACGGATTGAAATCGAATTTGCCGAGGTATTGAATCAGGCGCAGCGGTGTGAGCCACATATTCGTGGTTTCCTCGGTGCGGGGCGTGTTGAAGCCTTCTCCGATGCGTAGCCACAACACGCCTTCGCGGCGACCCGCCCGGCAGCGAAGCGACGGTGGGCGGAAGGCGTTTGCGGCGGGGGCGCGGCGTCCCCGCCAGGCACGGAAAGCCACCAGAGGCTAAGAGTCGGGTGTGCCACAAAATCCCCTGGATTAGTCCGCGGTCAAAGAAATGTACATCGGGGCGGGATTTGATCATTCCGTTATCCTACTATGTGGCGGCGAATAGGGGCGCGACCGGCTTTGCCCGCGTCCGTGTGGTGTCGCCCACACAGACGCCATGCCGATGCTGCCGCTAGTTCCGGGCCGGGCGACTCGCCGGTGCCCGCGCCCCCGCGCCGATTGTCTGGGAACCACTCGCGGCCTCGCTGACGGCGCTGACGCCCAGGCCGGTTGTGACAGATCGAAGGTAAAATTGACAGCGCACCATCGCATGACGAAGGGAGTTTGCCCGACCATGTTGCCGGGCGGAGCGTTGTTCCGCCCTTAGCGATAGGTACTTCGCGCGGGCGTGTCCTACTAAGCCGAACGGTGCGACTATGTTTATTTGCGATAAGTGGGATCTCACTGGATCTCGCGCAGATTAGCAAGGCTGAACCAATCGGCGGCGAACTTGACATGGTATTGGACGTTCGACGCGCGAATGCGAGTCATCGAGCCGCGAACCAGGTCCTTCACCTCCACCAGGAGCGGCGTCCAAGTTCCCTGGACCTGCCGCCACTCGCCCCTCGACAGGGTCTTGCGCAGTTTGCCGGCGGCGTAGAACTCGATGAACGTGGTCGCGAGAATATCCTTGCGCACATATAGGACCATCCACGAGTACTGCGTATCGTTCGGATTTCTACAGACTGCCCGGATCTTGTAGATCGGCTGGCCGGCGAAATTCTCCTCCCCGACGATCTTGTAGTCGTAATCCTCCTCGGAGTGTTCTTCAACATCCTCGTTGGTCAGGTCCGTACCCATGAACCGCTGCGATTTCTCCTGCGACGCCAGTCGCCGCACGCGCTGGTTGGAGGGCGTGTACAGCCACTGCGCCGCGGGCGCATTCAGCGCCCGCAGACTAAGCAGCGCCACGCCGCGCACATCCGCGGGCGCATCGAAGCGTATCAGCATCTTGCTCTGGCCGAGGTTTCCCTCTCGCCAGAAGCGCCAGGTCCGCTGCAAGGTTTTGCCCTTGGGGTTGATTACTTCGATGGCGCCCAGGTAGCTCTGGCTATCCGTCAGGGCGCGCTTCTCGACCTCCAACATGATGTCGCGGGCTTGCTCCGCGGCAGCCGCTACTGTTCCACAGGCCAGCAAGAGGGCGAGCAGGCCCGGCCGTTGTCGCAAACGCATTACGCTCCGAGTGTAATACAATCGGGCCCGGTGATCTCCATAGACGGCGAGTACGACAGGGATTTCGGCTACAATGCGTGCATGATGCCGTCCTCGCGCACGGCCCACGGAGTGCAGGTCATTCGCTTGGACCGCCGCCATAACAGGGCGATGCTCGATATTCTGCGCCAGTCGCCCATCGAGGCGGGCGGCCTGTCCCTCTGCTTTGACCGGCAGCCCGACATCTTTGCTATGTCCGACCTCAAGTACCACCCAGCCGCGTGGAGCGGCTTTGTCAAGGGCGACACGCTTTTGGGCTTCGTCATGGCGGGGTATCACCAGGCCTATGTCAACGGCTCCGTGACTCCGGTCATGCACATCACCGACTGTTACTTCAGACCGGAAGCTCGCCGGCGCGGGTACTTGAAGAAGGCGCTAAGTTACTTCGCGAACGACGGCGCCGGCCGAGCCAAGCTTGGGTATGCCGTCGTCCTTAAGGGGAATCGCGCCGCCGAGGGGCTGCTCGGCGACAGACTCGCGGCTGGTCCCGGCGGCCTGAGAAGCCGGATTATCGGCCAACTGGAGGCCCGAAGCCTCCTGCTCGCCTTTCCTTGCCCCAAACGGCCGCAGTTGCCGGTGCGCCGCGCGCGCCTGGACGACATCGACGATATCGTCTCGTTGCTGCGCGCCGAGCATATGCCGCGGCTTTTCGGCCTTGTAACCGGCCGGGACGAGTTTGCCGCTCGCTTGCAGCAGCGGCCCGGACTCGCCATCGACGACTATTTCGTGGTCGAGAAGGCGGGCAAACTCGTCGGCGTCTGCGCCGCCTGGGACACTGGCGCATTCAAGCAGAACCGCGTCATTCGCTATGGATTTGGGCTGACCCTGGTGCGCGCGGCATCCGTGGTGGCGGCTGCGCTCGGCGGCGTGCCGTGTCTGCCTCCGCCCGGAGAGGCGTTCCGGGACGTTTTTCTCACCGACTGGGCGGCGCGCGACCGGTCCGTGGAAGTGATGCACGCCCTGATCGGGCATGTTTTTCGCGAGTACCGCAACCGCAAGTACCACACGCTGGTCTTCGGCTCGTGCTCCGGGGACCCGATGCTCGATGCGGCGAAGGGCTTTCCGGCGACGAAGCTGCTATCCCACATCGCGGTGATGACGCTGGAAGAAAAATGGCTGCAGGAGGGCGCCTTGGACACGCGCCTCCCGTTTATCGATCTGGCGCTGTTATGATCCCGTTCAAGGAACGCGGCAAGAATCTCGCGTTGGACTTCCTGGTGTTTACCGAGATTGTCTTGTACTGGCCGTTCGCCCTGTTGGTGATGAAACCGGCGCAGTGGTTTGACCGCCGGTTCGCAACTAAGGTGTTTCCCGCGTTGGACCGAGTCATGCGGTCGATTGCGGATTGGTAATCATGGAAATCGCACTGGCCATAGCCGCCGGATTCGCCGGGCTGTTCGCAGCGTGGCGTTTCTTTTTCTTTTTCCGGAATCCGAAACGTAAGATAAACCCCGACGAGCATATCATTCTATCTCCGGCCGATGGCTTCGTCGTGTATGTCCGCCGAGTGTTGCCTGGCGACGAAGTGTTCTCGATCAAGAAAGGGCAACCGATTCTACTCGACGATCTTATGACTCTCGACGATCCGGCCGTGCCGCGCCATGGCTGGCTGGTGGGCATCTTCATGTCCCCATTCGACGTGCACTACAACCGCGCGCCGGTCGGCGGCTTCGTGCGGAAGATCTCCCACCGGTTCCCCGCGAAATCCCGCGGCGGCAATAGCAACATGTTCCACGGCCAGAGCAACCTGTTTTTCGACCTTCGGCCTTACTGGCAAGGTTGCGAATACCTGGTGCACAACGAGCGCGCCTCTTATGTGTTCGCGAATCGAAACCTGTCGGTGTACGTAACCCAGATTGCCGATCGCTGGGCGCGGAAGATCGTCACCTTGCGCGACCGGGTCTCAATTGCGCAAGGCGAAGTGTTTGGACTCATCCGAATGGGTTCGCAGGTGGACGTGTTCGTCCCCGATCCGGAAGGACGGATGCGAGTGCTCGTCGCGGAACGTGCGCACGTCCGCGCCGGCATCGATGCCTTGCTCAGAGTTCCATAAGGGGGTTTCAGACCTGTTGATGCTATGATCGCTTGTGTGTCTTCCGCAGCACCCACATTCGCGGAGGTGATTTCCTCTCCACTGGACTTCCGTGACGGGCACGGGCCGGATTCACTAGCGGAATTGATCTTCGGTGCTTCTCTTGGGGAAGACGACGCCAAACCCATCATTCTTGGAACAGCGGGGCACCGGCAGTTCACCATCTCTCTGCGAAGCTTTCGACACGCCGTGGTAAAGCTAAGCCATAGGTTGCGGGCTCTCGGGCTATCGGCGGGAGATTGCGTCTGTCTCGCCCGCCTGCCGCGCACCAGTGAGACTCTGGCGGCGGCGCTCTACGGCGCCCTGGCCGCATCGGGAATGCGCGTGCTCTTTCCGATGTACCTCGACACCGCGTCGTTTGGAGAGTGGCTAGCCATCACTAAGGCCAAGGCCGTGTTTTGGGCGGCACGCGAATTGCGCGATGGAGACCGTTGCGAGGCGGACCTGACTCTGCTAGGGACCCTCGACGCCGCGGCCCGGCAACGGAATGTGCCGGCATATTGCTTCGAGGACGATCTCGGCTTGACGGCGCTCCTCGAAGAGACGCCCGGCCGGTACGGGCTCTCTTCGCCTGAGGTCGAGGCGCTGCGCGGCTCTTCCAGCGATCGGGATCTCACGTTGATTCTGACCACATCGGGAACCAGCGGCCGGGCCAAGCTGGTCGGCTATAGGCAGCGCGCGATCTTGAATTGCTGTAAGTCCTGGTCGGCGGCGGGCTTCTACTCGCCGGAAACGCTGGGCGGCCGTTGTCTCTGCCTTCTGCTGGCGCATTCGATGGGATTGCGCGCGTTCTGGAACGCCGTGTGGACGCGCCAGGCGCTGTGCCTTGTGCCGCCCGAGTGGTTCTTTGAGCATCCGGATCGGGTCAGGGCGCTCCTGACCGAAATGACCCCGCTTCACGTGACCGGCGGCCCGGCCGCGTTTCACACCATGCTGGAACTGGGCCGCGTTTTTCCCCAACTGAAGGACACCTGTTTTAGTCATCTGCGTTGCGGCGTTTCGAGCGGGGCGCCTTTCGATGCGGCGCTCTGCCGGCGGGTGTCGGATTCCCTCGGCCTGCGCCTGGAAAACGGTTTCGGCATGACCGAGACCATGCAGGTTCTCTCAACCCTGGCCCCTGGTCCGCTCGGATGTTCGGCGGGTCTGATGGGCAACCCCTTGCCGGGTGTCCGGATCGGTTTGGAGCCCGCCTCGGCAGCCAGTGGCGGCGTATTCAAGTTATGGGTACAAGTCCCCTTTGGCTTCGATGGCTATTTGCCGCAAGAAGATCTGGCGGGCACTGGCGCCTCCGGCGAACCGACATGGTTCTACACAGGCGACCTGGTCGAGCGGACGCACGAAGGCCTGCAGTATTTGGGCCGGGAGCAGGCCGACTTCACCAAGGATGGATTCGGGGTGAAAGTGCCGTACGGGTTGATCAATCAACGCTACCGGGATGTCTCCCCTCTGGTGAGCCACATGGAAATGTTTCCCCTGGCGGAAGAGCCGGGGCTCGTGGCGCTGATCTTCACTGGTGGCAAGTCCGGCGATTGCCCACACGAGGAACCGGCCGCGCAAAATCCCCCCTGGCTAACCAGCCACAGGCTCTGCCAGCGCATTCGCAGCGCCATCGAGGCGCGCCATGAGCGGTTGCTGGGGACTCTCGACGATTTTGAACTGCGGCATTTGACGATCGCACGATTTGCCTGTATCGCCGGGACTCCGCCCCTGACCGCCAAGGGGAATGTCTCGCGGCAGCAGGTGGAATCCAAGTACCGGGAGGCGCTGCGCGCGCTCACCGGCCGAATGGCAGCGGCCGATGGCGTTGTGGAGATCAAGCGCGATCGCCTGCTCCATCCCGCGGCCGTGCGCCTGGCGAGCCCGCACCGTGGCGCACTGCTGGAACTGGCGCGTCTCGACAAGAACTACGTACGGGCAGAGGGAGATTATCTCTACTACGAACACCGGGGAGAATCGATACAGGTTCTCGACCTGGTGGGCGGGTTCGGCCTGAATCTTTTGGGCCATCGCCACCCGGCGTTGACCGCCGCCGCGCAGGAATTCGCCGCGGGTAGTCTCCCCTGGATTGGCGACCAGGGTTCGCTCCGGCGCCATGAGGGCGAACTCGCGGCGCTCCTGGTGCGCGCTGTTTCCGGGTTCACCGGACAGTCCTACATCGTGCGCTTCGGGTCGACCGGCGCGGAAGCCGTCGAGATGGCCCTGGCGCACGCATTCCTGGAGCGGCGGGTGCGCTGGAACCGGTGGAGACGTTCGCAGCAGCGCCAGTTCGGCCACCGCGCTCCGCGGCAGTTGGCGCGCACACTGGCGGCTGCCGAGGAGAAGCTGGCGGCGACTCCTCCCTGTGTGCTCGTCTTCGAACGGTCTTTTCACGGCAACAGCCTGGGCGCACGCTCTCTCCGCGGCGGGCGCAAGGCCCGGATCTTCTCGCCCATGACCGGTCTGGTTCGCCTGGAACTGCCGCTCGACGGCGATCCGGATATCGAAGCGATACTCTCCGACAACGAATTTGCGGTGCCGGCGCTCGCCGACCAGCAGGGCCGGCTGGTGGAGACCGAAGCGCGGTTCTCCTCGATCATTGCCGCCATCTATGAGCCCATTCTGGGAGAAGGTGGAATATGTGAGCCTCCGGCCGCAATAGTGCGGCAGCTCCAGGACCGGGAATTTCCGTTGATCGCCGATGAGATCCAGTGCGGGCTTGGCCGCGCGGGGTCGTTTCTCGCCTCGGCAGGTATCCACGCCAACTACTATCTGTTTGCCAAGGCTCTGGGCGGCGGCATTGCCAAGATATCGGCGACTTTGATCGAGCGGTCGCGCTACGTGGATAGCTTCGACGAGCGCTACGCCACTACTTTTGGCGGCGATGCGTTCTCCTGTGCGATCGCCCGCCGCGTTCTCGCGCTAATCAAGGAGGAGGACGCCCCGGCTCTGGCGGCCAGCCGGGGCGCCGTGCTCAAAGCCAGACTCTCCCGGCTGGCGGCGGCCCACCCGCAGGTCATCCGCGGCATTACCGGGCGCGGACTGATGTTGGGCATCCACCTCGATCCGGCCATCGGGGAACGGATGTTCAGCCTGAGACTGGCGGAGCGGCATGAACTCCTGGGTGTGGCAGCCGCTTCGTATCTCCTCAATCGCCATCGGCTGCGGTTGTTGCCGACCCTCTCGGCCTGCAACACCCTTCGCGTGGAACCGAGCATCTACATCAGTGACGGCGACATGGAGCGGCTGGAAAGCGGGCTCGATGCTTTCTGCAACGCCGTGGAGCGGAAAGACTCCGCCGAGTTGCTGGGCTGTCTTGTGGAGGACGAATTTAGCCTGCCCGGAGGCGCGCGAGGCGAACCGGATCTACCGCGATTTTCCTGCGTGCTGGAAACGCCCGCCCCCGGTGCCCGGCGTGTGGCTTTTCTCTGCCATTTTGTCATGCCCGAGCGGGAGATCGCGATGCTCGACCCCGCATTAGCGACTCTTTCGCGGGCAGCGCGGAGCACCCTTCTGCACCGCATGTCCGCTCTCACGGGTATGAAGCCGACGCCGCTAATGGCGCGCAACCTCTTCAACGGACGGGTCTGGTTTTCATTTCTACTGATAGGTGCCGGTCCCGCGGCGATCGAAGAGACGAACCGCAGCGGAAAGCGGCACGAGCTGATCTGGCGCCTTCAACAGGGCGTCGAATTGGCCGCCCAGCAGGGGTGCGAAGTCGTTTCCCTGGGGGCTTATACGAGCGTCGTCACCCGCGATGGCACGGCGCTCCATCCCCCGCCGGGAGTGCATCTGACAACGGGCAACTCGTTGACCGTCGCCGTTGGGGCAAGGCGCATTCTGCGGGCCTGCCAGGACCGCGGAATTGTCGCCGAGAACCGCCCGGCTCTGGCAGTGGTCGGCGCGACAGGCAATATCGGATCGGCGCTGACCCGGCATCTCCTTCGCGGAGCGCATCCATTTTCGCGAGTAATCCTGGTCGCCCGCGATCGGCGCCGCTTGCGGGCGCTGGCCGATCTTCTGGCGGCGCAGTATCCGGAAATATCGATCGAAAACTCGACCGACCTCACGGCCGTCCGCGACGCGGGAGTGATCGCCATCGCGGTGGCCACCAACGAACCTCTGCTCTATCCGCACCACCTCCGGCGCGGCCACCCGACAGTTGTGGCGGACATATCGGCGCCGGCCGCGGTATCGCCGGCGGCGCGCGAACTCGAGGACCTGCACGTCATTCCGCTGGCGGGAACAGTGGTCCTCCCGGGCGAACGCGATTTTGTGATGGCCTCGCACATTCATACGGGCACGGCCTTTTGTTGCGCGGCCGAAGCCATGCTCCTTGGTTTGGCCGCCCCATCGCTCGCGGAATCGCTCGATTTGGTCGGACCGGTCGACCCGGAAGCGGTGGATGTTCTAGCGCGACTTGCGGACGAGTATGGGTTCCTTTCGCAACCGGATGCTTGCCACCTTCTGGCCGGGACGCCGCAATGAGTTTCCTGTTCGACTTCGGCTTCTCTCAGGAGGATGAGCTTGTCGTATCGGCCGCTCTCGACGCCGGCGGGCAAACTGTTCTCTGCGTTGCCAGCGCCGGCGACATACCACTATCTCTTCTAGCTCTAGGTGCCCGCAGGATAATCGCCGTCGATATCAGCGAGACACAGCTTCACCTATGCCGTTTAAAAGCGGCTGCCATCCAATGCCTGGAACGCGATGCCGCGGCCGGCCTTCTGGGCTTTACCAGCGCTTCGGAATCGGAGCGGCGCCGTTGGTTGGGCCAGTGCATCGCGCGCTTGCCCGGCGCCAGCGCGGACTTTTGGCGGCTACATGAACGTGTGCTGTGTTCTCGCGGCGCAATCTGGTGTGGTCGTTATGAACAGTTCATCCGAAAGCTAGGGTTTATCATCCGCCCCCTGCTGGGCAGCGCGTTCGACGATCTGGCACGGTGCTCCACATGCGCTGAACAGCAGGCGCTCTTTGACCGCCGTATCGGCCGCGCCTGGCTAAGGGCGTTCTTTCGTCTGGCTTTCAATCCTGGCATTTTCTCGCGCTACGGGATCGACCGGCAAAGCCTGGCACACCGCCAGAGCGCTATTCCCTTGGGAGAACAGTATTGGGCGAAGTTACGTTCATTCTGCAGCGACACTCCGGCGTCACTGAACCCTTGGCTGCAGATCCACACAATGGGCCGCCTCCTCTCTGTGGATGCGGCTCCATACTATCTCACGGCCGACGGGTTTGCGAAGGCCAGACAGGAAATCGATCGGTTGCGCTGGGTACATTGCGATGTGCACGCTTATGTGCGTGACCAGTTACCGGTTGAGACCAGCAGGGTTTATCTTTCGAACTTACCCGATTGGTCTGGCGCCGCGGACTTTGAGCAGTCGATCTGTGACCTGGCCCGAAAGCTGGCGCCACAAAGCCGCGTGGTCTGGTGCTACCTGCACGTGAATCCGCAACTGCCAGGATGTTTGTCCGGGTCTGTATCAATCGATGACAGCGTTGTCCTCCGCTGGCGCGAAAGAGATCGCTTCCCTTTCTATACCTATGCATGCGCACGAATTGCAGGAGCCAGTTCGTCAGTCGATTTCGGGAGAGAACACGGGCCGCTGCAACCATGAAGTGCGCTAGGAGCAGACACAAATGCGGAGAGATCCTGAAACCTTCGGCTTTCACTCATAGGCCAACGCCTCGACGATGGGGGTCTTCAACGCCGCACGGCAGGGGATCCACGCGGCGAGGAGTGAGACGATCACAACGCCGGGAACCAGCAAGAGCGACCATACCGCGGGAAACCGGTACGGGAACACCCAGCCAACGAAAGCCGCGTTGAGCGAAGCCACGCAGTAGTAACCGAGGACGCAGCCGGCGCAGGTGCCAAGAACGGTGCCGACGAGGCCGATACAAACGGCTTCCAGGAGGATGGCCTTGCGAACCTGCCATCCCTCGGCGCCCAGTCCGCGCAGGATACCGATCTCCCGCTGGCGTTCCGTAATCGAGACCATCAGGGAATTGACAATCCCCAGCACGGCGACCAGGACCGCGATGATCATCTGCGCGTATTGCAGTTTCAAGAACTGATCGATCAATCGGATGGCTTCGGACCGCATCTCCGCGTTGGTCAGCACAAACATGTTGCGCACGCCCATGAAGCGCGACTGGATCTCGCGCTTCACGGCGATCGGGTTGACTCCCGGCTGAACCATCAGATGGAAGAGATCCACCCGGTCGTCCTTCCAAACCCGTTTGTAGGTGGCGCGGTCGATGAAGATCGAGCCCGTTTCGGACGTATAGTCCACCTGGACGCCAGCCACCTGGAACCGCTGAATGCCGGCGGGCGTTTCCAGAACGACGACGCCGCCTTTAGAGACGTGAAAAATTCGGGCAAAGTTGCTGGAGACCAGAACGCCGTTCTTCCCGGCCATGGCGGGAACCAGTTCCTCCACGCGGCCTTCCTCCAGAAGCGGCTTACTGCGCCGAAGCCATTGATCGAGCTCGATTGACACGAGGAGTGGGTTCTTGCCCCGATAGGAGGTGTTGAGCAGGCGCAGGGAGTCCACTTGCCGCACTCCGGGAACGTTTTTCAGTTCTTCACCCACCGAGGACGGAAACTGAAACGTGCGCGCCGTCAAGCTCTCGGAAGCGGAGATAAAAAGATCCGGGTTGAAAACCGAGTTCAGCCACTCGGTGAAGGACGCCTTGATGCTGACGCTGAAGGTGGCCATCACCAGCACGCAGGCCAGGCTGAATGTCAGCGCCGCGACGGTGGCGCTTGTGCGTCGCGGCGCCTGGAGCAGACTATCGCTCGCCAGCCGCCCCTCGGGGCCAAACAACCGCCCCATGGGCACTCGCAGCAGCCGTGCCAGGAGGTGAGAGAAGGTCGGCACCAACAGCGCCAGGCTGACAAACAGTACGGAGATAATCACCGACTGAGCGGCGACGGATTGGGCCCATGGCGAGAACCCGCCGGCGATGCAGGCAATCGCCAACCCCATCCCGATCCTGCGGCGCAGCCGGTTCTCGCTCCGGGAGGGCGTCTGGTGTTTTCCCTTCTGGAGCGCCAGCGCCGGATCCACGCGGCTGGCGGCTCGCGCCGGCAGAAATGCGCCGGCCATCGATGCCGCGACTCCCAATAGGAAAGCGATGCCGGCCCAGAATTTGTCGACCTGAAGCTCGCCGGTCTGGAGATGCATCCCATAGGTCTGCTCGACGACTGCGGCCATGAAGCGCATCGAGGCGCGCCCCATCCACACGCCGGCGACGACCCCCGCCGAGGATCCAACTACGCCCAGTACCAGGCTTTCCCCCAGAAACAGGCCCTGAATTGCGGACCCGCTTTCGCCCAGCGCCCGCAGAATGCCGATTTGAACGCGCCGCTGCGTCACGCTGACCGAGAACGCATTGAAGATCAGAAACACGCCGATCAGCAGGGCCAGCAGACTGCACAGGAAAAGCACCCGGCTGTAAGCCTGCATCAGACTCTCGGTCTGACGCCCGCGCTGCAAGGGCGGCTCGACTCGATAGGCGGGTCCAAGTTCCGACTGTAGCCGCCGCGCCACATCGTCGATTCTGGCTCCTTCCGCGAGCGCGAGATCCACCCGGTCGAATGTCCGCCCGCGGCTGAACAGGGTCTGCGCGGAATAGATGTCCATCACGCCGATGTTCCCGCCGAATGCCTTTGCCGGGCCTCTCGGCTGCATGATCCCCTTTACGGTGACCGTCTTCTTGCCCAGCGCGGTGACGATGGCGACCGAACTGCCCTCGTCGAGATGGTTCCGGGCGGCGAACTCCTTCGCCACGATAATGGCGTCGGGCTGCGCGAGGAAGCCGAGCGGATCGGAGATGGCATCCTCATCGCCCTCCAACGCATAATCCCGCATAGACCGGTCGCCCCCCATATCGACGCCCAGGATGAGCATATTCCCCTCGGTGGCATCGGCTGTCCGCACCACCGATTCGATCACCGGGACCGCGGCGCGCACGCCCTCGGTCGCGCGCACTGCTTCCACCACGTCTTCCGGCAGGCCTCCCGCCACAGCCGTCACTTGGAGGACCGCATTCCCCGCAATCTGGCCGATGGTGTCGCTCAGGGATTTTGAAAGCGAGGAACTTGCCGAGCGCATGGCGGAGAATATCGCCACGCCCAGAACGATGCCGAAGACGGTCAGGATATTGCGCAACAGGTGTCTTCGGAACTCGGCGATACTGACGTAGCGCAGAAGCGCGAACACCGGTTAGCTCCCCCCGTCCGTGAAACGGCCGTCTCGCATGTTCAAGATCCGGTTGCAGGAACCGGCGGCGGTGGCATCGTGGGTCATCATGACGACGGTTGCGCCGAATTGCTCGCGCACTTGCCCAAGCAGCGAAAGCACCTGCTTCGCCGACTCCGAATCGAGGTTGCCCGTGGGTTCATCGGCTAGAATTACGGGCGGCTGCAATGCCAGCGCCCGGGCTATCGCCACGCGTTGCTGCTCTCCTCCCGAGAGTTCGTCCGGCAGATGATCAAGCCGGTCTTCCAGGCCGACCGTCTTCAGCAGGTCCGCCGAACGCCGGGCGGCTTCTTTGCCGCGAATTCCCGCCAGGTGCATCGGAAGGGCGACATTATCCAAGGCCGTGAGCGTGGAAAGAAGGTTGAAGAACTGGAAGATGAATCCGATCTTCCGGCGCCTCAGACGCGCCAGCGCGTTATCGTCGAGTCCATTCAGATCGATACCATCGACCAGAATAGAACCTTCGGTGGGCCGGTCCAGCCCGCCGATGATGTTCAGGAAAGTCGACTTTCCACAGCCCGACGGTCCCATGATGGCGACCATCTCGCCTCTTGCGACGTCCAGCGAAACGCCTTGCAGGGCCTGTACGGCGCGTTTGGAAGCGTATCTCTTGGCCAGATTCTTCGCCTGAATCATATGATCCTGCTGCGCCCAAATGTTTCCGCCACTACAAATCTCTAATGACTCTATGACATCTGAATATCTTGTCTAATGGTGAACAGCCACAGTATACAGCCAAGTGCCTGTCCGGTGTGCTTTCCGCGTTCCAGCGGACGTTTGGACCCGAGTGCTCCCGGAAAAGTAGCTTCGGTGGTATCGAAGTGCTCCGACGCCGTAAGACTGGTGGGCAGGGCAAAGGCTGATGGTCAGCGCATGGCGGCGTCACCGTGGCAGAGTGACTGCGCGTAGTTGGCCAACGCCAGGAAGGGTTAGTGGTAAGCACTGGGAGCGTTCGCAAGGAGCGTCAAACGCGACGCATCTGGCCAGGATTTGTACATATTAAGATCTGCAAGTCTGCGCTATACTCGATCCGGGTTAACCAGGAGTGCCTATGACGAATGCTCGCCT
>OCTA010003445.1_pt1 | contig 14019 bp, 9 predicted proteins | sample 1538991 | NCBI WGS metagenome assembly OCTA01 (sample SAMEA3539302, study PRJEB22396) | soil metagenome | biome: tundra; feature: field; material: soil | place: USA | collected 2010-05 | depth 0.15 m
GCCTGTTCAACCTCATGCTCCTAAATGGCGAGTTATTACTGGCCGAGTCCCTTACCCCTCGTGCCGAGCTTGATGCAGCCTTGCAGCAGGGCGAGTTTCGTGAAAAAACTCTTGCCTGAGGCTCTTTGCGGGGGATATAAGTTGTTCAACAGCACAAGGTAAATGTGGCTTAGCAATCCAGGCATCGGCGAAGGGCAACGTATGAACCTGCATGGTTTTCTGATGTGAACCCGCAAACTGAGTTCAAGTACTGGGCCTTCATCAGCTACAGCCACCAGGACAACCGCAAAGACCGGAACCTGTGGGGGGACTGGCTGCACGATGCGGTGGAGAATTTCAAGGTCCCCCAGGAACTGGTCGGCAAACCGGGGCGCTATGGTGAACTTGTGCCCGAGCGGCTATTTCCCGCCTTTCAGGATGAGAAGGAACTCCCGACCAATGCCGATCTCGGTGTGGCCATCCGCGAGGCGTTGGAACAATCGTGCTACCTGGTGGTGATCTGTTCGCCGCGTGCGGCCAGGTCGGTATATGTCAACGAAGAGGTGCTGGAGTTTAAGCGGTTGGGCAGAACTGATCGAATTCTAGCCATCATCGTGGATGGCGAGCCGAACGCGAGTGAGCCAAACAAGGGATTTGACCCAGCATTGGAGTGTTTTCCGCCGGCACTGCGTCACCCGCTGGGGCCGGATGGGAACTTCGACCTTGCGCAGCGCGCCGAGCCGATTGCCGCGGATGTGCGGGGAATCGACGGCAGGGAAGCCTCGCTGAAGCACACGGCTCACCGGCATGTGCTGGAGCGGGAGAAGTTGCGGGTGGTTGCGGGTCTGCTGGGGGTTGGTTTTGACGATTTGGTTCAACGAGACAAAGAACGCCAACTGGCCGAGGAACGGGCAAAGACTCGCCGCTTGTGGAAATTGGTGGCGGGTTTCGCGGCATTGGCGTTTGTAGCCATCGCCGCAAGTGTTGTCGCAGCACGCCAGAGAAAGGAAGCGCTCCAAACATTGTCGCAGTCGGACTTTTTGCAGGTCGGACGCCTGATCGGCGAAAACAAGACGAGTGACGCCCTGGCTTATCTGGGACGCAGTTTGTCGGCAAACCCAGCGAATGGCGCCGCGCTGACGCGGCTAACCACCCTGCTTACTCATCATTCCTGGATGGTGCCTACAGTAGTGCGGAAACACAGTGGTCCAGTGACCGTGTTGCGATTTAGCGCCGATTGGAAACGCATGGTCACCATTTCGACGGACAACTCGGTTCGCGTCTGGGATGCGCAAAGCGACCAGCCGCTCACCGACCCCTTGAAACACAGCGCAAAAGTGAGTTCAGCCCTGTTCAGTCCGAATGGAGAATGGATCATCACGGCTTCGGAGGACGGCACGCTGCGGGTCTGGGACGTGCAGAGCAGTCGGCTTCTCGCAGGACCCTGGAAGCCTGGAGGCAGGTTGCGGTCAGTACGATTCAGTCCCGATGGGAAGCGAATTGTCACTGCTTCAGATGACGCAACCACGCGCATGTGGGACGCGCAGAACGGTCAACAACTTGGAAAGTCCCTGGAACATAATGGCCCGGTGATTTTCGCGGAATTCAGCCCCGATGGGAAGCGCATCGTAACAATTTCGCTGGACGACACGGCAGCCGTTACGACGCAAAAGGCGCTGCCCTCGCCCGCCCCAGGCTTGAGTAGCGGTCCCTTGCCTCCGGTGCAAGTGGGATCACACGCGGCTCCCGGTAGTAACGTATCCCGGATTCCAGATCTGCAGAGCGTCCAGCCCCAGACCGGGACGAGCCCTGTTATTCTCATCTCGCCCCTCGCTCTTGACTTCTCCTCCCCACAGGATGGCAAAAGCGTTACGCATTATGTCACCGTGCAGAACGCCGGTGGTGGTACTCTCAACGGAAGCGCCGCAATAGTCGGAACTAACAGCAGCTTTAAGATTGTCTCAGGCCAGCTCTATAGCTTGGCGGCGGGCCGGTGCGCGCAAGTGGGCATCAGTTACACCCCTGCTTCAGCCACCGACGCCGCGGTAGTGCAGTTGACAGGCGGTGGTGGTGCTAGCGCCAGCTTAGGTGGCCGCACAGCGTCTCCAACGCGGACACACAGGGGGGCCGGGGAGGGACTCAGTAACGCGATCCCAGTTAAACCGTTGAGACCTTCGGCTCCTCGCGGGCTGCACGCGATCGCTAATGCGAGCCCGGAGCATTCCGAGACCGTGTTTACACAATACGTCGATCCAGATGGCCAGGTTGGATCCATATCCTTTTCTGAGACAACCAAGAGTGGCGCCCAAGTGTGGGATGCACAAAGTGGTCAGGCGCTGACAGGCCTTTTGAAGCATAACCAGTGGGTGTGGTCAGCCCAGTTCAGCCCCGATGGGAAGAGGATCGTGACCGCTGCGATTGAGGCGCGTGTGTGGTCTGCGGACGGCGGCGAGCTCCTCACAGAAACCCTAAAACATGGGGAGGAGGTGAAGTCAGCCCGATTCAGTCCCGATGGAAAGCATGTCGTGACGGCCTCGGCAGACGGCACCGCGCGGGTGTGGGATGCGCAGAGCGGCCAGCCCCTCACCGAGGCTCTGAAACACAGTGAGGGAGTGAGTTCAGCAGAATTCAGCCCGGATGGGAAGTTGGTTCTAACGGCCTCAGCGGATCAAACAGCGCGGGTGTGGGATGCGCAGAGCGGCCAACCCCTCACCGAGGCTCTGAAACACAGCGAAGAGGTGGTCGCAGCTCACTTCAGTTCAGATGGCAAGCAAATCGTTACGGTTTCAAAGGACAATATCCTGCGCATTTGGGGCTGGCACAGCCAGCCGCCGCTGCCGCAAATCCTGAAACAATCCTTCGGCTTCGTCAATTCCGCGCAATTCAGCCCCGATGGGAAGAGGATCGTGACCACTGAGATTGACACGCGCGTGTGGTCTGCGGACGGCGGCGAGCCGCTCACAGACCCCCTAAGCCCTGGGCAGTGCGCATCGTCCGCTCGATTCAGCCCTGATGGCAAGCGTATCGTGACGGCTTCGCACGACGGCACGGAGGTGTTGGATTCGCGAAGTGGCCGGCCGCTGGCCAAGATAGCGGGACACTTCGTCTCCGCGGTATTCAGTCCGGATGGAAACCGAATTGTCACGGCTTCGGAGGGCGACACGGCCCGAGTCTGGGACGCACTGAGCGGCAAATCGCTAACTGGGCCTTTGCAACACCCCGGCCACGTGTGGTCCGCAGAATTCAGTCCTGACGGAAAGCGTATCGTCACCGCTTCGGCTGACGGGACGGCGCGGGTGTGGGATGCACAGAGCGGCCAGTTTCTGACCCAGTCCCTAAAAGAAAGCACCGACGTGAGTTCAGCCCAATTCAGTCCGGATGGGAAGCGGATCCTCACGGTTTCGTTCGGCGGCATCGCGCGTGTGTGGGATGCGCACAGCGGCCGACCACTGACGGAAGGTTTGAGACACGGGGAGTACAATGGAATTTCAGCATTGTCAGCGCAGTTCAGTCCGGACGGGAAGCGGATTCTCACGGTTGGCGATTCTATGGCGCGGATGTGGGATTCACAAAGCGGCCAACCCTTGGGAGAGCCCCTGAAACACGGTGCGGGTCCGCTGGCAGCGACACATCTCAGTCATGATGGGCGGCAGTTTGCCATTGTCTCTAAAAGATCTCAAGGCAACACGGCCAAAGTTTGGGACATGCCTCCAGGTGGTGGAAGATGTCCTAGTTGGCTGCTTCAGCTCACTGAGGCGATTTCCGGTCAAGAGCTTAACAAGCAAGGTGTATTAGAACCGACAAAACTGAACCGAGTTGAAACCATCAACCGGATTCGGCAGAAACTGAATCAAGAACCAGAGGACGGCGATTGGGCCGTTTGGGGTCGTTGGTTTCTCGCAGACTGTGCCACGCGGACTATATCTCCATTTTCTAAAATCACGGTTCCGCATTACATCGAGAACCAGATTAAAGAGAATACTGCCGAGTCCCTTGCCGAAGGCGAGCGGCTGGCCTACGGGAACACGAATCTGTTGCAGCGCATCGCCGAGGCGCGGGAGAAACTTGGGCCAGCGAAAAAGCATGAACCCACAAACTGAGTTCAAACATGCACCTGATTGGCTATTGGCTGGCGAGCTTGAAGGACCTGCAGTTCTGCCACCCGCGAGAGGTCGCTGGGGACTTGGCCCCGGAGGTTCGCAAACGGCTGGCGGATTACCTGGATGGCGGTGATTTCTGGAACGGTTACTTGGGGTATTCCTGGTGTCGGTTCAACTGCGGCATTCCCAACAACGCGATGGGCTCCACGGAACTAACCGACGGGCATTGGGTTTGGCCGGCTGGGCTCTCGCACTATGTTCGGGTCCATAACATCACGCTTCCGGATGAGTTCATCGCGCACGTGCTCACGCACGATCCTCCGCACAATCGCATAGGCCAGCCGCGCTCTGAGAATTTCGGCCCTCTGGCGCATGGCACGAAAGAACGTCCTTCGCTGGATTTTTGGCGGGCGTGGTGTGCTCACAAACGTTCCCCTGCGGTGCTGGAAAGGCTGCGTCTGGCCCAGGCACAGGAAGCGGCGGAGGAGGAAAGGCGGGCCAGCGAGGAACTTGCCCGACAAGTTGCCCAACTCGTGGCCGAACGCGGACTTTCAGACGAGCGCTGCCTTTGGGAAGGATGCACAGAGAAGGCGTTGGCCGGCATGCGCATTTGCGCCAAGCACAGCGTTACCGGGCATAGAGATTCCTTGAAGTAACGCAGGGTTTTAAGCATTATCAGACTCATCCAAAGCTGCTCATCAAGTGCTTTCAGCCCTTCTCCGGAAGCACAATGCCATACCCGAGAGCCAAGATGGCTTTCAGTGTCCCAGTGGCAGCTTCACGGTCGTAACGCTTTTCGGATTCGGGCAGTTGGGCGTAAGGCACAAGGCACGGATGTTGCTTGAGCGTGTCGTCGCGTCGCGGGCCGAGGGTCCAGCCGTCGGCCAGGCGCTGCCGGGCCCAGAGGTCGTGAGCGTTTTCAGCCAGCCTCTCGGTCAGTTCGACCAAGTCGGCCGACAGTGTGATTTGCGAGGTGGCGATTGGGGCAGGTTGATAACTCATGTTAAGGCGTTGGCCCGACGCCGAGCCTGAACTATCTGCCGATTCCGCATGGTGCGGGGGCGCTATCGGCGATCCTGCGAGCCGCTCACGAAGCGCTCCCAAGCTTTCACGCCAAGGTTCTTTCGCAGCCCGGAAAACTGGCCGCTCAACTCCTCCGGATTCAGACGGAGTTCCAAAACAGCCGCCTGCGGCGATGCGACGCGAATCGTCGCCAGGCGCGACTGGCTTTGGCTAAAGAACGCCATCTCGCCAAAGATTCGGGGACTGGAAATCTGTCCGAGCGCCTTCCCGGCCTCTTCAACGACCAAATCGCCCGAAAGCCAGAGGCAGAAAGTGTTGTCCAGCTTCGCGCCTTCAGTATAAATGAGGTCGCCCGCGCGAAACGTCTTCTCGATCCCTCTCCAAAACAGGACGGCCTTTGAAGCGTCGTCCAGCACGGCGAGATCGTCGCATTCCATAAAGCTTTGCTTCACCTGGTTGTATTCCATAGTTCTTGGTCGGTTGTTTTGCGACTTCCGCGAGATTATTGGACTGCGTGAACGCGTCAAGCTGTTTCCAAGCGGCGGTTCGCGCAAGTGCTCGCAAAACAGCATGAACCCGCAAACTGAGTTCAGGTACTAAGCCTTTATCAGCTACAATCACCAGGATCATCCAAGTTCCGGCTAACGCAGTAGAGGGGCGTCAAGCCAAAGCCCTTCGGCAACTCAGTTTGGCCCACGTAGTCGAACCGGAAAGCCCGGCCTGCGGCTGCTACGTAAAGAGCGGCGAACGCTTCGCTGGCGTAAATCTCCCCGGAGGGAGTGATCGGTTCGATGCGCGCCGCGCGGTTCACGTGTTTCCCGCATACCTCCGGCTGATTCGTAACCGGGTCTTGGAAGGTGTGCACTGGTCCGGCATCAAGCGAAACACGAATCGCGGGTTTGAACGGCAAGCCAAACTCGCGCCAAGAGGCTTGGTCCACCATACTGATCAAGGCGAAGGCCGCTTGGATGGCGGTCTCGATGTCTGCAAACACGAGGAAGAGGCCGTCACCGGCAGTCCGGCGCAGGAGGATTCGATCCCCAAATCGCTGCAATCCGCGCGCCAGCACCGGCATGAACTGTTGATGGAATCGGCAGAGAGAGGCATCGTCGAGCGAGCTATAGCCCTTGAAGTCAGCGAAGAGCATGGCCCGAATTTCATAACCGCTGCTTGGGGCGATGGCCGAAGGGGCGCCCTTTGGCTCCGGCGATCCACCCCGCAGCGGTCCGCCAGCGCCTGGAGCTGGAATAGATTCCCACGAGCAGCCCAGGTGTTGCCAGTGCCGCGCGAGATTATTTTCCTCCTCCGACCCTGATTGAGAAGCAGCGGCTTGCAGTCCCCATAAGTGGAGGTCAACGTCCAGGTATCTGGCTCGGAGGCAGCCTGAACCATAGGCGCGAAGGCCGGCAAAACGCCGGTTGACGTCTTCATCCGGGTGGCTCACCTCGGTGTCGTCGGTCACAGAGGTTGCGTACGACAAGAGGGAGTCGAAGCGCTGGCCCCAATCCGGCTGGGCTGCGAAAGGTCCCCGGCAGGCCTCCCGTGGACTGGGCAAGAAGAAGTGGACCTCAGCCTGGCACTCCCGCAAGGCCTCCCCGAGAATCAGATCGGCCGGAGACAGCGCAGAGAGGTAGCCCGCCATGATTCCGGACTCCTTGAGACGCTTGCTTAATTCCTGCCGCAAACGCTCGCCCCAAGCCTCAACCGGCAGCTCGCGGCTGGTCCCGGCGGAGGGGGATGCGAACACCACCACCCCCATTCTGGGAAACAACGTATCCCACTCAGACGCGTCTTGTCCCAAGGGCTTGGCCAGGAGTCGCAGTTGCCGCTGCGTGGAGGTCAGCTCGCGCCAATTCCCGGCGGATTTGCCGACCGCCTCCTGATACCGGCGCCGCGCTACCTCGAAATCCCCGCCAATGAACAGCGCCTCTGCCAGAGTGGCCAGGAGCCAGTAGCCGGCTGCGTCTGGGGTGTGTTCTAATGCGTCGAGTTGCGCCTGGCAGATCTCACGCACCCGGCCGGCTGCCGCCCGGGCACCCCTTAAATCCCCAAGCATGGCCTCAATGGCGGCGGCATTAATCCCGCAATAATAGGCGTCGCCCGCGTCCCGTTCCCCACGGCTGGCCCGGTATGCTGCTTCACCTTGTTCAAACCCTTGGCCGTAGCAACGCAGGCTCTCTTGCAGCAGCCTGGTTCGCTCGGTTTCGGTGCGCGCCCTCGCGGATAGGTCCTTGTAAACCCGCCCAAGCAACCCGAGCGTCTCTGGCGTATCCGAACCTTCCTCGCAGAGTTGATTCAACATCCGGCAGGCGCGCTCCGTCGCCCCGCTTTGCGCCAGCGCCAGGGCCAACTTTTGCTTCAAGGGTAACCTCAGGTCTTTTTCCTCCGGCACAGGAGCCGCCTTACGTTCCAAAGCCGCCAGCCCGCGGGACAAAATGTCGTAAGCCAGGATTGGCTCGCCTTGTCGCAGGGTGTGCTCGCCGAGTTTCAAGAATATCCCCGGCGGGCAGTTGGGAATGTTTCGCCATTGCTGCCAGCGGGCTACCACCACGTCCGGCGGCAGCGCCGTTTGTGAACCCGGTTGTTTCCACAGCTCTTCGAGCCAATCCTCACCAGGCCCGGCCCGGTCTGACCCCTCGCGTCGTATCTCATATCCCGCCTCGATCAGTGCCCGGATGCACGTGCGGGCGGTCTGTCGATCCACCGCTTTCTCGCTTTCCGGCAATTGGTCATAATCCACCAGGCATGGATTCTGTTTGAGCGCGTCATCCCGCCGCGGCCCATAACCCCACCCTTCCTTCTTACGGTGCTCCACCCAGGCCGCGTGAACTTTGGCCGCCAAAGGCTCTATCATCTGTTCGAGGTTGTTTCCGGCCATAACGAGATTCACTGATCTTACGCCCGAAAGAATACCCGTACTGCCCCGCTGCTCCAAATCCAGATCGGCATAATCCTTCTGGCACCCAGCTTCCGACCACGGATGACTGACTGATTACTGACCACTGACCACTGACCACTGACTACTGTCCTCTGCTTTCTGCATTCATCTTCCTATGAGGGGCCGCTGCCAAACTGGAGGCCAAACTCGCGGGCGAGTTCGCGAATCTTGGCGACGGCCTGTTCCTTCGAGAGGCCCGTTTGCATCAGTAACAGGCCGTAGTTCCTGATGGCGGCGTTCAGGTGCGGATGCGGGTGCCCGGTGCGGCGGGTAAAATCAAGGAAGATGATCAGATTGCGCCGCATCAATGGCTCAGCCTCCCCCAGCCGATTGGTAGCCTCCAACACCTGCGCGAGCGTGTTGAGCACATTGCCAACGTTGGGGTGGCTGGTTCCGTGACTCTGCTCGACAATGACCAGTGCCCACCGGATCATCGGCTCGGCCTCTCCGAGCCGGTTCGTGGCCTGCAACAGAGCCGCCAGAGTGTTGAGGCATATGGCGACGCGCGGGTGGTTGACCCCATAGCTCCGCTCGAATATGGCCAGCGCCCGCCGGATTATCGGCTCGGCTTCCCCCAGGCGGTTAGTGATATACAACAGACCCGCCAAGTTGCTGAGGCCTATGGCGACGCGGGGGTGGTTGGCACCATAATTCTGCTCCACTATGGCCAGCGCCCGCCGCATCATCGGCTCGGCTTCCCCCAGCCGTTTGGCGTCCTGCAACATTTGCGCCAGGTTGCCGAGGGTGGCGGCTACGTGGGGGTGGTTGGCACCATAATTCTGCTCCATTATTGCCAGCGCCCGCCGGATTATGGGCTCGGCCTCCCGCGGCCGATTGGTGGCCTCCAACAGGTCTGCCAATTTCCCGAGGCTCATCGCGACTTCGGGGTGGACTGCCCCATAGTTCTGCTCGTTGATGGCCAGCGCTCGACGCATCAACGGTTCGGCCTCGGCGTGGAGCCCGGCGAGCTCGAGGAAGAAAGTCAGACCAGTGGCGACCAACGAGATGAGTTGCGTTTGGTCACCTTGTCCCCGCGACCACCGCTCAAAGCTCTCAAGGTAGGCTTTCGCCATCACCCGCTCCTCGCCCAGCCAAACCCAGTAGGCCAGAGACTCTTCTTGATCGCGCACGAGGATAATATGGAAGATATCGAGGAGGCTGACGCGGAGGCGGTCTCGGGCCTCGGCTTGGCGGAGCAGCCAGGGAAGTTCATCGGCCTGGCGGGCATCCGTGGGCCTTCTGGCAAAGGCGTCGGCCAGGCGGAGGCGCAGAGCCTTGGCCACGCCGGCATCGGCCACATAACGGCGTTCGACGGCTCCGCGCAGGTGGTCGTGGGCAAAGGCCAGCACACCGTCGCGGTCCACCAGGCCGTCCTCCAGCCCACAGCGCACCGGCGACCAGAGGGCGGCGGGCAGGCGCTCTTCTCCCGCAGCCTGCAACACCTCCAGCAATTCCGGCTCGGTCAGGCCGCGCCGCGCGGCCCAAAGGAGCGAGAGGGCCTCGCCCACCAGCCCCGGACGGTCACGCTCGTAGTCGCGTTCATAGCGGGCCAGGATTTTGCCGAACAACGCGGGGATGTCGGCCGCCTGGAGGTAATCGGCAATTTGCGGGTCGAGCCGGTCGTGCGCGCCCGTGGCGCGCAAGTCGTCGAGCAGGGTCTTAAGGTAGAGCGGATTGGCCGCCGCGGGCGCGGCGGCGATCTTCCGGGCGCGGGCATCGGAAAGCCCCTGACTGAAGTGCGCCAGGTAGCGCGCAATCAACCGGACGCGTTCCTCCGCCGTGAGCGGCTCCACGGTGAGCGCGGGCCAACCGCGCGGTTGGAGGGCGTCGAGCGTGTCGCCGGGCCGGGTCGAGGCAACCAGGCGCAGTTCCCCCGGCATCCGGTAAGGAAGCCAGGCCAGCAGGCGGCCACGCTTCCGGTCTTCCAGTTGGTTGAGCGCGTCGAGGACGAGAACGGCGCGGACGCCTTTCTGCTTTGCCTGGACTGCCAGACGGTCGAGGTATTCGGGGAAGCACTTCACGATCTCCTCCGCCTGGGCGGGAATCTTCTCCTCCTCCCCACTCAAGCTGCGTTCTGCGCCGCCTTCACCGCACCAGGGGACAATGGCCACCATCAGCCGCCGCATCAGGCCAAGGTGCCCCGCGCTCAGGGGCGAGCTGCCGATGTAGTGCTGAAACACGAAGTCATCCGGGTGCGCCGTGCGCCAGCGCCCGACCCAGTTGGCAAGCAGCGCGGATTTGCCGCCGCCCGACTCGCCCAGCACGGTCAGCCCGCGACCGTCGGCGCCGTCGCGAGCAAAGGCGTCGAGCCGTTCGTAATAGGCCTCACGCCCCACGTAGAACTGCGTGCAGCGGCTCTTGGCGTAGGCTTCATGGTCGCGCGCTTCGCGTGTCCACACGTCCGGCACCTGGTCAGCCGGGAACTCCGCCTCGATGGCCGCGGTCAGGTCGGCGAGGATAAGCGCCGCCAGTTGGCGCGGATCGGGATAGCCTTCCCGGAGACGCGGACACAAGGTTTGGGGTTCGTTTGGAGTCCCGGCTTTAGCCGGTTGGATGAGAGAAGCCAAAGGGGAACCGCCTGAAGGCGGGATTCCGAACCGGGCGCGAATGCGGTTCTTCAGTTCGTTCAGCTTCTCTGCGGCCTCGGCGTTCTCTGCGGTGAAATCCTTCTGCTTGTCCTTCGGAACCGACTCCACGTAGGCCGGATCGCGGAAGTAGAAGAACGACCGCCCGGCCATGTCGGGGTTGTTGAGCACACCGTGGAGGATTTCCAGTTCGGTGACGCTCCGTTTGGCCGCCTCACCTGCCAGCCAGCGTTCCTCCTCCAGCAGAGCCGGCGAATAGGCCTCCGGCCCAGGCACCCAGCCGTAGCGCTCGCCCAGCAAGCCGATGAAATAAGGCCGGCAGCGTTTGATCTCCGCCAGGCAGTGGCGCACCGTCTCCATGCGCTGCGCCTGCTCCTCGGTGACGCCCCATCGCAAGTCCACCTCGACAAACTCCACCGCCCGCCCGCGACACACCCGCCGCAACGCCGGCCAGACCTGGGCCATGAGTTCGTTGCGATCCTCGATCATGTCCCGGAAGGTCGAGGACACAAAGACCCGAATGACGCGGTCTTTGCTGGTGGCTGGCTGCAAGGCGTTCATTTTATCCGTTTAAATCTCTCCCGAAGCCTCCAGGCCTCGCAGCAGTTGCTCGAGGTCCTTCTTAAGGTCCGTGAACTTGCCGTAGTAGATACACCTGTGTGTGCTGACATCGAAATGGAGAACCTCCCCTTTGCGGACAAGAAATATGACGCGCGTGCCGCGACCCCAGGCGTAGCCAACTTCAAGGTAAACATTCGGCCGCGCTTGCGTCATGTCCGCGATCACAATCGAGGCTGCTTCGATCCCCTGCTTTATGCGAAGCAGGACGTCTCCTACGAAATTAATTTCATTCACCTTCTCGCAGATGAAACCGCAGCTTCGCACTGCGGGGTAGATTCCGAACTCATAAACGTTCTCGAACTCATCCGAATAGGGCATCGCCACGAACACACGCTTCTTGTCCGGCCCTGAATCCACTCGCACTACAGGGTCCACAGCGCCTCGGGGCGGCCTTTCCAGGCCGGAATCTGCTTTCACCAGCTTGCCGGATTGCGTCAGGGCGTTCGGAATCCGCCTCGGTGTGCCAGCAGGCATTGGGGGGGCCAGGTTCATCTTCGCAAGAACTGAGGCCAGGGTGCGCGCCGCGCGCTCTCCGAGGGTGACGAATACTATTCTTTCGATGTGGGTTGGTACCGCTTCCAACAGCCCCTCCTGGAACCCGCGTATCAGGCGTTGGAGCGATTCGCCACCGTCTAAACCGTATCCACTTCCGTGGACCGTCGTCGTCACCACATTCAGCGGCACGGCCAGTTTAGCGAGCACCGCGATGGATCGTCGGGCGAATTGTTGCATCTCCTCGTAGCCGAACGCAGACAAGTTCGGTGTGCCGAGAAACATGACCCGAGCGGGAGCGATGATCCCCTTGGTCTCGATGATCGTGTGTTCTCCAGGCTCGAGCTGGATGTCCTTATCCCGGCAAAGATGCGATACTATGAGCGCCGACGCGACCGCTTCGTCGGCTCCATAGAACGCTTGAGCGTGCTTGAGAAGCAGCAGGTCAGACGGTTCCTTCAGGACATCTCCGAGTCGAACTTCGTATTCTGGTGTGTTCATTGATCTACCTTTCATCTTCGAGGAGTTGGTTTGGAGTGCTCCGCGGCACCCAGCCGTAGCGCTCGCCCAGCAAGCCGACGAAGTAAGGCCGGCAGCGGTTTGCTGCGGGGTGGCCAGCCGGGGTGGGATGGCTGACGAGTTGGGCCGGAATACCGTAGGTTTCGATGGCGCGGTGGAGCCAGCGCCCCCACCGCTTGTCCTTGCTATTGTAGCTGATGGAGGCCCAGTGGCGAAAGGGAGAAGCCTCGCCGCCGTTCTGTAGTGAATCGCTCATGTTGGTTTCCCAGGAATGGTATCTCCCCCGCAGACTCGGTCGAGGGATGCACCGTGCGCTTTGCGCGGCAGTTTCAGAACAGCCTCAAAAACCTCTTTCGCGCGCTGGTCGAGCTCGCTCATAATACGGAGTAGCCAACCTTTTACCAAGTGGTTTGGAAGCCGTAAAGCACAAACACGCGGAATGCGCTCGGAAGGCTGACTCAGGTAAAAACGGGCACCTGCCTGCCAGAGTTCTTACGGGGAGGGTAATGCGAGGGGTAAGCGACTTCAAAGCCACGCTAAAGCCGCGCCAGGGCAATCCCGTAAGTCCTACAAAACTATTTGTTGCAAAGTACGAACACTTTCGTATGATTACTGTCAATAGGTCTGTATGAAAAGATCCAAGCCGTCCAAACCGCCTAAACCGACGGATGCCGAGCTGGCGATCCTGCGTGTGCTTTGGCAGCGCGGGCCCAGCACGGTCCGCGATGTGTGGGAGCAACTCAACCCAAAGCAACACACCGGTTACACGACCGTCTTGAAGACCATGCAAATCATGTCCGAGAAGGGATTGCTGGCCCGTGACGAGACCGACCGTTCGCATGTGTACCGTGCGGCCCGCAGCGAGGCGCAAACACAGCGTCAGGTGGTCGGCCATTTGCTGGAACGGCTCTTCTCCGGCTCGGCGCCGAAGCTGGTGATGCAGGCGCTGGCGGCCAAGAAAGCCACGCCCGCGGAGTTGGCGGAGATTCGGAAGCTGCTGAACGACATGGAAGGAGGGCGCCGATGAAGACGCTATTGGGAATATGGCACTATCCACTCACGCATCAAATCGGCTGGGCCGTGTTGCACTCGCTCTGGCAGGGCGCGTGCGTCGGGGCGGTCTTTGCGCTGCTCCGATTTGCGTTGCGACGGCGCTCGGCAAACGCGCGTTACCTGGCGGGATGCCTCAGCCTTGGGGTTCTGCTGGCGGCTCCGGTGCTGACGCTGCTCATCGGATCAACGCCTGCCGCCACGCCAGGTTCCGGACCTTCGGGGATATCGGTCTTCCCGGGACCTGACGCTTCTGTGTTCGGCTTTGGTGGCTTCCAACGCTCGTACGCTGGAACGGGCACTTATTCTTCGTGGCATTGGGACACGGACGTCTTTACGCAGGTCGCTCCGCTGCTGGCGATGGTCTGGCTGTTGGGAGTGACTATCTTCTCCGCCAGGCTGACCAAGGGCTGCTGGTACGTGAGGAACCTTCGCATCCGGGATAACGAGCCTGTCGAGGCGGCCTGGCTGGAGACGCTGGATAACTTGCGGTGCCGCCTCGGCGTGAGCCGGCCCGTCCGGCTGCTGAAATCTGCCCTGGTGGAAGTGCCTACGGTGATCGGCTGGCTCCGCCCGGTCATCCTCCTGCCGGCATCCGCTATGACCGGGCTGACACCAGGCCAGTTGGAAGCTCTGCTCGCTCATGAGCTGGCCCACGTGCGCCGGTTGGACTATCTCGTCAATGCCTTCCAATGCCTGGTGGAGACGCTGA
>OCTA010003446.1_pt1 | contig 14017 bp, 14 predicted proteins | sample 1538991 | NCBI WGS metagenome assembly OCTA01 (sample SAMEA3539302, study PRJEB22396) | soil metagenome | biome: tundra; feature: field; material: soil | place: USA | collected 2010-05 | depth 0.15 m
TGCCAGTTGGCCAAGTTGACCATGACGCGAATGGCCTGCCCCCTTCGCTCCACGGGCATTACCCCGCTTCCTGGCTACTACGGGACAGTCCGCCCCTGCCCGGCGTATCGGTACTTTCGGCCTCACGGGGCTGCCCGCTTGTGCCTATTTAATGAAACGATGTACTAAACAGAACGTCATGAGTAATTGCGCATCCGCTCTCTGAGGTTCGCGGCTCCGAATCGGCGCCGTACGGAGTCGCGCGCGTAAGCAAGCGGTTGTGGCGCAAACAATAACGTCGCCATGTTTAGTATGCCCCTGCGAGCTACTGTGTTCAGGAGATCCGGAGAAAGCTTCGTCCAACTTGTGAAGAATGCGCACGGAGCTCGTCCGGCTTCATGCGCGGGTCGCCGATTGTGATGCGAGTTCTGCGGTTCTTCCAGTCATGGAAGAGGACTTGGTTAGATGGTTAACTTTGCGACGATTCCAACCGCTACCCAGATGGCCCCGAAGATGGCCCATTTTTCGCCCGCAGTCAGACCATCCGGCTTCACGGATCGCGCCTCGTTGAATCGAACCACGCGAGCAGTCCCTTGCGCCGTGTTGCGAGGTTCCAGAGCGAATTGGTCAGCAGTAGCCGAACCCATCCGGCCTTTCAGGGTCTCACCGCCGTTCAGTTCCACCTTGATTTTACGGCCAACTTTCAGCTTGGCTACCTGTTCCGCAACCGTCGGTTCTGCAGCCGGCGCGGGAATAGCTCCACTGACCAGTAGCGTAATCAGAATGCAACTTGCTGTCGCGCGAAGCATGTCTCAACACTCTATACCCACCACACAGGACAGTCAAATCGCAAAGTAGCCCACGACCGCACGGCCAATGGCCGAGAAGCCGCTATCGCGTAATGGTTGCGGGCGGTCCGTCAAGGCCCAACGAATCACATACGTGCTGAAATCGGCCACCGAACTGAAGCGCGCCGTTGCCGTTTGCAGCGGCCAGATTGCCGCTTGCAAAGAAAGCGGCCTGACGAATTTCTCTCACATTCACCGATCGGCGTGTCGCCGGATCGTGGGAAAAAATAGCCTGAACCGCGCGATTCGGCCGCGGCTCGGAAGGCGCATCCGCTCACGCCTTTGCCGGTCCTGCCGCCTCCGGGGCGGCGGCGCGGCCAGCAGGTTCGCGAGCATTCTGAAACGCGGCCCGCCCGGCAGCAGCGCAATGCGCGCCTTTCCCGCCAGAATTCTCTGTGCCTCCAGAATCTCGAACAGCGTCCTCCGCGACCGCCGGCTCGCGGGCGCAGTCACGCGGCAGCCTGTTTGATGGCCTCGCCCGCGCCCCTCAAATTCGCCAGCTTCATCTCGGAGTATTTCCTCGACAGGATGACGCCCTCCGCGCCCGCCCGAAAGGCCGCGAGCACCGCGTCCCTGGTCCCCTCTGGCGTCGACTTGCTGGATGTCGCCCTCGTCGGGATATCGATGTCAATCCCCGGCCAGAGTTGCGTCTTAGTTCCAGTCAGGGCCACCTGGGCGCGCCGGGCTTCGCGGTACACATAATCCGAGGACAATCCGGTCCGCGGGATTTCTGCCAGGCTCTTCTCCTGCCCGTATCCCAGTGCCCGGTAATGGAAGTCCAGCAGTTGTTGCGGCGGAACGTCATGGTAGATGGTGGCGTTGACGTTGCGGACGTAATCGGCCAGGCGCTCGCCGCCGCAGTTGTGATACATCACCATTTTGAGAAAATCGGAGTGCTTCGAGATTTCCGAGAGGTCCTGCTCCGCGCGGTAGATGGGGCTGAACGAGTTATTGTGCCAGATGTGCCAGCCAACTCCGAGCGCCGGCTTCACCTCTTTCACCTTGTTGTAGAGGGCCGCGTAGGTCTCGCGCAGGCTGTCGGTCCACAACATTTCCCACGCCAGCATTTCGGGGTGGCGCAACATCAGCCGCCAGACGCTCACGTAGTAGCCGTCCACCGGGGCGCGGCCCTGGCGCGCCCCTTGAACGAACGCGCCCAGCGCCCGGAAGCCTTCCCGGGCGCGCGCGGAATCGATGCCGCGCTCCCGCGCCTTCCGCTCGCAATAATCGCAGAAGCACGTCACGGACCCGGTGTCCGTGTTCCCGGAGTGGCTCGACGCCAGCATGTTGGCGAACGCTCCCTGGCGCTCCGAGCCCCACATGATGCCATCGATCTCGTAGGAACGCGCGTAGTCCTCCACCACGGCCAGCAGCCAGTTCCGGTAATTCGGGTTATTGAAGCACAGCGTGTTGGAATTGCGGCCGTCGAGCCTTCTCTCCTGCGCCTGCTGGATGTTCGGGATGCGCTCGCCCTGGCCGCTGAAGACGTCTTCGAACCAGCAGATGGCCTTGATGCCTCGCTTGCGGGCCGCGGGCACGACCTCCTCCAGCACGTCGTAGCCACCGAAATCGGGCGCGCGGAAATCCTGGATGACGGTATCCCGGTAATATTGCTGGTGGATCTTCGTGTAGCTTCCGCCGTGGAACGTACCCGGGCCCGAGCCGTTGTCGTATTCTTGTTTGCCGTGGTCGGGCAGGGGTTGCCCCGGCACTTGCCGCCCGGCGATCCCGCGCCCGTAGGTGAACGTCGCGACGAACAGAGTATTGACGGAGGCCGACTGCTGGAGGATATCCAGCACCGGCTCGACGCCCTCGTCCACGAAGGAGACGGCCCCGATCTGGATGCCCACCATCGTCGAACTGGCAGGCGCGGCCCCGGAGTTTCGCGCCGCCGCCGCGAGCGCGGCGCCCTGAAGGAATGTTCTACGGTCCATGAAGGAATGGTACCGCTCCGGGCTGGGGGTTATCCGGCAACCTTGATTCATGGCAGTCCCGGCCGGGCCGCTGTGGGGCAGCCTTTTTAGGCCGCGGACCCGCTTTCCAGCGGGCCCATCCGGCCGAAAGCCGGTGCGGGCAGGATTGCCTGGCAGGACACTCGGCTGAACTTTCACTCATCGCCTCGACGCTGCGCCTATCGCCGGCCCAGCACTTTCCCCGGCAGGGCGTTGGTCGTCTTTCCTTCCTCAATCACAGGGACGCCGTTGACCAGGACGAAGCGCATGCCTTGGGAGAGCTGGTTGGGGGCGTCGAAGGTGGCCAGGTCGCGGATGGTTTCGGGGTCGAAAACCACGATGTCGGCCCACATGCCGGTTTTGAGGACGCCGCGGTCGGCGAGGCGCATGCGCTGGGCGGGGAGCGCGCTGAATTTGCGGATGGCGTCTTCCAGGGTCAGCTTCTTTTCATCGTGGACGTACTTGCGCAGGATGTGCGGAAAGGTCCCGTAGGCGCGCGGGTGCGGATGCTCCTGGCCCAGGACGCCATCGGGGCTGGCGCCTTGCGAATCATTGCAGATGGAGACCCACGGCTGCTGCAGGCCAAGAACCACGTCGGGTTCCGACATGATAAAGAGCGCCACCTGCGTGAACGCCTCGTCTTCGATCAGTAGGTCGAAGGCCGTATCGATGGGGTCTTTGTTCCAGATCTTGGCGATCTCGGCGATGGTCTTGCCTTGGAGCGGCAGCAATTTGGGATTCTGCACGGCGCCGACGATGAAGCCTTCCGGCCCGGTGACTTCCTGCCACTCGTTGTCCCAACTGCCGCCCGGCGTTTCCATTTCCTTGCGGATGCGGGCGCGCATGGCCGGGTCCTTGAGCCGCTCGACCAACTTCTTGTCGCCGCCATCATGGGCCCAGGGCGGGATGATGGCGGAGAAGGAATTGAATGCGGCGGTGTAGGCGTAGGTGTCGGCGGCCACGTCCACGCCGGATTTTCGAGCCGCCTCGATGCGGTCCACAATCTCGCGCATGCGTCCCCAGTTGGCCTTGCCGGCGGCTTTGAGGTGCCAGATTTCGACCGGGATTCGGGCTTCGCGGCCAATGCGGAATGCCTCGTCCAGCGCGGCGTCGATGCCGTCGCCCTCGTCGCGAATGTGCGAGGCGTAGATCCCGCCGAACTTGGCGGCCTCGGTGGCCAGGGCGATTAGTTCCTCAGTGCTGGCGTACGGCGCGGGCGCGTATTGCAAAGAAGTGGAAACACCGACGGCGCCATCGCGCATGGCGTCGCGCACCAGGGCCTTCATGCGCTCCAGTTCGGTCGCGCTGGGCGCCCGGTTGTCGTCGCCCAGCACCATGCGGCGCACCTGGGTGGCGCCCACGTAGCTGGCCAGGTTGATCCCCATGCCCTGCTTGCGCAGGCGCGCAAAGTACTCGGCGTACGTGCGCCAGTCGGGCGAAATGCCGTAGTGCTCGTAGGTGACGCGGTCGGCCTTGAGGATCTCATCGTTCAAGGGAGCGATGGAGTCGCCTTCGCCGGTGATTTCCGTGGTGATGCCTTGAAAGATTTTGGAGGGCAGATGCGGGTTGACCAGGATGGTAAGTTCCGACTGGCCCAGCATGTCGATGAATCCGGGCGCCACCACCATGCCGCGCGCATCTAGGGTGCGGCGCGCCGCGGCGCCATCCAGCCGGCCGATGGCGGCGATGCGTCCGCCGCGGATGCCGACATCCCCGGCATACCACGGCGACCCGGTTCCATCGATGATGCGGCCGTTACGGATCACCAGGTCGTAGGGAGCCGTGGCCGCGGCGGCGAAGAAGAGAATGGAAAGCAAGAACTGCATGAGTGACAGTATAGTGGGTTGATTTGGCCGCGATGGAAGAGCGCCGACAGGGTTGGCGGCACGGGAGCGGGCCAGCGAGTGCCGATCGCCGATTCGGTTCGTACAAACATCGAGAAGTGCGATGAGTTTCTTGTTCTGTTCAGCCGGTATTCGAAGGACCGGCCATGGGTCCTGGCGGAGATGGGCGCTGCTTGGGGCCTACAGAAGCCGATCATTGTGATAATCGACAAAGTCGGGCCAAAAGAGATGCCCGATATAGTCAGCCCATACAGAGCGGTCGATCTCAACGACTTCGACGAGTACCTCGGCCAGCCCTTGAAACGAGTAAAGTCAAGGCGGTGAATATGAGCGCGGTCACACATTCAAAGCAGCGACGTCCCGTCAGGGTGTTTGTAAGCCACTCAAACGCCGATCTGGTCTTTGCGCGAAAATTAGGCAATCTGCTTTCGCAGCGGGTGAACGCCCAAGTGTTTACCACGGAGGATCTCAGCGCTGGCGAGAAATGGGAGACCAAGCTCAGACATGAATTGGCCTCAGCCGATGTCGTTCTGGCGCTTCTGACACCCAGTTCGGTGGATTCGAGTTGGGTATTGCATGAAATCGGAGCGGCCTGGGCGCTTGGGAAGCCAATTATTTCGGTGATCACAAGGCGAGATGTCCGGAACAAGATGCCTGTTCCTCTTGAGAATACTAAAGCTATCGAACTGACCGACGTAGAGAGTAAGGAGAACGCCGATCGATTTGTTGGCGCATTCGAGGACAGCCTAGGCACCGCTCACATCGCCTGATTGAACGCGTAGCGGCATGCGCCGCCCCTTCATGCCTTTGCCGGTCCCGCCGCCTCCGGCCCGGCGCTCTCCGCCGCCAGCAGGTTCGCCAACATTCTGGAGTGCGGCCCGCCCGGCAGCAATGCAATCCGCGCCTTTCCCGCCAGAATCCTCTGCGCCTCCAGAATCTCGAACAGCGTCTCGGCGACCGCCGGCTCGCGGGCGATCTCCTGGAACGCCTGCCCCAGCGTGGCGGGGCGGATGGCGGCCGCCTTCGCGAACTCCACGGCGGCTTCGCGTTCCGCGGAACTGGTGATGACGCTCACCTGGTTGGCGCCCGCCTGCTTGATGGCGGAGGTCACCTGGCGCAGCCGGTTGACTACCTTTTCTTCGATCTGCCGAATCATGCCAACATCGCGGAAGTGCACCTTGCGGATGTACACCGACCCAAGCTGGTAACCCCACTCCTGGGACTTGCTGGTGACCTCCTGGCGCACGGTTTGGCTCATGTTGTGGCGCGTCTGCAGCATCTCCGCCAGCGGCATGTTGCTCAGGCGCCGCACGGTGGCGTTGCTGAGGTTGGCCCGCAGAGAGCCTCGCGGATCGGTGTTCTTCAACAGGAAGGCCACCGGATCGTCGACCCACATCTCGTACCGGATGCCGATGCCCATGGGCGCCCCTTCCTCGGAGTTGACGGGCTGGCTGCGCAGGTACTCCTGGTCGAGCCTGAGATCCGGCACGTGGCGGGCGCCCGGGAACGCTGGCGACGGGGCGGAGCGTTTCCCAGCCCCAGATATCAGCAGTAGTCGGCGGCTGCCGCCTGCGATCCGAAAGCGGCCAGAAGCCGACTTGCGGGTACCTAACTAATCCGGCCAGACTTCCTCGAAGGGCGTTTCACGGGAGCTAACCCGATCGCTAAAACGAAAGAACCGCTCTGGACAACGATTCGACAGTGACCTAACGTGCATCTTTCCGCCGCCAAGAATGGTCCTTATGCGGCAGGACCGGGCGTCCGGGGCGACACACCGCCCTCGGCTACCGCCTTGACCGGAAACGTCCTGCCCCGTGCCCCTCCAGGGCAACCTGAAAACCAGTCATATCAGGTCCCGAATGAGCAAGGCCCAGTCCGCAGAGGATTGGGATCTGACGTCTCTGTATTGGAGTATCTTCAAGCGGAGCGGGATATTGCACGCCTCATGCAAAATCGGCATCAATCTCCGTTGAATCGCCCCTGGATCAAGTACTTGAGCCATTACGTTCTCGAACTTGCTCCATTCGCTCAGGACGTACTGCGGTGAAAGGACAGCTATCGTCCGATTGCTCTCCATCACGCAACGCTGCATCTCCTCCACTCCCGTCGCTCCGGCGCGAAAATCTCTAAAATCAATTGCAACGCTGAACCCCGACTCCTCCAACACGGGCAACAGCCGACCCCGAACCCACTCCAGGTCGGTGTGACTGTAACTAATGAACGCATCATAGCGGAACTCACGATTCGACACGGCCACCCTCTAGCTCTCATCTGAGCCCATTTGCTACTCACTTACCCAATCGCCCGTCTCCTTCGAAGCTCGAGCGAATCCAACAGCTCGGCCAAGGGTTGTGGCAACTCACGCGTACTCCCGAACGCTTTGATCCGAGCAATACCTCGGTCCAACGAAGTCAGCATGCCGATAAGAGATCCTGATATCTCAGCCGCATCAGCTAGGTGCTCCTCAATCTTCGTAAGTTCATAAACCGTATAGGGATTTCGACTATCAACGTACTTAGAAAGCATCGCCCGGCATTGGTCCCACTGGCCTAGAGCACGGTACAATTTCGCGGCGATAGAGTCCGCAACTTCCTGATCGGTACCAAACTCCGGTCTAAAGCTGGAAAGGACAGCGAGCCCCTCACGAAGCAGCTGCTCCCCTTGCTTCTGTTTACCCGTCGCAAACGCCTTTATGGCCTGCCCATGATGAATGTTGGCGAGGCTCAACCGCGCTTTCTCAGCACCGGATTCCAAAGCCTTCCGAGCATATTCCTCCGCATCATGCAACTGATCCTGACCCCTCAGTATCTCGGCCATCCGATGATTAAGGCGCGAATCGTCGGGTTTGTCACGCAGCGCAGCCCTTATTAACGGCATGGCCTTATCTTCACGGCCGGCCTGTACTAACGCCTCGATATAAGTGCTCAGATGGAATCGGTCAAAGATGGCAGACTCCTTTCGAGCCTCGTCGAGGTACTTCAACGCCTCCTGGGCGCCCCGAAGACGAGCGGGGTCCCCCGGTGGCAGGTCATCAATCTCGCGGAGCAACAACTGCGCCAACCCTACGTGGTTGTCCGGGTAAGCATAAGCCCGGTGAGACTGTACACCCTCCAAAAAACATGCCTTGGCTCTCTCATAGTCGCCACGCGTTTGGGCTACGAGAGCTTTCTCTCGAAGGACGCGCTCAGCAAACCGGCCCGTGTGATCACTCCTCTCCAGTCGAGAAACGGTTGAATCAGCGAGCGACAGACTATCAGCGTCACCTAAGTTCCGATAGCAACGCGCTTTGTACAATAGCACTTCGAGATCGGTTGGATTGAAGGCAAGCCATTGCTCCGCATACGCCAAGGCAGTCTTGTACTCATGTGACTGCTGATAGAAGTAAAACACCATCTCCCGGAGGGTTCCCCGGACTTGAATGGGAAGATTCTCGGCGCGCGCCTTTTCGCCCGCTGACCGAAGTAACCTGTCAGCCGATATCGCATATCGAAAGACCTGATTCGAGAGCGATATTGCTCGCGGCGTGCCCTCAAGGTCCTCCGGGTACCACGATTTGAGTTCTTCGTTGAATTCAATTGCCCTATTGTACGCATAGTTACCATACTCTAGAGCAATTTCACGTAGGCGGGGGGGCTCCTCTGAAGCACGATCAGTATAGTAGGTCTCAAGGAATCTATGCAAATAGAGTAACTCACCATTGTGCTCTATAAGAAACAGATCGGTGAGATCTCCCAGCGCCTTCTGAACGTCCTCGAGGGGATGGTGCTTTATGAGGGTAACCGCAAGAAGGTCGGTAAGCGTGACGGGCTGCCTTATCGCCGCCAATACAATGAGGAGCAAGTGGTGCAACTTGTTCAGCGATTGGAGGTCATTTGCACGGAGAACATAGTCGGCAAGCTTCAGCTGGAACCGACGACTCTCGTCCGGCACGAGCAGTTGAGACAATGGCTTGACTTTCAGGTAAGAGGCAACCATTTTGCCCGCCAACGGGTGGCCGCCGACAAGTGTTATGACATCCGTGAGGCTTGGGTCCTTAAGAACGGCGTCGCGCCTAGGTGATTCTTGCAGCCACAGGTCCAAGCATTCCCTTATGTATATGTCCTCAAGGCCGGACAGCTGATCGAGGGCGGAGTTGCCGCCGATGAACAGGGGCATGTCGGGGTTTCGGGTCGTGGCAAGTAGGACGTGTGTCTTGATATCGGCTTTGAGAAAAGCGTCGAGAAAGCGTTCAAGGTAAGGAAATGGGCGGTTGGATGGATCCAACCCAGACTCTGCATTGTCGAGAAAGAGGAAGAATTGAGGCGCTCGTAGAGTCAGCGCATCGAGAGCCGCGGTTTGGAACGCTCCGTCGGTAAGCGGGAGGCCCGGCTCTGCGATTGGCTGTTTCACGTGCGCAGCTTGGAGTATCTGGCGGCAGAGGAGATCAAAAGGAATGCCCACGGGTCAGCGATATGACAAGTGGTCGTTTGCCTAGGATTGCGGCGACTGAGCGCTCGACAAACAAGCTCTTCCCGATGCCGGCAAAACCGAGCACGAATAGAACGCGGCTTCGCCTCAGCGGCAGCGATATGCGGTCGGAGTCGGCGCCTCGATCAACATATACGACGTGTTGAGACTTGGTGGAGTCTGTGCGATCAATAGCGTCGGCAAGACGCATGAATTCAGTATCATGGTCCGGTGTTTGAGAAAGATCGATAACCTCCGCCCTGCGGAATGCCATTTGGAACTTAACCGAGACCGGCGTCGCGTCGAGTCGTAGGACGACGACACGAAAGTCATCATCTTCTAGGGCTCGAACTGTCCCGGTATGCGCCTCAACCTGGACCCATGAACTGACTGCACCTGCGGCCGTGTAGAGGACGACAAGCCACCGAGCCTGCGCAATTTGAACTTCGATGGAGTCGAGGACCGACGCACCCGCGTTAAGATCGAAGCTACGGATCCAAACTGATTCGCCGAGGTATTCAGTCAGGATCTGCCGCAAACGGCTTGCAGTAGCGACGTCGGGCTCAGCGGCGGAAATAACGACGGTCTTCGTAAACAGTGTCGGCACGGCGCAGCAGCTCCTTTTTACCATATCTAGCAAGGTGCGGCATGTTTTTTCTTTGCGCTGTCGGGCAGATTGGCTTGAGCGGAATCGTGGGCACGACTCGGCTTCGTGGGCGCACGCATCTCCAAGAGGCCGATGAGGTGACAACCGCGGGGGAGGGTAGCTTTCGGTTTTGGATTGTTGCGGACTCGGGGCCGCGCCAGGTACTGAGGCGCTTGCCGGCGTTCCAGGGTGACGAAGAGCGCCGGACCGACGCGCCGAAAGTCGGCAGCGGCAACGTAAAGCGACGCACACCCGATTTCTGTCGCGAGATCCCCATACAGCCAGCAATGGCGGCGCTGAAAGCCAAGTTGCTGATTCGTCGAGCCTTATGTATCGTCTTCAGGGATAGATCCTGCGAAGTCCATCCCTGGAGGATTCCTCGCCATAAACGCCCCAGGCTCCTGCAAAAGCTCCAGAACGGCAGGGGAGCGACATCGCCGCCGTGAAGTCAGTGGTCCGCCACATGGCCCGCGCGTCGCCCCTTCACGCCTTTCCCGGTCCCGCCGCCTCCGCTACGGCGCCTTCCGCCGCCAGCAGGTTCGCCAGCATCCTCGAGTGCGGCCCGCCCGGCAGCAGCGCAATGCGCGCCTTTCCCGCCAGAATCCTCTGCGCCTCCAGAATCTCGAACAGCGTCTCGGCGACCGCCGGCTCGCGGGCGATCTCCTGGAACGCCTGCCCCAGCGTGGCGGGGCGGATGGCGGCCGCCTTCGCGAACTCCACGGCGGCTTCGCGTTCCGCGGAACTGGTGATGACGCTCACCTGGTTGGCGCCCGCCTGCTTGATGGCGGAGGTCACCTGGCGCAGCCGGTTGACTACCTTTTCTTCGATCTGCCGAATCATGCCAACATCGCGGAAGTGCACCTTGCGGATGTACACCGACCCAAGCTGGTAACCCCACTCCTGGGACTTGCTGGTGACCTCCTGGCGCACGGTTTGGCTCATGTTGTGGCGCGTCTGCAGCATCTCCGCCAGCGGCATGTTGCTCAGGCACCGCACGGTGGCGTTGCTGAGGTTGGCCCGCAGGGAGCCTCGCGGATCGGTGTTTTTGAACAGGAAGGCCACGGGATCGTCGACCCACATCTCATACCAGATGCCGATGCCCATGGGCGCGCCTTCCTCGGAATTGACGGGTTGGCTGCGCAGGTACTCCTGGTCGAGCCTGAGATCCAACACGTGGCAGGCGCCCGGGAACGCTGGCGACGGGGCGGAGCGTTTCCCAGCCCCAGATATCAGCAGTAGTCGGCGGCTGCCTCCTTCGATCCGAAAGCGGCCAGAAGCCGACTTTATCGTTCCTAATCGACACGGCCGGAACTGTCCAAGCCCAAAAGTCGCGTCTTGAAACGCAGATCAAACATCATCAGGCCACGGAATCGACAGCGCGTCTGCCCCGCCACCGACATATCGCTGGCCCGGCGCTCCGAAAGCCTCAAAATACGCTCCGTAGATCAGGACCCACATTCTTGCGTGTCGCTCCCAGTCGGCGAGGCTTCGCGGAACTGGCAAATGTCCCGCCTCCTGAAGCCTGGCGAATGCCTGCTTTACGGCGTCTGAGACCGTGTTGAAAACGGCCAAATTCATCCCTTGATGAAACCAGAATGGATAAAACCTGTCAGCGCAGCCCCGCAAAAAGGCCCGGATGTTCTCCGGAGTCGCCTGCCCGTTCAGGTGAACGCCAAGAAGCCGCTCAGACGCCGTGAAGACTTCAGTTGCCGGAAGGTATCCGTTCGCGTCCGTGCCGTGAATGTTGGTTACGTGCCAGAATTCCGGCACAATATGCCCTTGCCTTCGAGCGAACGTGGCGAACTGAACAATGCTCTCCGGCGCGCCGGGCCCGCCGATTCTAACTTGCAGACGATCACGAAGGTCGTTGGCAACGTCCGATGGCTCGGTGAAGTTCATGTGCTCGCCCACGAAATCGTACAACCACTCTTGCATCGTCTGATTGCCTATTGCGGCGCAGCCCACGTAGCCGAGCAGCGCTTTGCGCTTGGGCCATCGGAGAATCTTGGAGCTTATGTCCTGCCCTTCTGACGCGACATTTCCGTCCGCATCGAACGTCGTCAGCGTTACATTCTTGTCAGCGGCAAAGACGATTCCATCAGCCAGCACTTCAGAAACGAATATCGACATTCTCTTCGCCGTCCGTTCCAAACTACTCTTCACCTTCATCGTAATGACGTGGCGTCCGCGCGTCGGCTCCTGGTCACCGATCAGTGTGATTCGGCGTAGTCGGAATTGAGGCGCTCGAAATCGGAGGGCGCGAACGAGACCAACAGCCGCTCCATACGCTCGCCTTCTGGAATGCGTCCGTGGGTTTTGAGCAACAGGACCGCCACCAATATTGCGGCCATGGTGGCGGAACTGACCTGAGCCATAATCATCTCGTCCGGGTAGCGGGATTCAAGCTCGCCGCCAGAAAAGCGCGAGTGAATTTGCAGACGCCCGGTATGCGTGAAATCATTCTGGTCACGCCAACTCAGGGCCTTGAACCGTTGAAAGAAGTCGGTGTCGGAGGTCGCGTCGATTGCGGCGACTATGTCCCCCATCTTCGGGAAGTCGAATCTACCCTCCCAAATCCGGGTAACGTCGTCGGGCTTCGCGCACGAGTATATCCACGCCGCCCGATAGAGAATCTCGTAGACGCTGCGGACCAGCGCAAGTGCAGAACCGTAGAGCCGTTGGCGGGCCAAGAGCACAATCGCCTCCTGGTGCTCCATGGCGACGCTGACGTACGCCAGAAGAATCTGGGAACGGTTGTCAACAATCGTCACCGGGCCCACAATGGCGTGCCAAGCTTCGCGCGTAGCAGCCTCGGCATGATCAAGAAGTTCCGAGAGTGACACGCGCATAGCGTAGCACCGGGCACGAATCGCGGCTTGGTGACGCGGGGCGCGGCTTCGGTAAGGATCGAGTGGTCAGATTGGGGATTGCAGGGGGGTGGCGGACGAAAAGTGGATGCTACTTCCCGCGAGGGGGAAACAGGGGGACGGGGGGAACAAGGTGACCGGACGGGACGTTCACCTGTACGGCAGCTTCCGTTGTCAGTCCGCTTCCCTTGGCTCGGCGGATTCGGACCCACAAACGCGCTAGGCTCCTGTAAAAGCTCCGGAACGGCAGGGGAGCGACATCGCCTCCGTGAAGTCAGTGGTCCGCCACCCGGCCCGCGCGCCGCCCCTTCACGCCTTTCCCGGCCCCGCCGCATCCGGTACGGCCCCTTCCGCCGCCAGCAAATTCGCGAGCATTCTGGAGTGCGGCCCGCCCGGCAGCAGCGCGATGCGCGCCTTTCCTGCCAGAATCCTCTGCGCCTCCAGAATCTCGAACAGCGTCTCGGCGACCGCCGGCTCGCGGGCGATCTCCTGGAACGCCTGCCCCAGCGTGGCGGGGCGGATGGCGGCCGCCTTCGCGAACTCCACGGCGGCTTCGCGTTCCGCGGAACTGGTGATGACGCTCACCTGGTTGGCGCCCGCCTGCTTGATGGCGGAGGTCACCTGGCGCAGCCGGTTGACTACCTTTTCTTCGATCTGCCGAATCATGCCAACATCGCGGAAGTGCACCTTGCGGATGTACACCGACCCAAGCTGGTAACCCCACTCCTGGGACTTGCTGGTGACCTCCTGGCGCACGGTTTGGCTCATGTTGTGGCGCGTCTGCAGCATCTCCGCCAGCGGCATGTTGCTCAGGCACCGCACGGTGGCGTTGCTGAGGTTGGCCCGCAGGGAGCCTCGCGGATCGGTGTTCTTGAACAGGAAGGCCACCGGATCGTCGATCCACATCTCGTACCAGATGCCGATGCCCATGGCGCGCCTTCCTCGGGTGCCCGGGAACGCTGGCGACGGGGCGGAGCGTTTCCCAGCCCCAGATATCAGCAGCAGTCGGCGGCTGCCGCCTGCGACCCGAAGGCCGCCAGAAGCCGACTTGTGGTAATCCGTGAAGAACGTTCGACATGCCGGGGCACAACCTCGTTCTGGGCAGTGAGGAGTCTTTGGGTTCCAGCGTTCTCTGCGCGTAAGGTGGTCGAACCCGTCGGCGGCATCCAGTGGCGATCCAGAATTTGGCTTCATCTTGGTGATCAACTTGGACGGCTGGGTGCTCGATGCTGCTCCATACCACCCCTTGAATGTCGAAGCAGTTTCTGCCATCGTAAGAGAGGACTGGTGCGCTCGATTAGCGTCGGTTCTTTGGAATGTCGCTATCACCCGCGACACAGTGAGGCCGCAAATTTGATTGACGATGATGTTGTGCTTGCCAACGAGAGCGACGTTGAGCAAAAGGTAATAATGCCGCTCCTTACGGGCGAGCGAT
>OCTA010003449.1_pt1 | contig 14013 bp, 20 predicted proteins | sample 1538991 | NCBI WGS metagenome assembly OCTA01 (sample SAMEA3539302, study PRJEB22396) | soil metagenome | biome: tundra; feature: field; material: soil | place: USA | collected 2010-05 | depth 0.15 m
CGGAGCCGGAAACGAAAGAAATAGCTGTCCATCTATTTCGTGGACACTACACTAGCAAGCGACTACGGTAACCGAGTCCTGGCACTGCGCATTCTCGACCCCGCCATGGGTTCCGGGCACTTCTTGATCCGCGCGTGCCAGTATCTCGCCATTCAGATCGCGACCAACCCCCACACACGGGACCCCGACGTCGAACGTTTGCGCGGCGATGAATCGCTGCTCGCGTACTGGAAACGGCGCGTTGTAGAGAGTTGCCTCTATGGTGTTGACAGGAACCCGCTCGCAGTCGAACTCGCGAAACTCGCCCTCTGGCTGGAGACCGTCTCCGTAGGCCAACCGCTCACGTTCCTGGATCACCACCTCCGGCACGGCGATAGCCTGCTCGGGACTACGCTAACGGCCCTCGGCAGCCTGCCGGACGCGCCGCCCCTGATCAGCTCAGCTTTCTCGCAACATCTCAGCGAGATCCTGGCTACCCTCCTCGCCACCCTCACCGAGATAAGTAACACTGCTTCAGACACGCTACAGCATGTGAAGCACAAAGAAAGCCTTTTCCGCAGGCGATGCGAGAAACTTCGAGCCCCGCTCCGGGCCGTCGCGGATATATGGTGCGCGACCTTCTTCGTTGAGCCTGCTGCCCGCTTGATGATGCCCCAGTACGGCGCGCTTCTCAAAGCGTTGAAGACCCCTGCCGCATTTCTCGCCCTCCAAGCTCAGCACCCATACCAGGACGCAGCCGCTGCGCTCACCGCAAACACCGCGGTCCCTTTTCACTGGGAGCTAGAGTTCCCGGAGGTTTTCTTCAACAGCGCCGGCTCCCGCCGCGAGGGCGGTTTCGACGCCATCATTGGCAACCCCCCTTACGATGTTCTGTCTGATAAGGAAACCGGTCGAGCCCTTGATGCCTGGAAAGCCTTCTACAGACACGTTTCGGAGTACGCCCCATCTCACGTCGGTAAGAATAACCTGTACAAGCTCTTCCTGTGCCGAGCGTTCAGTCTGCTTGCCGCTGGCGGTCGCCTCGGTTTCATCGTACCCATGCCGATTCTCGGCGACGAACAAGCATCTGGGATCAGGCAAATGATCCTCAATGGTGGTGCTTTCTCCGGAGTAGAGGCCTTTCCGCAGAAGGATGACCCACACAAACGCGTTTTTAGAGACGCAAAGCTCTCCACCGCTATCATCGCAGTGACTCGCACGACGGCAGAGCAGCAGCGGTGCTTCCGGGTCCGCGTCCACCCCGCTGACCATGTCGAGCCCGAATCGCCCGGCCTGCTGCTCAGCACCCCCGAAATCCCCCAATATGACCCTCAGAACCTCACCATCGTCAGTTGCTCGCAGACCGACTGGGACCTCGCGACCCGGATGATGCAATCGGGGCGACTTAGGCGCTTGGGCGACTTCTGCACGTCCTACCAAGGGGAAGTCAACGAGACAACGGACGGCGGCCGGGGTATGTTGTCTGAAGATCCCAACGACGGGCCGTTGGTCCTGCGAGGTTCCAACGTTACCATGTACGCGCTGAGGCCCGCCTCGCAAGGTAAAGACTTCTACCTTCTCGAAGACAAATTCGTGGCCGGTAAGGACCCATCCTCGAAAGCATTCCACAGCCGCACGGCGCGTGTCGGATTCCAGCGCAGTTCACCCCAGAACAACTTCCGTCGCATCATCGCTTGCATCGTGCCTCCGGGCAACTACTGCTTCGACACCATAAGCTACATTCCGGCCACCGAATCACAGCTGGACCAACATCTTCTGCTCGCGCTCTTGAACAGCAAATTGCTCGACTGGTACTTTCGACTGGGCAGCACAAACTCAAAGGTGAACGAATACCAGTTCAACATTCTCCCGTCTCCCGAATTCAGACACAGGCCTTCCACCGACGACGACGCCATTCGGGAATGTGCCTTCGGCATCATCGAACAAGGCCGCTGGAACGAACTGCCCGACGCCATTGCAGACGCGCTGCGTCAGCCGCCGTTTAGCATCGCTATCGCGAATACCCTCTCCCGAGCAAGCTACCTCATCACCGAGATTGAAAGCCATCGAGGGGACATTTCACGTTCCGAGCGTTCTGCCCTCTCAGACCAAGCGCAGCCAATCCAGGACGCCACTGACGAAATTCTCTTCCGCGCCGCCGGCTTCACACCTGGGGAGTGGCAGGGCATTGAGCAACGCCTCAGCTCCATGCTCTAGGGAGAATTCGCGCCGTAAGGGATCTGCCTGTATAAGATGCTCCCCCTGGACGGCAACCCGGTGACGGACGGGACGTTTCCGCGTCGCTGTAGCGGTTAACGTCCCGTCCGTCCCGTGCTCCCCCCCGTCCGTCCCGTGCTCCCCCCTTATACGGCTTCCCTTCGACTTTGCAAACGTGCTACAATCCACGCCGTTATGGATTTACTGTCATTGATGATTGGGATTCTCTTCGCCATTCCTCTGTCTATTGCCGCGAATTTACTGACTCCACGCGTAGCATCGTGGTGGGCGCGGCGTTCGGGAGAACTTCCAAGGAAGCGTCTTGCTAGGATTGATTTTGAGCTTAAACGTATTAAACACGTCGATGAACATCCTATTGATGTTTTGGCGCAGATAGTATCGCTAATTGCTCAAGCTATTACCAAGCTTGGAGTATGTGGAATGTTTTGGCTGGTGGCATTTGTTACTTCAGAACAGGATAAATTTGGTCATGTGCCAGTTTTCCTTGGCCTGTATCCTAAACAGTTTGAGTATGCGTTTGGTACAATGTTCATTATAAGCGTATTGTCTTTTGCTTTTTGGGCAAGTGTTAGAATGGATATTACCGTCCCTTTTAGTATCTTGACTTGCGATAAGCGGGATGCGCTTAGGCGTCAGTTAAGTTATGAGAAACTTAATATCGTTGAGAAGTACCCGGAACTGGGCGAGGTTGTGGATAACTCGGGGCAACCCGGGGGGCAACCCGGGGACGGGGGGCAACCCGGGGACGGACGGGACGTTTCCGCGTCGCCGTAGCGGTTAATGTCCTGTGCTTCCGGTCATATGACGCAGGCGGAAAAACCACGGAAAACCACGGGACAGACGGGACGTTTCCGCGTCGCCGTAGCGGCTAGCGTCTCGCCGTGCTTCCCTCCTCCCGTGTGTCCCTTACGGCGCCGGGCGCTGACGCTTGAGCTCGGCTATTTGGGCGTACAAGTTGTGGGAAATGGGTCAGCCTGAACTGCGCGATTATTCCGCTTCTCTCAGGACCGCTCCGCAAATAACGCCAGTTGGCTCGTGGGATTCGCGGCCGGGGCGGCGGCGCGTTCCTTCCGCGGTCGCCCGCGTTCCCAGTGCCGGCCGAGCTGCTCCGAGATTGTCTTGACGAACTCCTCATCGCCAAACGGACGCCCCGCGTAGGTGCAGCGGCTCCGCGGCGCGGACTGTTCGCTGTTGGCGTCGCACGGCTGTGGCTGCTGGCAGAGCGGGTGAACGTTCCGTCTATCACGGGTTTACCGTCGCGGGATTACCTGATAGAATCGAAAAGGAGCGGAAATCGTGAGCGAAGCCCAATATGTCACGTTCATATTCGGGTTTGCCGCAACCATAGCGGCGATCCTTATCGCTCTCCTCATCAACAATGCCCGCCTCAACGACGCGAAGGAAGCCCTGCGCGCCGAACTCAAGGCCGGCGACGCGGAGATTCGCGCCGAACTCAAGGCCGTCGACGCTGAGATTCTGGCACAGATGGCCACCTACCACTTGGCCGTCGTTTCCAGGACTGCCGAGCTAGACAACCGGATCACCCGGTTAGAGCGATAGCCGCCCTCCAACCCGAACGTCATTTTTCAACCAGGCCGGGGAAAGCCGGGGACGGAAAGTAACCCGTTCCGGTCGTAACGTCGGCACATCGCTCATCCCCATGACCACACGATGCCGCTGTTCGTGGCCGGGGGCGCCGCCTGTGATGGCCTGAACTGGCTTGACCTCTGGCTATCGTCTCTGAGAGCATACGTAATGAGGAACTCAAGCCGACACACCAGAACTCCGACGGGAGAAAACAATGGCCGCTGATATCAATCACGCCCATCAGTTGCTCGACCAGCTTGGCCCGGGCCAGCTTGCCGCCGTGGTTCATCTGCTGGAAACCATGGTGTCGCCCGAGGAGGACGGAGACACTCTCAGCGATGCCGAACGCAAGGCCGTCGCCGAAGCCGACGAATGGTTGAAACATAACCCGCCGATCCCGAATGAGGAAGTTCTTGCGGGGTTCGGCTTGACCATGGCCGATTGGGACAAGATGGGCAAGGAACCGTTGCCGGAAGCAACACCCCGACGCAATGGGTAAGCGGATCGTCTGGACCGAGCAGGCCAAGGCAGACGTTCACGGCATTGAGCAGCCCATCGCCTTGCAGATCCTCAAGACGCTGGCGCGTTATGCCCAGACCGGCGAGGGGAACACAAAGCAGCTTCACGATATCGAACCGCCGCTGGTTCGCCTGCGTGCCCAGAACCACCGGCTCTTCTTCCGCGACAAGGGCGACTACCTGGAAATCTTCCGCGTGCTGGACCGCAAGGAGGCTTACCGCTGATGGGCTTCGAAGCCAAGAAGACCGAACACTCCGGCCCCAAGCGCGGCCACGGCGCCTACTGGGGCTACAAGTGGGAAGCCAAGAAGGAATCCAACCGCATCCGCCGCGAGAACGCCAAGCGCGAGATTCGCGGCGCCACCATTGACGTGATGCCCGAAGAATCAATAGGCTCCCCGTGGGCGGCGTCCATTCTGGTCTGACGTGTAACCCCTTGCAGCCGCGGGAGGGCGTGGACGAAATTGCGCTGCGGCTGCTGCGGCTGGATGCCGGGCCACTTTTGGCGTACCCTGAAAGAAAGGAGTGCATCATGGCAAGTCTCGACCACGTTACAAACGCCAACAGCGACATCGACTGGACAGGCTGTGAACTGGTTGAGCGGATACCCGGCAAGGTATCGGGACGCCCCCTTGTGCGTGGCACTCGGATTCTCGCGGACACCATCGTTCAGGACGCGGAGCTTGGTTCTCCGCTGGAAGAAATCCACGAAAATTACCCCGACTTGCCGCTCACCGCGATTCAGCGGCTCGTCTCGTTCGCCCACTCTCGACCCGGGCAGTACGTGCCGTGAGAGTGTTGTTCGATCAAAATCTGCCGCACAAGCTAAGAACGAGCCTCGCCAGCCTCGGCCCCCGGCACGAGATTGTCACCGCCGCCTACATGGGATGGGGCGAACTCAAGAACGGTGAACTATTGCGAACGGCGGAAGCGCCGGGGATGGAAGTCTTGGTTACGGGTGATGGAACCCTCGCCTATGAGCAGAATCTGACCGGGCGGCGGCTGGCGATTGTCGCTTTGTCAACCAATAACTGGCCGATCGTCAAGAACCACGTGCCCCAGATTCTCGCCGCCATTGACAGCGCGGCGCCCGGATCGTTTCAAGCTGTGGACTGCGGAAGGTTTAGCAGAAAGCACCAGCAAGAAAGCCCGCGCCAATCGCGGGGTTGACGTGTGCCAGAGAGCCACGCCTCTACCGTGCCCCACGCCGTTCCGCGACTTCGCGCTCGATCTCACGCCGGCTCAGAGGCTTCAGGCCCGACGCGGCGATCCCGTCGCTGATCTTTCGCAAGTCCCGACCCAGCTTTGAGACGGCCGGCTTGGATGGCCGCCCGTTTCGTTTCACCGCAATCGGCTTCGGGGCTCCGTTATCGAACAGGATTTTCATCAGCCGAAGGAGGGCGCTTTCGCAAGGCTCTCGCTGGCAAAGTGCAAAACGGCCTTTACTTCCTCCGGCGTCACGTCGAAAACTTCCGTGATCTCATCGACCGACATACCGGCCTCAAGATTTTCGAACACCGTCTGAACCGGCATCCGCGTTCCCCGGAAGACCCACGCGCCGCTGACCTTGCCGGGAACGCTCTCCACGGCGGGGCATTGCGCCCAATCGAGATTCGCCATAGTCGGCCTCCTCCCTTCAGGATAACGTGAAGGCGGCAGGTTGAGGGACAGGCTACTACCACGAAGCCCTTCTATCCATTACACGACGAGCGTTCCCGGCGCAGGTACTCATCGACGTCGATGGCTTTCCATACGCCTTTGCCTAAGCCCTGAAGCTCCAGCAGACTCCGGCGCGGCTGGCGGTCCAGTTCGCCACTCAATCGCCCAACGAGTTCCGTCCGGGAACACCCTGCACGCCCGGACGCTTTGCGCCGTCATACAATAAGAGAGTCAAAGGACCAGTATGTCTGACCAAAATAGAGCAAGCACGGCGCGGCGGGGCTTCTCCCTCATTGAAATGCTGATCGTCATCACGATCATCCTCCTCCTCATCGGGATAGCCGCTCCCAGGTACAAACAATCCATGAGACTCGCGCACGAGACTGCGGCCATCGCCGCCATTCAGACTCTAAATTCGATGCAGGTCCAGTATTATTCCCAATTTGGACGCTATGCGACCTCGCTGGCCGAGCTCGGCCCCCCGCAAAGCGGTGCCGCCGGCGCATCCGCCGCCGACCTGATCGACGGCTCGTTGGCCGCCGGGTCGAAGAGCGGCTACAAATTCACCCTCTCCGCCAACCAAAGCGGCTACACGGTGAACGCGAGCCCCGAGGTCTTCAACACCAGTGGGGCCAGGACCTTCTTCTCGGATCAAAACATGACGATCCACGTGAACGACGGACAGGAACCGGCCACCGCTAACAGTAAGGAACTGAAGTAGGCAAGCCGGAGGATTTAGACAGCCGGCGCTGCCCCGTGACTTCTCAGCCCTTTGCCGCCTCTATCCACCTAATCAGCCGAAGGAGGATAAAAGGTGGGCGACCGGGCGTATACTGATTGGGAGCCGGTAGTCCAAAATGGGAATTCCGGTTCAAGGAGCGCCGATGTTGTGTTCTATGTGCGGGAAGGAAATCCCGGATCAGGGCAGGTTCTGCTTTAATTGTGGAAAGCCGGTTGAAGCACCCGCCCCGGATGAAACGGCCCGACAGGACGAGACGTCGCCGCCGCCGCGGGAGGCCAGAGTGCCTGCGAAATCGGGTCCCGCTTCTGTCATCGGCTGGGCCCTGATTGTCATTGCAATCCTCGGTGGGTGGCAACAACGGTCTGGCGGAGACCCCATAACCACCCTGTTCACGGTGATCCTTATGATTGCTTTTGGAATCGGGCTGATTCAAGGGTGGTCAGGAAAACGTATAGCGATCACTTTAGCTTGTGTAGTTCTAGTGCCGATGGTCGTCACGATTGCGCGGCCTAAGTTCAACCAGGCCAAGAGATTCGCGAACGAGACGGGGGCCATTTCAGCCATCCGGAACATTCACGCGGTGCAGGTCCAGTATCAGTCCCAATACGGGCGCTTCGCGACGTCGCTCGCGGAACTCGGACCCCCGCAAAGCGGCGCCGCCAGCCCGGCCGCCGCCGACCTGATCGACAACACCTTTGCCGCCGGCGTGAAGAGCGGGTACAAGCTCGCCGTCACGGGCAACCAGAGCGGTTACGCCGTGAATGCGAACCCCGAGATCTTCGGAACCACCGGCACCCGGACCTTCTTCTCGGACCAGACCATGGTCATCCGGGCGAACGACGGGGCGGAGCCTGCCACCGCCGCGAGCAAAGAACTGAAGTAAGAAGGTTCGACGGTCTCCCGTAACCTTTCAGGTTTTTGCAGACTCTATACATCTAATTAGCAACTGCCTGGAACGCGTGGGGTTACGGTGAATTGTGCGGATGGAGAACGGCTCGCTTTCCCAACAACCTGAAGCCGAGGGGCCGACTCGCCGCAGGTTCTACATCGGCGCCATCTATGCCATCGGGGGAGTCATCGGCGCGGCGTTGAGCGTGCCCGCTTTCATATACCTCTTTTTTTCGCCAAAGGCCCGGAGAGAGAGCGAATGGGTCGAGGCCGGCGACGTGACCAGTCTCGCGCCGAATCAGCCGGTGGAGATGGTGTTCCGCCGCAACCGCGTCGATGGATGGAAGGTCGTTAGCGAGAAGGGTACGGCCTGGGTGGTGAAGAATCCCGACCAGAGCGTGTCCGCGTTCGGCCCTCAATGTACCCACCTGGGGTGCGCCTACCATTGGGAGGAGGGCAAGGACGAATTCGTCTGCCCCTGCCACAACTCGCTGTTCTCCCGGGATGGCAAGGTTCTCTCCGGACCGGCGCCGCGCGGGCTGGATCGCTACGAAACAAAGATCCAGGGGGGCAAATTACTGCTCGGCAACCTGCGCCCGTCTTCCGGGGGTCCGGCATGAGGCGGCATTGGGAGGGATTGGCCGACTGGCTGGACCATCGCACCGGGGTTCAGACCGCCGCGCGCAACTTCCTCTCCGAAGAGATTCCCGCGTCGAGCGGCTGGCGCCAGGTGTTCGGCAGCGTGGCTGTGTTTCTGTTCCTGGTACAGGCGTTCACCGGGGTGCTGCTGGCCATCAATTATGCGCCGACGCCAGGCGACGCCTATAACAGCCTGCGCTACATCCTGACCGAACTGACTTGCGGCCGCCTCATCCGGGGCCTGCACCACTGGGGCGCCAGCATGATGATCGTGGTGGTGGCGCTGCACCTGATCCAGGTGTTCCTTTACGGCGCCTACAAGAAACCTCGCGAGGCCACCTGGATGGTTGGCGTGGGGTTGCTGCTGTTGACCCTGGGATACGGGCTGACCGGGTACCTGCTTCCGTGGGACAACCGGGCGTACTGGGGGACCGTGGTGGTGACGCAGATCGCCGGCACGGCGCCGGTCCTGGGACCGTATCTTTCGCGGCTGCTCGGCGGAGGCGGCGCGGTGGGGGTGGTCACGTTCGCGCGCTTTTTCGCACTGCACGTGATCGTGTTGCCGCCCGTGACGCTGCTGCTGATCGCCCTGCATGTCTTCCTGGTTCGCAAACACGGCGTGACGCCCGTGCCCGGAGACGAGCTGCTTCCCAAGAAGCAGTTCTACCCAGGGCAGGTTTTCAGGGACACCGTCGCCGTTTTCATCGCATTCGCGATTCTGTTCATCATGGCGGCGGCCGTGCGGGTTCCGCTGGAGCAACTAGCCGACCCTTCCGACACCACCTATATCCCGCGTCCCGAATGGTATTTTCTATTCCTCTTCCAGACGTTGAAACTGCTGACCGGGCCGCTGGAGGTGGTGGGCAGCGTGGTGTTGCCGGGGCTCGCGGTGCTGGCGCTGATTCTGGTCCCCTTCATCGATCGCGGCAAGATGGTGAAGATCACCCGGCGCATCACGGCGATGGCGTTTGTGGCGCTGGCGGCCATCGGCTGGACGGGATTGACGGCCACCGCCCTGGCGACGAAGCCGATCTCGGCGCCGGCGGCTGAGATCGATTACTCCGGTCCGACGGATTGGATGCAACTCTCGCCGGAGGAAATGGCCGGCGTGGCCTACTTCCGCCAGGAGAACTGCGTCAGTTGCCACGCCATCGGCGAGGGCGGCTCGAAGCTGGGCCAGGACCTCACCCAAGCCTCGATTCACAAGGATGCCGCATGGATGATCCTTCACTTTAAACAGCCCGCTGTAATGCGCCCGGGCACGTCCATGCCGCCCGTTCAGCTCGGCAACGCACAGTTGAACTCGCTGGCGGCCTTCCTGCTGAAACTGACTCCCCAGAACGCCGCCGCGCTGCAAAACGCGCCCGATTTCGCCACCCAGGGCGCGCTGATCTACCAGGCCAATGAATGCGGCTCCTGCCACCAGGTGAATGGCATGGGGATGAGCGTGGGCCCGGCGCTGAACGGACTTTCCAAGCGCCGCAGCCGGAGCTGGGTGGAGCAGCACTTCGCCGATCCCGCGGAGCTCTCGCCAGGCAGCATGATGCCGCCCTACCGGTTATCGCCCAAGGACATGGACAGCCTGACCACGTATCTGTTGGCGCTGGGGGAGTAGGGGCGGCTGACATCCGAGCTTCCACTACAAAAGCCGCTACAGCGTTACCAGCGCCTTCGGCATCTCATACGGGGTCTGCACCACTGGGGCGCCAGCATGATGATCGTAGTGGTGGCGCTGCACCTGATCCAGATGTTCCTTTACGGCGCCTACAAGAAACCGCGCGAGGCCACCTAGATGGTTGGCGTGGGGCTGCTGCTATTGACCCTGGGATACGGGTCATCGGAGGCGGCGTCTCCTTTCCCGATTGTCTCACGCGCCTGTGCTTCCGTCTTCCGGCTTCTGTCTGGCCCTTATAATAAAGGCTTCATGCCAGCCGAACTCGCCTGTATCGAGGAGCGCTGCCGCGCGCGCTGCCCGATTACCGACATCATCTACAACTGCCCCAAGTGCGGAGGGCTGTTGGACGCTGTCTATCCGGACCCGCCGCCGGCTGCGGACTTGCGAGCGCTTTGGCTCGGCCGCCGGACCTCCAACGCGCCCCTCGACCAGAGCGGCGTCTGGCGTTTTCGCGAATTCCTGCCGTTCCTCCCGAACTACGATTCCGTGGTGACGCTGCGGGAAGGCAACACGCCGCTGCTCGACGCTCCGCAGGCGGCGCGGTACGGCGGACTCGATCGCCTGACCTTCAAGCACCAGGGCTTCAACCCGACTGGCTCGTTCAAGGACAACGGCATGACCTGCGGCATCGCGCAAGCCTTGCGCCTCGGCAAGCGGCGCGTGGCCTGCGTTTCCACCGGGAACACCTCGGCTTCCATGGCCGCCTACGCCAGCGCCGCGGGCTTGCAGCCCATCATCTTCATTCCCCACGGAAACATCGCATACGGCAAGCTGGCTCAGGCGCTGGAGTACGGCGCGCGCACGCTTCAGGTGGAAGCCAATTTCGACCAGATCCTGGCGCTGGTGCGGCGCCTGGCTGAGCGGTTGGACATCTACTTGCTGAACTCCATGAATCCCTTTCGCATCGAGGGACAGAAGACCATCATGGTCGAAATGATGGAACAGCGCGACTGGCGCCCACCGGATTGGGTGGTGCTGCCGGGCGGGAACCTGGGCAACACATCGGCGTTCGGCAAAGCGCTCCGCGAGATGAAGGCCGCGGGCCTGATCGGCCGCCTGCCGCGTTTAGCCGTGGTGCAGGCCGAGGGATCCGCGCCATTCTACGATCTGTGGCGCGCCGCGGACCGTTCCCGTCTGAACCCCGTCGTGCATCCCCAGACTCTGGCCACCGCCATCAAGATCGGCGACCCGGTCTCCTGGCCGAAGGCGCTCCGCGAAGTGGAAGCGTCCCATGGCGTCGTGGAGAAGGTCACCGAACAGGAGATTGCGGACGCCAAGGCCATCGTCGGACGCTGCGGCATCGGCTGCGAGCCGGCCTCCGCGGCGACTCTGGCAGGAATCCGCAAGCTTACCGCGGCCGGCTCGATCCCGGCCGATGCGGACGTGGTCGCTGTCCTCACCGGCAACGTGTTGAAGGACCCGGACTACATCTACCGGTACCATACCGGGGATCTCAAATCGCCCGGCGGCACGCGGATTGAACCGAACTATGGCAACAGGCCGATCATCGCGCCGAACGACGAAGCTCAGATTGCGGCGATTCTCGACAGCCAATTGGGCAACACACCCAAACAGGGGTAGGATATCGCGATAAAATACTGGTAATACCCCTAGTTTTCCTCTTGATTTAATCTGGAACTGACGGTACTTTCATAACTATGAGCGCGAAGAAAGTGCCGGTGGACAGCAGGAGTGCTTGGCGGTCCAAAGCGGAGCAAACGGAATTGGAGAAGCTTTACGCCCGCCGCTCGGCGATCGACGCGCTGATCGAGTCGTTGGAAGAGTACGACCGATATCGGGCGAAACGGCTGTACGACCGGAAGCTCAAAACGGCCTGAGCTTTTGTCATTTCTTGATGAGCGTCAGGATTCCCGTGGCCATTTCCGTTTCCGTGAGCGCGCCGGGGTGATAGAGGCGCACAATGCCTTGGCCGTCGATAAGCACGATGGTTGGCGTAGTGCTGGCTCCATACGCCGCAAAATTGGCGCCGCTCACCGGTACGGGCATGGCGGATAGGCTGGAGTACTACTGGCCTCGCACCCGCTCGATGTACTGCTTCTCCTCCTTCGGCGCGGCCGGCGCGCCTCCGGCGGCATACCCATAGAGCTTCGTCGGTCCCACCAGAACCAGGCCTTGCGGACTGTAAGTCTTTTCGATGCCGGCCAGTGCAGGAACCATCGCCTTGCAGTCGGGGCACCAGTGCGCCCAGAAAAACAGCAATACCGTATGCCCCCGCAGGGCGGACAGGGGCTGCGGCTTCGGGCCGAGCCATTCGGCCGTGGTGAGCGGAGGGGCCGGCTTCCCTTCCAGGCTGAGAAGGTTGATATTCTTATGGATTCGTTCGCCGATGGAGGTCGCGGCAAACGCCGGTAGTTGGTCCAGGAGAAACCTGACCGCCTCCGCTCGCTTGCCCTGGGCCGCCAGAGCCTGGGCATGAACTTCGATGGATGCGCCGAGAGCTGTAGGGAGCCATGCGTCGCTATCCAGGCTGCGGGAACCCAGGAGCTGGAGGGCCATTTTGCGGCTCTCCGCGGCGTAGGATTCCGCCCGATCGAGGCGGATGCCGCTCAATTCGTCGCGCGCCAGCCAGGAGAGCGCGGCGGCCAATTCGGAGGTGGCGCCGGACTGGGACTGGTAGGTCCGAACCGCCCGCTCGGCTGCCGCCTCGTCGTGACGCGCGATCAGCCCGCGGACGTCGTTCACCAGCGAGGCGTAGAGTAGAATAATCGGAATCATGTCCGACCGCTACAGCAGCGAATCGATGTACGCCCGCAAATTGGGATTCGACCAGTCGGCCCCTTCCGCGATCTTCTGCGCCACCCTGCCCGTCGAATCGATGATGTAAGTCTCCGGGTACATGAAAGTGCCGTAGTCGCGGTGGATCAGCGACTCGCGCGCGGTCAGGAAATCCGGCTTGTACTTTGCGAGAAACGCGCGGTAGGCCGTTTCGCTGGTGTCCACGCTGATGCCCAGCACCACCACGCCGCGGCCGGCGTAATCCTTGGCGAACTGGCTCATGGAAGGCGTCTCCTCGACGCACGGCGGGCACCAGGTGGCCCAGAAGTTCAGCACCAGCAGTTTGCCCCCGAAGCCGGGCGTCGAAACGCGGCGGCCGTTATCGGCGGTGATGGTGAACGGCGGCGCCTGTTCGCCCGCCACCACCACGTGAATGGGCCGCTCGTACACGGCCGACCCGACCACTGCGACAAACGCTACCATCAGCACGGCAAGCGCGCCGCGCATGACCCAATCGACGGTTTTGACGCTTTGCATGGGGGGAAACTATAATCTAATTGTATCTCCTGCGCGGCTCCCGGCGTCGAAGAAGTGACTGAATGGTGATCACTCGCAAAGTGGAGTTCTCGGCAAGCCACATCTGCCGCAATCCCGAAATATCGGACCGGGACAACCGCAACCTGTTCGGGGCCGAGGCTAATCCCCTCGGACACGGGCACAATTACGTGGTGGAGGTGAGCGTCTCCGGCGAGCCGGACGCCGTCACCGGCATGGTCATGGACCTCAAGGATCTCAAGGAACTCCTGAACCGCGAAGTGGTGGGGCCTTACGACCACCGGTTCCTGAACTACGAAACGCCCCCGTTCGACCGCATCGTCCCGACGGCGGAGAACATCGCCCGCGACATCTGGACCCGGCTGGAGCCCAGCGTATGCAGCCAGACCCGCAGGCTGCATGCCGTCCGGGTGTACGAAACCCCGGACATGTTCGTGGACTATTTCGGAGAGCACCCGTGTTCCGAGTAACGCGGCGTTACCAGTTCGCGGCGTCGCACCGCCTGCACGCTCCCCAACTGAGCGACGAAGAGAACCGGCGCGTGTACGGCAAGTGCAACAATCCCTATGGGCACGGCCACAACTACGTGCTGGAGGTGAGCGCGCGCGGTCCCCTGGACCCCATGACGGGCCGCGCCCTGGACCCGGAGGCGCTCGACGATCTGGTGATGGAGTGCGTCCTCCATCCCTTCGACCGCTGCAACCTGAATGACGAAGTGGTAGCGTTCATGTTCTCGGTCCCCACGTCGGAAAACCTGGCCGTCGAGATTTGCCGGCGGCTGAAGGGGGGCTGGCGCG
>OCTA010003451.1_pt1 | contig 14009 bp, 11 predicted proteins | sample 1538991 | NCBI WGS metagenome assembly OCTA01 (sample SAMEA3539302, study PRJEB22396) | soil metagenome | biome: tundra; feature: field; material: soil | place: USA | collected 2010-05 | depth 0.15 m
ATTGTTTAACGACGCGGAATGCATCCATAGCGCAATTATTGAGTCTCGCACAATACAGTGACAATCAGAGGGTGGGGCGGGCGCCCTCGCCCGCTCCCTCGCCCGCGTCGGCCCCCCGGTCCGACATCCGAGCCAGGGGGCTCGGCGCGGGTCAGGGGACCCGCCTCACATTTGGTCGTGACCAAAACTGTCACCGTATTAAGCGAGCCTCAATAGTTATAGTTAATCACTACAATTATGCCGTAGGCAGCCGGTCTCCGTCCTGAATCGTCAAGTCCGCCACCGCGTTAACCGGATCGGTCACGTTCACCGTGCGTTCCACGGTTATGGGCACCGGGACCCTTGTCAACGGCTCGGCTACAAAACGTGGAGTGACGTCACTCGCAATCGTGGCTGGTGTACAATAGCCCGCATGACACCTGAACTGGTCGCGGAAGCCCAGGCGGTCTACCCGCCCTTCACCGCGGAACACGACCTGATCCGCCAAACGGTCAAGCGCTTTTGCCGCGAGGAAATCGCGCCCTTCGCCCAGGAATGGGACGAGGCCGGCATTTTCCCGCGCGAGATCTTCCGCAAGGCCGCCGATCTGGGCCTGTTCGGAATACGCATTCCCACCGAACTGGGCGGCAGCGGCCTCGACTGGTGGGCCACCGCCGCCGCCATGGAATCCATCGCGTGGGCCGACAGCCCGGGCACCGGCATGGGCCTCATGGTGCAAGGCGAGCTTACCATCCCCATCATCAACGAACTGGGCACCGCCGAACACAAAGAAGTCTTCATGCGGCCCGCCATGGCCGGCGAGTGGATCGGCGCGCTGGGCATCAGCGAGCCCGGCGGCGGCTCCGACGTGGCGGCCCTGCGCACTTACGCGCGCGCCGACGGCGATGAGTTGGTCATCTCCGGGCAGAAGCTTTGGATCACCAACGGCTCGCGCGCCGACTTCATCGTGCTGGCCGTGCGCACCGGAGAACCTGGCCGGCGCGGCGTCTCTCTGGTCCTGTTTCCGACCCGCACACCCGGCTTCTCGGTCGGCAAAAAGCTGAAGAAGGTGGGCAATCTCTGCTCCGACACCTCCGAGTTGTTCTTCGACGATTGCCGCATCCCCGCCCGCTACATTCTGGGCGAAAAGAACCGCGGCTTCTACTACATCATGCAAAACTTTCAGGGTGAGCGCCTAGCTTCCGCTATTATGATGGTTGCCTCCATGGCGCGCTGTCTCGACTTAGCCATTCAATACGGCAAGGAGCGCAGCGCCTTCGGCAACCCGGTCGGCAGCTATCAGGTGTGGCGCCACAAATTCGCCGAGCATCGCACCAAGGTGGAGGCCGCGCGTTGGCTGGTCTATCGCGCGCTCGACCTGACCAATCGCGGCCAAAAGGCCGTTCGCGAGATCACCATGGCCAAGCTCTACACCTCCGAGTTGGCGCAGCGCCTGAGTTACGACTGCATGCAGATCTTCGGCGGCTTCGGCTACACCACCGAATACCCCATCAGCCGCTACTGGCGCGACCTGCGTCTTTATACCATCGGCGCCGGGACTTCGGAGGTTATGAAGGAAATCATCGCTAAAGAAGACGCGCTGTAGGCGAGCTTCGCTCACCGGAGGCGAGCGAAGCTCGCCGCACCATCTCCCACGCCCGCATCACGTGCGCGCGCGTGGTCCCCATATTCCCGATCGCCAGGTGCAGCGTGTACTTGCCGCGCAACACGGTGTGCGAGAGGAAGAATTCGCCGGAAGCGTTCACGGTTTCCAGCACGCGGCGATTCTCGTCGTCCGTGCCTTTATAACGGAAGCACACCACCGATAGCGGCGAGGGCGCGGTGCGTTCGAACCGCGGATCGGCGTCCACGGCGGCGGCCAATTCCTGCGCCCAGGCGATCTGGTTGCGAATCATATCCGCCAGCTTCTCGTGGCCGAAATAGCGCATCACGAACCAGAGCTTCAGCGCGCGGAAGCGGCGTCCCAACGGCACGCCGTAATCCATGTAGTTCACCGCGCGCCCGTCCTGAGCGGTCCGCAGATATTCCGGCACCAGCGAGAACGCGCGCCGCAGAATATCGGGCCGGCGCGTGTAGAATGCGCTCAGGTCGAACGGCGTGAAGAACCATTTGTGCGGGTTCGCCACCAGCGAATCCGCGCGCTCGGCCCCGTTCAGAATGTGGCGGAACTCCGGCACGATGGCGGCCGAGCCGGCGTAGGCGGCGTCCACATGCAGCCACAGTCCGTGGCGCGCGGCAATATCGGCAATGGCCGGCACGGGGTCGATGCTGGTGGTGGAGGTGGTCCCCACCGTGGCCACCACGCAGAAGGGCCGCAAGCCGGCCGCGATATCGGCCTCCACCGCCGCCGCCAGCTCTTCGGGACGCATGCGGAACTCGGCGTCCACCGGAATCTTGCGCACGTACTGCTGTCCGATGCCGATGGCGATGGCGCCCTTCTCGATGGAGGAATGCGCCTCCTCGGAACAATAGAGCGTCAGCCCGCGCGAAGCGCCGAGGGTGCGCGCTTGCGGATCGGCCGCCTCCCGAGCGGCCGCGATGGCGTGCATGCTACTCGTCGATGCCGTATCGTAGATGATGCCAAACACATCGTCGGGCAGCCCCATCCATTGCCGGAGCCAGTCGAGCACCACTTGCTCCAGTTCCGTCGCGGCGGGCGACGTCTTCCAGAGCATGGCGTTGGCATTCAGCGAAGCCGAGAGCAGCTCCGCGATGATGCCGGGCCCCGGCGCGGTGTTCGCGAAGTACGCCATGAATCCGGGATGGTTCCAGTGCGTGATGGCCGGCACGATCAGGCTGCGGAAATCCTCCAGCAGGCGCTCCATCGGCTCGCCCCGCTCCGGACCGGATGCCGGCAGCGCGTCCACAAGCTGGCCCGGCTCTATCTTCGGCAGCACGGGATAGCGTTCCGGGTGCGAGAGGTAATCGGCAATCCAATCGACGGACTCGTGCGCGAAGCGGCGAAACTCTTCCGGGGACATTTTCTTTATTGGATCAAAAGCGTTCCGGTCTTTCGCATTAAAAAGAGGCCACGCCTGCCATTCATTGCGGGCGCCAGGTCATCTCCACGCGTATCGGCATTTCGTTCTTAACAGGGACCGCCAGGAGAGATGGTGGGTCGATCTTGAAATCCGACAGGGTGGCCGGAATGGTCCCCGATATCCGAATCTGCTTTCCTTGAGTCGTCAATTGGAATGGAGCCTGCTTATACTGGACGGTCTGCCCCGCAAACTGGATCTCCAGATCGGCATGGATCGTTGCCGATCCGGATGCTGTTTCGGGCAAGCGCGTGCGTACGATGACCATCGGAAACTGCGCGCCGCGCGTTGCCTGAAGCATGTGCAGATCGCGGTTGCTATCCCCCGAATCAAACGACTTTACGGGTACCGCGATCAAGAAATCGCATTGTCCGGCCTGGCAAACGCCCTTGCCTCGCGCCGCTTTGCTGACTCCCTCGCTCTGATGCAGCGGGTGAGACACGTGATACGTGAGAGTGGATTGTTCCAGAACCCATTGGCTATCTGCTTGGGCTAGCCTGGAGGCTAGCAGCAAAAGGGCCATCAGCACTAGGCGATTTTTTTTCATAAACCCCGCTTAGAATTTGATGGTCACCGACAGCACTGCCAGCCCGAATGCCGTGTACGTCACGGCGGCCACCGCCCCATGCGCCTTGGCGATCCCATGGACCTTTTGCCCGTTGTTCTCTTGATTAAAGGCCATCGCACCCAGGATAGGCGTGAGGATCATCCCCGGACCATGAATCCAGGCCAACGCCTTGTGCAGGCGGATGGGCCCGCGGGATCGGGTTCCTGGCATAGTTGGTGCGCGGATCGCGAAGTAGGCGGTCGTTAGGTACATCCCCGCTGTCAGCGTGCCCAGAGCGCCATGCACATCGCGGCCGGTCGCGGTGCTGTGCCTTCCACTGGCCATGCTGGAAGTGATGATTGTGGCGACCAAAGGAGCGAGCGTGATCAAACCAAACCGTTGATGGATCTTGAGCATGTGCGACCGCCTCTCGAGTCTCGCCTGATCTTGGGCACTTCCTTGGGCCTGTTCCGGAGGGAACCCCAGATCCCCCAGCGAAGGCCTCACTGCATTGCCGGAAGAGGCTGTTAAAGCCAGGTCCATCGTTTGCTTGGCCCCGGCCGTGAGCGTCACGTTGGCTACTTTGGTGCTGAACCCTTCCGCCGAGATGGAAACCTCGTAATCCCCCGGCATGAGGTTCGGTGCGCTGTAGACCCCGGCCGAATCGGTTTCGGTCTCCGCCGCTTGACCCGTGGTCACATTCTTGACGGAGATTTTGGCGTGCGGAACGATTGCTCCCGCAGGGTCCTTGACGGTTCCGGACAGCGTGGCGCCAACGGGCTGCGCCCGCAGCGGGCCCGAGATCGCGAGAGGAAGGGCTAAAATCGCCGCGCCAAGAAGGACCGTCGGCGCTTTCAGATTCATTTTGCGTTTCTCCTCTTGACCGGTCGCACCTTGCCTGACGTTACGCGCAACCGGCCATCTGGGTGCTCTTTAGAGTATAGATGCTACGGACGCCTCGCGGCGCGAACGGGTTTCGGTGGCGAGACCGCCGATCGGCCTTACTGGAAAAGAGCGGCAACCGGCGGCTCCCAGCCCGCGTCTCTCAATAATCGTTGAACGGAGAGGAACGTAATGAGACTTGCTGTGGCGTTGATGGCGATATCCGGCCTTGCGATTCCGTTACGGACGGGAGGGCAAACGACCGGACCGGATCAGACGCCACCCGCCGGTTCCCCAACAAGCACTCTGCCCCAGGCGCCGGAACCCTCCCCAAATCCGCAGCCGTCACCGGCCGTTGAACGGCCGGTCTCCTGGAGATTGTTGCTTCCGAATATTGCCGGCGACCAGAAGCGGATTTGGTCTTTTCCAGCCAAAGTCGTCGAGGGGCACCACTGGATTCCCACCGCTGCGATCCTCGGAACGACCGCTGGACTCGTGGCGCTAGATGCGACCGAGGCCTCCTACTTCCGCCACACATCAACATTTCAAGGGTTGAACGGCACTTTTACTAGCAGCGCCACGGCCATCGGCACGATTGCGGCTCCGGTCTCGCTTTACGCCATCGGGCTGCTCCGGAGAGACTCGAAAATGCAACGCACGGCGCTGCTCGCGGGTGAAGCCGTCGCCGACGCCGAGATCCTGACAACGGTTTTGAAGGACGCCACCAACCGTGTGCGGCCAGCCGGCATTCCGGCCGGAGGTAACTTTTCCGATAGCTGGTTTGAGAACGGCTCACCTTTGCGCGGCAACGGAAGTTTCCCCTCCGGTCACACCATCGTGGCCTTCTCGATTGCCACTGTCATCGCCCGCCGCTATGGAAATCATCGCTGGGTTCCATACGCGGCGTACGGCATGGCGGCGCTAGTCGGATTTTCGAGGCTTTCCCTATCGGCCCACTTCCTCTCGGACGTCTTCATGGGCGGCGCGCTTGGGTACTCGATCAGCCGCTTCGCCGTGCTGCGGCAATAGCCGCAGTCTCCGGCAGGTTCGCCGGCGCCACCTCAAAGCCAGGCGCGGAACCACTCCCGGAAGTCATCCAGCGCAGCTTGCGTCTCGGGCGCCAGAGGCACGGGCGGCGGCCCGGTCTTGATGCCGCGCGCGGCCAGCGCAGCCTTGATGGCCACCGGTGTGGGGAAACGCTCGATGCGTTCCAGAAACGCATGCAGCCGCGCGTCCAGCCGTGCGGTTTCGGCCTCGTCATGCTGCGCGATCGCCCGCTCGAGCCCCAGCAGCAGCTCAGGCATGGCGCAAGCCACGCCCGAAACCACACCGTCCGCGCCCGCCCTGCGCGCCCGCGCGAAGATGGCGTCGTGCCCCACCAGCAACGTGTACGGATGTTCCTGCTTGTACCGGCTCAGGGCCTGGAAATTGTCCCAGGCGCCGCTCGAGTCTTTGATGCCGGCGAAGCGTCCGGTGGAAAGCAACTGCACCGCGGTTTCGCTCGAGATCTCGCTGGTGAACGCCGGGATATTGTAGAGATAGACGGGCGCCCCATGACTCATCTCCGCCGCGAACCGCAGGTAAAACTCGCGGATTTCCGGTTGCCGGTAACGGAAGAAAAAGGGCGGCATCAGCAGCAGACCCGCGGCGCCCGCCGCGCTGGCCTCGCGCCCCAACGCCAGCGCGCCATCCAGCGTCGAGTGCGAGACGCCCGCCAGCACCGGCACGCGGCTGCGCTTCACCGCCAGATAGACCAGGCGCACGCGATCGTCGAAGTTCAGGTTGACGAACTCGCCCGTGGAGCCGAGCAAGGCAATGCCTTGCACTCCCGCCGCGCACAGAAAATCGATCAGTTCGAGAGTGGCGCCTATGTCGGGATCGTCGCCCCGTTTGCCGTGGGGCGTCACTGCGGCCGCGATCACGCCGGAAAAAGGCTGCATCATTGTTGCATCATTTTGGCATTATTTTAGCAGTGGGGTCAGCAGGATGCTGCGGAATTCCACCGGCCCATGATCGCCTTGCAGCATGATCGGTCCGGGAACGCCCTCGTCCGGGTCGCAGGCAATCGCCGTCAGCCCGTCGATGATCCCTTGGGTCACGGTCTTGCCGTTCAGCGTAACGGTTACGTGGCGTCCCACCAGCCGTATGTCGTAGGTCTGCCATTCGCCCGCCGGCTTGGTAACGTTCTCGCTCGGCACGATGCGGCTGTACAGCGCCGCGTTGGAATGCCGGTCCACCGGCCTGCCGTAGTCCTCCAGGATCTGCACTTCATAGCGCCCGCGCAGACCGATACCGCTGTTGCTGTGCGCCGGCGTGCGATATTCGACGTGCAGCTTGAAGTTCCAAAACTTGCCGCTGCTCACCAGATCCGTGGCGGCGCCGTTGCCCTTCAGAATGCCACCCTCCGCGCTCCAGCCGGACGATGCGTCAGCCGTCAGGCCGTGCCAGTTGGAAATATCGTGACGGTTGAACAAATCGATGGGCTGCCCCGCGCGCCAGGAGCCATCGTCCGCTTCATCGATTTGCGGGGCGCGCGCGCCGGTCCATTCGAGTTTGGTGTCTCCCGATGTGAACGTGCCCTCCAGCTTGCTGCCCACCAATCTGGCGCGGTATTCCTGATGCACGTCGTGGCCGTCGTAAGTAAACCGCAGCTCGCCGTTCTCGATCCAGATACGCTGGATGTCGTTCAGATCGCCGCCGGGGAAGCCGACGAACTTACCTTTGATATGGGCCGTGCCGGCGCCCTCGACTTCCAGCCACCAGGCCCGCCCGCGCGGCGAATGGTGTACAGTGATGTCCCAACGGCCGTTGAAGCCCGAGTCCGCGGGCCAGGCCGACGCGGCCAGCAGCAAGAGAATAGCGAGGTTACGGAGCATGATTTCCTGCGGATTAATCTATCATATGCGCGTTTGGGGCCGGCCGTGCGTCATATTCGAGAATAGGTAGATATGCGGACGTTACTGTTGGCCGCACTTTGTTGCTCGGCCGCGCACGCCGCTGTCATCCGCGGTGTGGTGCTCGATCGTTCCACGGGCCGCCCTCTGGCGCGCTCGCTGGTGACCTTGCGCCCGGTGGAGGGCGTCGGCGGCAAGCCACAGTCGGTGCGCGCCGACCGCACCGGACAGTTCGCTTTCTCGGTGAGCGCCGGCATGTACCTGTTGCGGGCCTCGCGCGACGGCTTTGCGCCCTTCCAGTACGGGCAGAAGGAGTGGAAATCGGCGGGCAAGCCCATGTCCGTGGAACAGGACGGCTCCCTGTACCTGGATATCCGCCTGCGCCGTTACGCCGCGATCTCCGGCACGGTGCTCGACGAAAATGAAATCGGCATTCCCGACCAGAAGGCGATCGCGTATCCCGCCACGCAGCCGCTCCGCATCGCCGCCACCGCGACAACCGACGACCGCGGCATCTACCGCATTCACGGCCTCGAACCCGGCACTTACTATGTGCGTACCGCGGCCAAGCAACTGGAGGATGGCTCCGGCCTGCTGCCGACCTTCCACAAAGAGACCATGGCGGTGGATCAGTCGATCACCGTCGACGCGGATCTCGACCAGCAGGCCGACGACGTCGACATTCGGCCGCTGCCCGGCAAGCTGTTTCGCGTCTTCGGGAGGGTTGTCTATGGTCCGCCTACGCCACCGATTACCTTAAGCCTGATCTCGGATGTAGGAAGGGTTCAGACGAAGACCGCCGGCGCGTTCGCGTTCGAGCAGATCGCGCCTGGAAACTACCAACTCATCGCCGACGGCGACGATCCCTACGGTCGCGGCAAACTCGGAACCTACCAGGAGATCTCCGTGGATCGCGACACGGAATTGCAGGTGCACGTCACCTCCTGGCGCGAAACCGAGTTTCGCATGCAGGATGAGAAGGGCAATCGGGTGGATCCTGACACCGCGAAAATCACAGCGCGCCGCAAGGATCTGGATGGCGGCGGACGCCCCGAGGTTCTTAAGCTGGTGAACGACCGCGCGGCGCTCGGACCGGGACGCTGGGAGATGTCCGTCGTTCCGCCGGCGGGTTACTATCCCGTTCAACTCACCGGTAGTTACAGTGGCGCGGATTCGCAGTCCGGACGCGCGGATGGCTGGAACGACGTCTACCTGCGTGGCTTCGACGCGATTATGATCAAGCTCTCCTCGCACCCCGCTTCGATTCATGGGGTCGTGAGCGGTCCGGGGCACGACCCGGCTCCGGGCGCGCCAGTATATCTGGAGGCCTTCGATAAGGGCACCCAAAAACGGTTGGGTGAACTCCGCACTACCCGCACCGACCTGCGCGGACAGTATCATTTCAATGGTCTCGCGCCGGGCTTGTATCGCATCCTCGGCACGTTCGAATACGAGAAGCCGGATTCGGACACTATGGAAGCCGCTGGCGCGCGCGCGCTGACGTTGTCCGACGCCACCGACACGACGCAAGACCTGGATCTGTACGCACCGTAGACCGCTTGCCGACGCGCGCGGCTCAGAACCAGCGCGATCAGACGACCTTGAGATTCACGGTATTTGAACAATCCGAATCGGACGGAGTGTTGCAAACGCGGATCGGGATGTCACCGGGACTGGCCGCATCGCCAGGCTGCAGTTCCACTTCAAGCAGGTTAGGTGTGACTGAGCGCGGCGTGCGCGCGTTTGCGCCGATCTTCACCACACACCCCGGTGCGAAGTTGGCGCCCGCGATCTTGAGTACCGCCGGCGCCGCGCTGGATACGGACGGAGGGTCAATGGAGTTGATGCGAGGTGGAGACTTCTCGGGGTTGAGCTCATCCTTCCTGGGATCGTCCCTGGGCGTAAAGATGGTGTTGAAGATATCCTTGAGCTTCAGCATGGCCGGCTCGGCGAACATCCCGATGAGACCGGCGAACCCCGCGGTTTTGAGGCAATCGGCGCCGGAAAGGGACATGTCGCCGGTCCCCATACCGCTGCGAACCACTAGGTAGACAACCAGGGCCACGGCCGCGCCGAGCACCGGCCTGAGCACGTACCACCAAGTCCAGCTCGATTTGAACTGGCGGTTTCCCGCGAAGATGGCGAAGGACGATGCGCCGTGGATTAAGCCGCCCAGCGCGCCGGCCAGCGCGATGAGCGCAATCAGGCTAGCCGTGTTGGGTGTGCCGTCTTCCTGGCAGGCCCTCGTCGGCGACTTGGGCAGCAGGGTAAGGTAAGTTCCCGCGGGCCGGGGAGGGCCTCCCGGAATACGAACGTTGGCCATAATCATGATCGTCCTGGCGCGCTTGATTTCGCCGGACCTGACAGTGTAAGTTCCGTTCGAGATCTTCCCGATCGGCGGCTGCACCCACTCTACAACGACCGTGGCAGGATCGATCTTGTCCTGCCTGTCCGGAGCGACCGTAATAACAGGGTTGAAACTCACATTGACATCCTTGCCCTCGTCGAAAAGGATGGTCTGCTGGGGTTCCAGGGTGATTCCAATGTCAGGCGACCAGATTAGGCTGGCGCTGGCCGTCTTCTTCGGATCGGCAACGGCGGTGGCGGTGATATTGATGCTGGGATTGGCGGGCTGGCTCGACGGAGTGTTGTACAGCCCGCTGGAGTTCAAGTTGTCCTGCCAGGTGACGGGCGCCGTAGCGGTGAACCGGACCGGCTGGGAAGCGGTAACCGTGGCCAGGGGCGGGCTGATCAGGAGTTCCGCAGGTCTGCAACTCGGGCAGAGCACTTGCCATTGCCAAAGAATGACGTCCAGCAGGATCGCGGCCCAAACCACCCAATAGAGGCCTAGCAGGTGAAGCCAGAACCAGCCCGGGTCCAGCGTGACATTGGCGGCGTCGAATTCGGTTCCCTGGTGCGCTTGCACAGTTACGTTGGCACTGCGTACTACCAGCCAGGGTGAGGTGTACACGCCAGTTGTCTCATCGATTCGCCCGCTACGGGGCTGGATCGACCAAGTGACGGGCCCGGTAACTCCGGCTGCCTTAAACACCTGGGTCTCGCGCGCGCGGAGCGAAATGATCTTTGGAGTGACTTGCAATGGCATAATGCTGGACTACCTCTGTGGATAGTGCGGCAGAAACGCGAAACGTTTCACTGTTTTTGCAGGGCGGGCACGGGCGCGCCGGGGGGGCGGCCTGCGGCCGCCGGGCTGGTGGTCGGTGGCTGGTGGCTGGTGGTTGTGTTTCTGAACGATCAAAGCCCACGTGATTGGATTTAAAGAAGGTCGTGGGTGATGGGTGGAGGGTGGCGGGGCTCGCGCGCTTGGCGCGCCGGGGCCGGGGGTCGGGAGTGGGGGGCCAGAGTTGTGTTTCGAGGCTGGTCCCAAAGACAGTGGTCGCGGATCAGTTGGGGTCGTTTGTCCGGTTGTCAAAGATCAGGGGGGCAGGGTGCTAACGGGTATCGGGGGTGACGGGGGCGCAGAAGGCTGGATGGTCCTCTGTGCCCTCCGACATCACATAAGCGGGGTGCGGAACCGCTGGTTGTGCGGCTTGCACGGTTTGCGCTGGCTGCACCGGCGGCTGCTTGGGCCGAGCCTGCCGCTCCTTTTGTAACTGCTTCAATTCCCGCATGGCGCTCGTGAAGGAGCGCTCCAGGCGGGCACGTTGCGTGGAAACGCGGTCCAGTAGGGCGAACTGTTTCTCGATTGACATTTCGTACTGATAGATGCGCCTCTCGCTTTTGGCAAACCGCGCGAGCAACCATTGGGAGGTGGACATCTGTTCCAGATGCATCCGTTCGGTGCGGTTCTGGGGTTGCCACTCGGCTTCGAGATCGGCCCAGAGCTGCTTGTATTCCTCGGAGTCTTCGTTGGGGAGGATGAGGTTACGGGCACGTAGGCCGTAGGTGAGGGCGTTGAGGCGCACGGCGGCCTTTCCCTCGGGAGTTTTCGGACCGGTGGATTTGCTGGGCATTCTGCCGGTTGGCTTCTTGCTGTTTGTCGGAAATCAACATATCGATTTCGCCTTTTGGGTGTGGGGATCAAGTGCCCATGCCCAATTCAATGATAGAGCGCGCGTGATTGGGAAAGGCCGCACCTCGGAGGGTAGTGGGGTAGTAAGTGACTTAGTTGGTGGGGGATGCGGTGGCGGACTTTATTTTCGAGGCTTGTGACCGGCGGCCAGGAGGGCGGCCCGCTGGTGGACCTTTGGTTGGCGTAGTTGTTGGTTCAGCGAAGTCCCAGGGCGAGCAAATCTGCTTCCCGCCCGCGCACGGGCGTGCCCCCTGCCACAACCATAGGCGTTGGAATAAAACACGACTGGCTGCGGGCGGCACTTCTCCGACATACGCGTTAGTTAGGCGGCCAAGTGGCGTCGCAAGCCTGGGGTGAACGGTCTTGGCAACGCGCGAAGAGGTACGATAGAGATATGGGCCTTCCGGAGATCCAGCACGCGATTGAGACGCTGTCCACTGAACAGCAAACAGCCCTTTTGGACTGGCTTGCTGAGCGAGATCGCCACCAATGGGACGCCGAACTCGAGCGCGATTTCTCGCCCGGCGGCGCGGGATGGATTTTCTCGACCGAGTCAAGGCACAGGTCCGCCAAGGTGAATCCGTGCCGATGGGTAAGGGCTAGTAACATCGGTGAGCTTCCGGTCTTTCGCCCTGCCTGAGTTTTGGAAATGCTATGAGTCGCTAGCGGAGGGCGTCCGAGCGTTAGCCGACGCCAAATTCGCCCTGTTCGAAGGGGATCCGTTTCACCCTTCAATGGCGCTCAAGCAGAAAGGCGAAGTCTGGACGGCCGATGTTGGCCGCTCCTACCGTGCCATCGCGCACCGGGAGGGCAACAACTTTCATTGGTTCTGGATCGGTACTCACGAGGGTACAACAAGCTGCCGAATGCGGCCGGGCACAAAGAAGGCTCGCGCCCCAGGCGGCCAACTGTGATGCCGTACGGAATCTATGCGCGTTGCCCGGTGGCCAGCGGGATGGGGTCATGTGCCAGCGGTACCCGCTGGGCAAGTGGGAGAAGCCAAAGGCATAATGACATGTGCTAGGGTACTCGAAAAGGGCACAGGCAGGCCTCTCTGCCACGACCCTGGAAGGAGTGGCGCAATGTCACGCGAAAACGACCTAAACGTCCTCATCCGAACGGGCTTGACGAGTCCTATTGCAATTGGCTTGGCGAAGAGTCTGTTGGAGGAAGCCCGCATACCGTTCTTCAACATGGACCAGAACCCCGGGGCGCGCCAGGAGAGCGGGAACTTTCTTGGTTGGTGGAGCGTTCGCGTGCCGCGGGAGAGGGAAGCCGAGGCGCGCGCGATTCTGCTGAGCGTGGAAGAAATCAAGTAGGTCACGCAACGGGATCCAAACCCGGAGTCAGGCGGCCGCCCACACGACGGCACAGGGTTTTGGTGCCGCCGCTTCGCCGTATTGTCGTCGATCCCGAGAGGTACTGACGGTCCGGAATTATGACCCGCAACCCAGCAATCACCCATCACCCGCCACCCAGCCCGCCGCGAAATGCATTACAATAAGTTCGTGGGCCACTTGCAACTATGTTGCAGACACTGATCATCACCCTCCGCGAAGGCGTCGAGGCCGCCCTGGTGGTCGCCATCGCCATCGCGTACCTCCGCAAAATCGGCCGCCGCGACCTGTTGCCCGCCGTTCACCGGGCCTTCGGAAGCGCTGTCATTGCTAGCTTTGGCTTCGCCTGGCTGCTCTCCCGGCTGGGCCTCGGCGAGGACTCCTACGAGGGCTGGACCCTGCTCGTCAGCGCCGTCTTCGTGCTCAGCATGGTGCTCTGGATGAACCGCCACGCGCGCGGCATGAAGGGCGAAATTGAAACTCAGTTGCAACAACGAAGCGGCGCAGGCAGCCGCTGGGGCATCTTCCTCTTCGTCTTCCTGATGGTCTTCCGCGAGGGCGTCGAAACCGTCCTCATGCTCACCGCCGTCAAGTTCGATACCTCCGGAGTCCTCGATATTGCAGGGGTTGTGCTTGGTTTGGGCCTCGCCGTCCTGTTCGGCGTGAGCTTCGTGCGCGGCACCATCCACATCGATCTGCGCAGCTTCTTCCGCATGACCACCGTCATCCTGATGGTCATCGTGGTGCAACTGGCTATCACCGGGCTGCATGAGCTATCCGAAAGCCAGGTGCTGCCCAGCAGCCGCCAGGAAATGGCTTTGATCGGTCCCATCGTCAGCAACGAAGTCTTTTTCTTCGTGGCCATCCTGGCGCTGGCGGGCGCCATGCTGCTGATGGAATATCGCAAGCGCCGCGCCCCCATGCTCGACGGCCTGCAAGGCGCCGCCCTGCGCAAAGCGCGCTGGACCGTCCACCGCGAGCGCGTTTGGATGACCGCATCCTGCCTGGCCACCGGCCTCTTCATCCTGAGCATCACCGCCGAGTTCATCTACGCCAAATCCACCACCGAGTTGTCCGCCGCCATTCCGGTTTCCGTCGTGAACGGTTGGGTCCGCATCCCGGTCGCTTGGGTGAATGACGGCAACCTGCACCGGTTCGCCATCGAAGAGGCTGGCGTCCACGTGCGCTTCATCGTCATCCGCCGTCCCGACCAGTCGCTGGTAGCCGCTTTCGATGCTTGTGAGATTTGTGGCAACCAGGGCTACTATCAGAAAGGCC
>OCTA010003452.1_pt1 | contig 14009 bp, 8 predicted proteins | sample 1538991 | NCBI WGS metagenome assembly OCTA01 (sample SAMEA3539302, study PRJEB22396) | soil metagenome | biome: tundra; feature: field; material: soil | place: USA | collected 2010-05 | depth 0.15 m
TCGATCCCCACCAACCGCGCCTGGCTTCGGGGCTCATCGCGCGCGCACGGACCTATACCGGGGTGAACGGAATGATCCGGAAGCTGGACCGCTTGCTCACTGAGTTCCAGTTTTCATCCCTCAGTCGCGTTTGTGGCGAGGTGGGCCTTTCCGACGCGGTCGTCGCGAAATAAGGGCCGCCGCGGCAGGAAGAACTTCTTCAATATCAGTCACCGAAGCATCGCTGCACTTGAGGAATGAGATGTTCGGCAAAAGCAGTACCTTCCTCACTCGCTCCCGGAGTGTCCGGAAGCGTGATCCTGACAATGGATCCCGCAGTACGGCCGGTCACGATAGTATCCCGGGCCAACATGATCTTGCCCAGATACTCGCTGGCAATGATGCGGCTCTTGGACTGGTACCAGTAGAACATCAGCATTCTTTTGCCGTCATTCTGAATCGAATACTTGTTAACTTCGTATTGCTTGCCTCTCGTGGAGACCAGCGCCGAATCGTGCTGCCATATTTCCCAACCGGCGCCTGGAAGACAGTGTTTGGGGGAGTGCATGCTTTCGCCCGCACGCTGCTGCGCATAGAAGGCAATGAACAGGTCTAATTCCGTGGAGCCTTTCCGATAGGGTCTGGAAAGGTAGGAGGTGGCGTCCAGAGCGTGCAGAGTGCTCTGGGGCAATTCCTGGTCCGGGGATGCGGTCCAGCCTGCCAGGTCGGGAGAGATCCGGTCTAAAGGGACGGCGAGGGGAGAAGGAACCCGGTGGGCGGTCAGATTGCCCAGGAAGATGGTGCCCACGAGGAGCGCGACGGTGGCGGTGAACGAGAGGGTAATCGAGTCACTCATGCGGTTCGCTCCCGCTCAAGCAATGCGTGTAAGATGCGCGCACACAAATAAAGCAGGCCAAAGCCGGCCACAAAAACCAGCCAGCCGGAAAAGGCATGATAGAAGCCCAAAGCAAACTCCTGGTTGTAGTCGGCAAGAAGCGCGGTTCCGGCCACGCGCAGTATGTTGACGCCGATTGCAAGCGGTATGGCGGCCGCGAACAGCGCCAGGCGCGCGGCCGGACGGGAGCAGAGCAAGTACCCCAACAGCAAGCTGCCCACAACCAGGGCGGACAGCGAATTCAATCCGCTGCAAGCCTCCGCGACGCCGAGGGAAACGCCGGCCAATTGAATGATGTTGCCATCGCGAAATACCGAAACGCCGATCCACTGGGCGATTCGTGTGGCCAGGTCGGAGGCCAGGAGTTGCAGCGGAGCAGCCAGCGAGTTGTAGACCATGACCGGCAAGGGAATCATGGTTGCCAGCAGCAGGAAGGGAAAAGCGAGTGTGCGCAGCCTCCCAAAGCCCCAAAACGTCCACACCATGCCGGCTAACACGACGACGAACGCGAACCGCATCATGAAGAACTCGGAGGCGAGCTTTCCAAGGATGAACAAACCACAGGCAACTGTGATACAGAGGAGGCCGCGGCGATCCGGGGTAGCGGCAACGCCGAGGGTGCCGGCTCGATTGAGCCAGGATATGTACAGGGCAAGCGGCGGCAGGAGCATACCTTGCGACCAGGCCGGCTCATTCCACCAGTCGCGAGCCATATCGATCAAAACGCTCCCAAACAGGATCGACATCAAGGCGGCCACCAGGCCGGTTTTGATCCACAGAGCGTAATTCGGGGACCGCCGCGATAAAGCGGCAAGATCTAGTATAGGTTTGCGCAGAATGTCCGAGGCCATACGGATCAGGATCAGGTAGCACTTTAGCTTCCAACCCAGGGACGGGCGGAGAGTGGATTCGAGGGCCAGCCAACCGACAGCCAGCGACAATTCTTTACCTTAAGTCCAAAAAAGTTCCAAAAAATGTGTCAGTTGGCCCGCTGTTTGAGCTAAGTGTTCGAAAAAACCGTCTTGGGCGCATGGTACGAAAAATGCGTTGCTAAACGGACTGAGGCTGGCGGAGGGCATGGTGGAAACCAGGAAGGGCAGGATGGTCGCGCGTATCGCAATGGCGGCAGGGATGGTGGCAGTCGCCGGCGACGCACAGTCGCTGATGGATCAGGTGAACTTCAAGAGCGTCGCGGTGGGAGGTTTCCGGCTGTACGGCGTTTCGGTCTTCACTGGATACTCTACTACCCCGCTTCCGCTAGGGCTGGGGCAGGCCGCGCCGGCTGGCTCGCAGGACTTGGGCCCGTCCATTAACTACGGAGTGAGCGCCAGTTTCGGCTGGCAGTTTCACCGGGAAAAGACCAACCTATCTGTGCTGTATTCAGGCACCTATATGGGGGTGGCTCGCTACTCGGATTTGAACGCGCTTAGCCACGCGCTTTCCCTCAATGTCAGCCGGCAACTCTCCTCCAAATGGACCTTTACGATGACGGGCTCGGCGCAGGACAGCACGCTGGCCGAGTTTATGCAGCAGCCTTCCGCGCTGAGTGTGCTGTCGCAATTGCCGGCCAGCTTTAACGATCTGGCGGCGGCATTCTCCGTCGGCCAATTCAGCAACGCTCAGATGGCATCCACGTTAACGGGTGCGAGCTTGATGGCGTCGCCGGCGAGCGGGTTGCTGCTGGGAAACCGGGTTCTGAGTTATTCGGGAAATGCCGGGCTGAATTACGCGCGTTCGTCCAGACTGAGTTTCCATTTTGCTTCGTTTTCGGCGGGCGGCCAAAGCCGGAGAGGCGGGCAAAATGGCATCCCTCAACAGACGTACGTCCTGCCGCGCAGCCTCGGCATGGCCGCGGGAATGGGCGTATCCTACTCTCTTTCCCCCCGCACGCAAGTGGGGTTGAACGTCGACGAGGGCCGTGTGGTCAACGGGTATCAGAACGCCTATAGCACGAACAGCACTGCTTCTTTCGGGCGCAAAATGGGGGTGCGCTGGTTCCTGAGTGTCCACGGCGGCGGCTCCCTCACGCAGACCATACAACACACCTACGGCGTGCCGGCATCCCGGCAGCTCATTGGCGGCGGCTCCCTCGGTGTCCGGATTTACACGCAAACACTGGTGGCATCCTATGACCGGACCAGCTCCGACGCGTACGGGTTCGCGGTGGGCACGAATACTACCGCGTCGGCCAGTTGGAATTGGCAGCGGCCTGGGAGCCGCTGGAGTATCTCTGCGAGCGGGGCGCAGTATCAGATGAGAAACACCGGGTTTACCAGCATCTCAGGATGGCAGGGTTCGGGAGGAGTGTCTGCGAGCCTCAATGCCCACACTTCGGTAAACGCGCAGTACGTGTATCTCAACACGCAGGGGGGGTATGCGGGGAACCTCAATAACCTGATCGCCCACAGTATCCGCCTTTCTCTGAGCTGGAATCCCCAAACTGCGCCAACTAAAGCGGTGCGCTAGGTCCCATGATTCGAGTCTTCAACCAGTATGTTTCCGGCAAGAGCCTCCTGCTAATCGTGGTGGAGGCCGTGCTCATCGTGCTGTCCCTGATCTGCGCGGTGAAACTGCGGTTTTGGAACAGCCCCGCGGAATTCGACGTTTATCTGACTTTGCCGGTTTTCGCGGGCCAGGCCGCCATCGTCGTTTCGGTTTGCGTGGCGTGCTTCTATTACAACGATCTGTACGATCTCAGTACCGGCTATAGCGCGGTGGAGCGCGTACTGCGGGTGGAGCAATCGCTGGGAGCCGCGTGCCTTTTGCTGGGGCTGTTCTATTTCCTGTTTCCAGGCCTGCTGTTGTCGCGCGGTGTGTTTATCATCGGCATGATTCTGGTCACTGCCGTGGTGATGCTGAGCCGAAAGCTCTTCGACCGGGCATGGCATCTCACGGCTCCGGTGCAGCGAGTGGCGATCCTGGGGACGGGCCAGCTGGCGCTGGAGCTGGCTAGGGAATTGACGCGGCGGGGCGACCTTGGCATGCAACTGGAGGGATTTGTCGGAGGCACGGGAACGGCGGATGAAAACGAGAGGGTCTTCGGGTTCCCCGTGCTGGGACCCGCCAGCGAAATGGAGTCCATCACCAAACGGTGGGCGATCTCCCGAATCATCGTCGCCCTGGAAGACTGCCGCGGCGCGCTGCCCACGAGGGAATTGGTGACCTTGAGGGTCCAGGGATTGCGGGTGGAGGACGCCGCCACCGCGCTTTCCGGTTTGACGGGGCGAGTGGCGCTACGCGCGGTGAAACCGAGTTGGTTCGTCTTTTCCGATGGATTCCGCCGGTCCAAGTGGAATGACATGTTGAAACGGGCTTTGGACCTGGCCGCCGGCACCCTGGGGTTTACGTTGTCGCTACCGGTGATGATCCTGGTAGCGCTGGCAGTGCGGCTAGACTCCAAGGGTCCGGTCATCTACCGGCAGCTCCGCGTGGGCCGGATGGGCAGACGCTTCGATGTGTTGAAATTCCGCTCCATGAGAACCGACGCCGAACGGGAAAACGGCGCACAGTGGGCCAGCGAGAACGATCCACGGGTGACGAAAGTGGGGCGTTTCCTACGGAAATACCGCCTGGATGAGCTTCCGCAGTTCTATAACGTGATTCGCGGGGAGATGAGTTTTGTGGGACCACGCCCGGAACGGTCGGAATTTGTGCAAGAGCTGCGGAAGACGATTCCGTATTACGATGAACGGCACTCCGTGCGTCCCGGCATCACGGGATGGGCTCAAGTGCAATACAGTTATGGCGCGAGCGTGGAAGACGCTTTCAACAAGCTGGAGTACGACCTGTTCTATTTGCAGAACATGTCTCTCACATTCGATTTGGCGATCATCTTCCGGACGATGCGGATTGTGATTGGCGGGCACGGTGCGAGATGACCGCAACCCTGTGGATTGCAGGAAGGAGCAGGAGTAAGACAATGACGTTAAAGGTATCGGTGTGTCGCGACCGGATGATGGTCGCACTGCTATTGGCAATATTGGGATTCGCCGGGTGCTCGCGGTCCCCGGAGGCCAAGAGCGCCGCGTATATGGAGGCGGGCAAGAAGTTACTTCAGAAAGACCCGGCGCGGGCGATTTTGGAGTTCCGGAATGCGACGCAGGCTACGCCGAAGAGTGCGGAGGCCTACTATCAGCTTGCTCTGGCATACCTGGGTACGGCGGATCTGCGAAATGGCGTGGCCAGCCTGCGCAAAGCGCTGGAACTGAATCCCAAGCACGCGGGGGCACGGTTCCGCCTGGCTGACCTGATGACGAATGCCAATGATCCCGAAGTGGTCAAGGATGCGCAGCAGCGTCTGCAAGCGCTGCTGCAAGACGCCCCCGAAGATCCGGACGCACTCCATTCGCTGGCGCTCACCGAGCTCAAGTTGGGCGAAGCGGACGCCGCGGTGAGCCACCTCGCGCGCGCCATGGCATCGGCTCCGAGCGAATTGGTTTTTGCCGTGACGCTGGCAGACGCGAAGTTGCAGCAGAAGGACGTGACGGGAGCTGAAGCTGTTCTCAAAAAAGCCTGCCAGGACTTTCCGAAGTCCGCTGACGCGGTGGTGGTTTTGGGCAGGTTTTATGCGGGTCAGAACAAAGCCGCGGAGGCTGAACAACAATTTCAGCGGGGCCTTACCCTCAACCCAACTCATATCGCGGCACTGCTAAACCTGGCGACGCTGCAATACCAATTGGGCCGGAAGTCTGACGCGGAGCAGAATTTCAAACGGCTATCCGGTTCGGCTGACAAGACTTACAGTTCCATCTATGCGAGCTTCCTGTTCCAGGAAGGCCGGCGGGGCGAGGCGGTGGCGGAATTTGAGAGGCTGGCCAAACAAAATCCCGACGACAGGGCATCCCGAACCCGGCTGGTTGGGGCATACCAGGCTACGAACAGGGTGCCGGACGCTCTGAAGATCCTGAACGATGGCTTGAAGAAGAACCCGAGGGACCAGGAAGCCCTGCTGCAGCGTGGGGAGCTTTTCCTTGGCGCTGGAAAATATCAGGAGGCGGAAGCCGACCTGAACAAGGTGGTTCACATGAGCGCGGACTCGCCGCAAGTACACTATGCGTTAGCGAACCTCCACCAGGCCCGCGGCGCGACCAAGAGGCAGCGGCAGGAACTTACCGAGGTGTTGCGGCTGAATCCGAGCCTGTTGCGGGCCCGGATCGAATTGTCCAATTCGCTGATCAGTGACGGCGGCGTGCAGGCCGCAGTCGACCTTTTGGAAGCAGCGCCCGGGGATCAGAAAAACCTAGTCGTAGTCGCGGAGGTGCGCAATTGGGCGCTAATTGTTCAAGGGAAGGATGCCGACGCTCAAAAGGGAGTTACCCAGGGACTGGCTGCGGTCCGGACTCCAACCTTACTCATTCAAGACGCGGTCTTGAAGACCCGCGCGAAGCGATTTAAGGAAGCCCGGGACTCTTTGCACGAAGTACTGGTCAAGGATCCGGAGGAGATGCGGGCTTATCAGGTTCTGGTCGCCAGTTATCGTGCCCAAAATCAACTACACGGCGCGGTGGAAGAGGTAAAGGCTTACGCGGCGCAGCATCCCAAGTCCGCCGGCCTGCAGAACCTGCTGGGAAACATGTTGCTGGAAACTGGAGACAAGGCACAAGCCAAGCAAGCGCTCAACACGGCCAAGGCGATCAATCCCGAATCCAGCGCGGCTGATCTGTCTATGGCGCAAATTGACTTGCTCCAGGCGAACTGGAGCGATGCCCGGCGTCAACTTACGGCGATTCTGTCTTCGAAGGGCGAGAACGCGCAAGCTGCGCAGTGGCTCGGAATGCTGGAAGCCTCTTCCGGGAACCAGGCAGCGGCGATCAAATACTTTCGGAAGGTTTTAGAAACCAAACCAGATAATGCTGTCGCGCTGAACAACCTGGCTTACCTTCTCTCGGAAAGCGGCGACCAAACCGACGAGCCGCTCAGGTATGCCCAGCGGGCCGTAGAGCTCGAGCCGAAAAACCCGGAATTTGTCGATACATTGGGGTGGGTCCTGTTTCGCAGAGGAGTTTACGAAGGCGCCGTTACGCATCTGGAAAGGGCTGCGTCCCTGAAGTCCACCGCCATCGGTCAGTATCATCTCGCCATGGCGTATTACAGGGCGGGCCAAGAAGCCCGTGGTCGCACGGCATTGCAGGCGGGTCTCCGGATGGACCCCAATCTGCCAGAAGCAACGGCAGCCCAACGGTTGCTGGGAACTCAGAGTGGAGGGGCCGCCAACCGACCGTGAGTGGCGGGACTTCCCGAAGCGTGGCACAAACAGTTTCCCTTAGTCCAAAACCCTGGGACGGCCACTCGGAGGAAGTTTGGTGCTGAGCAACCCAAGCCCATGAAAGCAAAGGACCAAAGTACACGCCCTGGGTTGGTTGTCGAATTGCTTTACGGAGTACGGTTGGCGAGATTTAGTGGTTCTTTCAAGGAGGAGACGATGAAAGGTTACATCACATTGGTGGGCTCACTCGCGTTAATGGCGATGGCGGGGCCCGCCTCTGCAGCAGTCGTTATTGATTTTGGCTCAGGCTTCCTGAGCCCCGGCGGCACGATCACCGTGAGTGGTGGCCAGGCAACCGGGGTCAATATCGGGGTCCAGTCGATGATCGTAACTGGCTCTTCAGGTTTCGACGGCACTTACGATCTATACGGAGCGGGCCCGAACGGTTTACCGTTTACCAACGGTTCGGCGCTGGTGAACTTCAACACCTCTACGGGCGCATTCACCGTGGTCGGTGGCGTTTGCGTTCTGGGTAACTTTACCTGCAACGGTACCGCGAATACTTTGGTCGCGAGCACGACTCTGGCAACGGGGACGGCATCGTCCGCTTCCATCACTTCGATAAGCGGAACGACGCTCGTTTTTCAGGAGTCAGATACCAAAGCCGCTAGTCTGCTAGCGGCTCTGGGACTCACGGGCACGAGTTTCAGGCTCATGAGTGCAACCTTCAACTATACTGGCCCTGGCACTGGTCCCTATACGGTCACCAGCACGGACATTCAGAATATGGGAGTTCCAGAACCGTCTTCCATTCTGTTGCTCGGCTCGGTCATGCTGGGAGTGGCGAGTCTGGTCCGGCGGCGCACTAGAAAGGCATAGCAGGCTCTTTTCGTCTCTTCCCTTATCCGGAGAAGGACAGGTCTAAGCCGTCCCGTCGAAGAAATACCCACCCCTGCTGGCGTAACAACCCCCAGCAGGGGTTTTAACTAAGTGCCGAGTCCATTTTCCACCTCCGATGTTAACCCGCTGGCGTGCGATCCGAATACCGGTTAAGTGGCTACCCCTGTGCGCGGCCCTGCTGGTGACTGCCGCAGTTTATGCCCGGGCGATCTTCTTCGAATTTGCCTATGACGATTTCGGACAAATCGTCTACAACCCCCAGATAAAATCCTGGGCGCGTGCCTTCACCTATTTCCAGTCACATGTATGGGCGCAAAGCAGCAATATTGCGTTATATTACCGCCCCGTTTTCATGCTCTGGCTGACTGCGAACTACAAGCTTTTCGGCCTGAATCCGTTGTACTGGCATCTGGCGGCAGTCGCGCTGCACCTCCTGTGTTGCATCCTGCTCTACATCTTCGTAATCCGATTGACGCAGGACCAGTGGCTCACGGTGGTTGCCGTGCTTCTGTTTGGTCTGCATCCGGCGCACGTGGAGAGCGTTGCGTGGATTTCCGGTGCAACCGACACCCTGATGGGCGCCTTATTTCTCGGATCCCTGCTTTGTTATTTGAAACATCGGGATTCAAGGAAGATTGGAGCATATGGATGGCGGGCAGCGTCGGTGGTTCTGGCCGTTCTGGCGGTATTTTGCAAGGAAACGATGCTCATCTTCCCAGCCCTCATATTCAGCTATGAGTGGATCTTCCAGCAGCGGGGAGTTTCTGGAAGGGCAAGGCTATGGTCCTCGCTGAGGGCGGCTACCCCTTATTTGGCGATTTCAATGCTCTTTCTCGTGGCCAGAACACTCGCCCTGAAGAGGCTGACTCCGCCGCACACCAGAGCCGGGCTCGGTTCCGTGCTTCTGGCGTGGCCCCAAGCGGTCGCGTTCTATGTCGCTCACGGGCTGTTTCCGACGCATTTGAGCGTGTTCTATAACCTTCTGACGGTGACGCATCCGGGATGGCGGAATTTCATTTTACCTGTTGTGGTGGTGTTGGCAGGGGCGGCGATCCTTTGTTATGCCAGTTGGAGGTCTCGTGTATGGGCGTTCCTCTCGGCATGGTGCGCAGTCATGCTGGTCCCCATCCTGAATGTGACCTTATGGAGCAACACGGAGAACGTGCATGACCGCTATCTATACCTGCCCTCGATGGCTGTGTGCGTGATGCTGGCCAGCCTGCTCTCGTGGCAGCCGTACCGGCGTTACACCAGAACAGCAGCCATGTCGTTGGCCGCGATGGCGACCGGATACGGTTTCGTGACGGCGTGGGAAGTACGATACTGGCGGAACGATTACGTGCTTGCGCAGCACGGTGTCGAGGTTTCTCCCGGCCACCCGATTGCACCGCAGCTACTGGGAAATGCGCTGATTCGACAGGAGCGAATCTCCGAAGCGGTGCCCTACCTTTTGGACGCTCTGAAGGCGCAACCGGAAAATGTGGACAGTCTCTGCAGCCTCGCCTTCTGTTATTCGGAGATGGGTGCTCTCCCTCTGGCGGAGGAGTGTGTGGCCAAAGCCGTCGCGCTAGACCCAACGGAGCCGCGGGCACGTCTGCTGCTCGGAATCGTACGTTCCAAGCAGAGGCGGCTGGCGGAAGCGGAAGCAGAGATCCGCCGCGGAATCGATTTGCAGCGCGTTTCGACAGGCGTCTTCCTGTTCCACTACTATCTTGGGAATGTACTCTATGCCAAGGGCGACGTCCAGGGCGCGATTCGTGAGTACCGGTTTGAAGCTCTCAACGATCCGGCGATTGATCCGGCGGTGGTGACCGCCCAGACGAGAATTAACCAGTTAGAGGGGCAATTCCGCTTGGATACTCACCAGTACCGGCAATAGTATGAAGGCGAAAAGAGTTCGGAGTAATACGTGCATAGGTTCCAGTATGAGCATTCGAACGTTCCTCGCTTGCTTACTCATGGCCTGCGCCGCTCCCTCCGCCTGGGCTGCTCTCGAGCCTAAGCAAGTGCTTGTGCTAGTCAACAAGGATACTGCGCTTTCCTCCCAGGTAGGCCGGATGTATCAGAGACTTCGCGCGATTCCGCCCGCCAATATACTCGCTCTCTCCCTTGGCACAGAGCGTCAGATCACCCCCGAACAGTATTGGTCGAAGGCGGCTCCGCCCATAAAGAAGTACCTGGAGGCAAATCCGGAGATCCGCTGCATCCTGACAACCTCCGGGGTTCCGTATACCATTCAGGCAACCGATGGCAAGGACGAAGGCGCCGCCTTCGATAGCGAACTTGCGGCAATCCTACGGGAGCAACCGGGAGATCGCAAACGGCGTCAGCCAAATCCGCTCTATCTCGCCGGCGGAAATTCGTACGGCATCAACGATCCGCGGAAATTGCAGATGGTCTTCGTAGTGCGCCTGGACGGTCCCGATCTGAAGACCATTACCCGCATGGTGGAGGACGCCATTGCCGTGGAACAGTCTGGTTTTGAAGGGCCTGTTTTTGGGGATGCGCAAGGCATCGATGCGGTCACTGGCTACGGCTATGGGGACGCCTCGGTTCGTTCCGCGATGGACCGGCTTTCCGGCGCCGGTTTTGTCTCAAAACTGGACATGAAACAGGAGAGTTGGAAGCAGCCGAAGGGCGGCGTGGGAGACCAGGCGGCCGGAGCCGCCTTTTACGTGGGATGGTACGACCTTCTAAACTTCCAGGACATCTTCGGACCGCAAGGGCTTGCGCGCGGGTCGATCGCCTGGCACATCGCCAGCCAGGAGTGCCAAAACCTGTGGGATCCAGGTGGTGGCTGGTGCGCGAACCTGATGCGCAGGGGAGCGGCTGTCACTTTAGGTCCCGTCCGCGAACCCTACGTGACGGCTTTCCCGCAAGGGGATATCTTCGTGGAGGCCTTATTGAGCGGGGGGAGTATTGCGGAGAGCTACTGGATGGCGCTTCCCCAGGTTTCCTGGGCCATGGTGGTCCTGGGAGATCCCTTGTACCGGCCCTTTGCCCTGAAACCAAGACCAACACTGGTGGCGCGAGCTTACGTCTCCGGAGATTCCAGCCATATTCTGCGGAAGGGGGCGACCAGTTCGCTGCTGGTCCTCTTAGAATGCGTTGGTCCGGAGGGTAGCGGAACGCCAGCCATGACGGCCATCGCCGAACCCGAGATGGGCTTGGCCGCGGCCTCTGGTTCTGTTGCGATCCCGCCCCTAAGAGCAGGACAGAGTGTTGTGGTTCGCGTACCCAGTGTAACGGCGGGGGCTGACCCCACCGGTATGTTCCGCCTGCGTCTCAATGCCCGGGACGACCAGAAGGGGTCGCGCCGCATCGTGCTGGAGGGCAGGGTCGGGTTCTCCCGGCTGACCGGCGGCCTGCTGCCGAAATCGCAGATGTTTGTCAATCCACGCGGGGACACGCTGATCTCCGGAAAGCCCGGGGGCAGCACGCTGATTGAGATAGAAACTCTCCGCGCGCGGAATTTCGCGCCATCGAACGGCCTTGCCGTTGTGGGGGCGGAGTTTTCACCGGACGGAGGCCGCATCGCATTGACCTTGCTCGATGCGCAACAAAAGAAGAGCGCGACAGTGCTCACCGATAACCGGCTTGGAGGCATTCAGGAACTGCCGCCGGGCACGCAGTTTCTGCGCTGGCTGGGAAACGATGAGATTCTGCTCAAAGGTGCGGACCATCTGATCCGGCACCCGCTGGTGGCCGGCAAAGACCACATTTTCGATCCACCGGCCGCCTGGTCTGGACCGGCAGTCAGCGGCAACGTGATCCCGGGAACCGATATTCAATACCTGACGAGCGCCGACGGCAAGGTGGGTGTTCAGAAAGGTTCTCAGCCTCTCCAGGAAGTATTGCAGGGGACCAAGGCAACCCGATTCGGCGCCATTGCCAACGACCTTTCCCTGTTCGGCGGCGTCGATGACGAAAAGCGTCTTTGGGTCCAACATGGATTGGCCGCAAAACCGGAGATACTTGCCAGCGGCGTTGAGGCGATTCTGTGGGGACCTGTTTCGCGTCGCGTAGTGGTAGCGGAAGCGAATCACAGAAGTCGCGTCTACGATGGCAGGGACGGTAGCTGGATCGACTTGGGGAGAGTTTCCGAAGCTCAGTGGAGTCCCGATGAAGAGCGGCTGTTGTTCGCTGAGGAGGGTTACCTTTCGCTCCTCGTGGATCACCGCGTAGAGAAACTCTGCGACTTGACCAGGATTGGGCCCATTCGGGGAGCGGTAATCTCAGCGGAAGGCGACAAGGCCTTTCTGCTGGCTGGGATTGGCGGCGGGCTCGATGTCTGGATGATCGCCCTGCCGCCGCGAGTTCCCCCCCGGAATAAGTAGCGCCACCATCACCCAAAAGTGGGAACCAAGGAAAACATTTGGGAAGTCGCTTGCCGCCGCCCCATTTTACCCGCCCCGCGCGCGCTACCTGGCGGATTGCAAAGCATCTTATACCATTCTGTGATTTTGGCAGATGGGTTGCTAAGTGTTTCATGGCATGACAACAACAGGGAGCGCGGGAGGAGGGCGACCGAAAGCCGCTCAAGCTGGAGCGGGAATGGGGCAGGTGTCTCCGGAACACTACCTGCGGCTGATTATTCACCGCAAGTGGCTGGTCCTGGGCGCCTTCGTGTTGGCCTCAGCCGCGACATTCATCATTTCGTCTCGTCTTCCGAACATCTACATGTCGTCCACGCTCATCCTGGTCGACCCTCAGAAAGTGCCCGAGTCGTACGTGAAAGCCACGGTTACCGGCGACTTGCGAAATCGCCTGGGCACTTTGCAGCAGCAGATCCTCAGCGCCACGCGGCTGCAGAAAATTATCGACTCGTTGAACCTGTATCCCATGGAACGAAAAACCATGGCCCGGGAAGACGTCATCGCCATGATGCAGAAGGATGTCTCCGTGAGCATTGTAAGCAATTACGGAGGGAGCCAAGACCTGGAGGCGTTTCGGATCGGCTACAGCGGCGGGGATGCCCGGCAGGTCGCACAGGTAGCCAACGACTTGGCTACTCAATTCATGGATGAAAACCTGAAAGCTCGGGAGCAGCAGTCTACCGGCACATCAGAATTTCTCCAGAATCAACTCCAAGAGACCAAGAAGGTCCTGGAAGCCCAGGAAGCCAAGCTCAAAGACTTCAAATTGAAGCACATTGGTGAAATGCCCGAACAGCAGACTGCGAACCTACAGATCCTGGGACAGCTCCAATCCCAGTTGCAACTGGAGAGCGAGGCTCTGGCCAGGGCGGAGCAGCAGAGAAGCACCATTCAGGCGTTAATGCCCCAGTCGGCTCCCGTAGTGGATCTCGATGAGACGGACTGGAAGCCTGCCTCCAATGCGACAGCGTTGAAGGCGCCTCAGAAGGAATCGTTGTTGATCGGCCTGAGGGCGCGGCTCACGGCAATGCAGCAGCGTTACGGCGACCAGCATCCCGACATACGGAAGCTGAAGGCGCAGATCGCCGACGAAGAAGCTAAAGACCAAGGCGTGAAGGCAGCGGTACCCGTCGAGACCGCAGCCGCCGCTCCGAGCGAACCGAAAGCCGACGCACCACCTGCCAGGAGGGCTCCCCGTGCGCCGCCGAGCTACTCCAATCCAGTGCTTCAGTCGCAGCTAACAACCATCGAAGCTGAGATTCCGAAACACCAGGCAGAACAGCGGCGGCTGAACAAGCAGATTGCGGCCTATCAGGCGAAACTGGAGGCGATCCCGGTTCGTGAGCAAGAGGTTACCGCCCTGGTAAGGGATTACGAAATTTCCAAGGGTCACTATAGCCAGCTCCTTGAGAAAGGGCTATCGGCCGAGACGGCGACGCAATTAGAGATCCGGCAAAAGGGGGAGAAGTTCTCTATACTCGATCCGGCGCAACCGGCGGAGAGGCCTTCGAAACCCAACCGAGGTATGATCAATACGGCTGGAAGCGTCGGCGGTTTGATTCTCGGGTTATTCCTCGCCCTGGTGACCGATCTTCTTGGAGTATCCATTACCTCGCCCCAACAGATTACGGAAGCGTTCGGTCTTCCTGTTCTC
>OCTA010003454.1_pt1 | contig 14002 bp, 10 predicted proteins | sample 1538991 | NCBI WGS metagenome assembly OCTA01 (sample SAMEA3539302, study PRJEB22396) | soil metagenome | biome: tundra; feature: field; material: soil | place: USA | collected 2010-05 | depth 0.15 m
CCGAATTTGTTGTTGAATGTTTGCTGAGATCTCCAACCGTTACCATTCGGGACACATACTGCAGGGGTACCTGCCGCCATCAGAGCGCCGAAGAGTGCACGACTACCACTCAATTGGTGTTTCCGTACCGCGGCGTATACGTGCGGCACGTTGGACTTGACCAAGCCGTAGCCGAAGCAAACCAAGTCCTGTTTTTCAATGCTTTTGAAGGCTACCGCATCAGTCATCCCGTGCCGGGTGGTGACGCCAGTTTGACGTTGGTTATCAGCGAAGCGATGCTGCGTGAGTTAGCGCCGACTACCCTAATGCGCGATGGCGCGAACCTTTTGTTTCGGCAGCCGCGCCTGCGGATTGACGCACGGACACAAGCGCTGCTGGCACTGTTACGGCACAGTCTGCGCCAGAAAATCGCGGAACCCCTGGAAGCAGAGAGCTTATCGTTGACTCTCGTACAAAGGGCTCTGGGCCCGCGCACCACTCACGCTCCGGGAGCTAGTTTCGGACGGCAGCGGTTGGTGGACCGAGTGAAGCTTGTGTTGGCGAGCGATCTGGCGCGACGTTGGACGTTGGCCGAAATTGCCGCTGAGGTGCGCGGTTCTCCCGTCTATCTCACACAAGTCTTCCAACAGGTAGAAGGGCTCCCCCTATATCGCTATCAGTTGCGCCTGCGGCTTGCACGGGCGCTGGACCTTCTCGCCCACTATGACGACCTGACGGATCTAAGCCAGGACCTGGGCTTTTCCAGTCACAGCCATTTCAGCGCCGCATTCCGCGAAGCTTATGGCCGCTCTCCTTCCGAATTCAGGCGGTCGGCATTGAGTCGCTGACACCCTTTGCTGCAAACCACGCAAAGGCAGATCACCCAACAACCCAAGAAGCATCATAAGGAGAGTCAATCAACCCCCTAGAGCAGGCCTCTTCCCAACTTCAAGTATGAAGTGTGCCTGTCGAGACCGGACCCAACCTGGAAGGGGCGCAGCGGGCACCTGACTGAGGAATTTGTCTCCCAGCACGTGACCGATCTGGATTCACCCACTTTCTTTCTCTGCGGTCCCAAGGAATTCATGGACAACGCACGCCAGATTCTGTCGACTCTCGGCGTAAACCAGGACCGGATTCTTCAAGAGAGTTTTGGAGAAAGCAAACGGTCCACGGAGTCTAGTCCACTGAAAGCCCACGCGGTCGAGACCGTCGTGTTCATGCACTCGGGGAAGGTATGTCAGGTTTCCGCCGGGAGCACTCTACTGGTTGGCAGAGAAAAACGGAGTGCAGATACCGTATGGCTGCCGCCAGGGCCTATGCGGCACGTGCTCTACGCGAGTCCTGAGCGGCACCGTTCAAATGGACGTTGAAGCCGGGCTGACGGCTGAGCAGAAAAATGCTGGATACGTGCTGCCTTGTGTTAGCCGGGCCGAGGGAACGGTTATCGTGGTGGCTTAATCTGGCTCCCCGCCGGGAATAAACACAGCTGGATCAGATTCTGCGTTCGAAGAAAGCTGTGTACACAGAAACGAGGGTTTATATGTTTGAAGGATTGTTTCAACCTATGCATCTGCTAGTTATCTTCGGAATTGCTCTGTTGGTGTTCGGACCGAAAAAGCTTCCGGAACTTGGGAAAGGAATCGGAGAGGGGAGCGAAGGGAGGGAGCTGCTGCCCAGCGAATTCAAATACATAGGTCCTTCGCTTCGCTCACGATGACAGACCATAGTTATGTCGCGAATTTACGGGACACGACACTAGGTAACGATTTCAAAGTCGAGTTCCCGACTGGATCGGGAGACATGAAGACGTTGTGGGACGTGGCGGGAGAGACTCTCGCGCCGGATGACAAACATCTTTCTTCGTGACAAAAACGGCCGCCGGCCGGTATTCGGCAACTTGGAAAAGTTCCAGACTGACCCTCATTGGCGCGACTTGCTTCTCTTTCACGAATACTTCCACGGCGACTCCGGTTTCGGAGTGGGCGCCAGCCATCAAACCGGATGGACCGGCGTGGTCACCAAGCTAATGCAACAGAGCGGCGAATCTCGCGAACGCGAGCAAACTGAAACAGCGGTTGCCGCTGTGCCAGCGAGTGGCAGTGGACCGCGAGACTTCGCTTCCGTACCTACATAGATGCGCACCCACGCTGGCACATTTCCATAGTTACCACCGGTGAAGGCAAGGACCAATTATGAGTCAGTTCGAACGGGAGACATGGAGTGATCTGGAAGTTGCTCTTCGGCGGGAGTGGCTGGAAACCAATGGGCTCGGCGGTTTTGCCTCATCAACAATTATTGGTTTGAACACCCGCCGCTACCACGGGCTTCTCGTCGCCGCCACCAAGCCACCTGTCGGCCGATTGGTCCGCCTCTCCAAGCTCGAAGAGACGCTGTTGATCGATGGGAGGCGTTTCGATCTATCGGCCAACCGCTATCCAGGTGTTATTCACCCGCAAGGATTCAACTATCTCAAACAGTTTCGCCTCGACCCGTTTCCAGTGTTTACGTATGAAATAGAAGGCATCGAGATCAAGAAGTCCGTATTCATGATTCACGGCGAAAACAGCACCGTGATTCACTATGAACTAAGAAGAATCATCCGGAGTCACCGAGGAACGTGGGGCTGGAAATCCGTCCGTTGATTGCATTCCGCGACTACCACCGGCACGACTCACGAAAACGGCGCCATCAACCCAACGGTGCAAGAATGCTCCGGATTGGCAAGTGTCACTCCTTATCAAGGATTGCCAAGCCTGCACTTGGCGCACAACGCCATCGAGCTACGGAAAACCGGCGATTGGCATCGCAACTTTGAATGACCCGGCTCTCCGCTCACCGTTACCGGCGAAGTGAAGTTGGATTGCTGCTAAGACTCTCAGGCCAGGGTGCCAGCCCGCAGGTCACTGCGGAATCTGAAAGAGGACTTTGTAGCCGCGTTGGAAAGCTCTCAAGTGGGTGCGCATCGCTTTGCGCGCTTTGCCTGGATTGCGCTGCTTCAAAACCTCTAATATCGCACGGTGGTGCCTATAGGCGAGTTTCATGCCGACTGGCAAGAGCACGCTTTTCGTGATCATCTCGTGCAGCTCTTCTCTGATGTGCTTCAAAAGTTCGGCCAAAATGTCGTTCTTGCTGGCGGACGCAATGGCGAGGTGGAAGCTCAAATCGAGATCCTTGAATCCCTCGCCACCTTCATCGATTGCTGTCTTCATCTCACGTACGATTTGTTCCAGGACAAGGAAATCCTGTTCCGTAGCCCTCTGAGCGCAAAGGCCTGCCACCTCCGTTTCCAGCAGCAGGCGAGCTTCAGAAAAATCGTTCAGGTCCTTCTCGGTATTCAGCATACCTTTCGGCAGCAGTGGTCCGTCCATGTACTTGGACCGTTGTTCAGCGACGTAGCTGCCGCCACCCGCGCGCACTCGAATCATCCCAATGAAGGCCAGGGACTTCATTGCTTCCCGTAACGTGGACCTGCCAACATTGAAGATTTTGCAGAGTTCCACTTCAGAAGGCAGTTTCTCGCCGGGCTTCCAGCGTTTGGCCGAGATCTCGGAGGCGAGCTGCATGGCAACCTGCTCGCTGAGCGTGGTTCGGGAGACTGGTTTCAAAGTTGACATAGTGGCGCTCTTCACAGGTCCGACTCCTTAGCGATGGGCAAGGGCAGTTCGAAACAGCCCGAGACCCTCTTGTGCTTGCCGCGGGCCAGACCGTTTTGATGTGGTCAGAATAGCAGATAAGTCGGAACAAGAAGCTATCAGACAAGCTGATAATATGCTTGACACATGATCGTTTCTGTGGCATAAATATTGGCGTCTCGTAAACCAACTCGTACGCACAGCTAGCATGTCGGGCGTACAGGAACACAAGCCTCCCCAAGATACTTGCAGGTTCCAGGAGGAACCCTTGACCTCTACAACTGCCCCGGCACCCAAGACTGCTCCCGCATCGGCCAACCCGGTGGCGTGGATAGTGGCACTCATAGCGGTGGTTATTGCCGCCGTACTGATTTTGAGGATTCCGCCTCTGGCCAAGCCTTGGGCGCAGAACTACGATCCCACCGGGAGTTGGTGGCTTTCGACATTGATCGCCGCGCTGCCGATCGTGGTACTGCTCGGGACGCTGGCGCTGCTGCACATAAAGGCCCATTTTGCCGCGTTGCTTGGACTGGGCACGGCGCTGGTGACAGCCGTATTCATCTTCCACATGCCGGCGCGTTTAGCGGCTACCACGGCCGTGTTTGGCGCTGGATACGGGCTGTTTCCCATCGGCTGGATTATCCTAAACGTCATCTTCCTGTACCGGATGACCCTGCTTACCGGCCGCTTCAAGGTCTTGCAGGAAAGCATGACAGGCATCACCCAGGACACGCGCCTGCAACTGCTGCTGATCGCCTTTTCCTTCGGCGCGTTCTTTGAGGGCGCATCCGGGTTCGGAACGCCGGTCGCGGTGACCGCAGCGCTTCTGATCGGCCTGGGCTTCAAGCCGCTGCAGGCCTCCGGCTTGTCGCTGATCGCCAACACGGCGCCGGTGGCCTTTGGCGCGCTCGGCACGCCGATCATTGCCCTCGCCGCGGTTACCGGCTTTTCTGAGTTCACTCTGGGCGCCCAGGTCGGACGCATTCTGCCATTCTTCTCCGTGCTGGTGCCCTTCTGGCTGGTGTGGGCGTACGCAGGGTTCAAAGGGATGAAGGAAATCTGGCCGGCCGTTGCGGTGGCCGGGGTTACCTTCGCCATCCCGCAATTCCTGGTTTCGAATTTCCACGGACCGTGGCTGACGGACATCATTGCGGCCGTGGTCTCGATGTTCTGCCTTATCCTGTTCCTGAAGGTATGGCATCCGAAAACGATTTGGGGACACGAGCGACACCAGGAAGGTGAGCACCGCGCCGCTCGCGGTGCGCACGGTTACAGCCGCGCCGAGGTCGCTCGCGCATGGGTGCCCTGGCTCGTGCTCAGCGTATTCGTTTTCTGCTGGGGCACGTACACCGGCAAGAAGATCATGAATACTCCGGAAAAGGTGTTCACATCCATGAGCACCTGGTCGACGCCGCCGAGTAAGATCACCAACCCGCAGTTTCTCGTGACCGGTCTTAACAAGCTGTCCCAACGCATGCCCCCGGTGGTGGTGAAACCTACGCCCGAGGGCGCAGTGTTCGGCTTCAACTGGCTTTCCGCCACGGGTTCGGGGATCCTGTTCGCGGCGATCATCTCCGGCTTCATCATGGGCCTCTCGCTCCCGAAGATCGTTGCCATGTGGTTTCAGACCATATGGCACATCCGGTTCTCGCTCATGACCATCGCCGCCATGCTCTCGATCGGCATCCTGACCCGCTACTCGGGTGTGGACGCCACCATGGGCCTGGCGTTCGCGCGAACCGGGGTGATGTATCCGTTCTTCGGGACCCTGCTCGGATGGCTGGGCGTGGCCCTGACCGGTTCGGACACCTCGTCCAACGTGCTGTTCGGCAGCCTGCAGAAGATCTCCGCGCAGCAGATCGGGCTCTCTCCCATCCTGATGGGCGCCGCCAACAGTTCGGGTGGGGTCATGGGCAAAATGATCGATGCGCAGAGCATCGTCGTCGCCAGCACAGCGACTGAATGGTACGGACACGAGGGAGACATACTGCGCTACGTATTCTTCCACAGCCTTGCGCTGGCGGCTTTGGTGGGAATCATGGTGACGCTCCAGGCCTATGTATTTCCGTTCACCAGTCTGGTGCTGCGGTAAGGGTGCGATAAGAAGTGCAATAAGAAGTGCGGTGAAAAGTGCGACTCGCGAAAGGCATGACGTATGGATGCCGTCTTTGACACCTTCAAACTCCGCGCCGAGGCTGTAAGCGCGGAAGTCCACCACTTCCCCCACAAGAGCGCAGCTCTGGACTTCATACTTCACTATTTGCACGACGCAGGAGTAAGCGATGCTCCGCAGGCGTACGCGGTGTGGGCGCACTGTCCTTTCCTCGATGGAGTCGACCAAAAGCAACTTTCCGTCACACTGCCCGGCTTGATTTTCGACGTGAATCGCGAAGTCTCTGCCGTTGCGAAAGTGGGAATCAGCCAACTCGACTGGGCAATCGCGAACACTGGAACGCTAGTGCAGGACGCCACACGCGTCGACCAGAGGCTTGTTTCCACGCTTCCCCTGATTCATATTGCGCTGATTCGGAGCGATCGCCTTTTACCCGACTTGCCCTCAGCCCTGGCGAAGATACGACCGGAGCAGACGAATTACATTTCCTTCATTACCGGGGCCAGCCGCACGGCGGACATCGAGCGCGTGCTCACCATTGGAGTACACGGCCCGGAAAAGCTCATCATTGTGTTCTACGACGTCTTCTCCGAGCCGGGAAGCGTGAACTAATGGAAACGAAATTTCGCGAGTCCATCAATAAGGCGCTGCACAATCCCAACCTCACCGGAGCACTGGGGCGATTTTCCGAGGCCTACCGGATCAGCCGCCAGAAGGCTTATGAGGGTTATGACTTTGAGGCGCTGCGAACCCAGATTGCCGAACGAAAATCCTACGCGGCTTCGCATCTCGACGAACTTGCAGACCTCTTCACGAAGAACGCCGAAGCACGCGGGACGAAGGTGTTTCGGACCAACGATCCCGCCAAGGTACGCGAGTACATCCTGAATCTCGCCCAAGAGAACGGCGTCAAGAGCATCGTGAAATCGAAGTCCATGGCCTCGGAAGAGATTCATCTCAATAAGCATCTTGAGTTAGCCGGCATCGAGGTGGGCGAAACCGACCTGGGAGAATGGATTATTCAACTTGCAGGACAAACACCGTCGCACATGGTCATGCCCGCAATCCACATGACCAAAGAGGAAGTCGCCACGGTTTTCAACGAGCAGGTTGAAGCAGGCCAGAAGCCGGACATCCCGAAGTTAGTGAAGTTTGCGCGAGCTAAGTTGCGCACCAAGTTTCTCAACGCCGAAATGGGGATTACCGGCGCGAATATCGCAGTGGCGGAAACCGGAACGCTCGTCATTGTTACGAATGAAGGTAACGCCCGGCTGGTGACGACCCTGCCGAAAATCCACGTAGCCATCGTCGGCCTTGAGAAGCTGATGGAGAAATTCGAAGACGTGGTGCCGGTTCTGACCGCCCTGCCCAAGAGCGCTACGGCGCAGTTGCTGACCAGCTACGTCTCGATGATCAGCGGCCCCGTGCCCAACACCGACGGAACGCTCAAGCAACTGCACATCATCCTGATGGACAACCGGCGTACCGAGATGTCGCAGGATCCGAAGTTCAAGCAGGCTATGCAGTGCATCCGCTGTGCCTCGTGCCTCAACGTCTGTCCGGTGTTCCGCCTCGTGGGCGGGCACGTGTTCGGCAAGGTCTATACCGGCGGCATCGGCACCATTCTCACCGCGTGGTTCGACGCGCTCAAGTCGTCGGACGACATCCAGAGCCTGTGCATCCAATGCGGCAACTGCACGGAAGTGTGTCCTGGCAAGATCGATATACCGGGATTGATTCTCGAACTGCGGCGCCGCCTGGCAGTAGAAAACGGACAGCCCCTGGTGCAAAAAGCGATCTTCTCGGTGGTCAACAACCGCAGTCTCTTCCACTCGATGCTCCGGGCGGCGTCGCTGATGCAGAAACCGCTCCAGAAAGACGGCTTCATTCGTCACCTGCCCTTTTTTCTCTCGGAGATGACGGAATTCCGCAGCCTTCCCGCCATCGCCGAAGCGCCGTTCCGCGACACATTCAAGAAGATCAAGCAACCTGCGGGCAAAGAGAAGATTGCGTTCTACGCCGGCTGCCTGATCGACTTTGCGTATCCAGAGATGGGCGAATCGCTGGTGAAGATACTGAACAAAGCGGGCATCGAGGTCGTGTTTCCCGCAGGCCAGACTTGTTGCGGCGCGCCCGCGCGCTATAGCGGAGCCTATGAAGTCGCCGCGCAGAATGCGAACGACAACATCAACGCGTTGCTGGCTAACCATGTCACTTATGTCGTGTCGGCATGCCCCACTTGCACGGTAGCGTTGAAGCAGGAGTTCATAAGTACATTCGAAAGCCTCGGACAAACTGGTTCGCTGCCGCGAGCGCGCGAACTAGCCAATAAAGTTATCGACTTCTCCAGCTTAGTCAAGAAGTTGGTGGATGAAGGCCGCTTGAAGTTCAAAGAAGGGCAGCAGTTGGGAAAGATCACTTATCACGACTCATGCCATTTGAAGCGCACGCTGCACGTCAGCCAGCAGCCGCGGGAACTGCTCACCCAGGCGGGCTACGAGGTAGCGGAAATGTACGAGGCGGACATGTGCTGCGGCATGGGCGGATCGTATTCCCTGAAGCTGCCGGAAATTTCGGCGCCCATCCTCGAACGCAAGTTGACTAACATCAAAAACACTGGTGCGCCACTCGTGGTCATGGATTGTCCCGGTTGTGTCATGCAGATCCGCGGCGGAATGGACAAGCAGACCTCAACCATCAAGGTCGAACATACGGTACAGCGACTGGCGGACGAACTGGAATAAACCGCAGGTCCGACGGCAGCCCGGCCCGGAGAGCCGGGTGCGGGTTCGTTCTTATTGGGATCGTTCGTTTTTTATTCGGAGGAACAAGAATGGCGGTGGGCGAAGTAGCTCCGGTGCAGATTTCTTCGGAGGAAATCAAGGCTGGACTTGCTGCCTCAATCGACAGCCGGCACATCCTCATCCGTCCGATTGACCTCATCGCGTACGCTTCCGATGCCAGTTTCTATCGTCTGATCCCTAAAGCGGTGGTGCAGACCCAAGGGCTGGAAGAGATACGAGCGCTGTTTGCATTCAGTCAGCGACAGCGCATATCCATGACGTTTCGCGCCGCCGGTACGAGCTTGTCGGGACAGTCGATCTCCGACGGCCTGCTGGTGGACATCGCCCGGAACTGGCGAGCGGTCAGGGTCGAAGATGGGGGCAAGCAAATTCGGGTGCAGCCGGGAGTGATCGGCGCGCGTGCCAACCTGGCGCTGGTGCCTTATCGTGCAAAAATTGGGCCGGATCCAGCGTCAATCGCAACCTGCACCATGGGCGGTATTCTCTCCAACAACTCCAGTGGTATGTGCTGCGGCGTCGAGCAAAACGCCTATCACACCCTCAAGTCCATGAAGTTCATGCTGCCTTCGGGCACAGTCATTGACACGTCGCAGCCTGATGCGGACGCGGAATTTCATGCGCGCGAACCGGAGCTGGCACGCGGCGTTCTGGATTTGAAGCAAAAGCTGGAACAAAATGCCGATCTGCGCGAACGAGTGCGCAACAAGTACAAGCGAAAGAACACAACCGGTTACTCGCTGAATGCCTTCCTCGATTTCGACACCGCCGTCAACATTTTCCAGCACGTGCTGATCGGAGCCGAGGGAACCTTGGCCTTTATCGCAGAAGCCGTATTGAACACGGTCCCCGATTTGCCGGTAAAGTACACGGGACTATTGTTGTACTCCGATTTGTATGCGGCTGCCGATTCCATTGTCCCCTTACGCACGGCTGGCGCCAAAGCGCTGGAGATCATGGACCGGGCTGCACTGCGCTCGGTCGAGGATCAAGCCGGGATACCGGCCTCGATCAAAACGCTTCCCGACGGAGCTGCGGGACTGCTGGTCGAATTCCAATCCGCCGAGGAAAACAATCGTTCCGAGTTGGAAGCGCTGGCCAAGGATGCGGTCGCCGGACTCAAGCTGTTCGAGCCCGCGAGCTTTACGCACGCCGCGGCGGAGCAGGCATTGCTTTGGAAGATTCGTTCCGGAATGTTTCCGTCCGTCGGTTCAGTGCGTCAGAGCGGCACGACCGTGATTATCGAAGACGTCGCGTTTCCGGTGGAGAGCTTGGCCGATGCGGCGCACGATCTCAACCGGTTGTTTCGCAAACACGACTATTCGAATGCCATAATTTTCGGCCACGCCAAAGACGGCAACCTGCATTTTGTTATCACTCAGAGCTTCAACGATCAAGCGGCGATCGATCAGTACTCCCGCTTTATTGACGACCTAGTCGAAGTCGTGGTAGATCGCTACGATGGCGCGCTGAAGGCGGAACATGGCACGGGGCGCAACATGGCTCCGTTTGTGGAGACGGAATGGGGGAGCGACGCCTACGAGATCATGCGCCAACTGAAAAAGCTGGCCGATCCAGACAATCTGCTCAATCCGGGAGTAATCATCAACGCTGATCGAAAGGCGCACCTCGCCGATCTCAAGCGCTTTCCGTCGGTCGAGGCGGAGATCGACAAGTGCATTGAGTGCGGCTACTGCGAACCCAAGTGTCCCAGCCGGGAACTGACTCTAACGCCCCGTCAACGCATTGTTGTGCGTCGCGAGATGGCGAGACAGCAAGAGGCTGGTAACGGCTCGGAGCTCTGGAACGCATTGGATCGTGAATTCCCCTATATGGCGCTGGATACCTGCGCCACGGATGGCCTTTGCGCCACGGCATGCCCTGTGAATATTGATACTGGGAAACTGGTGAAGCGTTTCCGCAGTCTTCGAGCTTCCGCCGGAGCCCATGACTGGGCAGTCCGCGTTGCCAACAATTTCAGTTTCACGGAAAGCGGGTTACGCTGGGCGCTACGCCTTGGGCATGCGGCAGAAAGAGTAATCGGCGTCAGCGGCATGCGCGCGCTTACTCGTTTGATGAAACGCTTTGCCGGAGGGAACCTTGGCGAATGGATGCCGGATACTCCCTTCGCCGCAGGAAGAGTTCCCACCACTAAGAAGGAAGGGGCTCAGGCTGTTTACTTCCCGGCGTGTATCTCGCGCATCATGGGCCGGTTGCCCACCGAGCCCAAAGAAAAGGGCCAGTCTCTCATGGAAATAACCGTGGAGTTGGCCCGACGCGCGGGAGTGCCAGTGTATATTCCATCCGACGTCGCCGGAACCTGCTGCGGTATGCCGTTTTCTTCCAAGGGATTCACTCGCGCTCATGCGATCGCGGCGAATGCAGCAGTCGAACGGCTCTGGCGATGGTCCGAGCAGGGAAAACTGCCGGTCGTGATCGATACCAGTCCTTGTACCTATACCCTTAAGACGGCGCGAGATTATCTGACTCCTGAAAACCAGGGGCGCTTCGATCAATTGAGGGTACTGGATGCCATCGAGTTCGTACACGATGAACTGTTGCCCAAATTGACGGTGAAAGCGAAAGTCAACTGCGTCGCGCTGCACCCGGTGTGCTCGGTCACGAAGATGGGGATCACGGCAAAGCTGGAAGGCATTGCGAAAGCGTGCAGCCAGGAGGTATTGATTCCGGCGGATGCTGGTTGTTGTGCCTTCGCGGGCGATCGAGGTTTTTTGTTCCCCGAGCTGACACAATCCGCCACCCAGTCGGAAGCTGCCGAGGTCCGGGCAAAACACCCCGATGCGTGTTACTCCAGCAGCCGAACCTGCGAAATCGGAATGACCCGAGCCACGGGCCAAGTCTATCGTTCTTACATGTATCTGCTGGAGAAGGGAACACGCTGACCCTTGCTGTGTCTTTGGCTGAACGTGCAATAGAGGCACGTCCAAGGTTCCTGATGTTCGAACCCAGCTTTGGCCCGTGCCACGTGGGCCAGCATCGCGAACAACCGCTTTGGGCCCAGTACCAGGAGCCCGACCAAGAGCACGAACAGGATTTCGGTGCCAAACCCACGACTCACTCCTTGATTGGGACTTGCTCGTTGGCACGACTATGGGGTTACACTAGCCAAAGGCTGAGAAACCGCGTTGCCCGCTTTGTCATGCCAGAGTCCGAAGTGTCTCTCTGCGACCACCAACTGAAACCGAAGCGCCCCGACAGCAGCTCTTCGCTTGTGGGCGCCTCAGATACCGCCCTAAGACTTGCCGTTACCAATCTCAGTCCTACGGTCGGTAAGAAGGTAGGGTCCTTCGACTCCGCAGGGACTTCACTTCGTGAAGTTCCTGCTCCGCTCAGGATGACAATTTGGAATTCATCTTGTACGCGCCGTCTGGCAACCCCGTAATCCGAATTCCGCCGTGCCCTTTGTGCCGGATGTTCAGCCCGATCAGCAACGCGGTGACCTGTTCGATGATGCGCGCGTTCTCGAGCTTGCCGCCATCAAGCGCTCGCACCCCGGCGATCTTCACCGCGAGTTCCATCGCAACCTGCGTGGCATTGGGATCGTCGCTGCATACGATTACATCACAATCGACATCTTCGCCGTCGTTGCTGTTCAGCACATCCGCCGAAATATTCTGGAACGCCGCCGCCACGGAAACGCCCTTTGGGACAAGCTCCGCAGTTTGTTGCGCGGCCGAGCCTTGCCACACGCCGATGGTGCGGCTGGCGCGTCCGCCCACGCTCGCAGCCAGCGGAACGGTGGCATCAATCAGAATGCTGCCCGTTTGGATCGCAGGCTTCAACTGCTTCAGCAGCGCGGCCTGCCCTTCGAAGGGCACGGTGAGCACCAGGAGATCGCTGGCGGCGCAGGCAGCCGAATTTTCCAGCCCGGAAACTTGAGCGTTCGCGCCCGCCCGCTTACGGATTGTCTCTGCCGTCTGCTGTGCCCGAGCGGCATCGCGCGAGCCGATGATGACGGTCTCTCCCGCGCGCGCCCAGCGCAGCGCCAGCCCCATACCGGCCGGGCCCGTGCCCCCGATGACTGCGATGGCGCCGCTCACGCGAACTCCGAAAAAAGCGCACGTTCAGAGGGAACTTCAGAAGAAAACGATTCGACGGGCAGCTTGATCTGCATGCGCGAATACCTTGTGTTGCGCTCTGCCGGAATGCGCCCGATCTCCAGAATCAGCGCCTGAAAATCTTCCGGACTCGTGTACTGGCCCGCGGTCGCTCCGGCCTCACGCGAGATGTTTTCTTCCATCAGCGTACCGCCGTAGTCGTTGGCGCCGGCGTGCAGGCAAAGCTGCGAAAGTTGACGGTTCAGCTTCACCCACGAGACCTGGATGTTAGGAATCGAGCCGGCGAGAAGGATTCTGGCCAGCGCATGAATCTTGAGGTGCTCGGCGAGCGTCGGTCCGGAGCGCGCCAGCCCCTGCTGGAATAACAGCGTGTTCTGGTGCACAAAGCCAAGCGGCACGAACTCGGTGAAGCCTCCGGTCTCAGCCTGAATCTGCCGGAACAAAGACAACTGCCGCACCCAGTGGTCCGGTGTTTCCATGTGCCCGTACATCAGCGTCGAAGTGCTTGGGATGCCACACGCATGCGCCGTGCGAATCACCTCTTGCCATTGCGCTGACGAAAGTTTGTTGCGCGACAGTACGTGGCGTACTTCATCATCCAGAATTTCGGCCGCTGTGCCCGGAAGCGTGTCCAGTCCGTTATCGCGCAGCATCGTAAGATAGTCAGCCAGCGTCATGCCGGTCAGCTCCACGCCGTACACAATTTCCATCGGGGAGAATGCGTGGATGTGCATATCTGGCACCGCATTCTTCACGGCGCGCAGAATGTCGCGGTAATAAAATGGCGGCAGACCGTGCGGCAGACCACCTTGAATGCAGACTTCGGTCGCTCCCAGTTCCCACGCTTCTTTCGCTTTGCGGCCCATGTCTTCGAGCGAATGAAAATAGGAGTCGGCCTCGCGCGGCCCGCGGCTGAACGCGCAAAACTTGCACCCCACGAAACAGATGTTCGTGAAATTGATATTGCGGTTCACCACGTAGCTGACGATGTTGCCGACCAGGTCGCGCCGAAGGGTATCCGCAGCCACCAGCAGTGCGAGCAAGTCCGCACCATTGCAGTTTGCACCATCGCAGTTCGCCAGTGCGTAGCGCTCCTCGTCCCGCAGACATGCTCCGTCTTGCTTTTCCAGCACGCGTTCCAAGGTGTCACGAATCACGACGGAAGCTTGCGGTGCGATCTGGTCCCAGGTTAGCGCGGGGAATTGCTCAAGTTCTGAAGCTTGCCAGGCCATAACATTCTCCTATCGAACCTCTATCGAACTCTCACCGAAAAAGATCGTTCTTCGCGGGCCGGATCAGTTCCCGCGCCCCACCGCTTCCTCGGCGGTAAGAATAACCTCGAATGATGCACGCGGGAGTGCTTGCCAGCTTGCCGCAAACCAGTCCCGCCGCACA
>OCTA010003455.1_pt1 | contig 14001 bp, 17 predicted proteins | sample 1538991 | NCBI WGS metagenome assembly OCTA01 (sample SAMEA3539302, study PRJEB22396) | soil metagenome | biome: tundra; feature: field; material: soil | place: USA | collected 2010-05 | depth 0.15 m
CGACGCTGGTTTTGCTTGATGTCTGCGCCACCCAGAGGTAAGGTCCAAATGGCTACCGATATTGCCCATTAAGAGGACCTAGATGACTGATTTGATTGTTGTTCCACAGGCTGCCCATTGGCAGAGGTTGAAGGGATTGGTGCTGGATAGCGTCTCCTCCCCGATCACGCGTCGCGTGTACAACCTGGGGCTCGACGAATTCTTCGAGTGGTACGGCCGGGAGCCCCGGCCCGGATTCACGAAGGCGACGGTGTGCGCGTGGCGGGTTGCGTTGGAGGCGCGCGAACTCGGCACTGTTTCCATAAACGTGAGGATTACGGCGGTCCGGAAATTGGCGGTCGAAGCCGCCGACACCGGGCTCCTGGCGCCGGAATTGGCCGCCGGGATCACGCGGGTTAAAGGGGTCGCATCCAAGGGGGTCCGCTTGGGCAACTGGCTTTCCATCCGGCAGGCGCAGACGCTGCTGAACGCGCCTGACGCCACAACCACCAAGGGGCTGCGCGACCGGGCGATCCTGGCGGTGCTCCTGGGCTGTGGCCTGCGGCGGTCCGAGGTGGCTGCGCTCACCGTTCCCCACGTCCAGCAGCGCGACGGGCGATGGTGCATCGTGACCTCGTTGGCAAGCATGGCCGCGTGCGGACGATCCCGATGCCGACGTGGGTGAAGGTGGCGACCGACGCATGGACGTCCGCGGCCGGTGTCGGTGACGGATACGTATTCCGACCCGTGAACCGCGCCGGCCAGGCGCAAGGCGTCGGCCTAAGCGAGAAGGTGGTCTGGCAGTTGCTCCAGCCGTACGCGCTGGCCGCCGGAGTGCCCGGAATCGCCCCCCACGACTGTCGTCGCTATGCCGAATCCCGGATTATGCCGAATGACAACGTTGCGACCACGCCCGTAAGGCGTTGGACACCGCGCGATGCGGCATAGTCTTGGCCATGCCGGTCCTGCGAGTGGGGAGGGACGACCCGACCCGACTGAACTGCGTCGTTCCAAGAACGATTGAACACGTATGGCGAAACCCGCAGGCAGCCCTCCTTGACCCGTGTCGGCAGAACGGTGCAGGCGGCAGCCGACAGTGAGAAGGTGCGCTCTTCAGCTTTTGGCAGAATCCTCCGACCGGCGGACTATGCCGCATCATTCTCGATGCCCACCTCGATCAGCGGCCCATTCCACAGCCCTCCGGACCAAGCGTCGCATTCGGATTCGGCATAATCCGGCATTCGGCATAGCTCCTCTTATGCCGCATGCGGCATAACCGCCGCACCTGCGCGAAGTTGTGTCGCGCGGCGGGCGGGGAGTTGGAGCAGATCCAGTTGCTCCTGGGCCACGCTTCGGTGCAGACGACCGAGCGTTACCTGGGTACGAAACAGGATTTGGTGCACGCGCCGAATGACGGGATCAAGCTGAGGGTGGCCGTCTAAAATTCTCTGCTACCTGAACGTGGAACCCGTCGATGAGTGCGGCCCGGCGCCGGATTCACGCACAGATCGCGTCGGCCGAGTGGACGCTGAGCGCGCACTTTGGGCTGTATGACACGCATTAGGGGATGCGGTTCCGGATCTACGTTGTCTCCACATCTTATGGATTTGCCGGCGAAGCGCTGAGGCTCCCAAAACATACACAACTGTATTTGTTTCAGCGAACTACCTGAGGACTAGGTCGGAGATGGCGGCAACGGCGCATTTGGTGAGCGGGGATATTCCATTGCAAACAGGCAAGACAAAAAGTTAGAATTCAACCATGGCGCGGCGAGCACTGCACGTGCAGTACACAGGCGGCGACTGCCCGGCTGATCGGCTTCCACTCACCATCATCGATTTGTTCGCTGGAGCAGGTGGAATCTCCGAGGGATTCCGTCAAGCCGGTTTTCGAGTCCTCGGTGGCGTCGATCACGACCCAGACGCCGCGGCGACCTACCGGCTCAACTTCCCCGAGGCCCAGACCATCGTAGGCGACGTCCGGCTGCCGGAGGTCCATGAATCAATCCTCGATCTTGCTCGCGCGGCCGACGTAGTGGTCGGAGGCCCGCCGTGCCAGGCGTTTTCCCAGGTCCGCAACCACAGCCGTGTCATCGACGACCCACGCAACTCCTTGTACACGGAATTTGTGGGCGTCCTCCGCGCCGTTCGCCCGAGGGCATTCCTCATGGAGAATGTCACGGGCATGGACCAGATGGGAGTCAGAGCGCAGATAGCTGAAGATCTCGCACTCGGCGGCGAGTATATGGTGCTTCCGCAAGTTTTGGATGCCGCCAATTTTGGCGTGCCGCAGACGCGGAAGCGCCTGTTTTTCCTGGGGCTGCACGCCTCGGTTGGCACGCCACCGGCGCTCGAAGGAACCGGCGCAACGGAGGCGATCACGTTGGTGCGCTTCCCCGGATCCCGAAACCGGCGCTATGAACTGGTCGCGCGGCGTGACGAGCTTGCCAGCGCGCTGAAGGACCCCGCCGACCTCAACGTTGTATCGGCTTCCGACGCGATCTCCGATCTGGAATCGCTGCCGGCAGGCCACCGCAATGATGAGATCAGCTACGCAGAACTTCCGCCGCCGAAGAGTGGGTATCAGCGCCTCATGCGGCAAGGCGCCGGTCCTGTGCTCTTGAACGTCCAGGTACCTCGCTTAAATGCGGACACGGCGATGCGGTTGCGGGGCATTCCACAGGGCGGGAATCACCGGGACCTGCCGGAAGCACTTCTGCATCGATATCTCACGGGTCAACGCTGGGGCCAGGACAACGGGACAGGCCAGTTGTCGCGCCGCCACTTCTACGCATATCGGCGGCTCCATCCCGGTATCTGGGCGTGGACTCTCAGCACAAAAGCGGACGCAGTGTATCACTTCGCTGCTGCGCGTTCGCTCTCGGTGCGAGAATTCGCCCGATTGCAGAGTTTTCCGGACCGGTTTGTCTTCACGACAGACCCGCGTAAGGGCGCGCTTCCGGGGAGAATCGAAGGTGGTCCCGGCCACTCCCGATACCGGCAAGCCGGCAATGCCGTGCCCGTACTCCTCGCGCGTGCGGCAGCCGAGGCCCTGCGCGACGCCATCGCCGCTGCCGTTACGCGGAACAAGCGAACAGCATAGGGAGCAAGATCCTGGCAGAAAACGACACACCCCCCGTCTCACCCGAACTCTCGGTGGCGATCATCGATAACGCCTTCGGCGCGGAGAACCGGGCGCGCATCATCGACACATACTTTGCCGGCCGCGGTACCCCGACTGCCGCAGACGCGTGGCAGAACGTATACCGCCTTCTGCTCTGGATCGACGCGACAACGGGATTAGCTCATTGTTACGAGAGCGACAAGAGCCAGCCCGGCAGGAACTGGTATGCGCGTTCGCTGGCGTTTCACGCGTGGACTTCCTCTGAACTGGGCGTGACGACGCTCAAACTCGCCGACGAGATTGATTATCTCTTCCGCCGGGCAACGGAGGACTTGGCGGCGGTGGCGATCCGCCGCCGCGACGCGGTCATGCGCATTGCCGAACGTCAACGGGAGCCATACGCAAGCCGGCAATTTCCAGAGCCAGGCGAAGATCCAGAACTGCTCTCGTTGCTGTCGGAAGCGCTTCAACCGTACCTCGCACAGCAGCCGCCTCCCGAGGTGTGGAGAACGCTCATCCAACGGCTGCGGCAGCACATGACTCACGAGAACAAGCGCAAGAATCTTGTGGGAGAGGGCTTCGAAGACGTTCTGGCGTCAGTGATCGGGCGCGTCTCGCAGAAGCATGAGACCACCGTGTACGTCCGGCGCTGGCTCGATGAGGTACCGGGCTTTCATCCCATGCCGCGAGGCGGCAAGCGCAAGAAGGTGGATCTGGCCTTTGTACAACAGAATCGTGCTCGCACGCTCATCACCGCGAAGTGGAGTATCCGCGCCGACCGGGAAGAGCAATTCAAGACGGACTACGATGACTACATCCGGGCCGAGGCGTTCAATAGCCAATTCGACTATGTGCTCGTGACGAACGAGTTCGATCCGGCCCGTCTGAAGAGAGCGTGCGAACGCCTGGAGCGGAATGCGCCGATGTTCACGCATGTCGTGCACATAAACACGGACGGGCTGCTGGCCGCCTATGGCACCGCGCCGGAGCGTTCGGCAGCCAGCGTGGTCGAGCACATTCAAGGCGGGAGATTGATCAGCCTCTCGCAGTGGTTGGCCCTGCTCGATTGAGAGTGCTTCACTTGGTAGGCTGTAGTCGCAGGGCCAGAGAAGAACGGAGCTCGCGATCACGGACAAACTCCCACCAGAGCGGCGAAGCGAGAACATGCGGCGCATTCGGAGCAAGGACACGTCGCCCGAGATGACCGTGCGCCGATTGGTTCATCGAATGGGCTACCGCTACCGGCTGCACGTCCGCACTCTTCCCGGCTGTCCGGACATGGTCTTTCCCCGCCTCCGAAAGATCGTTCAAGTGTACGGATGCTATTGGCACCCGCATGGTCCCTGCCGTTTCTCTCACGTCCCACGGTCCCGACTAGACTACTGGGTCCCGAAGCTCGACGGCAACCGCCGCCGCGACAACGAGAATGTCCGGCGGCTGCGGCGGCTGGGTTGGCGTGTCCTCGTGATCAGGGAGTGCCAAGTCAACGATCAAAGGGAACTCTTGGGAAGGTTGGAGAGGTTCTTGGCGTAGCCGCGCGGGGTGTCCCGCCACACTGGTAGCTCATCCGATGAGCGATGCGCCTGACCAGCAATTCCGGCTTCATGTGTTTTGCCCCGACTCGGCTCTTCTCCCTTCGCTGTTCCCCTCGGTTCGGGTGAGACCACCATTCTGCCGCGCTAATCGCAGCATTTTCTCATTGAAGAATGAGCCTGGAGGCGGGAGCGAAGCGACCCGCCGCTAAGGCCTCCTTTCTTGATTAGGTTTTGGAGCTCCGAGGCCGACCAGCGGGAGGCGGTCTGGGCGATCAGCAACGTGGAACATGCTTCACCGCAGAAACCGCTAAACTCAAAGAGAATGACAAAACAGCAATTGATTCAATCCCTCTTAGAATGACGTGCACGCCAGGGCCTGCTCGTCGAAGTCCTGAATTGCACCTTGACTCCCGAGTCCTATCGACAGCCGGTCTCTGCTCCCGGTTGTCCACGCACCGACAACATAGTCACCATCGAGGATGCCGACGAGGCCCTTGAGTGCACTATCTTCGGTGCCTTTGACGTAGTTCAGCTTGTACTGATTCCCGGCGCAGACCAGGATGGCCCCAGACCGGCATCCTCTACTGGCACGTGGAACGCGATCAGACGGTGGCCACAGGCACGCTGCTGGCGCACATTACCGACTTTTTCGGCAATACCATCGCCGAAGTCCGCTCGCCGCTGGATGGCATCGTGCTGTATGTGGTGGCCACGCCGCCCATCACCAGGGGGCAGCCGGTGGCCTGCGTCGCGGCGCGCGCCGAGAGGCCCTAGCTAGGGTAATTATAAGTAGGCTAAAGTGAGCCTCGTAAAAACATCCCCGTCAATAAGGCCTAACGCCAGTGCCATTCAGTACTTTCCGCGCTTGGCAATGCGTAATTCCAGTTGCGACGCACGCAAACTCCTGTCACCCTAATTAAGGGAGAAATAAAACGAATGCGATTCTTGAGCGGCCTGGTCCTCATCGGCAGCGGTTTGTTGGCCGCGATACCTCTCGCAGCCGGTACGGTTACGTTCGACTATGCCGGGACACCCGGAGCCAGTTACTCTTCAGGACCCGGGAGCTTTTCCTACGTAGGCCCACTTGCATCGGTGGGGCTTGGTGATCTCACGTCATTTAGCTTCGATCTGTGCGTCAATAACGGCGGTACCTGTTTTGTACCGTTTGCGCTTGCAGACTTGCTTAGTTTTTCTGCCACTATTGCAGGCGGATCAGTTAGCGCACTCAGCCTGACTACGGACTTCGTGGTTTCAATTACCCCCGGAGGTTTTCCCGAAGACTTTGTCGTTTCGGGGCTGGGGGCAGATCAGGCGCAAAACAATGCCAATCACGGGGACGGCTTCATTCCAACTATCAATCTGGGCATCGTCACCACTGATGGCCCTGGTGTGTCAGGAGTTCCGGAACCAGGCACAATGTTTCCCGCCGCCGCCGGTCTGATTTTCGCTTGGTTGTTCCTCGCGCGGAAGCCAAAGCGACCAGCCGAATTTTCAAAGTAGCCCACTACCGCAAATTCAAGTAGCTTGCTTTTTCGTCCGACGCCGCGCCCGCGATTTCTTCGACCGGACTTCTGCCTTCAGGACAGCTTCCTTCGACACGCTGAGCGATGCACGGACGCCACGGTCGAACCTGTCGAACTGATTGCGCCGGAGATCACTACTTCGCTACCGCCTCCGCCCCGGCTCTCGGAGAGCATCATGGAAACAGGAGGGACAGCGATCTCCGCCGAGCCTCCGGAACCTAAACCATGACCGACAAGCCTTTACCGCCTCCCACTGAGGCCGCCATCTTCGAAGCCGGATATCTGGCCGCCACCCTCCGCGCCCGCCGCGAATTCACCTGGGCGAAGCGTGCCGCCATCTTGAGCGTTCTGACCGCCGCCGCGCCGGACCCCCGCGTCGCCGAGCCGGAGACTCCCCAGCCCGCTCTGCGCAGTTTCGCCCTGATTATGGCGCGCTGCGAGTCCGCCGCCACCCTGCTCGGTTGGCGCAGGGACAGCGATCTCCGCCGAGCCTCCGGAACCTAAACCATGACCGACAAGCCTTTACCGCCTCCCACTGAGGCCGCCATCTTCGAAGCCGGATATCTGGCCGCCACCCTCCGCGCCCGCCGCGAATTCACCTGGGCGAAGCGTGCCGCCATCTTGAGCGTTCTGACCGCCGCCGCGCCGGACCCCCGCGTCGCCGAGCCGGAGACTCCCCAGCCCGCTCTGCGCAGTTTCGCCCTGATTATGGCGCGCTGCGAGTCCGCCGCCACCCTGCTCGGTTGGCGCAAACAGATCACTCCGGAACAGCAGCGCCGTCTCGATGCCGCCATTCACCGCGGGCGGCTCTTCAGCGTGATGAAGGACCGGCCCATGGACAGCGCCCCGGTCCCGATGACAAAGAAGGCACGCAAGCCCACCGCCCTGCGCCCTGCCGCCAAGCGGTCCAAATAGCAGGCAGCGCCCCGTGTTTCTGATACTGCCGACTTAATACTGATCCGAGGAGCGCACATCCGCTCCCAGCCCGGCAGTTAACCAAACGTGCACTGGTTATCGGAGACACTGAGAGAGGCGCGGGAATGGGGCCAACGAGCCAAATCTGGGGGCGGGTACCGGTCTAATTGCCGAACAGGAGAGAGGCCCTTCGCGCAGTATTGGCCATTTCCAGCAAGTCCGTGCCGTCGCGCCGTTAACCAGAAGGGCAGAGAGTTCGTTGTCAGATAATTTGGCTCCTCAGGTAGGATTCGAACCTACAACCCTTCGGTTAACAGCCGAACCAGTTGTTGTCGGCTTGGGTCCATTCATTTCAGAGATCTCGGTTCGCCCGTTATTCCGCATTATCGGACACTACCCTCCCGCAACGACGACCCCCATATATAGAGATACCCTTCAACCAGGCCAAGGCTGAGGGTAGGCCACGGATAGGATTTCGCCGCCAGATGGTGGCAGATGGTGGCAGATGGTGGGACTTTGCGCAAATTCCGCCCGCCGGGCACCCGCAGGCGGTCGCCGCTTCATCCCTTCGCAGAAACGTGGCGAGTGCGGGCCTCACGGGCGGTCTTGGCGCTAAGACGTGCTCGCGGTGAGCCAATGAGCGCTCTTCGAGACCGCGGAACCACCCCGAATACCGACCCCCAAACCGCCCCCAGTTCGCCGAACCAGCCCGGAAACCATGCCGAAACCGTCCGGAAAGTGCAAAAACCATCCGGAAAACCGTCATAAGAGTCGTTAAACCGTTGAATAAAGTCCCGAATTCCCGTATGTTCGACAGTCATGCAACCTCTTTACTATTCGACTGGCCAAGCCGCACGCGAGCTTGGCACTTCTCTGGCCTTGATTCGCCTCTTGTGCGAAACCCACGCCATCCCGGCGGAAACCACCCCCGGCGGACACTTGCGAGTATCCGCCGCGGTAGTGGAGCGCCTCAAACGCGAAGGGATGCCCCAAGTTCCCCGCCCCCTGCCAACTGAGACCGCTCCACCGGCTCGGAACGCGACGAACGGGCATTACGATCACACAGCGTATCTGGCCGAACCGTCTGACGATGTTGTATACGCCGCCGGTCAGGTAGAGATCACTCGGAGCACTCTCGAAAAGCGAAAGATCGAACGCGAACTCGAGGAAAATGAAGACTGGTTCCGCGAGCGTCAGGGCCGGCAGGTAGCAGCCGAAGTGGCGGACCAGCAGAAGGCCGAAGTCAAGCTGGCCGAGCAGCGGCGCCACGCATGGGTGCAAGAGTGGACACAATACGCACTCAACTCTCTACCCTCCGACGCGCGGCGAGCGGTTGAGATTGAAGTCCATACTGCGGTGCAGGAAACACTCTCCGCACTGCAGCCCAACCAACCCGAGGCAATCACCCGGCGCCTGGTGGACGCAGCCGTGCATCGGGCACTCGGACCGTGGAAACGGAAACAAGACATCGAGCGCGCCCTCAATGCGGGGATGAATCGTCTCTCGTGGGACATTCAATACCGAAGGGAGTGCGCACCGCTGAAGCAGCGCGCGTGGGACTTGGCGGTCGCAGCCCTCCGCAATGTGCGCGAGGAGGCGAGCTACAACGAGATGGAGACGGCCGCGATGGAGGCGGTGCAGCCGATAAACCGCGAGCATGAGCACCAGCAGGCCTGCCAAGGGATCGTAGGGCGCGTTTACATCTCCGGTGCAACGATCGAGGAGAGGGAAGCGGCCAAAGAAGCGGTGCAGAAGGCGCTCGCAGAGTTGCCCATTGGGGCAGGACCAAGACAGTTTGAGAAAGCCGAGGAAACAGCTCTCGCGCCGCACAAAGTGGCAGTGGCCGCGCGCAAGGAAAAGGTCCGGCTGGATTCCGACCGGCAGGCGAAGCGGTGCGCGGTGGAATGGATGGCCGATCTCCAGCTAGACCATATCGCGCGATACCTCGATAAGGAATTTGAATTCGACGGCGGGTACGCAGAGATGCGCCGCGAGGCAGACCGACTGCGGCCGTTGATCCGGGAGGCGCTGATCGACGAGTTGGTGAAACATCCCATGAGCCCTGACAGGATCCGGGAGATCATCGAAGATCAGATCGATGACGACCTGTAGCCCAAACCCGAGTAGCGTGGATTACCCGTTGCGTGCCTTATAATCGGGCTTAAGGCACCGTATAGCCTTCAATCTGGAACTAGCAAACGTCGAGGAAAAGCCGTTGTTTCGCAATATTTATTTCTCCAGCGAGTCCTTTCGGGATCACAACTGGAGTGATTTCTTCCCAGACCTGCACCAAGACGATGAACATTACATTAAAGCGGCACTCCGCAGAGGCTACGCCGATACAGCAGGGCCGGAGCCATACTTCTACTCAATCCTCCCGCTGACCCTGACCCCAGCGTCGTGCGCGAGCTTTCTGAAGTCTTCCACGCTTCCCATTACGGCACGGGACTACTACCTCAGCAAGCTCTTCCAGTTCCTCTACTTACCACTTGAGATGAAGTTCCCGCTTGAGGCCGACGCCAGTGCAGTCGTCGAACGTCTTGTAGAGTTCCTCGATGGCATCACGCCAGACCGCGTGGACAGGATCGCCGAGTTCGACTGGTCTCAATTCTACGAGGATACGCTCAGTTACGGGTTAGAGGACGTTTTGCTCCGTCTGCCCCTTCACCTGCCCCTCTCGAAACGGCCGCCGTCTTCGGAAACAATGACACTGGAACGCTGGGTATCTGAGAAATGGCCCAGCCGACTGAGGCAGGTGCGCGGCTCCGATCCTCAGAAAGCGGCCGCCGAAACTTGCGGCGTCAGCGTAGAAACGTACAAGAAGTGGGAACAGGGTATGAGGCCACCGGCACCGAGAAACATGGTCGCAGTACGTCGATTCACATCTCAATTGAATTCTGAGACGTAACTCAGTTCCCCGAACCGCCCGTCCATCGGATCAAAACTAAGACGCGACGCGCAAGTGAGTGCCTCCCTCGCAATCGACTGAAACGCCCCCGCCATAACTGACCCAGAGCCCAATGGGTCTCGGCCCGCGACCCCACAAGACTCTTTCGCAGACCTGTCATGTAAGCGCACTTTGGTTTGAGGGGGAAGTTGCAATGAAACGTAATCTTCATAAACTACAAGAAAACGGGCCGGACATCCTTGTTAGTAGTCCTGAAATCCAAATTGAGTTCTGGCTGGTTGATCGGTTAGTCCCGAGCGATGTAAACCCCCGCACGCACTCGCGCGAGCAAGTGGCACAGATCGCCGCCTCCATCCGGGAATTCGGTTTCGTAAGTCCAATTCTGGTCGGGCCGGACGGCGGAATTATTGCTGGCGAAGGGCGCCTCCGGGCGGCCCGGACGCAGGGGATGCGTGAAGTTCCGGTGATTGTGTTGGACCATCTGTCTGACTGCCAACGTCGCGCACTCGCGATCGCCGATAACCAGCTCGCGCTTAATGCTGGCTGGGACGAGGCGTTGCTCCGCGAACAACTGGCAGCTTTGAAGGACGAGGACTTCAACCTGGATCTCCTTGGTTTCGACGACCAGGAATTGGCGCGCCAACTAGCTGACCAGGAGGCCGCGGGCCTCACCGACGAGGACGAAATTCCGGACGTTCCCGCCGCTCCGGTAACCAGGCCTGGCGACCTTTGGCTGTTGGGCCCACGCAAAGGGCGCTCCCAGCATCGAGTATTGTGCGGCGACGCAACCGCCAGCGGAGACGCCACGCGCCTGCTGGGCGGCCAACCCCTCCCGCTCATCATGGTGACCGATCCCCCGTATGGAGTTGATCTCGAACCGGAGTGGCGCGAGGAGGCCGGTCTCAATCCGCGGACTCGCCAAGGCGGCAAGGTCGCAAACGATGATCGGATCGACTGGTCGGAGGCTTGGGCGCTGTTTCCTGGCGCCGTCGCCTACGTCTGGCATGCGGGAATTCACGCCGCCGAAGTGGCGCTGGGCCTCCAGTCGTGCGGATTCCAAATCCGATCACAAATTGTTTGGGTGAAGCAACACTTCGCCATCTCGCGCGGTGCCTACCACTGGCGGCATGAGCCATGTTGGTACGCTGTGCGACGAGGCCAGACTGGTCACTGGCGCGGTGATCGCACGCAGTCGACCGTCTGGGAGGTAGCGAACCTGAACCCGTTTGGCGGGGAAGGCGCAGCGGAAAACGAAGCTACCGGCCACGGCACCCAGAAGCCCGTCGAAATCATGCGCCGGCCGATTCTCAACCACACGCGTCCGGGGGAGGCTTGCTACGACCCGTTCCTGGGAAGTGGCAGCACCCTGATCGCAGCCGAGAGCACCGGGCGAATCTGCTACGGAATGGATATCGATGCGAAGTATGTCGACGTGGCGGTGCTCAGGTGGCAGCGGTTCAGCGGCCAACAGGCGGTGCTCGACGGCGACGGGCGGACGTTTGAGGAGATCGCACGAGTGCGCCGGAGGGAGGTCGCATGAAGCACCAGGTCAAATGGGATTCTGGCTCAGCTCCGGGGCGGGCATCCCGACCGAGAAGGCTTGTGCCACGCGTTGGCGGGCTGGCCGGGAGAACTAAGGCTGCTCGGGGAAGGGACAAAGAAAAGCCGCCGAGGCGGAACCCCGGCGGCCAGAAGGAACCGAATCGTTGGGCTTCAGCCTTTGACCGAGTAGCGGCGCTCCTCGTCCTCGGCCTTGATGGACGTGACCGTCAGCCCCATCTTCTTGCCCAGGGCGCCGGACAGGAACCCACGGACCGAGTGCGCCTGCCAGCCGGTGGCTTTCATGAGTTCCTTCAGGGTGGCGCCGCCGGAGCGCTTCAGCAGGTCGAGGACCTGGGCGGTCTTGCTGCCCTGGCGGGCGCCGGTTGCCTTCTTGGGCGACTGGGCCGACTTCGCGCCTTTGGTAGCCTTCTTCGCCGGGCTGGACTTCTTGCTCGACCTGGCCTTGGACGGCGCCACGTGGGCCTTCTGTGCGGCGGCCCGCGGCTTTTTGGCGGGCTTTGGCTGCGCGGCCGGGGCACCGGCCTCGGTGTTGGCGGTTTCTGCTGGAATGCCGTTCATAGTGCGTTCTCCTTTGGCGGTGATTACCGCGATCACATGGATCACTCGGGTTCGCCCGGATTGCAAGCTGATTCTGGTGGGAATCCGCATTGGCGAAGGATCGGCGATGAAGGCGAATTCGGCCTCCAGATAGGGGCAGATGGTGGCAGATGGTAGGCCACGGGGCAAAATTCCGCCAGAAGATGGAGCAAGCGATTGCCGCGTTGCTCTCTCACAGAAACGTGGAGGAGGCGGCCCGCGCGATAGGGATCAGTGCTAACACACTCCTGCGGTGGACCAAGGAGCCGGAGTTCGATGCCGCGTGCCGGGAGGCGCGTCGCACGGCGTTTTCGCAGTCCATCGCGCGGCTGCAAGATGCTTCGGGCGCTGCCGTGACGACCGTGTTAAAGATCATGCTGGACTTGAATGCGCCGGCAGGAACTCGCCTGCGGGCCGCCGAGGTTGTCCTGGAGCAGGCGACCAAGGCCATTGAGTTGGAAGAGATCGAAACGCGCGTAGCGGAGATCGAGGGGGCGGTAGGCTTGGCCATGCGGTCGCACAACCGTTCCGCAAATCTCGCCTGGTCGAGCACAAAAGCTCTACCCGGTCCGGCGACAATGCCGGCGCAGATATCCGCGCCCCGCCTCGGCAGCCCGGAGACTGACGAGGACGTCGAGTAAAGCAATGGCAGAGAGGGCACAGTCAAGCGCGGATGGGTTGGCAGATTCGCCCAGCAGCCGCATATCCGTGCTGGAGATCGCGCGGCGATTGAACATCGGTCGCCTGGCGGTCTACTCGATGCTGGAGCAGGGGATCATTCCCGGGGTCCGCCTGGGCCGGCGGTGGATCATAACCAGGCACGCGTACCTGGCCTGGGAGCGCACCTGCGGCCTGCGGGCGGGCGCTGGACTTCGACGCCCACCAGAGGTAGTGGTGGTGAACTGATGCCGGTATTCAAACGCAAGTACGGATCAGGGAAAGCCGTCTGGCGATACATGTTCAGCGCGCCGGGTTCCACCCGGCAGGAGCGCCGGTTGATTGGGGAGGTAGGCTTCGCCAGCAAACAGGAGGCGGTGGACGCCGAGGCGCAGCGCCGCACCGAGGAACTCCAGAAGCACGAGCTGGCGAAGGCCGGCGCCGCCGGCGTCGCCGCCGCCTTGCCGACGAGTCTGGGGATGCTCCTGGCGGAGTTCATGAAGCAGTACGCTCAGGAAAACTTGGCAGCGAAAACCGTTGAGCGATACCACGACATGATCGTGTACCTCTCGCCGGAACTGCTCGCGATGGACGTGGGCGCGATCACGCCGCTACACTTGAGCCGGGAGTGGGTGCGGTTGCTGAAATCGGGCGGTCACACGCGCAAGACCAAGGAGCAACGCGCGATGGCGCCGAAGACGGTGCGCAACATCGCCGGCCTGGTTTCCTCCGCTTATCTGCGCGCGATCAAGTGGGGGCTGGTCACCACCAACCCCGTCACGCACAGCGATCTCCCCAAGGTGAAGAAACAGGCCGGCCTGGCGCTGCTGCCATCGGAGCAGGACCAGATGGTCGTCAACGCGGTAGGACCGTGGTGCCTCGGGACCTTCCTGGAACTGGCGGAGGCCACCGGATGCCGGCGCGGCGAAGTCTTGGCGTTGCGGTGGTGCGACATCAGGAACGATGCCGCCTTCGTGGATCGGTCGCTCTGCCAGACCAGGGATGGGCTGACCTTCAAAAGCACCAAGACGGAGAAGCCCCGCAGGATCGAGTTGCCGCCGACGATCATGCCGGTGCTGGCGCGCCACCGTAAACGCCAGAACGAGTTCCGCCGCCAGTTCGGGGCGGACTACCGGAGCGATCTGGACCTGATCATCGCCAACCCGGATGGGACACCACTGAAGCCGGATTCGGTGTCGGGGACGGTCTCCAGGCTTTGCCG